>OGYX01000272.1_pt1 | contig 39927 bp, 52 predicted proteins | sample 1576601 | NCBI WGS metagenome assembly OGYX01 (sample SAMEA3541561, study PRJEB24748) | human gut metagenome | biome: human gut; feature: human-associated habitat; material: faeces | place: China | collected 2012 | reverse complement strand
AGATCTTTTCAATCATATTTTCAGTAAACTTCATCATCCAGTTGTAATCCTTGTAGGCTACGTAAATTTCCATACAAGTGAATTCTGGGTTATGAGTACGGTCCATACCTTCATTACGGAAGTTCTTTCCGATTTCGTATACACCTTCAAATCCACCTACGATCAGACGTTTCAGGTAAAGTTCGCTGGCAATACGCATATACAAAGGAATATCAAGTGCATTATGGTGAGTAATGAACGGACGTGCCGCAGCTCCTCCGGCGATAGATTGCAGGATAGGAGTTTCAACTTCGATGTATCCTTTCGAATTGAAATACTCACGCATAGAGTTATATACCTTATTGCGTTTCAGGAATATATCTTTTACTCCATCGTTTACTACCAGGTCTACGTAGCGCTGGCGGTAACGGAGTTCTGGATCATCGAATTTATCGTAAGCTACACCATCTTTATATTTTACGATAGGAAGCGGGCGGATAGATTTTGACAAAACAGTCAGTTTCTGTGCATGGATAGAAATTTCACCCATCTGAGTACGGAATACGAAACCTTCAATGCCGATAAAATCACCCAGGTCGAGCAGACGTTTGAATACTACATTGTATAAATCCTTGTTTTCATCAGGGCATATATCATCGCGGGTAATGTATATCTGAATACGACCTTTAGAGTCTTGTAACTCAACGAAAGAAGCCTTACCCATAACACGGCGTGACATGATACGTCCTGCAACAGATACTTTGCGCGGTTCTGCCTCGTCATCCTTAAATTCGGCTTTTATATCAGTCGAAAATGCATTGGTTACATACTCGGCAGCAGGGTACGGATCGATGCCCATCGCTCTCATTTCATTCAGACTGTTACGTCTGATAATCTCCTGTTCACTTAGTTCTAATACGTTCATTTGTTGATACATTAACTCAATTTCGCTACAAAAATAACAAAGTTTTTGTAAACAACATCTAAATCAGGCTACTTTTATTACCTTTGGGCGTACTTACGGGCATCAGAACGAATTGTGTAAGATAGAATAGCAGTAAAAATGTTGTTGCGGTTTGTTTATCAATGAGTTAAACGGAAACGGGCTTTCATGCGAACGCAAAACGAAATGTGACATTACTTTACATCGGCTTTACATCTAAACGGCCTAAACGCGGGCTTTAAATGCGTTTTTGTTACATCACCCTATAAATATCACCTAAACGGGGCTGGAATAGGCTGTAAAGGCTTATTTCGGCCTTTTTTTATGCCTGTTTAGGCGTTTAGAAATCTGTTTAAGTGCCCATTTAGACGGGAAAAACAAGCGGTTTCAAAATCTCTCTCTTAAATGTTAAAAAAGGGGTTGGGCATACCTTTGGGCATACTAGTTGGGCATACCCTTTTTTATTTATTTTATACGCAAAATAAAAAGTTGGGCATACCTTTTTAACTGGTTTTAAGTCGTGTATTTGGTTAGAGATTACTTTCTGTGTGTGCTATTAATGCGTTTTAATCTATATTTTGATATAGATAGTATTATATATTTCCGAATTAATTATGCTGTAAAATTAATGCAAGTCGCTGATTTATAGTGTTTATTTGGATGATAATACGTATTTTTACGGTGAAAACGTGTGTGTGCGTGTAGAAATAATGCAGAATAGCACAATTAGGACAGTGCAGGCAGCTCTCGGGTAAAGCTGTTTCGGTTTCCGGTTCGAGTCCGGATTCTGCCCCAATACTTTTGTGGATTTGCGTTTTTATAGGTATTTGGTTTAAGGTGAACGCTCCCGGTGAAAGTCCGGGAGCTTAATTTTAAGGATATGGGAAAGAATCTGATTCGTACAATATTGGATGACCATCGTGATGCGGCTTTGTATAAGGCAGCGGCCAATCAGTTTTTGAACATGATTCGCTATGAAAAGAGTCCTTATTATAATACTGGAGTAGAACTTATAGATAAGTTAGGCAACGAAATAGATTCTCTCAAAAAAGAAAATCTGTATTTAAAACAAGAAAACGTGCGCTTAACCAAACTTGTAAATCAATTAAACTCCATGATAAATAAGAAGTGTCAATAAAACTTAGATATATGAAAAAGGAAACTTATCTTGACAAATTAGTAAATGATCTTGGTGTAGAAGCTACAGCAGAACGTATTTCGATTTATATCGAGGATATTATGCGAGCCTCGCGAAGGACATCGGAAACGGATGATGCCATAAACTTCCTGATGTACCTGAAAAACAGTATCTTAAAAAATAAAGAGGAGTAGCTTAACTACTCCTCTTTTGCTTATATTATTTCTACAATTTTGTTTGATAGGTCTTTGGATATTCCACAGCATCCAAATCGTTTAAAGTAAAGTCCTAATTCATTCACTGGTATTTCTTTCCTCACTTTTACAGCATTAACCTTTCCATCTGTATCTATGATGCGCTGCATTGTATCACCATATTCCGGAGGGACAATCAAAAAGATACAGCTGACAGTGTCTAATGGCGCATCGCCTATCATTTCCCCAAACTCAAAGCCTACCCCTGCGATTACGCCTTTAGGTAAGTTTAAAGATTTTATTTTATCAGAAAACATGTCTTGCCTGTCAATGGAGGCAAATCCTTGATAATCTCCATATTTGGTTGAAATAAGTTCTTTTAATGTTTCCATAATACTTGTTTTTTGTTGGTTTTTAAATATCGTTTAATCGTTATTCTAGCCGTATCACTCCGATAACCAGAGCGACATGATAAATTCTATTTAGAGGTAATTCGAATGGCTCGTAACGTTCATTGTCCGATACGATGAGGACGTGTTCTTTGTCGGATCCGGGCTTTACCCGTTTGATAAGGGGTCCCTGATCTGTATCCAATACATATACTTTATTCCATTGGAAGAAAAGCTCATCCATCGGCAAACGCTTGCAGGCTACAATATCTCCGCTGTTATATTTAGGATACATGCTGCTTCCTTTCACGCTGATCAGGAACTCGGCTCCCTTGAATGTGGGGACAACAAAGCGTTCGCATTCGTATTCCAGTACGGTCTGTTCACCGGTGAATGCTCCTGCCATTGCGCTGATGGGAATCAAGGGGATGCCCTCCATGGGCGAATCGGATGGATGGGCTACCGGTATGTTTTCTTCCTTTTCAGACTCCGTACGGAGCATGTTGCCTTCGCCTGTGAGAAGCCAGTTGCTATTTATATTATAGGTGTGGCATAATATTGCTGCCAAATCTGTACCTATATTCATACGGAAATTCAGAATTTCTGAAAGCTTAGAAGGCTTTATTCCCAAAACTGTTGCTAAATCAGCCTTAGAAGCTATTGTATCGCTATTTAATAGATAATTTACGACATCAACAAACCTTATATTTATCTCCTCTTTTTTCATGTTATCTGAAATTTATTTTCAATATTTCTGGATTTTATTTTGATAATTCAGAAATTCTGTATTCCTTTGTAACGTCTTCAATAAAGAAGACGGTGTAAATATAGAAAATAAACTTTAAAAACGCAAATTATGGATAAAGCGAACATTCAGCAGACAACAGGTCTGCAAGTATTTTACAATGAAAATGAAAACGTAAGTGTAAGAACAAAGGTTATTGATGGCGAGCCTTGGTTTGTAGGGAAAGATATATGTGACTTATTAGGCCTTGTTAATAGCAGAAAATCATTGCAAGCCTTGGATGAAGACGAAAAGGGGGTAACTAATGGTTACACCCTTGGTGGAAATCAGGAACTTACAATCATCAACGAATCCGGACTATATCACCTCATCTTCATCAGCCGCAAGCCGGAAGCAAAATCTATTCGTCGCTGGGTGACCGGCACAGTGCTTCCCAGCATCCGCCGCACCGGAAGCTACTCGGTAAGCAACAATCGTCCGGAAAGCACGAAACGTCTTCCTCTTCCCAAGTTCCGTCCGTACTTCAGCCAGTGGAAAGAAAACGTTAAGCCCTACATCAGCCGTGCGGAGCTTTGTCTTACCGCCGAAAAGCAGCGTGTAACGCTGGGGCATGTGCAAAAGGTGTATGCCGGAACTGCGATGAGTTACCCTGTGGCAAAGTGCATCCAGTACCTGGCGAAGAAGAACCGTCAGGAAGGGCACACCTATCCGGAGAAGAAACCAGCTTACGAACAACTTTGCATCACGTGGGAGGAATGAAGCTATGAAAGAGCATAAGATTGATTATAAAGAGCTGGAAAGGATATTGGACGAGATGATAGCACACGCACAAACAGCCAAATCCGAATGTCGGAAAGAACACCCGGATTTGGTTACATTGTGCGACAACAGCATAGAGGAGATGTGGAATTTAGTCAGTGAGGCCGAAAGATGCATCTGTCCGCTCCACTGAACTGTCATAGATATATGCTTTCAATCCCGGATTCCAGATGTTGATACTACCGATTATAATGTCCAGTGCTTCTCTAAAAATAATGGTTTCATGAGAATGGGCTTTAAAACTGATCATGATATTTCGGGAGAGCACATCTCCTTTCCTTGCAGATTTAGCTTCCTTCACAATGGATGCATTAAAAGCTTTAGCAAGCGATTTGATCCGATTGGATTCGATAAGACAGGTATCATGCCTGTTAGACTCAACTACGACAGAGTAAAAAGACTCATAAACATATACAGTACTCATAATCAAAATAAAGTTAGTTTGTTTAGCATCGCTACAAATGTAGCAAAACCGTTCCGGTTCGCGAGGGATAGGGACGGACTTTTAACCGAATAATAACGATAAAAACAATAACGAAATGGCAGAAACAAGAAAACTCATTAAAGCAAGCCGGGAGCTGAAAGAAGAAATCGCCCGGATACTGAATGTTACAACCCGTACAGTGGATGCCGCTCTGGCATACGATACAAAGAGCCCTACAGCAAGACTTATCCGTTCGTATGCCTTGAATCACGGGGCGGAACTCTACGAGCTGAAAAAATTGGAAAACCCGTATGCGGAAGTTATTAACCTTTAAAAACAATCTGTATGAATCTCACAAAATACTCCTTTAAGAACATTGAATCCCAGCTTGAACATGTATGCGGACTGATAGACCTGGTAAAAGGCGACAGAGGATTTCGCGAAGCTATTCAAGATGAAGAGTTTTGCATGCTGATAAAGATGCAGGCACAACTGTTTGAGGAAATTAAGAAAAGAGAAAGACATCAACCAACTGCATAAATGATTGCTCATTGCTATTCCGGTTCGCGAGAATAGGGATGGCACCAAACCAAAATCATAGAATCATGAAACGAATCAATACAACCACACGCTATCTGCTGCTGATACTGGTAGCAGCCATACTGAACCGGCTGACAGACGGTACAATGAACCTGATCATAACAACCTGCCTCTGCCTGGCACTCATACCTGCTGCAATACGGATGGACAAGGAGGATAAAAAGGAATAAATCACACACGGCTTGCAGAACTTCACACATTCAGGATAACGACTGTAATTTGACATATTGGGCTGTTTTCAATAGGAATTGGAATATGGTAAAAAGAAGGAGTGAAGCGGCTGCCATCCGGGTTCAAGCCCCGGAGCCGGACTACAATCTTAACGAATTAATCATGGAAATGTACGGAAACACATTATGCGTCAGCTTTACGGAACTTGTTCGTGGTGGAATTATCAGTAAGCCCACTTACGACAAGTATGTACGTGAAGGCAAGCTTACCCTCCTCCAGCGGGGAGGTAACGGACGCGAGGCCCTGATTGCCTACCGCTCCATGCCGGAACGGCTCCGTGCAGCATACGATGACACATTCAAAAACGCATACGAGGAAATGAAACAGCGTGAGCAGGAAAAGTACATTAACACACAGATCCGGTTCGATGCCGAGGCTGTACGCTTCTACAAGGAGTTTGAGCCACGTATTGATCCGGCCCGTCAGCTGGAATACATTTTGAACGCTCAGGTGATGAACGAAATGCTGCGGACGGAAAAGGCACGCAGTGTGGAACACGCCAAAGGCGGTTTCTCCCGGCGTGCGGAAACATGGAGCAGCGTGCAGATCTGCTGTGAGCGTCTCCGCGAAATCACAGGTCACACACTGCCGAAGAATCCGGCACGCCTGCGCGAAAAGTTCAATGCTTACAAACGCGAGGGATATGTGGTTCTGGTTAGCGGCAATCTGGGTAACAATGCGGCACGCCGCATCGGAAAGGCCGAAGGAGCTCTTCTGCTGAAGCTCCGCCGAAGCAAGTTCCCGGTTTACACCGATATGCAGCTCTTCGATGAATATAACCGTCAGGCGGTGCTTCGCGGACTGAAAACCATCAAGAGTCCTACCACGATGCACAGTTACTTGAACGATCCGGCGGTAATGGTGTGGTGGTATGCCGCAGTAAATGGCGAAAGGGAATTCAAGAACAAATATATGCCAACCTTCGATACGGTAATGCCGTCCATGCCTAACTCGCTGTGGTATTCAGACGGTACGAAGATAAACCTTTACTACCGTGCGTACGATGACAGACAGAAGCGATGGGTGGCACGAACCACGGATGTGTACGAGGTGATGGATGCCTGCACGGAACTGTTCCTCGGCTACTTTATCGGTGACGGCGAAAACTTCTACAACCAGTACATGGCGTACCGGATGGCACTCCAGACATGGAAGGTAAAGCCTTACGAGATAGTGACCGATAACCAGGGAGGGCATAAGAAACTGGCTTCGCAGGGATTCTTCAAGAAACTCTGTCATCTTCACAAAACCACGATGCCGCACAACGGCCAGTCCAAATCCATCGAGTCCGCTTTCGGACGGTTCCAGCAGCAGGTTCTTCACAAGCTTTACAACTTCACCGGTCAGAACATTACGGCAAAAAAGCTTTCAAGCCGTGTGAACATTGACCTGGTAATGGCGAACATTGACCAGCTTCCCACGCTGGAGGAACTGAAAAAGCAATATGCCGACTGCCGCGAAGAATGGAACTCGATGCAGCATCCTACCAGTCCAACCGGAATGACCCGCAGGGAAATGTACACCGCGATAGAGAATCCGCAGGCACATCCGCTTGATGACTATGAGGCACACGAAATCTTCATGCTGTTCTCTCAGGCTCCGGTGCAATACACCAAGGAAGGTTTCATCTTCCGAATGAACAAGCAGGAATACAGCTACATGGTGTATGGCGACGACGGGCTGATAGATATGAACTTCCACCTGCAGAACGTAGGCCGTCAGTTCCTCTACCGCTACGATCCGGAAGACATGACCCGCATCGAGCTATGGGCGGTGACTGACACGGGAGCCAAGTATGCGGCCATCGCCACACCGAAAGTCACTATCCACCGTGCCACACAGGAACGCACCGAAGAGGAAAACGCTTATCTGTTTGCACAGCTGGATGCCAACCGTCGCACTCGTGCAGCCATGCACATCGCACAAGAGGAACTGTTTATGGAGGAAGCCATGGGCGAGGCATACACCCAGCTCCGCATTCCGCGTCCGGTGGCAGTGAGCGAAAAGCAGCTTGACGAATACCGCGAAGAAATGAAGCGTGGCACACTGGAAGCTCCGGTACCGATGCCCGAAACGGATATTCCGGAAGAGCCTGTACTGGCAGATGAACCGCTGACCTTTGCCTCATCAGGAGACTGGACAAAGAAAGTATCGAACCTGACGTTTGATGAACTGGACTGTTTGAACAAATGGTAAAACGACAATTAACAAACAATTAAATACCTATTAAAACAATGAAAGGATTAACAACAGAAATGAAAGAACAGGTACGCAGCGCACTGATTGCCTACCGTTCCAATTACCCTACGCTGAACCGTGCCGCAGAAAGTTTGCAGGGTGTAAGTTCGGCCACCGTGAGCCAGCTTTGCAACGGAAAGTATGAACTGATCAGTGATGAAATGTTTATCCGTATCGCTTCGCAGATAGGCTTTGCCTTCGACTCATGGAACCTTCACGAAGGAAAGACTTTCAAGGAAATCACTTTTGCGCTGAGTGACGCACAGGCATACAAGAACGTGACATGGATTGTGGGTGATGCCGGATGCGGAAAAACCACAGCAGCCATTGAATACCGCCGTACGCACCGCAACGTGTTCTACATCCTCTGTTCGGAAGATATGCGACGCTCAGACTTCGTTCGTGAGATAGCCAAACAGGTAGGCGCACCTACCGACACGACCAACCTCCGCGATATGCTGGAGAATGCCATCAGTATGATTTCTTTCCTGGGGAATCCGCTGCTGGTGTTTGATGAAGGCGACAAGCTTACTGACAGCGTGTTCAACTACTTCATCAGCATTTACAACCGTCTGGAAGGACACTCAGGTATCGTGTTTCTCAGTACGGATTACATCAAGCGCCGTATGGAAGCCGGTCTTCGCTACAACAAGAAAGGTTACAAGGAAATAAACAGCCGCATCGGACGTCGTTTCTTCGATGTATCTCCCACAGAACAGAATGACATATACGCCATCTGTCAGGCTAATAACCTGACCGACCGCGCCGATATCGAAGAGGTGCTGAAAGATGCCAGGCGAAGCGACAACGACCTTCGCCGCGTGAAACGATGCATCCACCGTCAGAAACGTATTATCGAAGCAAGAAGGAAAGGAGGAAGCAATGAATAAAGAGGATACTACACCGCCCCCACAGAAAAAGAAGTTCACTTTCGACCGCAATGCGAAAGGAGTCCGTGAACTTCTATCCATGAAGTTTGATGTGATGGATTTCGATGGTTCCTGGTATGATGCATTCGGCACTCCGGAACGCCGTGGAGTCTGGATCATCTGGGGAAACTCCGGTAGCGGAAAGACTAGTTTTGCCCTCCAGCTCTGCAAGTATTTGTGTCGTTTTGGCCGTGTGGCATACGACAGCATGGAGGAAGGTGCCTGCCGCACCATGCAGGATGCCATACGGCGTACAGGAATGATGGACGTAAACAAGAAGTTCCTGCTGATTGACAACGAGAATATGGAGGAACTCAGCATACGCCTCCGGAGACAGAAAAGCCCCGACATCGTGGTAATCGACTCTTTTCAGTACACCCGCATGACTTATCGCCAGTACATCGACTTCAAGGAGCAGCACAAACGGAAGCTGCTCATCTTCATCAGCCATGCCGAAGGCCAGTTGCCCAACGGACGCGCAGCCAAAGGAGTGATGTACGATGCCTCGCTGAAAATATACGTGGAAGGCTTCAGGGCCTTTTCAAAAGGACGCTTTATCGGTCCCGTAGGACATTACGATATCGTGCCGGAGAAAGCCCGGCAATATTACGGAGAAGAATAATCTTTTCAATTTACAATTCATAATCAGAATACATGAGAACAATGATGAAAGACCGTCCAATCACACCGCAGCAGGTGAAGGCATTGCACGCTCAGTTCCGGAAAATGGGATTTGATGATGATGACCGCCATGGTTTTATCAGCCAGTTCACGGAAGGAAGAACCGACAGCACCGCCGGACTGACCAAAGAAGAAGCCGGACTGTTGCTAACACGGTTCAACCGTGAGGAAGCTGACCGCATCCATCGTGAGGCACGCAAAGTAGTGAAACAGATTTTTTCCCTTTCGTTTCATATCTCCTGTCTGAACAAGAATTACACGAACGAAACGGAAGCGGATTTTGAAATGAACAAAGCGAAGATAAACCAGTTCTGCCGTACACGCAGCAAGTTCCGCAAGCCTCTTACGGAAATGTCGCTGGAGGAACTGAAGGAAGTGAAACGACAATTTGAGGCAATGGCAAGAAAGGAGGAATGATATGAGAAAGCAATCAGAAATAAATCGTGCAATAGCGTATCTGGAAGAACGTAATTACGATCCGATATGTCGCATACAGAGGGAAGTTTTAGAAGAAAAACGCAGCGAATCATGGGTATTCAATCGGTATGTGCGCGACGTTCCGGAAGACGAGCAAAACGAAACCTTGTTCTATGCTGCAAGGGATGCAGCTATGTTCCTCTCAGGAAAGATTGGTATCAGTTCCATCTGTCCGGATCTGGAAGACGGACCGGAAGAAGAGGAAGAGCAGGAAGAAACAATTACTCTGTCGCGTCATGAATATGATAATCTTTTACAACGCCTGGAGCGTGTAGAAAGAAAGCTCAGACTTCATCAATGCAACCACGAGAAGATTTCGAAAAAGACATCAGGAGATCTGATATCACAAGTGGATGCATGTCTCTATATCGGTTGTGGTAAATCCACAATTAAAAGATGGGCTGACCGAGGAGTTCTCACAAGATATAAAAAGAAACAACGGATATTTTATTCAAAAAAGGAAATTGATAAAAGTAAAGTGATAAAAGGACACCGTTTAACAGTAACAGAAAGGCAGGCTGAAAATGGAACAGACAATTGAAAGGATACAGAACGGCATCGTGAAACTGCTTCAGCCTTACGATTACGCCGACCAGGTATTAATCTTGCGCGAACTGGAAAACTTCTGCGGACAACAGGCTGATGAGACCATGAAACTGGAATACGATTTGGCGGCAATGGAGGACATGAGGGATGAATAGGAAGAAATACATCGTATGGAGGATCATTTATTCTTTCCACGACAGACCGAATAAAAGTATCCGCTCATGCTGGCGAACCGACAACTTGACGGATGTAAGGAAATTGGCACAAGGGATTAATCCAGAAGCAAAAATACGTTTGTGTTATACAGAATTTAAATAACGATTAAAACTCAATTAAAATGGCAACAAAAAGAACCAAGAAAACAGTAATCAGCGGAGTAAGTCGCGAACAGTACGAACAGGCATTTGCCGAGTTTGCAATGGCCGACGCAAAGGCCCAGTCACTTACCGCGAAGATGGATCAGGAAATGACAAAGATCCGTGAGAAGTACGCCGACCAGCTGGCCGAGCTGAACGAAACGAAAGACCGCACCTTTGAAGTGATGCAAACCTACGCCACTGAGAATAAGGATACGCTGTTCAGCAAGAAAAAGAGTCTGGAGTCGGCACATGGTATCATCGGATTCCGCACCGGTAACCCGAAGCTGAAGAATCTGAAAGGCTTTACCTGGGCCTCGGTTACAAACCTGGTAAAAGAATTCCTTCCTGATTATATCCGTACCACAGAGGAACTGGCCAAGGACAAGCTGCTGGCCGACCGGGAAGTTCCTGAAGTGGCCGAATTATTCCCGAAAATTGGTATTCAGGTGGTGCAGGACGAATCTTTCTATGTCGAACCAAAGAAAGAAAGCGATGCAGTCCAGACGGCCTAAGTACAGTTACTCCCGCCGCGGAAATCTTTGGATCGTATACCGGAATGAATACACTCAGTCCACATGCACAGGCACTCCCATTGCGGAGTGCCGATCCAAAGAGAAAGCACGGGATAAGGTTTATGAACTTAGTGGATGGAAAAATGAAAAGAAAGTCTAAATGCAAATGGTATGCAATATGGACTGTATACTGCATATTGATTATTCCATTGTTAATTGTGGCTATGTTTGCTTACTTTTTAAAGCTTCCATTTGAATTACTGGTTGAAAGGGTAGAAAAAGTAAAATGGTGGCTTGTGAATAGATATAAACCTGATTGATATGGCTGAATTAACCTTTAAAACCAACATCCGGCGCGACAAGTGGCCGCGCTGGATGAAGAAGCTGCACGGATACATGACCCGTGTAACTCAAGACAAAGAACTGGAGCCTACCCGTGATGAATATCTTCGCCTGAAAATGATAATGGAGTGCTGTCTTGGAGAACTGAAGAATGAGAGACACGCACGCCGGGCTTCCATTCATGTATTTCTCGGAGAAGATGATAACCGGTTATCTCTGATAGTAATGCGAAGCAATCTGGTAATAACATCTTATTACATCGAATAATGAACAAACGTACACAAATCATTCTTTTCACAGCCTTTTCTGTCATTATAGGACCGCTGGTTATCCTTGGATTCATTCTGAATTTTACAGGAAGAATATTCGATATACTTGGCTGGCTCTGCTGGATGGAACCACGCATGGCGCGGAAAGGATGGAATGAATTAATCAGAAAAATAAAAGAATCATGGAGCACAAATTAGGAGAAACCTTCACCTGGCACGGACAAACGCTCGCGGTCGCCGAGGTGAAAGATCAGGAAGAACCTTGCAGCGGATGCTGGTTTTTTGAACACACCATAAGCTGCTACGGCAACGGACTTAACTGTATGGATGATTCAAGAGAAGACCACACTAACGTAATATTTAAACAATCAACAAAAACAGAAGAATTATGATGCACAACTGGTTCGAATGCAAAATCCGTTATGAGAAAACGATGGAAAACGGAATGCAGAAGAAAGTAACAGAACCCTATCTGGTAGATGCTCTCAGCTTTACCGAAGCCGAAAGCCGTATCATCGAAGAAATGACACCGTTTATTAGCGGAGAGTTTGAGGTGGCTGGAGTTGCAAAAGCTAATTACAATGAACTGTTCTCAAGTGAAGAGGAGTCTGCCTGTATCTGGTATAAGTGCAAACTCTGGTTTATTACACTGGATGAAAAGACCGGAGCAGAAAAGCGTACTGCCAGCAACGTACTTGTACAAGCTTCCGACCTTCGTGATGCCATCAAGAAGCTGGACGAAGGCATGAAAGGAACTTTGGCAGACTATGTGATAGCTTCCGTATCGGAAACCGCCATTATGGACGTTTACCCCTACGAAGCAGAACCCGATGTGAAACCTGAATTTAATGATGCAGACAGAAGATGAAAACAGAAAAGACTTATATCCATCGCCGCGTATGCCTCTGCCGCCAGTGCGGAGGAACCGGCTCAGTAACCGTATATGTAGAGAAAGATGTGCGTCGGGAATATCCCCAGCAGAAAGTATGTCCGCAATGCCAGGGAAGCGGACGTATCTGGCTCAGCGGAACAGTAATCAAACAGATTGAACCCTATGCAGAACCAGAACCTTAATCTGTTCAAGCCTCGCAGGGTGGCAGCGAAAGTCCATTACAGCGCAATCAATCAGTTTATGTTCGTTTGGATCAAGCACAGCCGCCCCTGCGACCTGAAGGTGCAGCGTTCGAAGCAGAACCCGGAATGCCTGGGCATCTGCTTCGATGTGGAAAACAACGACACGATCGATATGATGCGTGAGCTGGAACGTGATTTGAAAATTGAAATTATTGATTTATGAAAAGAGAAGATATTAAGCAAGAAGCTCAAAATATGTGCGATAAAAGATTTTCCTACTTGCATAATAGTGCTTTTTTCGATGGTTTTGTTACCGGTGCAGAATGGAGAATCAATTCGGTTTGGCATAATGCAGATGAAGTTCCGAAAGAGAAAGGATATATACTTGTAGAGGTCAATGGAAGTCAGCCTATTTTTGTTACATGGAATATAAATGTTATTCCTACAAATTGGGATAAAATCGTAAAGGAAAACAATGTTGTCAAGTGGGCATACGTGGAAGATTTAATACCTATTATGGAGGATTAATTATGAACGCAAACGATCAAGAGAGAGTATGTAAAGCAGGATATGTCATTCTCAGAAGGATGGACACTCCAAAGCCTCACATAAAGTACAAGAGTAAGTCAAATCCAAGGTCATGGAAAAAATATGATGATTACGTAAGTAAAGCTCACCGTGATAAGGTGATGAGAGAATTACTTCAAAAAGATAATCACATTGAAGACTGACACAAAAATCCCCGACACCAAAACCGATGCCGGGGATTGCTGTATATTATTCACCTGGTTCTCCAAGGAAATGACATATCGCTTCGTGCTGCAAGGGAGTCAGGCTTCGCTGTCCCTTATGGAAATGCAGTTCCGTAAGCCGTTGCTGTAAGTCTTCGTTCAACACTATCCAGCGGCGAAGCTGCGCTACGGCACTCCGGGTACTGGATTTAGGGAAATATTGCTGAGCCAGGTCTGTAAGGTATATCGCTTTCATATAGGTAAAGATACGAATTATTTTTTGTACTGCAAAAATTACCCTGCGGTTAACGTCCTGTTTCCGCAGGGTAATAGATCATTTTTCCGGCGGTAAATTATTCGCCTTCCAGCTCCTTATACGATTTCACCTTCTTAAACTGAAGGTTCTCCAGTGCCAGCGTGCTTTGCAGTCCCAGTCCCGGACGGAACTGAAGATGAACCTGACGGATGTAACTTTCGTTGAAGTCTTCCGACGTTTCCGAACCGTTGCTGCGTATCTGAGCCTGGAATGTTCCCAGATTCTCCAGTTTTACGATTTCTCCTTTGGCGATGTGGCGGTTTATCTGCTTGATCAGCGCACGGATCACGTTCAGCACGTCACCGTCGGTCAAGGTCGTACTGTAGGCGATATCATCCGCCAGCTCGTTGATTTCGACTGTTCCGCTCGCCTGTGCCTTGGCGTAATACTTCGCAGTGCCTTCCATATCTCCCGGCTTCTTGTAAGCCGCAATAGAATAGTTGATAGCCATGTGTCTGTCTTTTTTAAATGTTTGTAAAAATGTGGTTAACTTGTCTAGACAGTGCAAATCTACGGCTGTACAGGTCCGGGCTGTCGTAAAAGCAGTTATTATGTGCGTGAATAAGATAATGTCCGCATTTTTTTGTAATTTTGCGATAAAGTCAGCAGGATAATATGGTCAAGAAAAACCGTCAGAAAATAGTGGGAATGAGTTATGCCTTCCGCGTGCAGGACATTGTGCGCATTTATGATGAGCATGCACGCAGCGGACTGTCCAACCGGGAAATCCTTCGTCGTTACATCTGGCCGAAATACCGCATCTGTGAAAAGACTTTCTACAATATCATCAACGCCAGCGCCGATCCGCGCGTAACGGAGCGCATCGCCCAGGCGGAACGGCAGCTGACGCTTTTCGGTTAAAAGGTCTGTGTGGCCTGGCAGGTGAAATCGCTGATGTCTTCCACCAGTTCCTCGTGGTTGTGGTTGGTGCTGCTGCCCGTTCGGCGGGTCATACAGACAGATTCATTTCGGACAGACAGGAAGAAGTTGAACAGGTGCGCGTCAATCTTGTCCAACAGATCAAAGCGTTCCAGCGATTCATCCTGAAACATACTCCCGTCCCTTGCGCTTCCTTTCCATTTGGTGACCACATGCAGCCGGAAAGGTACATCTGCCTGCTGGGTGGTTCCTCCCAGCGTGCGCCACTGTACGGGACGGAATTCGATAAACACAGCCGGGGTGTCGAACGGCTCTTCCTGCTCAATGAACTCCACCTGCTCGTTCCACAGGTCAATGTGCCGGATAAGCGGCTGTCCGCTTTCGTCCTTCAGTTCTTTCAGTCTTTCGGTCAAGCCGAGATAAAGCATACGTCTCATAGTGCGTCAAAGTTTTTAGCGTTGTTGTAAAAGATTTCTTTCAGCAGTTTCTCCAGGTCTGGATGGTTTCCGATGAACTGGCGTTTGGGGATGGTGATTTTGCTTCCGGCTTTTTTCAAAGCCATGGCACGGTAGAATTCTGCTTCGGCAGTAAGCGCACGGTTCCGCTTGTTGTTGCGCGGTGCGCCGTTTTTCTTCCGTTGCAGGTTATTGCTGAATCCGTCGGCAGCCTTTCCTCCGGTCACGGTCTGATAACGATACCAAAAGTAAGCCTTCATCTTCCGAGTCACGGTAATGGTTCCGCCTTCATTATGAATTCTGGCATACGGCTCAGTCGTTTCAATCACCACACTGTCGCGGCTGGTGATACGACCTGTAATGCTTCGGCGCAGGTTTCCGGTCTGGACAAGCAGTCCACGGCTCTTGTCATCATTAAATTTCCGGCGTGTCCACTTCTCATTGAAGAAGGCTTCCCGCTCAAAGTTTCGGTCGAATTCATCCAAAGCTTCCGTCCGTATGTCTTTCAGTGTCTCCCTTACCAACAGGTTGATGCGTCGCTGGAGGTCGTCTGTTATTTTTTTGCTTTCATTCATTTGGTGGTTTCAAAATTTGTTGTACTTTTGCTGGTGCTCTCACATATATCATCTTCGGGCAAAATAAACATTCAGGCTTTATTTTGAACAAGATATAAGGAACAGCCCCTATGGTGGCCGTGCGGAAACTATCGGCTGCATCATTCGCCCAGCGTATATGTGGAGAGCACACCTACGGGGGCTTTTCTTTTTATCACAATTCTTATAATTATGCTCTCTGATAAGAATTTGATTGAACTCGTCCAAGTGGACGGAAAAGAACTGGCCATTGAACGCCAGAGCGAAAACTGTTGGGTAAACCTTACCGAAATGGCAAGACCATTCGGGAAACGACCTAAAGACTGGTTGGCTCAACTCCAAGTACAGGAGTATTTGAAAGCACTTGCTGACAAACTTAGTAAGCAAGGGCAGGATTCCTCCCTTGGTATCGATGACTTGATAATTGTAAAGTATGGTGGTCGAAAAGGTGAAGCCGGAACATGGTGTACCGATTACCGCATAGCCATGCGTTTTGCCCAATGGCTTGATGCACGTTTTAGTATAGAAGTCGATACACTTCTTGTGCGCATCGCCAATGGCGAGCTGATTGTGAACGACAGCAGTCTGTTCCGTCTGGGTGGCGAGCAGTGGGTAAGCTGCAACGACTACTGCAAGGCGTTTGGAAAGTCCATGCACTCTTTCTACGGATTGATAGGCAATTATCCCCAATCTTTCTGCAACTGGAAAGGACAGTGGTACATGAGCCGCCAACTTTTCGGCATGAAGGAGATACAGGCACGGTTTGAAGACCGCCGCACCGAATTGCGCAGCCAAGGCGACAAACGCCAGCTTTCCATCCAGTTTCCCGAAGTCGAACCAAACGAAAAGGAGGATTGAGCCATGAAAGCGGAATACGACATGACCCCGCTTGCCAGCGTGGTAGCGGACAACACCCCGAAGGAACTGGCAGACGCATTGCAGGCCATCCTGCTTGATTCCTGTGTGTATTACACCGACGTGGCGAGCCGCGGCTGCCCCGACAGCACCGATGGAAGCAACATCATCCTGGTGCGGCAACTGCTCGTAGCCTTGCAGGAAACTCATCAGAAATAGCGTGTTTATCGTCATTACGGTTTGTTTTTTAATGAATTAATCGTATATTTGCAAAGGGTAGCATTGAAGTACCGCTTCGGATTGTAGTTCCGAGTGTATGGGCTTCTTTGCTACTCTTTTTTTATGGGTTTGTGTTCTTTCAGGTATTCTCCCATACTGTCGGATATACTATGCAGGGTTATATCTCCCCAAGTATATTCACGTACAATAATCCATGCCTTACTCCCCTGAATTTCGGTTTCAAAGATGTGCGACCATTTCACATCATCGCTTTTATGGTAAGGAACCGCTCCCAGATAAGAGGTTTCCTTGATAGCGTTTTCAATGTCAAGCAGCATCCGGTTCTTTTCATAGAAATGCTTAAAAGGCTGGTTTGTCCACTCCTTAATGCTTTTCCCTGTTATTTCGATTTCCCGACTGAATTCAGGATGAGAAATTTTTGTCCCTTTCAGGAATGCTGCCTTGTGTCTGGTAGCCTTTGCATCCATGTGCCTGTATTCCTGTAGCAGCCTGCACGCCCGGCACACCTCATTGTCCGGGATGTCGGCAGCCAGCTTCATCTTGTCAGGGCGTACTTCGCACCGGTTGCATTTGCGCAGGGTGTAGCCATTGTATGCCGGGAAGGTCGTCATTCGTTTGCCGGGATTGAACATAAACATTTCCTGATACTTTCCGGCGGTAGCCTGACTGCCCAGGTTCATGGCTTCCTGCTCGTTGCTCACGGGGTATTTGTCCTTGCGTACCTGCACCACGGTGCAGCGGCAGTTCCAACCGTTGGGCGGGAAATATTTGTCCCAGAACGGACTTTCGATGGGCAGGGTGATGTTATGCAGCATCCGATGGGTACGTCGTACCCGCTTATCGTACATGGTCCGGTACTGGAGGTTATATCGGTCGCCATCCTGCTCGAATTTCTTCCATCGTGCCGCCATCAGTGCGGATGCCTGGGCGAAGTTGTATTCCGTACGCAGATACTGCACGTTGTAGGTGTCATATACCTTTTGAACATCATTTAGGAACTGATTAAACGGCTTGCGGTTTCCTTCCTCATCCAGCAGGGAGGGGAAAGCCTCGTTCAGTTCGTGGAAGGTCTTGATACCGCTGAACACGTAGTTCGATTCCTTCAGGCGCTGCACAGAAATGTCGTCCAGCGGTACTTCCTTCAGGGCGGTATCTACCGCATTGTCGAATATAAGCTTCTGACGCTCGATAAACTTTCTTACATCGCTGTCAGTAAGCAGTACCGCAGCATCTTTCTCCGGATTCTTATAAACGGTTTCAGTCATCTTGTCAAACTCACGGGGAAGTCCGGAATCATTAACAATAGTTCCGTTTCCCAACTTTAGAATGTTCTTTGCTCTTTCGTCGTCCAAATGAGCAAAATAAGAATAATCTAGAATCTCTTTCGAATAGACCTTCCCTCTAAGAATTCCGGATATTAATTCAGCTTCATATTCCGCTCTGTTGGTAGCAGCATATTCCGACAATTCTTTTTTTACAAGCTGTCTGTCTAGTTCTACATTCCACTCGTGTTCCACCTTGTCATAATCCGGATTAATTACCGAATCAATGTGATGGGCCAGTTCATGAAGTATGGCGTTATCTTGTACTAACCATCCCCATTTTACACCCTGTTGCTGATAACCTCTGAATCCACCTGCTTTTCTGATGGCTTTATTGTTATTTACATTAATAACTTTTCCGAAAGCATTGTAATTTGCAAAAACCAGTCCTCGTTTTGTCTTGCCTCCTAAATCTTTTTCTTGTATTCTGGGAAGTTCAAAGCCTTGGCGCAACAAGATTTCAGCCGCTTCCTCTGCCACATCTCTAGTTTCCGGGTCTTTTATTACTGAAGCCCATTCCTTAGCTTTCTTCCGTATTGCGTTATTATCGAAAGACAAGTGAATAGAAAGCTTATAGCCTACGATTTCGGCGTACCGCTGATGCAGCCCCTTATAATCGTCGGGGCTTAGTCGAAAAAAGGGTGTTCTCCTTCCGGTAATACCAGCTTCTGCTCTTCCTTTCCGGACTTCCGCTGTGCCGGTTTCCTGACTTCCGGAACCGCTACGGAGGACGTGTCCTTCTGCCGTTTTAGCGGGATGTTGTATTTGTCGACAAAGTATTTCGGATCTACTTCGTAATGCTCAAGCAGCAAACGCTCGTAGGCTACCTGCTGTTCGGGAGTATAGTCTACCGATTCATCCCACGCAAAGCGGAAACCTTTCAGCGGGAATCCGTGGCGGATCATGCGGGGGATGAGCTGCCAGTTCACCAGGTCACGGATGAGGTCGGCATCCTTCTGAATCAGGTTTTCCAGCATCTTGCGGTGCACCTCGCTCTGCGAAAGGCTGGATCCGTCTTCCATAGTCATGGTTACTGTAAGAATTCCCTTCGATATTTCCGAGTTGCAGCGGTCGATACGCTTGTCGTACACATTAAACGCATCGGCACGGGTGCTTTCCTTCAGGTCGACGGTAGTTCCTTCGGGGAACAAGCCGTAAGCGGCTGCTCCCATGTCACGCAGCATCCGTTCGATACGGTCGTATTCCTTCGGGTCGCGGCTGGTGGTAGTAGCCACTCGCAGCGGCATACCGAATATTTCTCCGAACATATCCCAGAACGAACACATGTTCTTTTTAGGAATGGTCTGCTGGGCGCATTTCAGATACAGACCCAGATTATGTGTGCCTCCGGCTTCGATGCACCAGTCTTTCATCTCGCTGTTCCGGTAGTCGTAGCCCACCTGCCAGGTGTCGTTTTCGTGGGTGATGATGACTCCGTATTCGGGAATGACGTGGGTACGGGGAATCAGGCTTACCAGGTTGTAGGCCATCCGTCCGTCCACTTCCACCACGTCGCCCAGTTCAATAAGTGAATGACCGTAGTAATTGCTTTCCAGTGCCATTCGCATGAATTCCTTAAACCAGGGAGCTTCCAGCAGTTCCGTCAGTTCCGGATTCTCCACACCCTTCGCGTCGCAGATCTTGAAACTCTTGTTCAGTACGAATCCCATGCGCTGTTGCACGCATCCGGTCAGGTGCAGGTCGGCATCCACATCGGTATAGAGGTTCAGCAGACGTGTACGGTTTGGGTTGTCCACGTTGATAGCCATCTGCCATGCACGCCGCCAGTCGGCCAGGTCACGCCGTGTCAATGCTTCAGTGAGCAGCTGGAGCTTGACGCTCATTTCCTTGATGCGCCGTCTTTCGGCGGCATTCATCCGGTTGAGATATTCTATTTTCGGTTTCTTTGCCATAGTAGTTACCAGATATAATTGTTACGTTTGTCGGAACCGTAGCGTATGCCGGCTCCGGTCTGTTCTCCGTCCTCACCCGTGGGTTGCAGTTCGGGCAGGTTCATGACCGCCTTTCCAGCCTGTACCTTCTCCAGATAGGCGATGGCGTTTTCAAACTGTTCCTTCCGGATTTCATACCCCATTTTTTGCGGCAGGCTGAGCACCATGAAGTAGAGTGCCAGGTCGGCCACCAGTCCCACGAGGTCGAGGTTCCTTACTTCGCCTTCGGCGGTGAAAGCCGCCTGCATGTCATAGCGTCCGTCCAGATAGCTTGCAATCCGGTCCATGGCCCGGCGTTCGGCCAGCAGACGGTTGTCGTCCGTGGCCTGCTGGATGATTCTCAGCGCGTCGGCGCTGACTTGTATGTAGTCTTGTTCGGTGATAAACATGTGTTTAAGTCATTAATTCGTTTAACTGAAAGTTCATGATACTCTTTATCTATTTCAAATCCTATATAGTTTCTTTTGGTGTTAATGCAAGCAATTGCCGTACTTGCAGATCCGCTAAACGGGTCTAATACGGTACATCCTTCATCGCAAACCAAATTCAATAAGCGTTCGAGCAAGCGGACTGGCTTTTGAGTGGGGTGAATTGTGTTATAGTGGTCTCTTTTAAGATGTATTATATCTTTTTCATTCATTCCGTTTTCTATCGTATTCATTGTACTTACACATCTATTGACGCGCTTTCTACCCGATGTTATAGTAGTACTCTTTCCATACTCACCGTCAAAAGTTAGAGTTCCATCATTAAGGTAGTTTAATACTGCTTGCATATTTTTTGAACTTGCAAAAGCTGTCATAAGTCTTTTAATATCGGTCTTTATAGCTTTAACATCACAGCCTTTCATTTCCAGATATGGAACTTTTACTTTTGTTATCGAACCATCACCTAGCGTATGTATTGATACGGTTTCGTGTACTCTTGACAAAGCCATCAACGGACTACTGCAATAACTTTTATCCCAAATAATCTCTTCTTTAAATGTAAATCCCATATCAGCAAGAATACAATTCCAACGATAGAAAGAAGTTCCACGCCCAAACAGAACTATGAAACTGTTTTTCTTCAACACTCTTTTACATTCAGAAAAGAATATCTGTTCATCAAACGGTCTGTCTAACTTCTGATTTTTAAGATAAAGGTATGGCGGATCTGTTAGAATGCAATCTACCGAATTATCAGGAATACGTTTCATTCCTTCCAAACAGTCCTCATTGTATATTCGGTTCAAATCTATCATTTTTACCATGAGTTTTTAGGAGGTCGCCGCACGCCCAGTCGGGGAGTGAACGAAGCCTCACGGGTTTGTTTCTGTAGTTTATAAATCGCCCCCTCACTGGCATCGGGGAAGTCATCGTGTGCACGGCTTCCCTGTTCGAAAGCCAGTGTTTGGTCGATTCCGGCCCGCATGTCGGGGTCTTCTTTCAGTTTTTCGTTATAAAAGAAGTAGCCACGTTCCCATAGTGGGCTAATAGCCTCCACACGGGCGAACTTGTCGGGTTTCTTCCGCTTGTCGGGCATGATGGGAAGCTGGTAGCCCCGTGCGTCACCTTCGCGCTGGAACTCGTCGAGGATGGTGTCCTGCATGAAGTTGGCTTCCATGTAGATACTGACCGCCGCATCCTCAGGCAGTGACTCGTAGACATCGTAGAGCCAGCGCACCATTTCGCCCACGCTGCACTGGCGGCAGAAGGCACGCAGCAGATGCAGTTCCCGGTGTGAGGCGGTTTTCAATCCACGCTTGGGACGACCTATCATGGCGGCAGCCTTGTAGTCGTTCTTTCCGGAGGATTTCCACGAAGGGTCGATGTAGAGCACTATCTGCTCGTAGTATTTCAGTTTCAGCATCGGTCGCCAGCGTATCCACCGTTCCTGAAACACGGCTCCCTCGGTGATGGGATTATTCATGTATTCCTTCTGAAACGAGCGGTAGCCCATGAACTGTTCGCGGTCGCGCAGTTTCTCGATGGTATAGAACTCCGGCCATGCAGGATTCCCGTTGCGGTCGATGGCGTTCACTTCGATGGTTTTTACAGTAGGGGTGTCGATGATTTTCTGCAACACGGAGTTTTTGGAAATCAGGTTACCCACCATGATGAAACGCCCGTCCTTGCCTCCGAAGCAGCCGAACAGAGCTTCCTTTATCCAGTTTGTCATCTCACGTACACGGGCTTCACTGCGGCACATTTCATCATCGTCCAAGTCATCCACCACGATGTAGTCCGGACGCATCTCCCGGAAACGCAGACCACGGGGCGACTGGCCGCGGCCTCGGGAGAAAAAGGCGCACTGGTCTTTGGTGACAAATTCGCCTTCCTGCCACATGCCGCTGTTGTACTGTTCGCCGAAGTCCCGGATGATATACTGGTTGTATTGCAGCTCTGCCTGCAAGTCTCCCAGCAGGCCGTCTGCACTGTCTTCACTCTTGCCTACCAGTACCATGACGTGCAGCTCGCCCCGGAACTTCAGCCAGAGCGGGATGCCGATGTCCAGGTGTACCGACTTGGCATGGCCGCGTGGCCATTTACAGACCAGACGCAGCTCGGGATGTGCGGCGATGTAGCGTGCCGCCTCGTTATGGAATTTCGCATTCGGGCACTCGCAGTAATGCGACATGTACCGCTGGCAGAAACAATCGTAATCCTTCAGGGCACGGGCGATGTTCCGCTTGCGTTCCGCTTCGGTTTCCACCCGTTCCTGCGAGGTCATCCGTTCCACCCGCTTGCAGTGTTCCTGCCATCGTTTCAGGGCTTCTTTCTTTTCCTGCTCTGTCATGCTCAGCCTCCTTTCTGGGCGAAAAGTTCATTCAGGTAATCGTTGTGCAGCTGGTTCACGAGCTGGAACAGTTCGTTGGTCAGCTGAGGATATTCATCCCGGTGTGAAGCCAGCCAGTTTTCAAAGTCAATCATCGTGTCGATGCGGTCTACCACGCTGGCTTTCTTCTCCAGCTTTTCGATGGCCGTGGCCGTCTTGATCAGCTTGTCTCCCAGGCTGGCCAGCATATCCTCGTTGCCCGGCTCGTTCGCCTTGTCGAGCAGGGAATTGATGGAAGACAGCAGTTTGTTTACCAGTTCCGGACGGGTAATGTTGCGTGCCGCCTTCATTTCTTTCCAGCCCAAGGTATTGATCCACCGGCTGAGTGTCTGACGGCTCACTTCCACTTTCTGAAGAATCTCTTCCTGCGAAAGTCCGCTCATGTAGAGCACCCGTGCCAGCTCCTGTTTTGTGTCGTTTTTAGCCATGTTTTACCTTGTATTTAATATTTGTTTACGACAAAGTTCATCCATTTTCGTGCATCCAGGAAAAAGGGATGCAAGCGTTACAGAGAACAGTGTACAGGTTACGCACTTCCTTGCAACCGTTACACACTTTTTTGCCCGGACGGGAAAGGCAGAGTAAGTTTGCGTCAAACGAACGGAAAAATGGCAAAACGAATCAGAATATCGAACGAAACGCTGAACTGCTACGGCACGTGGATTCGTACCGAAGGCATCGACCTGACGCAGTTTAACCGGAATCCCGTACTGCTCTGGATGCACCAGCGGGGCGTGGTAATAGGAATGATCAAGGACATACGCGTAGCGGATGGAGAAGTGACCGGCGAACCCTGGTTTGATGAGGTACGCGAAGAATCGCGTCTGGCAAAGCAGCAATGGGAAAAGGGCACGCTACGTATGGGTTCGCCCAACTTCGAGATACTGGAAACGAGCGAAGATGCTGCCTTGCTGAAACCCGGACAGACCCGTCCTACCGTGACCCGCTGCAAGCTGATGGAATACAGTATGGTGGACATCGGCGGAAACGATGACAACATCCGGCTCTCTTACGAGGGACGGGAACTCAGGCTGGATGCAGGAGGCGGATGCGACCTGCCGCTGTTGAATGAAAGCTTTAATGAAAACCAAACATTACAGACAATGAACGAACAACTGAAAACCATCGCCCTGATGCTGGGGCTGGCGGACACCGCCACACTGCCGGAAGTGCAGAAACAGATTAATGTGTTGCTCGGCTACCAGACAGCCAACGCGACGCTGCGTACCGATAAGGAGAAGCTGGAAAAGGAACTGGACACCTTGCGTCTGGCTGGTATTACCCAGCTGGTGGATGAGGCCGTAACTTCCGGAAAGATTGAAGCAGGGAAGAAAGCGCACTTTATCGAGCTGGGAAAGAAGGTAGGCCAGGAAAGCCTGAAACTGACCTTTGAGGCCATGCACGGCACGGTCAAGCCGTCGATGATGCTGAACCGCACTACCTCGCAGGCGGCAGGCGACTGGAAGAAACTGAGCGAAGTTCCGGCAGAGGAACTGAAACTGATGCGAAAGAACGATCCGCAGCAGTACCGCAAACTGTACAAGGCAGAATACGGTGTGGACTGTCCGGAACTTAACTGATTGTTGAACACAAATTAAAACACGAACATGAGAAAAGAAATCGTAAAATTCGTAACCGGCACACTGGTGAATGTGCTGATGAGTATCGTTATCCTCTTTCTGCTTGGAGTACCGGGCGCAGGATTCTGGGGACTGATTGTGGGCGTGGTGCTTCCGATGGCACTGGGCAAGTTCCTTCCGAAAGGTGCCGCCCTGGAAGGTGTCTATACCGAAGTGTGGACGGGCGAGCTGGTGAAGCAGCTCCGCGGAGGAATGACCGCTTCCTGGCTGGACGGAGTATCGGATTATTCGGCTGCGGTAAATAACGAAGTGGTTCACCTGGTAGATGTGGGCGGAGATCCGGACGTATTGATTAACAACACGACGTATCCCATTGCCGCACAGGAACTGGAGGACGGTGATATCGCACTGGGCCTTGACAAGTTCCAGACCAAGAAAACTGCCGTATCGGACGACCAGCTCTTTGCCATCTCCTACGACAAGATGGGCAGTGTGATCGAACGTCACGGCGACGCCATTACCATCGCCAAATTCAAGAAAGCGGCCCATGCACTGGCTCCGAACAGCAATACGGCCAAGACTCCGGTAGTGCCTACTTCCGGTGAAGATGACAACGGACGAAAGAAATGTACCCGAAAGGATATTATCGCGCTGAAACGCAAGCTGGATGACTTGCAGATTCCGGCAGCAGGCCGTCGTCTGGTACTCTGCTCGGATCATGTGAACGACCTGCTGGAAGACGACCAGAAGTTCCGCGACCAGTATTACAACTACACAACCGGAAAGATTGCCAACATGTACGGCTTCGAGGTGTATGAATTCGAGAACTGTCCGTACTTCACCAAGGAAGGCACAAAAGTTCCGTTCAAGAACTCGCCTTCGGGAACCGACCATCAGGCATCCTTCTGTTTCTACACCAAGCGTGTGTTCCGTGCACAGGGAAGCACCAAGATGTATTACCGCGACGCACAGACCAACCCGGACTACCAGCAGAACGAAGTAAACTTCCGCCACTACTACATCGTACTTCCGAAGAAGATGGAGGCTATCGGTGCTATCTACAGTTACGACGGGGCTACCGCACAGACTTCCGACCAGGAAGTGGAAGCAGACAAGAACTGGGCTACCGTACGCCGTGAAGCTGAAGCCGCTAAAATGGCCATGGTTCTGTCTGAAGGAGGAGAAAAAGGTGTAAACGGATTGGAAGAAAAGTTGCAGGAAGATCCCGCAGCCGGTGAGGAACTTGAAGCATAAGGAGGAATGAGGTATGAAACACTTTACAATGGGAGAATTTTGTGCCAGTACCACCGCCGACGCTCATGGAATCAAGAATACACCGCCTCTTCAGGAGGCGGGTAACCTGAAAGCCCTTGCCGACAATGTGCTTGACCCGCTCCGTGAATGGTACGGAAAACCGATTACAGTCAATTCCGGTTACCGTTGTCCGCAACTGAACCGGCTGGTAGGAGGTGCGGCAAGCAGCCAGCATCTGAAAGGAGAAGCTGCCGACATTACAGCAGGAAGCAAGGAAGAAAACCGTAAGCTCTTTGATTACATCAAAAGCCATCTTCTTTTTGACCAGCTGATCGATGAAAAGAATTATTCCTGGGTGCATGTGTCTTACAAGCGCAACGGAAACAACAGAAAACAGATTTTAAAACTTTAAAGCACAACAAAATGAAACGGATTATCTTATTTTTCTGCCTGTGCCTGATTACACTGGCTTCATTTGCGCAGACCGTACTTCCGGCTGCTGAATCTGAAACATCGTTCCTTATCGACTTAGGAAGCTTTACCGGAATCGTAGCCCTGATTTCTACGTTAGTGACACAAATTATGAAAATTATTCCGGCTATTTCCGCAAGCAAGCTGGCAAAGATTCTGGTTTCATGCGGTGTGGGCATGGTAGTATGTATCCTTGCCTGGCTATTGCAACTCACTCCGTTACTTACAGGCTATATCTGGTGGCAGGTGCTGATTTACGGACTGGCGGCAGGATTGAGCGGATGCGGATTCTATGATGTGATTAAGGCTATCGGAGCATTGTTTAAAAAAGAGTAGAGCATTATGGACTTGACCCTGTTACAAACACTGATGGAATGGCTGGCTCCTGCCGGCTGGCTGGTAACTGCCATTGCTTGGTGGCGTGACAGGAAAGTGTACCAGGTCCGCGCAGTGAAGGAAACCGAAGGAACTTACAAGACTCTTTACGATGATCTGAGTGCCACGGTATTGGAACTTAGTAAACAACTACGGAAACAAAACGAACGGAATATCAATCATGAAACGGCTTTACGAAAACTGCATACTTGCAAGTATGCTGACCGCTGTCCTGTCATTATCTTCTTGCGCCAGCAGCAGAAAGGCCAGCTCGGGAACCGTCCGCTCGGACAGCCTCCGAACGAGCGTAACCGAGCAAACAACTTACGAGCCGGTCCCGAAGAGGACGGCGACCTGCTCGGTGAGTGCGGAGCAGTGGCTGAACCTGAGTAAGCTTCCTGCCGGATTCGGGCTGAGCTATCGGAACGACGGTCTGAGTATTGACATACAATCGGACGGAGAAGGTGGCGTGAACGTCACAGCTACAGCCGACAGTACAGTAAGACAGGTAACCGTAACACGTACGGAAACCGATCACCGCATACGCGATGAAACTATGAGCAATGAAGTGAAGGAAACACGCCCTGGAGTGCAGGGATGGCTGACAGGAACAGCCCTGACCCTGCTGGGGATTTTCCTTATCTGGCAACTGATTAAATATTATTTAAGCAAACATTAAAAACGACAAGATTATGGCAGATACAAGCAACGGACTGATGTATGGTGTGGCCGCCGTAAAGTTCAAGCCATCGGAAGGCGAGGAAAAGACGTTGGGCTGGCTGGATGAAAACGGGATGCAGCCGGCAGGAAATGCGCCTACCTTTATGGATGTGAATGCCGCACAGGTAACAGACGGACCGGTAGACAGCATTATGACCAATCCGGGAAGCGATGCGTTCACAATGAACCTTATCCAGCTGAAAGCGAAGAACATGGCCGACGTGTTCGGTGGTAAAGCGGAAGCAGACGGTTCTTATACGCCTCCAGAAAAATTTGTGGCAAATGGCGTTCTTACCATCGCCATGCATTCCGGTCACAATTTCCGTGTATTCAATTCCCGATTGAGCCGTAACGGTTTCCAGAACGGTATCAATATGCAGAATGTGCTGGCTATGGGCATCCGTGTGGATATGCTGAAACCAACTGACGGGAAAGTACGTCGCTGGCGTACTTATCCTCCCGGAGTGACACCTGATACCGCAGACTCAACCGCAGACGCAGAAGGATAAGTATGAAGGCACAGGATATAGAACTGCTGGCAGGCGTATCCCTCAGTGACGGGGGAATCAGCCTGCCGCTTCATACGGTATTGCGGAAACGTCCGTTCCGCATTACGATGAAGACACCTACCACACGCAGCCTGATACGAATCAGCAAGCGTTATCTCCGAATCGGGGTGACTCCTGAAGAATATGACGCATACGACCTGGACCAGCGTATCCGGTTTGTCTTCCTGCATGGAAAGGACATCAGCCGTATTGTGGCATACGGAATCGTGAGAGGGCCTGTACTGGGAAGAGTGCTGAACCGCCCGGTGGCCTGGATGCTCCGGGAACTGATGACACCCGACGAACTTTCCTCCGCCTGGCGTCAGATACTGAGCAGCACATCTACCACGTCTTTCGGGATTATTATCGCATCGGCAGCAGCACTGAACAAGATGCAGCCCTTAGCGAGCCGGAACGAAAGCGCAAACGACAAGAGGAGTTAAAGAAGGGACATACGGAACCTTCTCATAGCCTTTTCGGCGTAGTAGGTCAGCTGGCTACGGAAACAGGCTGGAGCATAGACTACATTCTGGACAAGGTAAATGTAGTTACCCTGCAAATGATTTTGGCAGACATACCGCACTGGGTTCCTCCGCAGAAGCCGGATATGATGCAGCAGATCCGGGAAATGGAGGAGCGTGAGAAACAAAGGAACAGTCACAGACAAACAGATAACACGAACACGACAAAGGGAGTGAACCCGATGGAGTTCTTTACCAAATACGCAGTAAAAGATTAAGGATATGGCAGTACCCGTTGAACTTGAAATCTTCATGAAAGACTTGACCAAGGCCGGATTACAGAGCGTTGGCAAGAATGTGGATGATGTGGAAAATCAGACTCTGCAACTGATATCTGCATTGAAACAGGTAATTGCCGAACAGAAACACCAGTTGGAGGTCAACAAGGCTGCGGGTCTTAGCTATACTCAGGAGGCCGCCAACATACAGGCCTTGACAGGTCAGATTAACGGATTGAAGGCCGGTCTTAAAGACTTACAGAAAACAAAAGAGGATGTCTCAAAAACACCTTCAATCGACATCGACACAGAAGCCGTTACCCGCAAGACTAACAATTTGAAAACGCAGTTCAGCCAGGTAGCTAGAGAGCTGCCTTCACTTGCCATGGGACCGCAGATGTTTATCCTCGCTATCTCAAACAACCTTCCTATGCTGGCGGATGCCATTTCGGATGTGCGCAAGCAGAACGAACTTCTGGCCGCATCCGGACAAAAGGGTGTGCCTGTATGGAAACAGCTGGCAGGCGCTGTATTCTCATGGCAGACGGCGCTTGTGGCCGCCATATCGCTGGGTATTGTGTTTGGAAAGGATATTGCAAACTGGGTAAAAGAGCTTATCAGCGGTAAAAAAGCTATTGACAACAATAAGGAGGCTTTGGAAAATTATAAAAAGGCCATGCTTGATTCTCAGCAGGCAGCACAGGAAGAGATTGTGCAACTGAACTTACTATATCAGGCTGCTGTAGACAGTTCCAAAGGTATGAATGAACGCATATCAGCAGTAAAGGAGCTGAAAAAAGAATTTCCTCAATACTTCAAGAATCTTAGTGATGAAGAGGTGTTAGTGGGAAAAGCTGCTGACAAATACAATGAACTTGCCACAGCTATTATGGCATCAGCAAAAGCGCAAGCTGCAAAAGAGACACTGATTAAGAACAGTAAGGAAATACTGGATCTTGAATCAAAAATAACGGAAGAATACAAAAAACAAGAACTTAACGAGGTTAAAAGAACGGAGGCTGTAGGCAAGTTGAAGGAAGGACAAAATAGAACATTCCTTCCTGTAAGCAATGATGTAATTGATGCTGTAAACCGAGATTATGACAGATTCTTCAATCAGAGCGAAGAAAAGATTACTGAATGGAGAAAGAAAATATATGATTTGACCAAGTTTAATAAAAGCTTGGTAGATCAGGTAAACATAGAAGACCTTCTTTTCGAGTCAGATGGAGGAGATAATACAAATAAAAAAGAAAAAACCGATTATGCTTCCCAGCTTGCCGATGCCCGCGTAAAAGCTCAGCAAACCACAGAGAAATTGCGTCTGCAAATCATGCAGGAAGGTATTGAAAAGCGCAAGGCACTGGCTAAGCAGGAATATGATGAACAGCTAGCTGATATCGACAAGCAGGAACGGGACACAATCGCCAAAATGGATAAGGCACGAAAGCAAGGTGACAACATCCCACAGAGCCAGTATGATGATGTAAAGAATAAGGCAAAAACAAACCGCATATTAGCAGAGCAAGTATATAATGAACAGATATTCCAGATCGAACAGGAATACCGCAACAAGTCTTCGCAGGCTCTTATAGACTATTATGAAGAATACGGCACATATCAGGAAAAGCGTCTGGCTATCGCACAGGACTATGCACGTAAGATAGCGGCAGCGGAAACTGAAGGTGAGCGTCTGGCTCTTGGAGAAGAACGGGATAAAAAGATTCAGTCACTCGATTATGAGGAACTGAAGAAAGGAATGGATTGGGATAAAATCTTCGGTGATCTGGATAAAGTATCGACAGATACCTTGGAAAACCTTCGTGAGAAGCTGAAACAATACCTGGAGGGAATAGGTGAAGATATCAGTCCGGAATCTTTTAAAGAAGTCATGGATGCCTTCAAGGACATTGATTCCGAGCTGGCAGACCGCTCCCCGTTCGAAGCAATGAAGAAAGGCTACGAGGACTACATGTCTGCCATGCAAGAAGTGCGTGCGGCAGAAAATCTGCTGCAACAAACTCAGATGGGCGGGAATGTCATCGTGGAAGAATATGATGAAGCGACCGGTGAAGTCACCCGCAAGCTGATTACACAGGCAGAAGCGGAAGAAAGATTGCGCAATGCTCAGGATAAAAGAACGGCTGCTCAGAAAACGCTAACACAGGCTGCCAATTCTATCGGTCAGAAAGGAGAAGCTGTCGTCAGCGCCGGAAATGATATCGTAGATATGCTTGAATCGCTCGGTGTGGAAGTTCCGGAAGCGATGAAGGGGGTACTGACAGGTTTAGGAACGGTCATGTCCTCGCTGGCAAGTATTGATCTGACAAAACCGTTCTCTATTCTTACCGGAATAACAGGAACACTGAAAGGTATCGGACAGACAATAGGAGGATTATTCGGACTCAGTGAAGGCAGTACGGCACGATATGAGGAGCTGAAAGCTGTGCTCGAAGAAATGAATGAGATATACGACAAAATCTTGTCGAAACAGAAAGATATGATATCGTTTGGTGGAGGTTTCGCTGCGATCAATGCGGCAAACGAAGCCATGGATACACTGAACAGGCAGATTGATAATTACAGACAGTTGGCTCAGGCTGCCGGAGAAGCAGGAAGCGGTGCATTCAAACATTCGTATGCATATCGTAGCAATGAAGGTATAGGAGCATCAGGGTTTCAGCAGATCAGTGATTTGCTTGGCAAGGATATTCGTGCCGTACAGGACTTATACAGCTTATCCGGAGATGAGCTTTTCGAAATAATGAGCAAACTCCCTGATATCTGGTATAAGGTAAACGGTAATATCCGGCAATATCTGGAACAGATTGCAGAGGCTAAGGATGAAACCGGAGAGATAGCAGATATGCTGAATGAAGCTCTTACTGGTGTGACCCGGGATAGTTTCTATAATGATTTTATCGATGGTCTGGCAGACATGTCAATGTCCTGGGAAGATATGTGTGACAATTTTGAAACTCAATTGAGAAAGTCTATCCTGGCAGGTTTGGTATCGAGCGAATATCAGCAGCGAATACAGGACTTGTATAACAAATGGTCTGAGGCAGCTAAATCCGACGGGGAAATATCGGAAAAGGAAGCCGAACAATTGCGGAACGAATATCAGCAGATTGTACAGGACCTGATGAAACAGCGTGACGAAATGGCTGAAGCATTCGGCTGGGAAAGCTCATCCTCCGGTAGTAGCCAGTCGCCCAGCAGCGGTGCGTTGACCACCATGAGTCAGGACAGCATATCTACCTTTGAGGCAATAGGAAGAAACATGCAGACGCATCTGGCCAATACAGACAAATTCGTACAGGAAATCCGTAACACACAGAAACTGGATAGCCAGACGCTCGCAACCATAGCATCTCATACGGCATACATTGTGCTGATATACGACTTGATGGAAGACTTGAAGTTGAACGGAATACAGTTGAAATAATATGGACTTGACAGGATACCTTACAATCAACGAAACAGACGTATGGACGGAATACGGTGCGTTCCTTGGCGAAACGGAAGCGGGCGGACATGTGAACATGGACGCTTTGCTCCGTATGCCCAAGGCGAAGGACATTACCACAGTAGATTTCCGGGAACGGAACGGAGTGGAGCTTCCTCAGAACCCGAACGTGAAGCTGAACAGCATCGAACGTACCTTGCAGTTCTGGCTTCGTGGAAGCTCCGCAGACGACCGACTGGAGAAATACCAGCGCATGATGACGCTGATCACGTCGGGTATGCTGTCTGTTGCTGTTAAGAATTACAGAACTTACAATATGGTATATCAGGATATGCCGGCAGAACCGGACTGGTACGAAAGCTACGAAGGCGACCGGTTCTATGTGCTGTTTTCCGTGAAATTCCTGGAGCCGCAGCCTTCTATTTAGGAATTGATTAAATACTGTTTAAATGGAACTGAAAATATACGATAAGGCAAATAACCTCCGGCTGACAGCCAGCCCGAACACTTCTTCTTCTGTCACGGAAGAAATAGGTGGAGAATGCAGCGTATCTGCGTCGTTCACCCATACCGAATACGTGCCGCTGGATGTGGATGACTACATCGAGCTGGAAGGCGTGCGTTATAAAGTAAAGTCCCGTTATCGTCCGAAACAAAAGAACACACAGACTTACGAATACAGCGTGAAATTCTATGCTCCGATACACGATGCGGAAGACACGCTGATGCTGTTCCAGGAAGGAGGAACTACTTCTGAATTCAGTTACGACGGTGGTCCGCGCGAACACCTGCAATTGTGGATTGACAACATGAACCGCCGTGCCGGTGGAAATCTGTGGAGCATCGGAACAGTGATTACCGCAGATAACAAGACTATTGATTATCGGAATGTGAAGTGCTGGGATGCGGCTTTCGGCAGCAACGGCATCGCCGCCACATTCGAAACGGAAATGTGGGCGGACGGTTATGCGATAAATCTCTGCAAGGCAGAACGCGGCGAAATGGTAGAACTGGGATATCTTCAGGGACTTACCAACCTGGCGCAGGAAGATAACGGAGAGGTTAAGTTCTTTACCCGTCTGTTCCCGCTGGGATCTACGAAAAATATTGATGCAAGTAAATACGGATATTCTCGTCTGCAACTTCCTGATAGATCTATATATGTAGACAAGAACGTCGACCTGTACGGAGTGAAGGAAGAAACGGAAGAAACAGCCTTCTCAGAGATATTCCCAAAATACATTGGTACAATTTCCTCTGTGCGTACGGAAGAGAAAACCAGCGAGGAGGGACGGAAGTACACCGTATATTACTTCAAGGACAACGGTATGAACTGGAATCCGAAAGACTACGAGATTCCGGATTTGGACTATATGTTACAGTTCCAGACAGGCGAATTGGCAGGTCGTGGAACTGACGGGTCTTTCCAGGCCGCGTGGCATGAAGATACGAAGGAATGGGAAATCATAAATGTATATCCGGACGAAATGACCCAGATTCCGGGTGGTGCAATTATCCCGCAACCGGGTGATCAATACATTCCCTGGAACTTCGCCATGCCGCAGGAATACATCACCGAGGCAGAACAGGAATACAAGCAGGCTGTAGATGATTATCTTAACACTTACAGTTTCGATCCGAACAAGTACACAGGTACTACTGATCGAAACTACATCGAGAAGAACCATACCCCACTCCGTATCGGATGGAACGTGCGTCTGCTGTCAGAACAGTATTTCGGCACCACAGGCGGATACAAGGATACACGTATTACCAAGGTGCAGCGCAAGTTGAACGACTTGTGCCAGGCTACGATTACCTGTTCGGATGAAGTCGGTACAGGATGGAAGTCTTCGGTAGATAACTCTTTGGGTTCATTAAGGTATGAGGTGGCCAGACAGGCAGAACAATATGTGTATGATATAATCAAATCTTTTGAGACAAAAACTCCTAGTGACAATAATGTCTTTTCTGCATTAAAGTCATTGAAAACACTTCTTCGTAAGGACCAGTCAGACGGCACTAACTTCTTATTGAAATTCGGTGAGTTTATCGATTCAATGATTGCCGGTAAGGGAGCCGGGATATTCCCGGACGGCCGCGGGCAGTTCGAGAAGCTGGAAGTGCGCAGCGCAATGATCGTGAAAGAACTGATATACAATCGTTGGTTCTCTCAGGAAGGCAATGTCACTTACTCTGAGGCGGGAACTATCGAACGGATTGAACTTCTCGAAGACGGCACGTATGATCTGTATCTTCGTCGCCGCTGGGACAATGATATCACAGCTTTCAAAGAGCAGGACGTAAGTTATGGCTCAGTGAATAACCTGAACACAGCAGGAGAATATTATGATAGCTGGTTCCGCGTATTAAATGTAATGCAGGCAGAGAATAAGATTAACGTGGTTCTTTATCCTGATGAAGAGGTGCCTGGTGGTAAGAACTATCCTCCTGCTTCCGGCATGGTAATTACCCGTCGAGGAAATGCAGTTGATGAAGAACGGCAGGGATTCTGGTATATATCCAGCTATGAAGGCTGTATCTGTATGCTTGATGGTGTCACGAAACCTATACTCGAGGAATCTAACTACAGCATCATTGTCGGGAAACTGAAGAGGTTGGAACTGTTCGATAACCTCCCTATCAATTACCTGCATAGCTATGTGTATTGCCGTGGTATAGCCATTCAGGACTTGATGCGAATTAACTATCAGGGTTTGGTTGTCGTGCAACTGAACGACCGTGGTTTCTGGTCATTGGAGGTAGCTCAGAGCGATAATCCTTATACGTCCGGTAAGGAAATGGTCGATACAGTATGGCATTACGGATGTCGCTGGAAATGTCTTGTCACCGGTACGACGGACGAACCTCGCTATGCCAGCACGGGCTGGGCGATGATTGAAGGGAATCCGGAGTTTTCAATCGACTTTGAAAGTGACAACGGCTGGAATGTTGACGATACCCAGTTAGGAGAGGGAGTCGTATTCACTACCTTTCGTATGACAGGGAAATTGTACAACAGGGACATTACGGAATATGTTCTCGATACGGATGTAACATGGACGCGTGACACAGGAAACGTTTCAGAGGACAACGCATGGGCTATCAAGAGAGCAGACGCAGGTAAGATACTTACACTCACAGAAGATGATCTTGGTATTGACTTCCGCAAAGGCGTGAAATGTCTTTTTAAGTGTACGGCAATACTGAGGGATGGGCAGGAAACGAAAATATCAGATAAGGAAAAAGGATTTTGATTATGATAACAGCTACTAATAAGAAAAGAATAGATGTGAATTATGCTCCGTTGCAAATTAGCGGAAGCATAGAAGTAGTAGGCAGTGTCCCAGCACGTCAGATATACAGCGCGGACACTAAGGAATATACACCTGATTATTATCTTACACCTCTGGTACTGTTCCCGCGATGTAACGCTACCGATCCTAATTCGTATATTAAGAGCGGTTCAGTGAACGCATCTCTTACTAACATGAAGTGGTATCAGATAGTCGGAACCCAGCGCACATTGATTAGTTCGGGAAATATTGACTACGAGATAACCACAGAAGGCGATAACAAAGGACAGATTAAGGTAAAGCGTAATCCTCCAGCTGCTTCATCGCTGGCTTTTGAGTTCTACGCAGAATATGTCGATACCCGTACCAATCAGGTCTATGTCTTTCGTATGAGTACGGTCATTGCCGTATCGGACGCAACACTCCCGGCACCAGTCCTGAAGCTCGACAGTCCTGCAACCGTGGCATGGAATCCGTTACGCAATCCGTTGACACGTAAGATAACCGCATCCGTGTTTGCCGGTGAATCTGATATTGCATCCGATACGCAAAAGTGTAAGTTTTTCTGGTTCCGCATGAACGAAGGCAGTCTGGAACCTATTACAGACGGGAACGGAGATAATGACAGGGAGGTAGATAGTATAAACCACAATACGCTGACCATTAATCAGGATTATATTGGGGAAGAGCAGACTTATGTCTGCAAGCTGGGATATTCGGCAGATGGCAGTTTACCTTCTGCTCCTCCTGACGATGCTCCCACGGCAACAACCACCATACGGCGCCGCATACCGGAAGTGGAAGTCGACTGGAAAGGAGCACCCACGCAGGTTGCCGGAGGAACGGAGAAATTGAAATTGGAAGCGTTTGTGATGGACGGAATGGGTGTTGTTCCTGATCCGGAAGAATGGTTCCGGTTTGTATGGAAAGTAAAATCTCCGTATTCTCAGAGTTATTCCAAGCAGGCTGAAGGAATCAAACCTACGATTACGTTCATTCCAGGGATGATGCTTGAATTAGAAGTGCAGGATAGGGGGCCGCAGGCTATACTTGTAGATGATACGGACGGTTCTATATTGCAGGACAATGACGGGAATGTACTTTTTGACAGAATTAATAACTAATACATACGATTATGGCATACTATGTGAAAGTAACAAAACAGGTAGCAGATAAGATGGGATTAACATCTATCCGTAACATGACGGCAGACGGGAATGTGCTGTTGTGGCAGTCTGATTTAAATTGCATCGAAGGTGATACGATATTTGATCGAGCAGCTCGTGTGGGAGGTGCAACCCTAACACCGGTATTAGCCCGTCAGGAAACAGACGGTACAGATAATCCAGTAGAAGTAACTACTCCGGATGAATACCGGGATGACGAACCGACAATTTTGCCTGAGTATCCAGATACACCTACAGTTCTTAACGAGGAAGGAGGCAGCAATGAGTGAGGCTAGTTCAGTACGGCAGGTCGTGTTCCTACGCAAGGGTAGTGTGTATATGCCCTTCCTGCAATCCAATATGGGCGACTTGTATCAGGAATATCAGGGTACAGCAGGTAGTCCGACTAATATATCTCCGGATTTTTCTACATTAACGCCTATGCTAAGTTATATTATTACAAGTTCATTGGTCGCTGCCGGATTGGTTGTTCCCAACTCGGTGAAATGGTACTTCAATGGCACAGAATTGACATTCGGCAGTGACAAGGTTTCAACGAATAACTTTAACGGCGAAACAGGTCACTTCCAGAGTGTTCCTTATCAGGCTGGAGTACAGAATTACTTTGCCCTGAAAATCAGGAAAAACCTTGTCAAAGCATCCGGAGGTGCGGCATGTAATATCAAGGCTGAAGCCACGATTGCTGTAGGTAATACCTCCGACAAGGTACAGGCTGTATATAACATACCAATAACGGTCGGAGTCGGTAACAATAAGCGTGTTACCATTATGGCCGGAGATAATAAATTCTTTACTCTAACCGATAAGGGCGATTCTTGTGTTTTGAAGGCTGTTGCATGGATTGGAAGTGATGAACTTAATGCCGGGCAGACTTATAAATGGTACACATTACAGTCCGGTTCATGGGCTGTTCTGGACGGACAGACACAGCAGACACTGACCGTTACCAACGATATGGTTGATACAACCGGACAATTCAAGGTAGAGGTCTATCAGGATGGCAACCTTATTGGCATGGATGTTCAGACGGTAATAGATGCCAGTGATCCGTTCGATATCCTACCGAATCCCAATCCGGAGAATGAAACTATCGAGCAGGGTTCCGGTGGAAGTGTTACTTATACTCCTATTCTTGTAAAAAGAGCCAGCACAACAAAATTCAAGGACATGAAGTTTTTCTTTGTATTCACGGATTCAGCAGGCAATATCCTTAATCCGGACACGGCTAAGGTTGCATCATACAGCGGAACCGTGACAGAGGCTATGTGCGAGCAGGCTTCAGGCAATGTTGCAGTAGTAATAACAACAGAAGAATAATATTATGATTGCAGAAAAAAGAACAGAGGTTAATTATCGTGTTAAGCCAGTGACCAGGCTTCCTTATCCGGCTGGTATATATTCTTCTACTATGAGATATACGTGTTCGGCTAATGTGGCTCCTTATGTCGTATTCCAGCCTAATACATCACAGGATGCGGTCAGGTACGTAATGAACAAGGTCGGAACATGGCTGGGGACTGAGCAGGGCATGACACCGGCAGAAGATTATGCCAAGAACGGGGAAAATGCTACGTGGCTTCCGTTAGAGCATTTCAATGCTATCGAAATAGAACTTGCCCTGATCCAATTCGCTAAAATCGGACAGGCTATATTCTATGACCAGTATATGTTTAGCCAGAATGGTTTTGATGCTAACGGGAATATTACGTCCGATTACAAAGATTTTTCGCCTGAAATGGATAAGTTCACTCCGATGATTCTATTAGACTTTTTAAAAGGCACCGGACATTTTGGTGGAAAGAGTATTCGTTTTGACGAATTGGGTAGAATTATCATGAAATCAGATATGGTATATGAGTGGAGGATCGTAAATGAAGAGCTCACATCGCATGTATCAGAATATAATATTGATTTTGGAAAAGGCTCATTGATTGATGTATCTACCGATGTTTATTACAAAAAAATTGATACAATTGTTATACCACCTACAACCGACGTTACGGATGGATTTCAATTCCGGATTCGTGGTAGAAAGATATCGAGAAATGATTCTCCTTCATATATAAGATCTTCAACTCTTTTTTGTGCAAAAATTAACGGAAGCTATCAGACCTTCAATAAATGGAGTATCAGCGAAGGCTATGCTGAGGAATATATCGTATCGAAAGGGAATGACGGATTATGGTATATTGCCAGTACCAGAGAGATAGTTATTAAATAATTTCATTTAAAAAATTACGATTATGATACAGAAAAAAAGTTTAAAAGACGCGATACAAAATCCCGAGATAATATCAGTTGTGGGAGGACTTTTAGGAAATGCAACAACTGATAAAGACGGTTTAATGAAACGCAATTATGTGGTAAGGAGACTTGTGAATGCTTCCAATCTTAATAATTATCACATGTTTAAAATAACAGGACATCTCATTTACTCAACAATAGAATTAATAGCTAATACTGATGATGGTAGAATGTTATGGTGTACTGTTACATATTCAGGATATACAGGTAGCCCAATAAAACCAGCCCTGATTAAAAATAAGAATTTTTCTGGGTACATTAAGTTCTTCAGAAAAGAAGGTGAAGTGAGATCTATCTACATTCAACTATTTACAGGTTCTAATGTTACGTCTTTGTTTGCCAGAGACATAACTGCAAACTTTAGCATGAGTGTTGTAGAATCATCTGATGAATCTCCTGAATCATTAATTGAAATCCCAATGTCATGACAACTTATGGCTCTAAATAAACTTCGGACCATAAGTGTAATTAAGATAATTGGATTTCTGTTGCACCATCTGGCAAATTACCTATATACTCAATATTGTCATTTTGGATAGTAAGAATTGAAGATTTTGTCACCCATTTCTTTTCAATACACGAGTTTACTTGTGCGAAATAAATATATATATCTGTATTGCGATCTGATGATTTATAAGCAAGCTTGAAAGAAGTATTACCACCTTTACAAACAAGAAATGGAGCAGGATACGACCCATGACGAATCCCAATTAATATAATAGCATGGTTACTACAGTTGTAATTCGCGAAATGTACTTCCATCATACTACAATCACGAGAGAAGGCATCTCTGTTGATTATTGTTGCTAATCTGAGCCATCCTCCTTTGACGTTATTTTCGCTCATTCGGGGGAAAATCATAGGAACCTTTTCTCCCAGTAGTCCTCCCACAACTGATAAAATGGCTAAAAAAATAGAGGCTAATCCACATTGGA
>OGYX01000268.1_pt1 | contig 40088 bp, 60 predicted proteins | sample 1576601 | NCBI WGS metagenome assembly OGYX01 (sample SAMEA3541561, study PRJEB24748) | human gut metagenome | biome: human gut; feature: human-associated habitat; material: faeces | place: China | collected 2012 | reverse complement strand
GAGTGACTGACTACGAATCAGTAGGTCTAGGGTTCGAATCCCTACCGGGTCACCAAATGATTTTCACTCGAACCCCGCAGCATTTTGACTGCGGGGTTTTCGAGTATATTGGGAACTGCAGTGTAGTTATAATATATGTCTACACGCTTCCCGGTCACTACGACACGACGGATGAAGTCATCGAAGGTATCGAGGCTATATCCGTCTTTTTTATTTGCCCGTTCTGTCAGCTGGTTCAAATAATAGATGACCGCTTCTTCTGTAATGGGAATGATGTGAGTTTCTAATTTAAGCCCGTCAAGTTGTGCGTTTAGCTCTGTGAGCTGTTTTTCATAGGTCTCAATATTGTTTGTTATGGTTTGGGAGATAAGACCATTTTCAACGGCTTTTACGCTGTTTTTCAGTCGTTTTTCAATTTCTTTGATTTGAGATTCCAGGCGCAGTTGTTCCGCCGGCTTATGTTCCAGTTCGGCCTTTTGGATGGCCATACACTGGTCTGCAATGCATTTTACGGCATCTTTGTTTTTGAGTATGCTGATAGTGGTATCAAGAACTAATTTTTCCAGCTTGTCACGGCTTATGTTTTTGGCATCACAGGCAATCTGGGACCGCGCAGCTTTTTCCGATTTATTATTTTTGGAAGAGCATTGGTAATAGTAGTATGTGGTGCCTGTATGACTCTTGCCACAATATCCGGTCATGGGAAGTCCGCATGTGCCACAGTAGATTTTCCCTGTCAGGGCATACTGGGGAGAGACGCGGCGGGCGGTATTGCTTTTTCGTTTGCGAGATTCAAATAAATTCTGCATAGCTGTATATTGCTCCTGTGTGATGAGTGCTGGGGCATAATCAGGATAGGATGTACCGGCCCAGGTAAATGTCCCCGTGTAGATCTGATTCTTGAGGATGCGGTTCAGGCTGTTGCGCGTGAAGTTGCATCCCCGTTGGGTTTTGATACCCAGGCTATTTAATTTGCTCAAAATATCTGTCGTTTTTATACCAGATAAGTACTTGTCATAGATTTCGGGAACCAGATGGCCTGTTGCGGGACTGATGGCCAGTTTATTTTCCGATGTGAGTTCATAGCCAAAGGGGACAATGCCACCAATCCACTTGCCTTCCAAGAGATTTTCCGTCATTCCCCGTTTGACTTTTTGGGATAATTCGGCACTGTAATATTCGGCCATGCCTTCAATAACGGATTCCAGAAGGATTCCGCTGGGATCGTCTTTGATATTTTCCTTGGCCGACAATACTTTGACTCCATTTTTCTTGAGGCGGTGTTTATATATGGCCGAATCGTAGCGACTGCGGGAAAATCTATCGAGCTGATAAACGATTACATAGTCAAATAGATGTTTGGCACTGTCTTTGACCATTTGCAGGAATGACGGACGCTGATCCGTGCGGGCAGACATGGCCCGGTCGATATAGGTATTGATAATATTGATTTCATTGGCCTCTGCAAAGGCCTGGCATTCACGAATCTGGCCATCAATGGATTCTTCCCGCTGTTTGTCACTGCTGAAGCGGGCGTAAATAACTGCATTTTTTGTCATAATATAATCAGTCCTTCTTTCTAAAACAAGGCTGATTGTGGTATAATAAATACGTAAATCAGCCCAAGCAAACACAAGATTTACACTGGCCATGCAGTACGCCAATGCTGCTGGCATTCCCGTTTCCTGTTGATTCAGGAAGCGGGATTTTCTATACTATATTTTCATTAAATTGTCAAGGACAATAAAACGATTTTAGTGGTAAATTGTTCCGACCTCTGATATAATAAATACAAAGGAGGTGTATTGTCATGGTAAGCAATATGATTAAGTTGTTCCGCAAAACAGTCTCAGATATTGCTATTTTCATGGCAATATGCGCAGCGATTGTTTGCGTTCTAACAATTTTATGGTGGATGTTCCCAATAGGAAGCGAGTCGTTGATGAAAATCGTTAGATGGATTTTAGGAGCAATCATTACTTTTGTGTTGATTGGAACAAAGAAGGTTAAAATTAATTAATATGGAGGAGACCAGTTAATCCTGGTCTTCTTTTTTTGTTCGTGGATCTTCTATTTGTAACCGTTTTTGTATTTCTTTTATGTTAGATTCTCCAATAATATCATGATTTTTATATTTATCCATTGCTTTGCTAATACTTTCAATTAACCCTTTGGTTTCCAATTTAATCTTTATGTCTTTAATAGATATATTGCATTTTCCGCCACATATGCCGACAAATACGGTTGCCAGTAAAGCTACAAATACAGGATCGCCAAGCAATTCAATCAAACCGGCAGATTGCACGTTTGTCCTTGATCGTGCTGAAATTATTTCATTTGGAAGATTTAGGTCTTGAGCAATTTCTCTAGCACGATATAAAATGCCTTGCATATAAGTTGGAATATCAAAAGCGTCAGGGCTTTCTGGGGTACGAATATCTAGTGTTAAATGGGCGATATTGTCTTTAACATAGAATGGATGGATAGCTCTTTCTATAAATTCACTATAGTCATCTACCAATGAAAGGGTTTGTTGATTTCTAAAAAATGTGTAAAGTTTAGAATCAACTCTTCCTTTTGAAATGCCCCTAATCCAATGTGTCTTACGGCGGCGAGTATACGGACATTTACCTTCGTCAATGTCTTCATCGCTGACTTTGACTGTATAATAATCATCATCTTCAATACACCCAAAGGCGAATTGAGCTGATGATGCAGAGGGAATAATTACAATGTCCCCTTTGTGCATTTCGCTACAAAACTTGTAAACTTGATTTAGTATGCGGGTAGCTTGAGGATGGTTAATTTTTACTTGTTTCAGTAATTCATCTGTGCGTTCGCTTTCTTCTACACAAGGAACATCTTCATGACCGATGCCGACGAATTCATCCAGGAAAAATTCATCAAAATAACTACCACCTTGAGTCCGAATAAACCAATAATGATGCGGCTCAGTTATTTCGACAATCGGCAAGCCTTCGCTTTTTAACAAAGCATACAAATCATTTATTATGGTATTAGTATAAGCTGTAATATCATTCATACATATCAATCCTTTCGTACGCATAAAGATAGCTTAATGTTCAATTTTATGGGTTACATACGCCACAGGGGACATAGCCTTCTGCGATGGCTTCATCTCGTGATTCAATGGTTACGAAGTTTTCCGGATGTTTGATAGTGCGGCAGTCGGTGTAATGAAATTTCATTGACCGCGGATTGCCCAGGTATTCAGCAGCCAAGGCGGTACTGAATGAGGAAACCATGCAGATCATGGCAAGAGCCAGAGATATTTTCTTCATCATAAGCATTCATCCTTTCTTTTGCTTATCTGTTGATAGTTACCCGAATTTCGCAAGATAAATTATTTATGACGGTATTTTATAAGTGCCGATACGGTATGGCTAATACCGTCGGCGCGCCCCGTGTTCTGAGAGTATCAGGATACGGGGCTTTTTTATTTTGGCAGAAACTATTTATTTACCCAATTATGGACTTTTTCTACAGAAGCTTTTGCATCTGCTGCGGATGGAGCGCCAGAATAACTGCTTACGAAATCATCGTAGGTTCCATTGGGATTATTTTGCAGAAATTTAGTATAAAGCATGTATATCTTATAATCATTTTCACTGGGCTTATTATTCCAGTCTTTATCAACACGAATGTTCTTTGTTACTTTTCCGTTTACGGTTTGCATGCTTCCATATGAGTATGGAACTCCAGCTACATCTGTATCAGAAAAATTAACGAATACATTCTTAGCGCCAGTAGTGGATTGAGCTGTCGTAAACAGCGCATTGCCAACTTTTTCCAACTGCGCTTCCGATACTGGAGCATCTTTGATAACAGCTAAGTAAGCAACTTTGTTAGATTTTTTATCTGTTGTGATTGCCTGATATTCAGGCATCGCTACGTCGCTTTGCGTCGTCTTAGGCTGTGGTGATGATTTTCCGGTGTCGGATCCACATCCCGCAACTGAAATCGTTGCGATGACTGCACACAATAGAGCAGCTGCCAGTTTTGATTTTTTCATAAGAATCAACTCCTTTTTTTCATACATCTGTTTTTTTACCGTCATAGGGTAACTGGGATTCTGCTACCATCAAGTTATCTTTTTCGGGCTTTTTTTTTTGTAGATTCTGAGGCCAATTTAAACTTGATAAAATCACATACTGATGATTGAGCTTCTGGTGATAGCATACGGAATTCAATTATTAGTTTTTTTTCTTGTTCAGTATATTCTGAAATGAGGGATGGAGAGGTAACTAAAGAAATTGGAACAATATTACCTTTTGAAAGTTCATCTACGCTGATGCCAAAATAACTGCAAATTTTAATGATATTACTAATACTTGCATTATCGACTCCACGTTTAAGGATGCTAGTCATAGTGGAATAAGGAATATTAATTGTAATACAAAAGTCTCTTAAACTTTTATGCTTTGATAAAATTAATGATTTTAATTTATCTTCTATAGTCACAATTATCACTCCACCTTTATTTTTTAAAATCAACAACAATTAGATTGCCTCGTCGCTCTTAATCTTGGTACAAAACTGCTCTTGAGTAGTTAGAGCTTCTATTGATCCTTGTGCGACTACCTTCCCGGTATCATTTAATTTTCTATAGTTTCGAATTAATTTGTATTCGTCGGATGATAAACCGGATGGTGAAGGCATTCTGCAATTTTCCAAATCATCTGTAGAGATATTTAATCCACGACAAATTTTAAAAATATTATCAATAGATGCACCGCCAACATTTTTTAATATAGATAATAGAGTAGTATAAGGCATGCCAATTTTTATTGAAAACTCTTTAATACTGCCCATTTCAAGAATAAGATTTTTTAAATAATTTTCACGGTTCATAATTTATATCACCACCACTATATGGGATGGAGTTGCTGAAATCTCTATTTTATCTTTATTTGCGAATATATTAAACACATTACCACCTCATTTATTTTTTATTATAGTCTTTTGGATTTTCGGCTACCAAAGCGACAGATTGGCAGCCGTCATCTTTTTTTATTAAGAATTCGAGGTAACTTTTAATTTCAGCTTTTTTTTGTTGTGGCAAACGGCGATACATGAGAATAACATGAATTTCATCGTCGGTGAAAGAATTAACAGCTGTGGAGGAACGATGGTTTGCTGATAACATATCTCTTGTGTCTTTATAAGGTGACTTACCTATTAGCCACATTGGGTTCACATCGAGAGAACGAGCAATAGCGTCAATAACGGGAATTTTTATTTTTGAAATCTCGCCCTTTTCATATCGCGATATAGTAGAGGCGGCTACACCGACTCGAATAGCCAACTCTTTACCAGTTATGTTTTTATCGTTGCGAGCCTGAGCAATTCTTAACCCAATTTGTTTATTATCCATGGTATTTTACTATTTTATCTTGCGAATTTCAAAAGATATACAAAAGCTTTTGATAAATTGCGGATATCTTTTGAATTTATTTAAAAGAATTTTCAATCAAAGAATCTTGGGAACAATATATTCCACTATTTTGCGGCACATTTCCACTGATTCTTCACTGCCGAAATTTACAGTGTTTTCATCATTAACACGGTCAAAGCCTTTCATTTCAGTAAATTCATGTGCGTAAGTTGAAAATTCAATAAACCCTGTTGTAGCACCAGAGGATTTTACTTGAATAGAAACAATGTATTTGAAAGGAATAATCTTGTACGTCCGGTTGCCCAAATTCATTAGGCCACCTTTAGTACGGTCAATGACGACACAATTTTCATGAACAAATAAGTTTGCCCCGCGACCGTCGAGGTAAAATAAGTGTTCACCCAATACAGATGCCATAGGGGAAACAGACGCTTCCTTTTCTTTGTTATGTGAGAATAAACCCATAATAAAACCTCCTATCATTTATTTTTTAAAATCAACAACAATTAGATTGCCTCGTCGCTCTTAACCTTAGATTTATATTTAGCGGCTTTTAACATACCTTTGATTTCACCACGAATTTCGGCGCGGTCTTCAGTATCGAGGCCATGATAGAGGGCAAGAAGCTCTCTATCATCATCGGAAATGTTTTGATTATCATCAGATGATTTGGCATTAATAATAAGAGATTGATCCTTATCCAACAAATTTAGATCAAGCCCGGTAACGTCTGCGATTTTTTGTACCGTTTGAATAGTCGGAGAAAAAGGTTTATTAGTAGTAGGGTTGATTCCTTTTTCAAGAATTGATATATATGCTCGACTCAACCCACAAAGGTCACCGAAAGCTTGCATTGATAGGCCATGTTCTTTTCTATATTGTCGTACCCACTCACCAATTTTCATACTTACATCTCCTGTTTTATTGTCAAGTACAGTATACAATAACGGCGGGCAAAATGTCAAATATACTTGACATTAAAATAGATATCTAGTAAACTAGAGGAGAAAGGAGGAGACAGAAATGGCATATAATATCCTTCGTATTAGAAAGTCAAAAAAGATGACCCAGCAGGAATTAGCACGGCTGTCGGGAATATCACGAGCGACTATTTCAAAGTTGGAAAATGGGGAAGAAATAGAAGTTAAAATTTCTACGCTGGAAGCAATTTCCAATGCATTAGGCGTTACATGGCCTGAACTTGTAAGCTAAATATCTAGTATACTAGACAAATAATGTAAGAGGTAAGAAGCATGACGGAACAAACGCGGAAAATGATCACGCTGGGACGTTTTGAACAGGCGTTAGCGGCTGGTGGCAAATAATTCCAGCTTAAACTTATCAACGACGAAACCGTTGAAGTTACTGACTTAGAAAGCCAGGCTGTAAAACACGTCAACATTGCTTGCGACAACGTTCCGGCCATGTTGTTCGATATCCTGCGGCAAGCAGCAGATTGGATGATGTAGGAGGAGGTGTAAGCATGGATAGAAACAAAAAAGAGCCATGCGGGGGCACGGCTCAGGGATTCATATATCAAAAAACCTATCGGATTGGAAAGAATAACAAATATAAAGAAATGTTTGAACTGGCGACACAAAAGCCTATACGGAAGCGGAGGAAATATCCCGTATCCGGGAAAGATAATCGTGGAGTTTATCACGCAACGCGGTGATTTCCGCTCTGCTGTTTGGAAGTAAATCATCATCATAATCTTCCAGTAACCAATTACAGGAGTACAAAGCTCCGCACAGTTCCTTGATGGTCAATGGAAATTCAGCAACGCCGTCTGGTACATCATCTGTTAAATCATAGTTTTTTAATTTTTCATACCCTGAATGAGTGGCCGATGCAATCCTGGCAGGAATATCGCAACCAATTTCGTAAGCATCTTCAACAAGACATTCCATTACATTAAACATTACACGACATTCAGGATTGGTAAATTGTATTGTTACTGATCGACGATTTCTTTTGAGCTTATTTTTTCTTGACATATGCTAGCTCCTTTCGCAAATTATATTGAATTTTAAACATATTATAACACGAGAGTGGATGAAATTTTAAATCAAAGGAAGGTGAGAAGCATGAAGCACTACAACGAATACGTAGACAACTGTGGCCGGCATTATAAGGCTATACCAATGTTCAGCGGTGACCCATATACACTTTGCTACTATCGGGAAAAAACAGGCGGCTGGCACCGGATGAAACAACTGATGGTGAGAACGACATTGGCCGAAGCTCGAAAGGATCTTGACGAATATGCAGCCAAAAAAGGCTGGACGGGCATTGCCTAAAAGAGGAGGGAGCCAATATGGAAAACCCATGGAGAGTAGCCACAAATTACGCTTGTGGAGAAAAACAACTGTTTGAATGATTTGGCGAAATGCAGAGCTTGTAAAAGGGAGGCGAAGAACATGACGAACGTAATCTACAAGACAGATAAAGAATACAATCCGTGGCGGGTGGCCACGGTCGTTTGGGCTGTAGGAGAAAAGAACTATCAAGTATACAAATTCATCCATCCCGGCGAAACAGACCACGCTGGCAACCGGAAGTTTATCGGCGGCGTTTTCAAGACAAAAGAAGAAGCCCAGGCGTTGGCAGATAAACTGAATGCGATTGATGCGGAAAGGGGATGATGTCGTGGCAAGCTATGTGGAAGCGCAATACATACAGGCATTGGAAAAAGAAAACGCCGAACTCAAGCGGCAACTTGAGAAACGGCGCGGCCTTTTTGAAATAACTTGCAATCTTACCCAACAAAAGCATCGTTTTTATATTTGCGAAGAAGATTGTCCGGAACCGGATAGCAATCCATTAAAGAAGTCCTTTATGGAATGCGGATATTATCTAGCCCGTAAAGTATTGTAGAAGGAATTGAGCTAGAGGACCAGAAAGCCAGGAATTTTCTTGAAGTTCTTTTTTGAAACGAGAAAGAAACCCTTTGGGAATCTGATCTTGGCTATTGATACTCTTTAATGCTTCAATCAAAGGTTCAAATTCTTTTGGTGTTGTAGCCTTGGTTGAAATTAAATCTTCCAAATCTCTAATTGAAATTTGGTAATTACCAATTGGATTTGTGCCAATAACAGAATTAGTGGCATTTTGGATGTTAAACGTAATTTGAGATGGTTTTGAGGCACTGTGCCTATGGAGTATGGTTAGATCCTCATAAAATGCGTCAAATAAGAGGATTGATTTGTCAAACAAGTCAACAGAAGACTTTAATCTTGTAATCTGAAAACGTTCATTAGTATCTGGGATGGTAAGAATATCACCAACTATAATATCTTTTTTTCCTTCATATTGGATGCACTCTTTACCATTTAAGCGGTTTTGAATAGCCAAAATTTTTTCGTGGGTTCGTTCGTTTACGAAGTAACGGCCATCCATCTGGAGAAATGTATGCAACGTAGAGATCATAAATATCACCTCCTTTCTGGATTAATTATAGCATAGGCGGTGATGTTGTAGGGAGGTGAGGCGGATGAATGAAGACAAAGAAAAAGAGCCATGCGTGGGCACGGCTCAGGAAGAATTTATGCGGAAGTTCAGCAATTATGAGAATCTTAGTCCAGAGGAGAAAAAGGATGTCGAAAAGCAGTTTAGGCTATTGATGTTCAAGTCATTCCACGAAGAGGTCTGCCCGCTCCAATATGCATTATGGATTTGCTTTTTGGGACTGTTCATAGATGCGGGATACAAGGCAATGACTGGCGGGGATTGGATAACACCATTAGCTTGTTTTGGCGGGTTGCTTATTTGGGGGTTCGTATTATTTTTTATCGCCAGTGTTACTCCTGATTAAGTATTTTTACAAAGGTACTATGACTATTGACCGGTTTCGCGATGAACTGGAAAAGGTCCAGGGACGACTCAAAAAAGTATATATTTATCGATTGGCCTTGAAATACGAACTGATACAAGAAAAAGAAAATGAAGTTGTTTTTTACTTTGAAAGGCGGTGCGGTAATGGAAGCAACGAATAAATGGACATACGCATTAGGGGATGAAGAAAACTATAACGGCATCTTCTTTGATAGTAAAGAGGACGCCTTGGATGAAGCTATGCAAGAAGCCAAACTGGAAGATGTTTCGACAGTATGGGTTGGACAAGTAGAACAATTCCAGCCGGTATTCACTATCACAGACGAATTATTCTATCAGTTGCAGGAACAGGCATACGAAGAAGCCGATGACTATAGCATCGGATGGCTGGATAATGTCACGAAGGATGACCAAGACGAACTGGATGAAGCTATTAAAACATGCTTTATCGACTGGCTGAACGCACATCCGGAATATAAGCCGAATTTTTTTACAGTCACGGATGCAGAATGCATCGAGGTACAGAAGGAGCGATGAAATGTATACGTTGTCAGACTTTATTAAAGAATTTGGGAATCCCAAGCGGATTATTACACGCCGGAAGCGAAATGAGAACGGTGTATATACTGTCAGATGGCCAAAAGCCATGATGCACTATTATACATCTCATCACTGGGATGGAAAAACGGTACAACTTCAAAACGGAATCATCGTCAAAAAGGGGGACTTCTTATGACAACAGATATACCGGCCTGGGTAAACAGCAACTACGAACTGTATCAGATCCAGATACGCCGGCAGCAAATGCTGGAGGACCGCATCAGAGAAACATGCGCCGAAGATTATGGCGATCCGTTAACGGCAGGAGAAATCATCAAGGCAGGGCTGGGAGCAGCCGCGTTTCTCGGATCCTTTGGTATGGCCGTCATCATTGTGTCGTAGAAATAGAAAAGGCTCTGTGCTGGAACACAGAGCCAATGTCCTGCCAGGAGCTATTTTACCGGCAGGCCTATAAAATTGTTGATTCATTATAACACGATATGAATTTGCATTGCAAGATAGATGTAGAAATAAAAGGAGGAATTGGAATGTATACGACAACACTGGCAGAAAAAATAGTGGAATTTTATCGCAATCCGGAAAATATGAGGAAATTCCGGGAATGGCAGAAAAAGAGGCATGAAGAAGAACAGCGGGAAGCGGCAAATACGAAACTGGTTGCGGATGATGTGCCGGCAGCAGGAGGAACATTATGAGAGAGATTATGAACACTATCCGGCAATCTATTGGAATTTTCCTGGGGATGCAGTTATTATTGGTGTTCATCCTGGCAAAAGTAGGGATAAAATTGGCCGTCAGATTATGCCGGGGACTTCGTTCGTTGATATAGGAGGATATTTGATGCTTGCTTTATATTTATCTCATCCATATGGGGGCAAAGAATCGAACGCCATGGATGCGGACAGGATTGCAATGGAACTGCAGTCAAAATTTCCACAGATTGCTGTATTTTCACCCATCCACGCTGTACGCAATGATTATGCAACTACTCCTTATCCTATCGGGCTGATGTACACATTAGAACTGCTATGCCGATGCGATATTATTTATTTTTCTGGTGATTGGATGAATAGTTTAGGCTGCACGACAGAATATCTGCAAAGTAAGGCCATGGGAATTGAACAGGTCACAAGCGTTGCAGAATTAGAACAGCGGTTGGAGCACATGGAACCGGGAAAAAATAGGAACAACAGGAACCGGCACCCGATTAACCTGTTGTATGTAAGGAAGCTGATTGATCATGCAAAAGATTTGCTCTGGCAAGAAAAGCAATAACGGAATCAAACATATCGGATTACGGCTGGCGTGTATGGGAGTACTGACATTTGCCTTCTGGTATGGACTTATTTCATTGACGCTTTGGGTAATACAAAAATTATTTTGATACGAAAAGGGCTGATTTACATGGATATGAATCAAATCATAGAACGTTGGCAGAATGAATATGATAACAGCACGGATGCCTGTATCCGGATGATAGGGCAGACGGCTATCTATTACATGACGGAGCATCCGGAAGAATCCGAAAAAATAACAGATGACCTTACATTGAAGGGATGCATGGATTTCATGCGGGAACGGGCCAGGAAAAACCAGAAAAATAATGTCGGGGTGGCCACGATGGAAGACCTGTATGATTATTTCCATTTTGGCGGAAGAATTGTGCAGCCATTATTATCGGCACAGGATGTCGAACGGTGCATGCCTGGCCAAACCGTACATCCGGCAACACATACTGAACCGAAACGGGTAACACTTGATATTGATGACCTGTTATAGGAGGTGGATGAAATGAAAGCATATGAAATCACGCCTTCAGAACTGGAAAATGAATTTTACTCATTTCAATGTTCAAAGAAAGAATTACATTGGATTCTCACTCATACGATGGACAGTCAGTATATCTGTGTCACCCGTGGAGCTATGGCCAAAGAAGAATATCTGAATCAACATCCGGAACTGAGAAATATCAATGGTCATGCGGTAACCAATAAGACGAGATTTGGATATTGTACGTTCTGTCATCATTCCTTCCGGATTCCGGATAACTGGACGATAGAAAAAATGGATACATGGTATCCATTCAAACGATATAGCTGCCCGTATTGCCATAAAGAGCATCAGCTGATATACGCTGGTAAGGGCATGATGAATAAAGTATTAGGAACTTATGTGACATTCTTTTCCCGGAGCCGGAAGAATAAAGATGTTATCCTGGCAAAAAATGTAGTAGCGTATCTGCCTATGGATCAGGGATACCGGAATGTCCGGCCGATAGCATATGTTGTCGGGATGATGCGGATGGAAATTGGCAAAGGCACAATCTATTATTGCCGGGACGTGGATTATGCCGGCGGACAGTTTAAAACGCTGTTCTGGTATTCAGCAGGAGACGATGGCATCGGTACCCCGTGGAACCGGGTAGAACGCATAGGACCAGGCGATGTATATAAATGGGCAGACCGTGGATTAATCGATTATGTAGATTGGGATAGCCTGGATGATATATGTCAGACATCAGCCTGGCGATATTGTGCGGTGAAATATTTCCGGAATTATTATGAAGGATGGTCTGAGGGAGCAGAGTATGCATACGTATCAGTGGCATATCTGGATTTATATTCCCGGTTCCCGCAAATCGAATATATGGTTAAAGGCGGGCTGATTGGGTGCGTCCTGCGTAAGATACATGGCCAAAGCACCTATCCAGCTATCAAGTGGCAACAGTATAAATCTCCTAAACAGATGATACGGTTTGTGCTGACAAAGAGGGAAAAGAAACATCTCTATGAACTACAGGAAGAACATACCCCCATGTCAGTGAACGCATTGAATATGTTAACGGTTATGCAACAGACCGGGAAGCGATGTACGTTGGAAGAAGCCAGTATGATGCAAGGCGCTTACTCGAGCATGAAGGATAACGGTTTACTGAATGACAAGAATCTGCCATCGGCTCATCAGATCATCATGTATTGTGAAAAGCAGCTCGATAAGATGACGCGTGAACATGGGAAGCCGGGCCTATCTCTTAGAGCCTGCATCTGTGATTATTTGGACTATTACAAGGAAATCAGAGAACTGGGATATGATCTGACAGACCGGCAGTATCTCCGGCCACGGGATTTATATGAAGCGCATCGGCATTCATCAGAAGCGGTCCGGCTGAAGATGAGGGCCGATATCGAAAGACGGCACCGGCAGTATGCAGAACAGCAGGTCGCGATGCTGGAAGAACGGAATAAGAAACTGCAGTCGTACTGCTTCCATTCGGATCTGTTTTTCATCCGGCCGTTGCGGACTGTTGAAGAATTCATACGGGAAGGAGCTGTCAACCATAACTGCGTAGCAACATATACCGATTCACATGCCAAAGGCAATACCACTATCCTGGCTGTACGGCAAAAAGCAGCGCCGGATGACGTATTTTACACGATGGAAGTACGCGATAATCAAATCATGCAGTGCCGGACAAAAAACAATGAACCAGCCCAGGCTGGGACAGCTGTATATGCTTTTGTCAAACAATATGAAAAAGAGATTTTACAACCGAAACGCATAAAAAGAGGTGCATAGAGGATGACAGATATCATCAATGTAGAAAGTACGGCCATCGGTGTCCGGACAGCGGATACGATTGCCACAGAAATCAATACGATAAAAAGGCAGACGCAGAAAATCATGCTGGCGTCGTCTATTGAAATCGGAAAGCGATTGACTGAAGCCAAGGACATGATTGACCATGGCGCCTGGGGGAAATGGCTGCAAGATAATGTGAATTATTCCGAACGTACAGCCCAGAACCTGATGCGGGTATATGACCAATATGGCGATAAATTCGGGATGACGGAAATGGACAGTTTATTTGCATCCGGTGCGCCCAATGTATTTGAAGAATTGTCATATACGCAGGCGCTGGCGCTTTTGTCACTGCCGACAGATGTAGAACGGGAAGAATTCGTCAAGGAAAATGATGTGGCCAGTATGTCTACACGGGAACTGCAGGAAGCAATCAAAGCCCGAAAGGAAGCGGAAGACCGGGCAATGGATGCAGAAAAACGTGCATGGGAAGCGAAAGAAAAATTAAGGCAGGCGGAAAACCGGGCATTGCAGGCTGAGAATAAAGCCCGGAATGCGGAACAATCTGATTTGTATGACGAACGACTGACAGCCGCAGAACGTGAACGGGATGTATTGCAGAAACGTATACTGGAATTAGAAGCTAGGCCAGCGATATCCGATGCAGGCCAGGAAGAAATTGAAAAGTTAAAGAAGAAAATACACGTACTGGAAGCAGCCAGTACAGATGAAGACCGGATGAAATTTACAGCACACATGAAAATCATACAGAACGCGTTCAATGCGATGCTGTCAGACATCGAAAATATTACAGACAATGAAAAACGTACAAGATATATGAGTGCGGCACAAAAAATGCTGGAAAAGTTGGGAGAGTTTTTATAAATGAACAGGAATGAATTCGAAACATGGGTATTGAATCGGATCCATGAGGTAGGAATCAGAGAACATGCCTGCCTGAAGGAAAATAATCATGCATGTTACCGGTTCATTTTGAAGAACGGGGAAGAACATTATTTTAAAGATTTATCCAATGACCAATTGCAGTATCTGGGATTACGAATTGAAAGTGATAAGTAGAACCAGATACTGCAGTAGGTAGTCTCAGTTATATATACATATTATATGTGAAAGTGAAATTTTTTAGAGGCGTCGGCCTCTTTGCGGGCTTGTAATGGGGATTAAGATATCGACGTTGCAAAATAATCATAGGAGGGACAACCAAGTATGAGTTTTGTGAGGGAAAAGAAAACCATATGTGGAGAAAACTACATAGAGATGGATCTGTTTGAGATGGCCAACATGCATCTAAAAGGTAAGCCGGATAAACGGAAAAATGCATCGACTATGAAACAGATTGCCCAGAACAATAAAAATGCACGCAGATATTTCACCCAGCTAGTGAATACGAATTTTGGAGAAAATGATTTCTGCATCCATGCCACCTATGCCAGGGCGTGCATGCCATCGACTGTAGAAGAAGCAGAGAAAAATGTGACAAACTACATGAGACGGATTAAGGCCAAGAGAAAAAAAGAGGGTCTGCCATCACCACGATATATCATTGTCACGGAATACCGGACGAAAGAAGATGGACGGCCTACAAGAATCCATCATCACATTATCATGGACGGGATGCTTGACCGGGATATAGTGGCTGATTTATGGAGAGCTCCCCGGAAAAAAGGAGAGCATAAGGGCCGAAAACTGGGAATGGTGAATGTGGATAAACTGCAGCCTGATGAATATGGGCTGGAGGCATTAGCCAGATATCTGACAAAAGGGCTGACGGGAAAAAAGAAATGGCATCCCAGCAAAAATTTGAAAAAGCCAGTTGTACGGAAAAATGATTACCGGTACAGCCGGAAAAAGCTGATTAGCCTGACAGGCCAGACAGACTGCCCGGACGTATGGCAAAAATTATATCCGGGATACCTGCTGACGGAAGCCCGAGCCATATTTACCACTGATGCGGGATGGCATATTACCGTAAAAATGAGGAGGGATATAACCTATGCTAAAAATCACAATTCCGGCCACTCTTCCCGGGCTGAACGAATATGTTAAAGCCAATCGTTCGAATGTCTATAAAGGAAGCAGAGTGAGCCGGGATGCCCACTATATTTGCAGACTGGGAGCCTTACCAATCAGAGGAAAGATGCTGGCAAAGTGTATGCCTGTCTTCCGGTGGTATGAGCCAAACCGGCGCCGGGATAAAGACAATATTGCCATGGCCAAAAAGTTCATACTGGACAGCCTGCAGGAAATGAATGTGCTGGAAAATGACGGATGGACACAAATCATGGGATTCATTGATGAATTTTATATCGATGCGATGAACCCCAGAGTGGAAGTGCTGTTATTCGAGCCAGCTGATGCGGATGAATTCTTTAAAGAACTAAAGAGATGGACACTGATGCTATGGAACCGATAGGAGGGGAGTACCATGCTGATTACCGATATTAGCAAGCAGGTAGGCAAAAATGGGACAAAAATCAACATATCCTATTTGAAGGACCGGGATGGGATTGTAGATAAATACACTTTGACAAGTGTAGAATTACCAAGGCCGGAAATGCTGGATATATGGAGCGCCATCAATATAGCCTTTCAGCGGGTAAATCCTGCCTATAACGATGAAGAAACATGGCTGGAATTTGATTTTCACAAATGTAATATCAAATATGGTGAGGACCGGCAGGGGAAGACTGTCATTAAAGCATACAAACTGACGGGAACAATGTTGTGGGATTATATGGGATTCTGCAATATTGTTACGGACTGGCTGGCACCTCAACAGAACATGGAACTGACGGCAGCTGTCGATAAACTGACGGTGGAAGCTTCGTTATATGCTAAAGGAAAGCGGGCACAGATACAGCTGTTTGATGACAAGACAATACAGGCTGCAGAAGTGATTGACTGTCGGAGAGGAGTGATGAAGGAATGAGATGGGTAGATGTCAGAGATTGTATGCCGGATCCGGAAGACAGAGTGCTGGTGGCTATGCATGTACAGGCCGTGAAACCAGTGGTGGCTGTCGGGCAATTCCGCAAAGATTATTGGATCATCGACGAATGTTCCAGGCCTGTCAGGCTGAATGAAGTGCAGTACTGGGCACCGATTCCCATGATTCCGCATGAAAGAAAATCGGAAGGAAAGGGGGAATTACAATGATTGCTGCCAGCATAAAAGCGTATGAACATGAACAACATTTGTGGATCTATGAAGATGCAGGAGCCCAGTTTTCAGAAACGCTTCTTTTCATGGCTCTTCACGATGAATTCGGCTTTGGTCAAAAACGTATGCAAAGTGGGGAATTAATATGAGAACAGGAAAAGCAAGGAAGAGAGATGAAAACATATGACCAATGAGCAATTGATAGCTAAGACGTATTTAGAGCAGTTAGGGACTATTGGAGGTGAGATTGAAGCACGCAAGTATACGATTGAAAAGGAATGGAAAACGGTGGTGGGGGGAATGGGGAACGGACATCTGACATCGCAGATTTCCCTGGCCCCGGCCCACGGTACGAAAAAGTACGGATGGAATGCAGAGAATATCAACCACTATTTGAAATTGAGGGATGAGCAACAGGATAAAATCCAGGAGCTGATAAAGAAGCGGAATGTACTCATGCAGATGATTGATGATATTATCGAAGTACGATTGCGGACATTATTGATTGAACGGTATGTGAATCAGAGGAGTTGGGGAGAAATAGCGAGATTCATGAAATACTCTGAGGCATATACCCGGAAAGAACTGCATGAAATTGCTCTGGAAAATTTCTACAAAATTTTGGTTCATTCGGATTTTTACCAATCAAGAAAATAAAATTACAAATACCCCCGTTTATCCCCGTTTACCCCCGCTTTCAATGTGATATAATGTATGGTGTAAATAAAGGATGATGAAGGAAGCCTGTGATGGCTTCCTTCTTTTTATACCCAGCTTGCGGGAACGGAGGGATGGTTATGAGAGTAGACTGTAATAACTATCGTTGTGCTCATAACAAGCATGGTATATGTCTGGCAACTCATATCATCCTACATAGAGAACGATGTTTGTCGTTCTTGTACAAACGGCATGCACCTGACAACCGGACAGCATTAAACCACGGACCTGTACGACAAGGGAGCAGGAGACGCGTGTTTCGATAACCATATTGCATAGAAATAGTGAAAAATTGCGGGTCCTTTGGGTTAACAATAAACGCTTGCGAGACCGCGGCGCCCAAAAAGCGCTTAGATTTTTGACTTTTTTCAGGCTTATTTATAAAAATATTAATGGCTTGTATGCAATATGGGTATAATAAAATGTGTATTAATTAGCCTTATTTATTCAACGAACAAAAATTTTTATAAAAAATATAAGAATGGAGGATGGGTGTGAAAATCTCGAAGGACTTGAAAAAGCTGACAACTACACAAACAGAATTGGCCAGAGCCCTGGGATTGACACAGCCACGGATACACCAGCTGATCCAGGATGGCATAGTAGAACGAGATGACCATGGTGCTGTGCTGGTAATTGCCAGTCTGCAAAACTATTATCGGACGCAGACAGGTGGAACAGACGGCGATGAACTGGATTATATGGAAGAGAAAGCAAAACACGAGAAAATCAAGCGTGAGATTGCAGAACTCAAGTTGGCCATGATGGAAGGAAACGCTTACAGCGCAAAAACAGTTGAATTGGTCATGACAGAAATGCTGTCAAACCTGAGAACACAGCTACTGGGGTTACCAACAAAACTGGCTCCTCAGCTGGAAGGAAAGAAAAAAGAGCGGATTTATACTATTCTGACACACGAGATAGAAGAAAAGCTGTCTGAATTGAGCGAATACAGTCCAGATCTGTTCATTGATGAAGAGGTGGTGGATGATGATGAAACATAGACTGAAAACAGCTAATGAGCTATGGAAATACGCATCTATCCATGGATTAAAACCGCTGCCAAAGACGTCTGTCAGTGAATGGGCTGATACATATCGTTATTTATCACAAGGTGTCTCAGCAGAGCCTGGGAAATGGAGAACAGAACGGGCAGAATACCAGAGAGAAATCATGAACGCATTCACCGAGCCTGGTATTCATCGGGTCGTTGTTAAATCGGCGGCACAAATCGGGAAAAGCGATATCATGAATAATGTTATCGGCAGATTTGCCCATCTGGATCCGGCCACTATCATGATGATACAGCCGACGATTGATATGGCTCAGGACTACAGTAAATCACGTATTGCTCCCATGATACGTGATACGCCGGTGCTTAGTCAGATTTTCTACAATGTCAAAAGTAAACAGGATAACCAGACTGCAAAAACTCGCGATGGAAATAATACAATCCTCAGCAAGATATTTCCGGGCGGGAGACTTATCATGTGTGGGGCTAATAGTCCGGCCGGCCTGGCAAGCCGTCCCATCCGCATTTTACTTGCGGACGAAGTAGACAGATTTCCGGATAGCGCCGGAACAGAAGGTGATCCGGTCGATCTAGCGTCGAAGCGTATGACAACATACTGGAATCGCGTTATGGGGCTTTTTTCCACTCCGACTAATGAAGGGAGCAGTCGCATTGATTTAGAGTACAATGCTGGCACCCAGGAAGAATGGCAGCATGCCTGTCCAAATTGTGGAGAATGGCATCTGATACGGTATATTGATATCGTCACTGATGCGGATGAGTATCAAGGTGCTGACGGGGCGAAGCATGTTGTAGTAAAATCAGTAAAATGGAGATGTCCGGAATGTGGGTTTGAGTTTACCGAACGACAGATGAAAAACGCCAAACAAAAATATATAGCGAAGAATAAAACTGCGGTGCAAAATGGCATTCGCAGTTTTTTTGTCAATGCATTTACGTCTCCGTGGCTGAGTTGGAACGATATCATGCGCGAATGGCTGGAAGCCAAAGGAGATCCGGCTAGAGAAAAAGTTGTCGTCAATACCCGATTTGGGGAAAGTTATCGAGTCCCAGGGGCATTTGAAGATCATGAAATTTTTATGCGGAGAAGAGAAGCCTATGGTGCAGAACTGCCAGACGGCGTGCTTATGCTGACTGCAGCTGTCGATACACAGGACAACCGGTTGGAGTATGAAGTGTGCGGCTGGGGAAGCGGTGAAGAAGCCTGGGGGATAAAGAAAGGCATCATTTTAGGCAAGCCGGATCAGGAATCAACGTGGAATGAATTAGATTCTATCTTAAACCATACCTATACGTTTGCAGATGGAACCGGGTTAAAGATTTTGCGGACATTTATTGATTCCGGCGGACACTATACAGGCAGTGTATACCGATACTGCGAGCGAAACTTTGCGAAGCAGCGGTTTGCCATTAAAGGGTATGCGAACAGCCCTGGCATACCGCTTAACTACAAAATTGGCAAGGCCCATAACACTCCGATTCCGCTTGTTATTTTGGGGGTAGACGATGGTAAGCAACAAGTCATGAACCGGTTGGCAATCAGTCAGCCAGGACCACAGTATATGCATTTTCCTTTAGATGAAGATGATACAGGATTAGCAAACCGGGGATATGACGAACTGTATTTTAAAGGGATTATCTCGGAACACAAACGGCGGATAAAAAAGAATGGCGTTATCCGTGAAATATGGGAAACGACTGCTGGTGTACGCAATGAACCTCTAGATTTGAGGGTATATAACCTGGGATGCATGTACAGTTGTCATCCCGATTGGGAACAGATGACAGAAATACTATCTGCAGCTAAAGAAGGAAAATCGGTAAAGATGAGACTGGAAGTGCCAAAGAAAAAGAGAGAAGCAAGAAAAAAAGCAAGTAAAGCAACTGATATATGGTAGGTGGTGATGGAATGAGCAATACGGTGCAGGATGAACGATTAGCACGATATCTGGAAGCAGAAAAAGCGGTCCTTATGGGACAGTCATATACGATTGGTACACGCACTCTGACTCGTGCAGATCTATCTACAATCCGGGCAGCCATTGATGACTTGATTGCCGGCGGTGCCCAACTAGAAGGGGCAGAATCGGCACAAACAGGAAGAGCCAAAAGAATTGTCTTTTTAGGTTAGGAGGGCTAAGACTACATGAGAAAAAAGAAAAAAATGGTATCAAAAGCGAAGGCGAGAATGCCGACGAAAGAAATTACCAATAGTGGCTATTCGGAGGGTGGGGCGTCCCATGAGAGTAATATCCTCAAGGCATACCGGCCAGTAAAATATTCGTCCAAAGCCGACATCAACGCTAATCTGTATACGCTTCGAAACCGTAGTGCAGATCAAGCGATTAATACGCCAATTGGGTCGGCAGCAATCAATACCAGCGCTTTGCATACGATAGGCGTTGGTCTTCATGTGTTTCCGCGCCCTAAATTCAAGATACTGGGGATGGATGCCGAGACAGCGCGTGACTGGTCGAGAAAAGCCGATCAGGAATTTGATTTATGGGCATCATCTACGGCGTGCGATATATCTCATCGCAACAGCTTCTATGATTTGCAGGATATCAATTATACGGGGTATCTCGTAGATGGAGACGCTTTCTGCCTTTTCCGGCGCAAACCACCTACTAAAGACTATCCATATTCCTTGCGGTTGCAGTTGCTGGAAGGGAACCGGATTAGTAATCCTTTGGGACGCGACTATTATGGGGTAATGGGCCCCTATGCCGTAGAAATGGCCGCACCGACTTCAGGAAATAGAATTATATCCGGAGTCGAGATAGACATGGATGGAGCGGTTGTTGCATACTGGGTGTCCAATAAAGTACCGGGGGATCCAGTCGATGTAGGACGGGTAGCAGACTGGGTACGTATCAAAGCGTTCGGCGATATATGCGGCATGCCGAATATGGTACAGACATGTCACGATACCAGGCCGGAGCAGTATAGAGGCGTACCATACCTGGCTCCGGTAATTGAGACATTGAAGCAGGTCAGCCGATATACATCAGCAGAACTTACAGCAGCTATTGTAAAATCATTTTTCGCATTATTTTTTACAGAAAGTAATACCAGCGGTGCGACATTAAATGACATTTTGGGAACAGCCAGAAATGATGATCCAATGGCGCCCGTTATCGATGTTGACGAATACGCATTGGGGCCAGGGACAATGAACGCCTTGCCACGAGGAGTAGATGTAAAAAGTGTTGATGCGGCCAGAAGCATGTCTACTTTTGACACATTTACAACGAAATTGCTGGAAATGGTTGGAAGCGCGATTGGACAGCCGTATGAAGTGTTGATGAAGCACTTTACCTCATCATATTCGGCTTCAAGGGCTGCATTGCTACAGGCCTGGGAAGAGTATAAACGCCGGCGTGTCTGGTTTGCACGCGATTTTTGCCAGCCAGTATACGAAATGTGGCTTGCTGAAGCGATTGCCATGGGAAGGATTGAGGCGCCAGGATTCTTTACGGATCCGCTAATCAGGAAGTGCTGGTGCAATGCAAATTGGTATGGACCGACAATGAGCATTCTCGACCCACTCAAGGACGTAAACGGCAGCGCTTTGCGCACGCAGTACGGATTAAGCACGCGAGAACGGGAAGCGGCAGAAATGACCGGTACAGATTTTGAGGAAAATATCGAACAACTGGCGTATGAACAACGGCTGCTTGAGAAATACGGCATTGCCGGGGGCGATGAAACAACTGGGGATGCCGGGAAAGGAGAAAAAAAGACAAATGAAGGAGAAAATCAATAAATTTTGGAAATTTGTCAATGAAGCGGAAGGGAATACAGCAGAACTGCTGATTTACGGAGCTATTGCCAGCCAAAAACCATGGTACAGCGATGATGATGATAGTGTCTACCCCACACAGTTCCGGAACGATTTAAAGGCCTGTGGCGGGAAGAATCTGACCGTCCGTATCAATTCCGGGGGTGGGGATGTATTCGCGGCACAGACTATCTATACCCTGCTGAAAGGGTATACAGGTGACGTTACCGTACACATCGACGGTATGTGCGCCAGTGCGGCAACGCTGATTGCTTGTGCGGGTGACAAGATTGTCATGCCCAGGAATGCCTTGTACATGATTCACAATCCGAAAACGTTTGCGTTCGGTGATTTTGGTGCGGACTACATGCGCCAGACGGCAGATATCCTGGATACAGTTAAGCAGACCATCGTCAACGTATATGTAAGTAAGTGCAATGGGGAACTGACTGCGGAAGAAATCGGCCAAATGATGGATGATGAGACCTGGATGACAGCAGATGAAGCGGAAGCGTACGGCTTCATTGACGAAATTGATGATTATATCGTCACGGCAGAAATCAGGAACAACATGTTATTCATGAACGATATTGCTTATCACGGTCATGGTGATATCCAGAAGATTTGTGAAATGATTGGAGAGAAAAAGCACATGAAAAATAATGATCTTGTAGCAAAAATTGCGAATGTACTAGGCATCAGTCCTGCAGAACCGGCAGTGCAGGGAAACCAGGCAGAAAAACAACGTATTGCCGGCCTGGAAGCACTGAAAACGGACAATGTATATGGTAATGCAGTCATTGACCAGGCTATCAAAGAAGGAAAGACAGCGGCGGATGTGAAATCGTTCATTGATGCGGTAAACGCAGTCGAAGCACCGAAGAACGAAGCAAGTGATGCCTTAGACAGCATCCGGGCTCTGATTGAAGATCAGATGCGCTCTGGAAGTCAGGAGGTCAAGCCAAGCCCAAAGGCCGGTATGGGAACGAGCAAAGAAAATCAGAAAATGCAGGATATCAATGATGTGGTTACGGCTGCAAACAAGATGAGAGGTGTTAAATAATGGCAATCAAGGAGACAATGAAATTTACACATGAACAGATGTATGGCGGGCCAGAAAAAGAAATTCTAATGGCTAATGTCACCATTACGCCGGGGACGGCAATGGCAAAAGGCACGCTCATGACAATTACAGGGAAAACAGCGGCAGCAACGGCTAAAGATGGTAATGCTAATGCGGTTTTGGCATATGACATCGACGAAAAAGCAACGACAGCTACTGTATATGTATCAGGCCGCTTCAACCGCAATCAGCTTCATGTAACAGCAGATGGAGATACGGTAACTGCGCATGAAGAACAGCTGCGGGATTATGGGATTTATCTGACTAGCAATGTGTAACTAAAGGAGGAATGTACAATGGCTATTGATTATAGCGACACAATTTCGTTATTACAGGCTATGGAACGCATTACACCGCCTGCCTCTTTTCTACTTGATACGTTTTTCCCGGTCATTCCGCAGGTAGCCGTACAGACGCGGATTGCCGTAGAATACCGCAAACGCGGCCGTCGTCTGGCTCCATTTGTAACTCGTGGTGGAAAGGGTATCAACCTTAATTTGGAAGATTCCAAGTCGGACATCTATACACCGCCGATGATTGGGCCGCGTCGTATCCTTGACCCGGATCGCGTCAATGAACGTAGCTTTGGGGAAAATATTTACAGTACCGTTACGCCGGCACAGCGTGCAGCTGCACAACAGGCAGAAGATCTGGTGGAACTGCAAAACAGCATCATCAATCGCAAGAGCAAGATGGCGGCGGATTTGTTGCAGACAGGGAAGTGCGATATTTACGGATATGCTGATGATGGGCAGACTGCGTTATTGGATACGGTAAGCTATGATTTTGATCATACAGTTGTGCCCAGTACCAAATGGGATAACGCGGGAGCTACTATTTTCAGTGACATCAAAAACGCCTCGGAAATGGTACAGGAAGACGCAGGATTAGTGCCGACTATCATGGTATGCGGTAAAAATATCGCAGACTATATGCTGGGAAATGATCAAATTATGAAATGGCTGTCTGTACCATTAGCCAGTAATTTGTCTCTCATGAGCATCCAGCCGTCTATTGTCAGCCCGCAGGTTATGCGTGTGGGCATGATTCAGGCACTGAATCTCGAAATTTATACCTATGCGGAAACCTATGTGGATGATGATGGCAATGTGCAGAACTTCCTTGATCCGGATACAGCCATTCTGGCGGTACCTGGCAGAGGACGGCAGCTTCATGGTGCAGTTACTCTGGTCAATGATGCGGGCAATGGTTATGACACGTATGCCGCCCAGTATGTACCGTACTATATGGGCTCCAAAGAATCCCAGCAGGTCGCACTGGCCATGTACAGTCGTTGTGTGCTGGCCCCGGAATGCGTGGACGACTGGGCTGTTATCAAAGCCAAATAGGAGGTAGTACTATGGACATTATGGTAATGCATGGAGCTCTCAGTGCAGGCAATAAACTGTACCGCACAGGCTCTATCGTCAGTGTTGATGATGCCCTGGGTGAAGAGCTGATTATGCACAGTCCGGATCAATTCTGCCAGGCTGTAGGCAAGGTGGAACCAGCTCAGGAAACACAGCCGGAAGCAGAGCCGGCCAAAGACACTAAAGCCAAAGACGAACCGAAAGCAGAAAAAGAAGTGGGCCTTCCTTCCGCTGATCCGTCCGCAGCTATCCGAAAATGAGCGAATTTAAAGACATGGTATCGGCAGACCTCGACATTTTTGTAAATGGCGATGAGTTTGCCGAAGACCATGATTTAAATGGGACGCTGTGCAAGGCAGTTGTTGACACGATGGACAGCCAGGAGAATTTTTATACTGGCCAGACGTATGAACCCTACGGCGGTATTTCCGGACGGTTGATAAAAGTGTATGTCAAAGCGTCGGATTTGCCGGAGATTCCAGCGGAAGGCATGGTATTCAGGGTAGACGACGAACCATTGATTGTCAATAAAGCATCAGAAGAAATGGGCATGGTTGTCATCTTGTTGCATGGATCTGAGGGATAAAAATGATATCAATCGAAGTAAGAGAAAATGACGTATCAAGAGTCGAACGTACATTGGCGCAATTTGCCGGAGATTCGTTGGGTGCATGCGTCAACCGTGCTACGTATCGGGCGGCTACAAGTGTACTTAAAATTGCCGTGATGAGGATTACCAGTATATATACAATTAAATCAAGAGATTTAAAGAAAATGGCACCTATTAAAAAAAGCGGATTGGCATCAACCATTGAAATCAAAGGACCGTTTCTTCCCGTTACTGATTATAAAGCATCAAGCGAAAATAGAGGTGTATTTGTAGCAATCAAGAAAGGAAGAAAAAAGCTAGTATTCCGTTCGTTTACAAAGAAAAACGGACAATTCAGAAAACGCCTGGGGCCGGAACGTCTGCCAATCCATGCTTTGTTTGGCCCGGCAGCGGCACAGCTGTTTGGTAATCCGAAGGTTGTTGAAGAAATGGAACGGGAAGGCATGAAAGTCTATGAAGAACGGCTGATGCATGAGCTTGAGCGATTGGTTGGTGGGGCATAGATGACGAAGATTCTTACACCATGGCAGTGCGCATCTGAGATATCTGATTGGATGAAAGAACAGTTAAAAAAATCTGGGACAGAACTATTGTATGAGTTACTGGACATCGAAACAGGAGCAATAAAAATCTATCCTGGCTTCTTGCCTTATGCCATGGAGCGTAAAGCAAAGCAGGCACTTTGCCCAGCTGTCGTGGTACGGCCGGTCATGATACGTGATCAGGAAACAGAATCAACCTTATCCATGGCGATATTTGTTACAACGTATGACGATGATATGATTAATGGCTGTCATGGCTTGTATGAACTCATGGAAACCATCAGGGAAATACTACTGACGAACAATCCCATTAATATGCGATGGGCAATTAAGAACGGGACGATGGAATCTACCATCCCGGATGAACAACCATACCCTATGTGGTGGGGGCGGATTGATTTTGATGTCAATGTGCAACAGCCACGTACAGTCAGTGAATTTATATTAGGAGGGCCGAAACGTTTTGGATGAGACTAATGAAAAAATGACACAAAATGCGGTAGCAGAAGAAACAAAAGCTGTTGAAAACGCATATACAGGGCCGGTGATATACGTAGGACCGAGCTTCCGGAATTCCAGACTGAATCACTGTATGATTTTTTCTGAGATTCCCGTTCCGGAAGGTGAAGACAGCGTATTGAAGCATCTTTTTGTCAAACCGGCAGAATTAAATGATGCATTGAGGGCCGTAGCGAAGAAAGGGACGGCACTCAACACATTTTACCAGAAAGCAATCAGAAATAATAAAGGGGGTAATTAACAATGGCGTTTTTCCATGGCATCAAGACATCGGAAATTGATACTGCGGTTGTAGCTACGGCCCAGACAACGGCCGGACTTCCGGTCGTATTCGGCACAGCTCCGGTACATTTGGCAGAAGAGCCGAAAATCAACGAACCAGTCATCTGCTATTCCTGGTCCGAAGCAAAGAAATATTTAGGCTACCACGAAGACTGGGATAAATACACGTTGTGCGAGCCGATGTATGCAGAATTCAAACTCTTTGCCGTTGCTCCAGTGGTATTCATCAATGTACTGGACCCGGCCAAACATAAAAAGAGCGTATCCAGTACCTCAATCACGGTAAGCCGGAAATCGGCAACCATCAATGATGACGTTATCCTATCTTCGTTAACAGTATCAGCTACATCGGCAGGATCCGCCGCAAAGGCAGGGACTGACTATATTGCCGCGTACGATGATGACGGGAATACAGTAATCTCTATTCTGGAGGGAGGAGCCCTTGCAGACGCCAGGAATATTTACGTTGCCTATGATGCGGTCGATGCGTCGTTGGTCAAAGATGCAGATATCATCGGTGGCGTAGGTACGAATGATGCGGTCACAGGGATGGAATTGATTAACTACATCTACAGTAGATTTTCGCTTGTGCCGGGCATTATTGCTGCACCTGGCTGGTCTCAGCATCCGGAAGTAGCCGCTGTGATGCGGGCAAAATCCCGCAATATCAACGATGTATTCCGTTGCAGTATTCTGACCGATATCGATACGACGGAAGTAAAATCGTATAGCGGCTGTAACCTTTGGAAAAGTGGCAATGGTTATACCGGCGTTGCTGAATCTGTATGCTGGCCAATGGGAAAAATGGGCAATCATTGCTATTACATGTCCACTATTGAAATGGGCGTAATTGGCCAGGTGGATGCGTCGAATGATGACATTCCCTATGAATCTCCTTCCAACAAATCTGTACCAATTACAGGACTGTGTCTGAAAGATGGTACAGAAGTTACGTTGGAACTGACGCAGGCCAACTTGCTTAATGGCCAGGGCATTACCACGGCACTGAACTTCGGTGGTGGTTGGAGACTTTGGGGCAATTATACAGGGGCTTATCCGGGCTCTACGGATCCCAAAGATACGTTCCTTGCTGTCCGGCGCATGTTTGACTGGGATGACCAGGTATTCATCCTGACCTATTGGCAGCGTCTCGACAAGCCTGGGGTTCCTCGCAATATCCAGATTATTTTGGATTCTGAACAAATCCGCCTGAATGGACTGAAATCACGAGGCTATATTCTGGATGGCAGTATTGAATTTTTGGAAGAAGAAAATCCAACAACGGATCTGGAAGCGGGCATATTCAGATTCCACAAGAAGCGTACGCCGCCGATTCCGATGCAGGAAATCGATACTATTTCAGAATATGATGTCAACGCGTTCAATGCATTGTTTGAATAGAGGTGAATAGCACATGGAAATTAATAAAATGCCGGAAGTCCTGAATGATTTCAGGATTTATGATGAAAACAGCGACACATTATATGGTGTGGCCAAAATCGAACTGCCTGATTTCAAAAGTATTACCGCAACCATTAAGGGGGTAGGTGTCGGTGGCGAAATAGAAGCACCGGTGTTAGGGCAGTTCGAGTCTTTGGAAACAAAGCTTACGCACAACATCAATGACAAATGGAACCTGACCATGGTAGGCGGCAGGGCTGTAGCTCTGGAAGCCAGAGCGGCCAATCAGTACTGGGACAGTGCCAATAACAATTACGTAATGGAAAAGGTACGAGTGGTTATCCGTGGCCGGACTAAACAGATGTCCGGCGGCTCCTGGGAACCAGCATCTACAACCGATGCTGAAAATACGATTGAAACGACGTATATCAAGTACGAAGTCAATGACAAAACGCTCCTGGAAGTAGATAAGTATGCATATAAATTTGTTGTCAACGGCACGGATATCATGCAGCCGATTCGCGATGCTTTGGGCATCTAAATGGGAGGAATCTAAATGAAGAAAGAAAACGAAGAAGCAAAAGTTGTTGAAGCGGAAGTCATCCAAGACAAGCAGATGGCCCTGCCCAGTGACCAGGTTATCCACCTGACGCGGGCTTTGCCTGATGGAAAAGATATCTTATATCTGGATTTTGATAAAATTACGGGATATACCTTGCTCAAATGTGAAAAAGAAGCAAAAAAACAGGATGCAAGTATTGTCGTGCCGGCATTGTCCCAGGTTTATCAGTCCCATGTAGCTGCTGTAGCAGCAGGTATCAAATACGATGACATTTTGTCTTTGCCGGCAAAAGACTTTACGGCCATCATGATTAAGACGCAAGGTTTTTTGCTAGGTACGGCCTCACCGAACGACAAGGAGTAACAGCCGGGCTGTTTATGAGGAATACTGTCAGGATGGCAAAATATACGCATACTCCGATAGATTTTTTCCTGGATTTACCTATTGAGGAATATGTATTCTGGCAATCTATCATTACGGCTGAAATCGACAGAGAAAATGAAGCAATAGAAAATGCAGGAAAGAGAGGCGGACACCGTGGCTAATAGAGTACTTGAAATGGCCATCGCTATAAAAGGACAGCTGGATGGAAGCGTTGGTAGTGCTATGTCACGAGCCGTCGCTCAGGCCAAACAGATGCAGTCGCAGATTAAAACGGCCAACCGAGAACTGCAGAACTTGCAGAAACAGGCGGTCAAACAGCAGAATAGTAAAGGCTATGTCGAATATGACACGGAATTAGCTATTTTGCAGGCACAGTCCAGAAAAAATGAATTAGCCATGCAATATGAAGCGACAATGAGTCGTGTTGATGCTAAACAAAGGGCATCATCCAACCTATCCCAGGCAGTGAGTAATCTAAAAGCTGGTGCTATTGCTGCAGCGGCTATTGCCGCACCTTTGGGCATTGCGGCCAATGAAGCCATAAAGTATGAATCAGCTATGGCTGATGTCCGAAAAACTGTAGATTTTGATACGCCTGAACAATTCAAGCAGATGGGGGCTGATATTCTCCAGATGTCGCAGGAATTACCTATGTCAGCAGAAGGCATTGCGCAGATTGTTGCCGCTGGTGGACAGGCAGGCATTGCCAGAGAAGATTTAAAACAGTTTGCCACTGACGCGGTAAAGATGGGCATTGCCTTCGACATCACTGCTGACCAGGCAGGAGAAATGATGGCCAAGTGGCGCACGGCTTTTGGTATGAGTCAGGGAGAAGTTGTACAACTGGCTGATCAAGTCAATTATCTGTCGAATACAACAGCGGCAAGCAGTGATTCTATCTCGGATATCGTTACCAGAGTCGGTCCATTAGGTCAGGTCGCTGGCATGAGTGCTGCCCAGGTAGCTGCTATCGGGGCGTCCATGGCTTCCGTCGGCGTGCAATCTGATGTGGCGGCAACGGGCATCAAGAATATGGCTTTGGGCCTGGTAGCCGGTGAAGGCGCAACCAAGACACAGGCAGAAGCTTTTCAACAGTTAGGTCTGTCAGCGACAGATGTAGCCAAACGGATGCAGGAGGATGCACAGGGAACGATTATTGATGTGTTGTCCCGGGTTAAACAACTACCAAAGGAAATGCAGGCCTCTGTATTGAGTGACTTGTTTGGCAAGGAATCCATCAATGCTATTGCACCATTACTGACCCAGCTGGATAATTTGAAAGATAACTTCAATAAAGTCGGCGATGCAACTCAGTATGCGGGCAGTATGGACGCAGAATATCAGGCGCGAGTAGGGACTACGGCCAATCAATTACAACTGGCTAAAAACAATTTAGTGGCGTTGGCCATTAATGTTGGCAGTATCTTATTGCCCGCGATTTCTTCTGTGGCCGGAGCCCTGGCAACAGCGGCAGGCGGCATTGCATCGTTTATTTCTCAACATCAGACTTTGGCAACTGTAATCATGGGAGTCATAGGAGCCGTACTTGCATTGACTATGGCCGCTCTGACTATCCGTACCGCAGTGGCTTACTATAAATATATGGTTGAATCTATCCATATGGTACGAGATGCTCACGTTGCAGCTACTATTGCCAGTAGAGCATCTACTGTGGCCACCATTGCTGCCGGCGCAGCACAAAGAGCGTTTGCAATGGGCGCACGGATAGCTGCTGCGGCACAAATGGCACTCAATGCCGTTATGGCCATGAATCCGTTTGCCTTACTTGTCATCGCTATTATGGCTGTGGTAGCGGTATTAGTGTATTTGTGGAACACCAATGAAGGGTTCAGGAACGCATGCATTGCGGCCTGGGATGCTATTAGTTCAGCCGTATCCAGTGCATGGCAAGCCGTATCTGATGCGGCCAGTGCGGCCTGGGATTATATTACCAGCGCTGTATCAAGCGCCTATAGCTTCATTGTTGGTATTTTTGACTCCATCATGGCCGTGGCCGTATCTGTTTGGGACGCTGCTGTTAGCGCTGCGCAAAGTGCCTGGGATAGCATTACGTCAGCGGTCGGCCAAGGCGTGCAATGGTGTATTGATCAATGGAATGCCTTGACAGAAGTATTGTCCCATCCTATTGACGCTATTGTGAACTTTATTAAAAGTGGCGATAGCGATGCTGCATCTGCTGCCGGACAATCCGCAAACGGTGGCGTATTTACTCGGCCCTACCTGACATGGGTAGCAGAAGCGGGACATCCGGAAGTTATCGTGCCGATTACCCATGACGCCAATGCCTATAATTTATGGGCAAAAGCCGGTCAAATGCTGGGCGTATCGCCGAATACGCCGGTCAATGTATCGGCCCCGGCTGTTTCCGGAGGAAGTGGCCGGCAGTATACATTCAGTCCAACTATTGTTGTACAGGGAGGCAGCTCAAATACAAAGCAGGAAATATCCCAGCTTATGGACCAGAAGATGCGTGAATTTGAACAGATGATGAAGCGGGTAGAAGCAAATAGGAGGCGACTGAGCTATGAGTAATACATACAGTACCGTGCAAGGCGATATGTGGGACATGATTTCATATCGTGTGTATGGTTCTGAAAAGTACGTAAAAACATTACTGGAAGCCAACCCGCAATTTCGTGATGTCGTAGTGTTCCCGGCAGATATTGTGCTGACGTGTCCGGATGTTAAACTGACGAATACATCGACATTGCCTCCATGGAAGCGGTGATTGAATGGCTGTATTGCAATCGTTACAGAAAAAAATAACAAAACTGAAAGAACAGGCAACGGCCGGTTTACTGGCGCAAGAGCACATCGGCCGGCGTGCCTGGCTGATTGTAACGTATAATGGCAAAGATATATCCGAATCGTTGGCACAGTACGTACTGAGTTTCAGCTATACAGATAATCTGACTGGGCAGGTAGATGATATATCCATTACCCTGGAAGACCGTGCTGAATTGTGGGAAGCGGATTGGATGCCAGAACGAGGCGCTACCCTTGATATTACAATTTGCACATATAACTGGTCAGATTTGTATAGTGAAGAACAGGATTTACAGCTGGGAAAATTTGAAATCGACGAACTTGAAGTAAGTAGTGCACCGAATGTCGTGACGATTAAAGCAGTTGCTATATCTATCGGTGACGATAGCACACTGAGAAGTACACTGAGGTCGCATACCTGGGAAAATATCTCTGTACAAAAGGCGGCCAATGATATTGCCTGGCAGAATGGCATGAAACTGCAATGGTATTGTGATGACAATCCGAATATAGATAAGCTGGAACAGAGTGATGAATCAGATCTTGATGTATTGCAGAAAATCTGCGATGATGCCGGCTTTGCCCTGAAAGTAACGACAGATACCATCATCATTTTTGATGTGGAAAAATTTGAGAAGGAAGACGTATATGCGGAATATTATCACCCTGGTACAACCATACTGAATATTGTGGAAAACCAATCGAAACCAGTTCAGACAGATGCGCTTTTGAATTACAGTTTCAAGGCAAAAATCCGTGATGTATATAAAAAGTGTCATGTCAAGTATGCGAAAGACAAAGATAAGTCCGTCATAGAATCGACATTTGTTGCTCCAGATAAGAAAGAGAAAGAAGGAGCGACATTGGAAGTGCATCAGCAGGTATCTTCGCAGGCGGAAGCTGACCGGCTGGCCAAGAAAAAATTACGGGAAAAGAATTGCGAAGAATTTACGGGCAGCTTTTCATCTGATGGGAATATGGGACTTTGTGCAGGAGAAACGATTGAGATGCTTGGATTTGGGAATTTTTCCGGGAAATATATCATTACCCAGGCCAAACATGATATCAGCAGCAGTGGCTTTACCAGTAGCGTTGAGATAAGGAAGTGCTTAGATGGCTATTGATGACAGAAACATACTTAAGTTATTGGCACGCTGCATTCGCGTTGGTCGTGTATCATCTGTCGATACAGCGGATGCATCGGCCAGGGTGACATTTCCTGACCATGATGATGTTGTGTCACCGCCACTGAAGATTATCATGAGAGGATGTAAAGAGGCAAAAGATTACTGGTTGCCCGCTGTGGATGACCAGGTATTATGCATTTATACGGCAGATGGCGGCGGTAAAGGCACAGGTGCAGGGTATATATTGGGTACGATTTACAGCACTATAGATGCGCCTCCTGGCGGCGGGTCCAGGGTACTCAATGTACCGAATGATTTACATATCCATTGCGGTAGTTTGGATATCACATCTGGGTCAGGCGATATCACAGTAAATGGTATTTCCCTGGTCAATCATACGCATGGAGGGGTAGAGCCCGGCGGCAGCAACACAGGTAAACCGCAGTAAGGAGAGATGCTTATGTATATCGGGTATATGGGATCAATCATATTCGGGGTGGCTGAGCACTATCTCGTTACGCCGGATGAAGTAAGCCGGTCCGGGGAGGCGCGATGGCAGACGCATGATTTAATTATGAATAAGCCTGTAGCTCAGTTTATTGGCCCTGGGCAGGAAGAACTATCGTTCAAGTTACGCCTCATGACGCAATATAATGCTACCCCAGAACGACAGTTAAAGACGCTTCGAGAAATGCGTGATAATGGCATGGTGTTCCCACTGATCATTGGCGGTAAGCCTGTATCGCAGAACTATTGGTATTTAGAAAGCGTAGAAGAAGCAGAAGCTATCTACAATGCCTACGGGAAAATCTTGTATATTACGGCCAGTGTCAAACTCAAGGAATATGATTTGGAAAATACGGATGAAGAGTCAAATGTCAATAAAATTGGCAGAGCGTATAACGTAGTTACTACATTATTTGGAGGTGGATTGTAATGCAGTATGAAGTATCGGTGAAAGCCCCGGAAATCATTGATATCGCGCCGAAAAACGATGTAAATGAAATATTGCAGAACGTCCGCACTATATTAGCGACTACAAAAGGAACCATTCCCTTAGACAGAGAATTTGGCATTGATGGTTCAGTTATCGATATGCCGACGATGCAGGCACAAGCGTATTTGACGAATGAAATATTCCAGGCAATCCGGAGATATGAGCCCAGGGTATCTATTGATAACATTACATTTGATGGAGAAATTTCTGGAAAATTGATTCCCAAGGTGGTGATTACAATATGAAATTATCTGACTTACCAAATATTGAATTTGCCAATGCTGATGAAGAGACTGTAAAAGCGGCCGTGCTGGCGGAATATACAGAAATAACAGACCGGACACTGGCAACAGGCGACCCGACACGGCTGTTTCTGCTGGTGATTGCAGAGCTCATTATCCGGTTGCTGAACAAGATGAACTATACGGGCAAGCAGAACCTGCTGAAATATGCAACGGGTGACAATCTGGATGAACTGGGGGCATTTTCGGACACGGACCGGATTCCGGCATCTGCAGCTACGACGACATTACAGATTACGTTGTCGGCGGTACGTGAGCAAGAAACTATCGTGCCCAGTGGTACGCGGGTAACAACGGCCAGCGGTATATATTTTGCTACGGATGAAGATGTGGCGATACTAGCAGGCAACACGGTGATAACTGTTAAAGCAACCTGCCAGACAATAGGAGTTGCGGGAAATGGATTCCTGCCGGGAGAAATCAATAATATTGTGGATCCTATTGCTTATGTGGCATCTATTACTAATACAACAACCAGTGCCGGCGGCGCGGACCGAGAAGAGGATGACGCATACCGCGAACGGATCCATGAATCGCCGGAGCGATTTTCGACAGCCGGACCGACCGGGGCCTATGAATATTGGGCAAAATCAGCAAACAGTGCAATCATTGACGTAACGGTATACAGTCCGTCGGCAGGTGTCGTAGAAATACGACCATTGCTGACAGGGGGCACAATTCCTGAACAGGAAGTATTAGATACTGTAGGCGCTATCCTAAATAAGGAAAAAGTGCGGCCACTGACAGATCAGGTACAGGTAAAAGCTCCGGAAACCGTCAGTTATGACATAAGCTTGACCTATTATATTGACCAGGGCATATCGGAATCTACAGTGCAGGAAGCGGTAGCCGCAGCCATAGGCAGCTATAAGTTATGGCAGTCCGGGAAAATTGGCCGGGATATCAACCCGTCCAGACTTATCGCCGATGTGATGACCGTAACAGGCGTCAAGCGTGTAATTGTAACATCACCTACATTTACGAAGCTGACAAATGTGCAGGTGGCGCAAGCCGGTACGGTAACGGCCAGCTTAGGAGGTAGTGAAGATGAATGACGATGAATACAAGGTTGTCGAACATCTGCCGTCATCCATTGATGCGGAGCCTATAACCAGCTTGGCCCAAGTAGCAGACGTAGAACTGGAAAAAATCAATACTGACCTGCTGCTGATTTATCCGGCCATAGACAGTCTGAATGAACAGCTGATCGATTATTTAGCTGTCCAGATGCATGTAGATGATTATGATAAAGCCGCGCCATTATCTGTTAAGCGAAAACAGGTTAAAATGTCTTTCATCTTGCATCGTTTGCGCGGCACAAAATACGCAGTTGAAACAGCCGTTAACATGATTTATTCGGGGGGCCGCGTAAAAGAATGGTTTGAATATAATGGTCACCCATATCATTTTGTGATATCGGCCGGAGAAAATGAAATCAGTTCCAATATGAATTTTAAGCAAATACTGAAGAGTATAAATGCGGCAAAAAACGTTCGCAGTTGGCTGGATTATATTGAATTTGAGCGTAAAATTAATCAGCATATCCGGGTAGGTTTTGTAAAAAAAATAGAAACCGATATCTGCGTATACCCAATTACGCTTACCAGAGTCGCTACAACATCAGCATTTTATGCCGGAGTAGCGATGACAATGTCGGAAAGTATTGTATTAAGGGGTGGATGAAATGGCGACATGGAGCAATTATGTAATCACTGATAAAGGACGTAAATTGCTTGCAGAAGTGGTCAGTGGAAATAGTACCATGCAAATTACGAAAATTTGCGTAAGTTCGGCAACGTATAGCAGTGATATACTATCATCACTAGATAATCTAAGTGATATAGTACAAGAATTTCCGATTGCGGATGCTGATACTGTCAATGATACGACTATTAAAGTTGTTGCAAATATTACGAATAAAAATTTGGAGACTACGTATCAGCAAAAATGTATCGGTGTATATGCGAAGAAAAGCAACGGATATGAGATATTATTTGCAGTTGCAATAGCAACGAATCCAGATACGTTTGAAGCCGCATCTACCGGAGTTATCCGCAATATTTTAACAACTATTTATATTACGACTAGTAATGCAAGTAATATAGAAATCACCATTGATATGGATACGTATGTTACCAAGTCAGCGTTAGATGCGGCAATGAAGAAAAACTTAGATTTGAATCACCCGGTTGGTAGCGTCTATATGTGCGTTGGTGGCGCTGATCCTGCAACTATGTGGGGTGGAACATGGAAAAAAATCAACGCGGCATATCTGTTAGCATCAGGGACAGTGAACGGTAAAAATTATGTAGCGGGGCAAACAGGGGGATCATATAAGTGCTATATACAATATAGTAACATGCCGCCGCATAGTCATACTCGCGGGAACATGAACATTGTCGGCGGCTTTCCGGCAGACGATTCGATGGTCGGGAGACATGCTGGACAACACTACCCTTTTGGCTCTTTTTACGTGGGTCAAGGCGACGGCATCGACTTAGAATCGCAAGGCGGGGGAGGCTCATATATCAATTTTGACGCGTCCCGAACATGGACAGGCAACACAAGCATCGAAGGCGGGAGAGAACCAATAACAATTCTGCCGACATTTTATGCAGTTGATGTTTGGCTTAGAGCAATGTGATGGAAGGGTGACTAACTATGAATTTTACGACGGGATATATTTTGACTAAAGCTGGCGAAGCACTGCAAGCAAAAGCAGAATCAGGGACAGAACTGAAATTGACAAAAATGCAGCTAGGGTCCGGGACAACCGTTAGCGTAGATGACTACTATGAAAGAACCGCGTTAATTGAGCCGAAAAATGCCATGTCAATATCAGAAATAAAACAGGTGACTACCGAAAAGAATTTATGCGTTGTAATTGCGGTACTAACAAATGCTGCCGTAGATACTAGCTATACTGCATCAGAATTGGGACTTTTTGCACAAGATACAGACGGAACGGAAATTTTATATGCTGTATCGTATGATAGTAACCCTACTTATATCGCTAGTAAAGATGACGGCACTGACATTACTATGAAATTTTATATGTACATTGTCTCCACTAGCGATATTAATATAACACTTACACTACCGAAAACGGCAGAAGAAATCGCAGCAGTAGCGGCGGGGTATGCGGCAAAAGCGGCTGAGTCAGAAGCGAAAGCAAAGCAACTAGAAGCAACAGCAAACGACTATTTGCAAACTACTCAGCAAGCCATGATAATAGCGGATGGATATGCAAACCTCAGCAAAGCATGGGCAGAAGGTAACGCAAGCCCTGATGGAGTAGTAGACACAAACAGCCCTACCGGCTACACACAGAGTGCTAAAATATGGGCCGCCCTGTCTAAAGAATATGCGGGTCTCAATAAATTTAAATTACCAATTGGCTACTATAATAGCGTCGATGAAATGCGGGCCAGTGAAACAGCCATTGTAGGGCGCCCGTGCGTGACACTTGGGTACTATGAGCTGAATGATGGGGGTGGCGGTGTCTATACCATTAGACAGAAAAAAGAAAGTGATGAGGATGATGGTGGCAGTATCCTTGTCTTAGATAATGGAAACGTAGCTGAATTACTTATTGATGGGGCTGTTACTGTCAAACAGTTTGGAGCCAAGGGCGATGGCACTGCAGATGATACCGCGGCTATACAACATGCGCTGGACAAATCTGATAATGTAATTGTTCCGGCTGGGACATATCTTGTAAATGCTGTAACAAATTTAAAATTAACAGACCGCAAGAATATGCATATCACAATTATGGCAGGAGCAGAAATAAAGGCGATAACTACAGATGCATCGCATTACTACGTTTTTGCTTTATTAAGATGCAATAATGTAGTTATTGACGGTGGCGGAACAATAACGGGGGACACAGATACTCATACAGGAACCGATGGAGAATGGGGATACGGGATACAAATTTATCATTGCACAAACATAGTAGTAAAAGACCTAGAAATACAAAAAATGTGGGGCGATGGTGTCTATATCGGTGATTATACAGACGGACAGCAGTGCGAAAATATCACTGTCCGTGACTGCTATATCCATAATAACCGCCGTCAGGGAATATCCATCTGTTATGCGGCTGGCGTCCTCGTCGATAATTGTCGCATCACGGATATATCGGGAACATCTCCGCAAGCTGGGATAGATATCGAGCTGGAAGGAAGCGCGACGACTTTAGTAGCACAAAGCGATATCCACATCAAAAATACTAAAATTACAAACTGCACGGGCTCGTCTGTACAAATATTTGGAGACGCAACGGGCATAGTAATCACAGATTGCATTGCAGATGGTGAATTAGCACTTGTAAAAGATAATGCTGGCTCAGTCGAAATTTGCAATAGCAAATTTGACAAACTTGTAATTAGTACAGCAACAACCCCCGATACAATTATCCGTGACTGCTCTATTAATGGGATTGCAGTTACTAATACGCTACGGGCATACAATTGTACAATCAATACGCTAACGCTGTTGGGCACGTGTTATATGCAAACCGGGGAACTTGTGCGGCTAGAAAAAGGAAATACTGATACAACAGGGAAACTTTATGCAAACGGAATATGTTTTGGAGATGATGCTAAGGGGGGCTTTAATATAAATTCTACAGCATCGTTTGTATTCACAAATTCCAAAATTAAGGCAACAGCCTGGGATTGGTGGGATGTCAAATTTGATACAGGCATTATTGATAACTGCGATGTTGAATTCCATAAATTACAGTGTACATCCTACAATGAGCTTAAATTTGTAAATAGCACAGTTACCTATGCTGCTAAAACAAACGACACTATGGCTTTGATAGACTTAGAATCAAAAACAGGAACAACGGTATTCAACAATAACATCCTAGATTTTGATGCGGCAACAAGTAACGCATCCAACGTAGGCATGACAATTATTTATAATGATGCGACCATCATTAATAATTTAGTTAAGATAAAAAATAAGGCTCTGTCACAACAAATGGTTGATTTTTGACGAGAAATAGCGTATAATAATAGTAAGAAACAGTACCACCGAAGGAGGTAATTGGATATGCCTACTATCAAAGACGCATTAGATATTATCGGTAAGTTGACTGTCGCAGAGCAGGAAAGCCTTAAAACAATGCTTTTAAGTCCTGCCTTTGTAAAGTCTTTGAATATTGAAGATTTCGTAGCAAAGGAACGCTTTGCAAATGGTCGTGTATGCCCTCTTTGTGGCTGTATCCATGTGGTTCGCAATGGTCATCGTAAAGATGGCACACAGCGATATGTATGTAAGGATTGTGGCAAGTCCTTCGTGATTGCTACGAACTCCATTGTGTCTGGTACAAGAAAAGACTTGTCCGTGTGGGAGCAGTACATTGATTGTATGATGAATGGCTTATCCATTCGTAAGACTGCTGTTGCTTGTGGGATTCACAGAAACACCGCATTCCTTTGGAGACACAAGATTTTGGATGCACTTCAGAATATGGCAGACGATGTTACCCTTGACGGCATTATTGAGGCTGACGAAACTTTTTTCGCCATCTCGTACAAGGGCAATCATAGCAAGAGTAAGACATTTGCTATGCCACGCAAGGCTCATAAGCGTGGTCATTCTACACATATCAGAGGCTTGTCCCAAGAAAAGGTATGTGTTCCTTGTGCGGTTAATAGGAATGGCTTGTCTATCTCCAAGATTACGAATACTGGTAGAGTTTCTACAAGAGATTTACATCATATTTATGATGGTAGGATTAAGACCAATTCCACTCTTGTTACGGACAAGATGAACTCCTATGTGAGATTTACAAATGCCAATGGCATTGACCTTGTGCAGTTAAAGACTGGCAAAGCCAAGAAAGGCATTTATAATATCCAACATATCAATAGCTACCATAGCCAGCTAAAGAGGTTTATGCGTGGCTTTAACGGTGTTTCTACCAAGTATCTGAACAACTATCTTGTGTGGAATAACCTTGTAAA
>OGYX01000264.1_pt1 | contig 40240 bp, 37 predicted proteins | sample 1576601 | NCBI WGS metagenome assembly OGYX01 (sample SAMEA3541561, study PRJEB24748) | human gut metagenome | biome: human gut; feature: human-associated habitat; material: faeces | place: China | collected 2012 | reverse complement strand
GAGCACTTGACTTTTAATCAAGTTGTCCGGGGTTCGAATCCCCGCACGCTCACTGTGAATATAACGCAAACTTAATGAGAATTAGGTATTGCGTTTTTATTTTCTTATGCGGATGTGGCGGAATTGGCAGACGCGCTAGACTTAGGATCTAGTGTCCCCGACGTGCAGGTTCAAGTCCTGTCATCCGCATTTTTATGCAAAACCTCGGAATAATAATTTCTGAGGTTTTTTGCGTTGACGAGCTTATAAAAAATATAGTATGATTACTAAAAATAGTAGAGAACGAAAGAATTGATAAAGGAGAGACATATGCAGAGAACGAAAAAGATAACCGCATTTGTACTTGCGATTGCTCTTTGCGTGGGGATGCTGCAGACACTTGGGGTGAATGCAAAAGCCGCGGACACGGGTAAACATATGGACGTATTATTTACACATGATACGCATTCACATCTGAACAGTTTTCCTACGATCGTTGATGGAAAACAAGAAGAGGTCGGAGGATTTGCAAGGCTCAAGACTTTAATTGACGAGCAGAAAGAAAAAAATCCGGATACGCTCTATCTGGATGGTGGAGATTTTTCTATGGGAACGTTGATCCAGACGGTGTATGAGACAGAGGCGGCAGAGCTTCGTATGCTAGGCTATCTTGGATGTGATGTGACGACCTGGGGAAATCATGAGTTTGACTATCGTTCCAGTGGACTTGCTAATATGCTGAATACTGCAAAGGCTTCCGGTGAAAATGTTCCGTCACTGGTCGTTTGTAATGTGGACTGGAGCGCTATGGAGAAAGCGGGCTTAACGGAAGGACAGCAGCAGATTAAAGATGCATTTGAGAACTACGGAGTGAAAGATTATGTAGTTGTACAGAAAGGTGATGTCAAAATAGCAGTTTTTGGTGTATTTGGTAAAGATTCGTTGGATTGCGCGCCAACATGCGAACTGCTTTTTGAAGATCCGATTGAGGCTTCTAAGAAGACGGTGGAAGAGATTAAGAAAAATGAGGACGTGGATATGATTGCCTGCGTATCTCATAGTGGTACCGTGGAAGATGAAGATAAATCTGAAGACGAGATTCTTGCGAAAGATGTGCCCGATATTGATCTGATCATCAGTGGGCATACACATACACAGTTAGATAAGCCGATTCAGCACGGAGATACTTATATTGTTTCCTGTGGAGAATATGGAAGAAATCTTGGAACGATTTCTATGACGCAGAAAGATGATGGACGCTGGGACGTGGATGCTTACGAGTTGATTCCGGTTACGGATGAGATAAAGGCGGATGCTGCAACACAGGAGCGGATTGATGAGCTGATGGAGACGGTTGATACGAATTATCTGTCACATTTTGGATATACAAAAGATCAGATTCTTGCGGAAAATGATATTGAATTCAGCAGTGTGGACGATATGTATAATGAGCATGAGGAGCTGAATCTCGGAGACATCATGTCTGATGCATATGTGTATGCGGTGGAAAATTCCGAGTACTACGACGGTGATCCGGTCGATGTGGCGGTTGTTCCGAGCGGAACAGTACGTGATACTTATACAAAAGGGGATGTCACGGTCGAACAGGTCTACAATTCATTTTCACTTGGAATTGGGAAGGATGGGCTGGCGGGTTATCCGCTGATCAGCGCTTATCTGACAGGAAAAGAATTGAAACTTGTGGCGGAAATTGATGCGTCTGTTTCAGATTTTATGACGATTGCCAGACTTTATTGTAGTGGTCTTAACTTTACATATAATCCGCATCGCATGATACTCAATAAAGTGACAGATTGCTATCTGATGAAAGCTCAGGGGGAAGGAAACAGAGAAGAGATAGAAGATGACAAGCTGTATCATGTGGTGACAGACCTATATACAGGGCAGATGCTTGGTGCTGTCATGGACACATCTTATGGACTGCTGTCTATTACGCCGAAGGACAAAGATGGAAATCCAATCGAAAACCTGGAAGATCAGGCAATTATGGAAGGCAATCAGGAGCTGAAAGCATGGGCTGCCATTGCCAGATATATGGAGTCCTTTGATGATACAGATGGTGATGGTATTGCAAATGTGTCGGAATATTATAATGAAAAACACGACCGCAAGGTTGTGGAAGATAGCTGGAATATTATTGATCTTGTAAAACACCCGAATAAATTTTCAGCTATCATAGCGGGCATTTTTGTACTTGTAATTGTGCTGATTATTTTGCTCGTATTGCTGGTTAGAAGAATTGTGCGGAAGATAAAAAATAATTAAATGAAATAGATTTAAATGATAGACTAAACTAAGAAAAACCACCCTCTAAACTTTTGACGAGTTGGGTGGTTTTTCTATAATTACTTAACTAACGAAGTTTATAAAAGATATGCTTTTTTGAATTTTATCTTATCGTACTATGATTTTCCTGACCACACAGCTTACTACTCCTGCAATGCACAGCGGCAGTAGTGTGGCTTTCAGACCACCGTAAATAGACAGTCCTCCTTGTACACCGGTAAGCCAGCTTGGAGAACTTGGAATCAGGTGACTGAACATGGCGGCCAGATAGGAACCGGCGTAAATGATAACAAAGGACAAAAGCCCGCGCCCGGTATCCAGGCGGTTGTTGTGTCTGCTTCTGGCGCGTGTACGGCTGGCAGCCCAGAAGAAGTTGAGCAGTTCATAACCGACCAGCACAGCTCCGACAGCCAGGTATGCGATTAGTGTGGTATCTTTCGTCTGTCCGAGTAACAGGATTTTTCCATAAGAACCGGCGTTACTTAAAAATGCTTTCAACAATGTCAGGATGATGAGAGCGATTAAAATCAGTGTGGCTGCCCGGAGAATGGTTCCGACTAATTTTTTAGTTGCGTTAATGCCGGTCTTAGCAATATTTGCAACCGGTTTTCCTACATTGGGCAGTCCGCGACGCTTTTTCTTCTTGGATTTTTTGGAATCCGGATCCTGTTTGTCGTTGCGCTTGTTCTTTTTTGAATCTCTGCCGTTGCTGTTATAGTCATAATCATCATAATCGTCATCATAATCATTGTCATCATCATAATCGTAATCATCATAATCATCATAATAGTCGGTGTCGTCATCATAACCGTCATAATCGTCGTAATCATCGTTATTATCAGAACTATCTTCACTCAAATAGCTCCCAAGATCCTCCAGATCTTCATATACAACTTCGAAATCATCATCGAAGTAATTGTCAAATTCATTTGTCTGTTTCTTTTTGTTTCCCATAATCACTTATACCTCCCTGTGAGCAACTCATATTTTATAATGAATGCAAAAGGGACTCAAGAGATGTCACACAATCTTCACGAAACCGTAAGAAAATCTTCAGAAATGTGGAAAATGAGTGAGGACAGGGCATTGATTTTGGAAAAATTGTGTTATAATATGAATACCTGTGGATAAGTGCAATATGTATGCACTTAAGAAGGTGGAATCTTACAGATTTAAAAGTAGTAGGTTGAATTGGAGGTAATGGTATGGAATATGAAGGTAGAATTTGTCGTGCGCCAATGGAACGTGCATCTTACATGCTGCCGGTCATGGTCGGCTGCTCTTATAATAAATGTAAATTCTGTAATCTGTTCAGAGATTTAAAATATCGTGAGCTGCCGCTTGAGCAGGTCGAAGAGGAACTGCAAAGAGTGAAAAATCTGGGAGGAAATCCAAGAAAGATATTTCTTGGAGATGGTAATGCATTTGGATTGAAAATGGAACGTCTGCGTGCGATACTTGATTTGATCGATAAATATTTTCCGGATTGTCAGATGATCAACATGGATGCGACTGTAACAAGTATACGGCTGAAAAGTGATGAGGAACTTCAGGAATTATATGACCGCAAGGTGAGACATTTATATCTGGGGATTGAAAGTGGTCTGGATGATGTGTTGAAGTTTATGAGAAAAGAGCATACCCAGGATCAGGCGTATAAAGAAATCGCAAGAATCCAAAGAGTCGGATTGATTTTTGATGCACATGTTATGTCTGGTGTTGCCGGTAAAGGCAGAGGTCAGGAAAATGCAATTGCTCTGGCAGAGTTCCTGAACAAGACGCAGCCGGATCGTATTGTTAACTTCTCTTTATTTCTTCATAATCAGGTTGCACTTTATGAAGATATCAAATCCGGAGCATTTATTCCGGCAGATGAAGTGGAAAATATGGAAGAAGAGCGTACATTGATTGAGCTTCTGAAAGAAGGACCGGACGGACATCAAATGCTTTATGATGGATTTAATGACTTCCTGGAACTTCGTGTGAAAGGGAAAGTTCCGAAAGATGCACCACGTATGATCGAGAAGCTGACAGAGGCAATTGAAAAATATAAAGACGAGCCGCCGATTTATGCATATGTAAGAGGTGACTGTCCGGATCTGTCTATGTGTGACGGTGGGCGTTGGCTGTGGGAGATGGATGACAGTAAGCTGGCACAGTATAATGAAAAGGAAAAGAAACTGAGCTGATGAATACAAGAGTAAAAGGATTCGTATATTTATTGCTGTCCGCAGTCTACTTTGGTTTTATGCCATTGCTTGTGAAAGTGATCTGCGCGGATGGAAGCACGATAGTGGGAGCATTATTTTTAAGGTTTGCCCTGGCAATCATTCCGTTGTACATTTACCTGAAAGTGCGGAAAGTTCCGATGGAGCTATCTGTGGAGGAAGGAAAAAAGATTTTGTGTGTGACGGTGTTTGGCTATGGCATCACAGCGCTTCTTTTGTATAGTGCGTACGATTATATGCCGTCAGGTATGGCGACGGTCATCCATTTTGGATATCCGGTTTTTGTGTTGCTTGGCAGTCTGATTTTCCTACGAAGACGTGTGCCTAAGCTGAAAATTGTGTGTGTTGGTCTGTGCATGATCGGTATTTTCCTGTCCTATGCAGGAAGCGGCGGTGAGGCAAAGCCGATGGGATTTGTTTTTGCGCTTATATCCGGAATGACGTATGCATTTTACATATTATATCTGGAAGTGGGCGGGCTGCAGGATATCCCTGCTATGAAGATGATATTTTATATGAATATTGTTGGCTCCATTATGGTATTTTTGATTGGAAAAGTATCGGGGAGTTTTGTGCTTCATATGAATGTAAACGCATGGATCGCAGCATTTGTTCTGTCCCTTGGCGCAGCATTTATCGGAGTGGGATTTTTTCAGTATGGCGTACAGTATGTGGGAGCCCAGGATGCGGCAATTTTAAGTACATTTGAACCGGTGACCAGTATGATCGTGGGGATTTTAGTCCTGCATGAGAGTGCAAGTCTTTCGTCGATGGCAGGCTGTATACTGATTCTTATATCCGTGACGGCAACTGCGTTCGCTAAGTCATGATAGATTTTTTGAATAGTGATAGAGAAAAAAGAACGAAAAGTATTAGAATAAGCATGCTTTTCGCTCTTTTTTTTGTTTGGCAGCGTTTGCTATTAAGGGAAAAATATGGATTTATTGACAATAAAAATATATAAAGATATTACTATTTAAATAATCAATTGGACAAATAGCAGACTGCACGTTACACTATTCCCGGAGTTAAAAATGTTTTGAGTGTACAGACTCAAATACACAAATTTTGCTGGGAGAATGAGAGGAACAAAAGCATGTTAAAACCTTATCAGAGGTAGGCTTAATAGTGGACACACAGGCAGTATCATATTGCCACTATTTTGAGAACAGGGGAATTCTCCTGGATAAATACAGGTGTTACTATCGACCTCACATCGATATTGACATTGATACATTTTGTAAAAGCGTGCTGTCGCCAGGCACGCTTTTTTGTACTTAAAATTGATGATATCAGTGCAGAGAACGAAGTAATCGTTCGATTTGAATTTTATTTAAGCTTCTTCCTCTGCCCGTTTTACGACTTCGTCGATGTCCAGTGACAGGCTTCCGTCCTGGAATTGGAAGCAAGGAACGCCGACCCAGTGGTTTTCCTTTACTTCATCAAAGATCGGGTTTGTGTCGCGGAGTGTGAGGAAACGTTTCAGATATCCGATATTGTCAGAAAATTCCATATACAGATACTGGATTCCTTTCTCTTTTAAAATTTCTTCTGCCTCGACGCAGTCCGGGCATGCTTTTGTTCCATACATTACAACTTTCATGTGTAACTCCTTTCTTTTTAAAAATTTTTTCCTGTCTGCTATACGGGTTTGCAAAATAATAAAGTGCTAAGTGTACTGCTTGCTTTGTGCGGTCTGAATTCGTGTGTGTTTAAACCGGCTTTAGATTCATCGGACTTGCGCCAGACTATCTAAATCGCTTGTGAATCTGGAGTCTGTCGTGAATTAGTTTGCTTCGTAAGCTTCCTGTAAAGCACGGCGCAGCTTCGTGTACTGGCTGTCTGCATCTTTTGCTCCGAGAAATGTCTCGGTAACAAGTCCGTCTTTTCCTACTATAACTGTATAAGGGATACCGGCACTCGGATAAAGATTACTGATATTGCTTTCGGTGTCGCAGGCAACCGGAAATGAATAATTCTTTGCCTCGATAAATGTATCAATAGTATCTTCATCTTCGCCTACATTTACTCCGACAATTACAATCTGGTCACCATACTCTTCATAAAGCTTCTCGATGGCGGGCATTTCCTTGACGCAGTTGCTGCACCAGGTTGCCCAGAAGTTCAAAAGAATGACCTGTCCTTTCTTATCGGAGAGAGTAAAAGTTTCGCCGTTATTCAACTTGGCGGTAAAATCCGGTGCTTCACTTCCAATTGCCATCTCTTGGTGAAGAGCAGAACTTCGTTTTCCGCTTTTTTTTTCGGAAGATGTATCATTTGTCTGACCGCCAGAGCATCCAATTAGGACAAAGACAGAGAAAAAACACAGACAAAAACAGAACAGTGGTTTATAAAGCTTTTTGAAAAATTTATACATGCTTCGTGTCTGCCTCCTGTGGTTTTGCTAAAATTCAAGAATGCCTCGGCATTCTTGCTGCGAGGTGCGCAGTAGAAGTATACAATATTTTCGCTACAATATACAAGACATACAAAGAAAAAGCTTTATTGAAAAAAAGAATATATAGAGACAATTTTATCAAAAATCTTTATTGGACAAATGAAGAACATAGATGTATGATTATTCAGGATTTTATGTGACTGCCTGAAACGATATGACAGATGAAAGGCGGGTACATATATTTTTATGAGGAAATAGAATTCCTTATCAGTAACTATAAGTATTTCTAATCTAAAGGAGAAGAAAAAGGAGGTTTTTCAAAATGGATGCACTTTTAAGTGTAAACTGGATAGCTCTTCTTGTACTTATGATCGCTCTGCTTTCTTTTAAAGCACTGAACTGGATTGCGTACAGAGTGAACTGGACAGTTGTAATTCTGATCAGTATGGTCATTGGTGCTGTCATTGGAGTAGTATTTGCTTCAGAGGGGAACACATACCTTGTGTGGCTGAATTTAATTGGACAGGCTTATGTAAAACTGATCAAAGCTTTGGTAGCACCGGTAATTTTAGTATCGGTTATTTCAGGACTGATTTCTCTGAACGATAAAGAGAAGATGAAAAAAATCGGAACGAAATCAGTATTCTGGCTTCTTATAACATCTGTAACAGCCATTGTTGTCACACTTGTTGTTGGGGCAGTGACTAATATTGGTAAAGGAGCAGGAGCAGTGTTTGCAGACATTTCCAGTGTCACAGACGCTACACTGAGCGCTTATCAGGAGATGGAAACATCTTTTGATACCATTCTTCTGAATCTGGTTCCAAGCAATATCGCAGCAGATCTTGCAGCAGATAATATCGTAGCAATCATTATTATTGCGGTTGCGGTTGCAGTTGCTTATGTAAGCATTTCTTCAGAAGAGGGAGAAGATAAAGTCCTTGTGATCAAGAAATTGATCGAGGCAGTTAAGAAGGTCATTTTCAACATTCTTGCATATGTAATTGATCTTACACCATACGCAGTGCTTTGCCTGACAGCATGTTCTGCAAGTCAGCTCTTAAGCGACAAAGAGGCGCTGGTACAGCTCGTACTTCTTGTTGTGATGGTGTTTGTTGCATGTCTTATCCAGTCATATGTTGTCAATGCGGTAATCTTGAAATCATTTGCCAAGGTTAATCCACTGAAGTTCTTTAAGAAAACATTTGACGCACAGGCAACAGCATTTACAACAACAAGTAGTGTTGGAACAATGCCGATCACGATCGACAGACTGATCCGTAAAGTTGGTGTTGATGAGGAGGTCGCAAACTTTACAGCTCCTCTTGGAACAACAATCGGTATGGCAGGATGTACATGTGTATGGCCAATTCTTCTTGCGATGTTCTACCTTAATGCAACAGGACAGAGCTGGGGAGTAAGCCAGTACCTTGTTATGTGCTTTATGTGTCTGGTACTTTCCCTTGGAAGCGCCGGAATGCCGGGAGTTGGAGTTATCACAGCAGTATCTCTGTTCAGCGCAGTGAATCTGCCGATCGCAGCAGTTGTACTTTTGATTCCGATCAACAACATTACAGACATGGTACGTACTCTTACAAATGTTACAGATGCCAGCGTGTGTGCAGCAGTTGTAGCTCGTCAGAACGGACTTCTGAATGACGAAGTATTTGCAAAAGAGGACGAGAAATTAGAGAAAGGAGAGGCGTAAATCATGAAAAAATCAACCATCGCATTAATCGTAGCTGCAGTTGTATGTCTTGGCCTCTCAGCATTCTCAGCAAAAGCTTCTGTTACAAGAACGAACGAAGCTATTGAAGAAATTGGAGAGGTTACTTACTCCGAAGATTGCAAGGCAAAGATCGACCGTGCAGTGGAGTACTACAATGCACTCGACAAAAACCTGGACCTGCAGGAAAAAGTGAATAAAGAAGATATGAAAAATTTCGATGCTGCTAAAATTGAGTATGCACGTCTGGCAATCAAAGCTGCCAGTGTTGCAGATGCAAGAAAAGTACCGGAAGGATATACTTCTGATGATATTAAGAAATTTGTAACAGAGGCACGCGAAGTCGTAGACAGCTATCTGAGTGCTGATCAGACAAGTATGGTACCAAACTACGCAGACCTCACAGAACTGGAAAAAGAATATACTTCAACAGGTGGATCAGGCGGATCTGATGAAGAAGTATCCGTTCCGATGTGCTAGGAAGACAGAGAGGAGATTTAATGATGAAAAGAAAAATGATCTCGGCTGTTCTTGCTGCGGTAATGACAGTCGGAATGATAACAGGATGTGGAAGCAGCCAGGCAACAACAGAAAACAAAGCTGATAAGGCTGATAAGCTTGAGAGCCAGACAGACCTTTCTTCTACAGATTATGATTTTGAAAAAGAATATGCATATGGAGATTTTAATGCACATTCAAGAGCTGACGAAGATCGTCAGGACGGAATCGATACATTTGAAGACAAAGATATCGTATTCCAGGATGTTACGTACGATCAGCTCATCGACATTCTTGGCAGTGAAGGAAACTACATGATTCAGCTTAGCGGATCATGGTGCCACAACAGCCGTGCAATGAGCCCATTTATCAACAAATATGCAAAAGAGTATGGTATTGATACAGTATACTCTTATGACTTTAACATCAACAATGGTGATGATGGATCTTTATTTGTTCGTATGTCTAATGAGAAGACAACACCGGGGACAAAGCTGAACTATATGTATGGTGAGATGGTTTCCAGATATCTGACAAACTTAGATGACTGGGTAGAGTATCCATCTACACATGCAACAGCTCTTTCTTATACAAATGCAGATGGCAAAGAGGTTACAGTTGGAAGACTTCAGCAGCCGATCGTATTTGTGTACAACAAAGATAACAAAGTAGATTACAGCAACTCCGGAAACGGAAGCACTTCCTGCCCGATCATGTATGCATTTGAGAAGATGGTTGAGCGTGATTCAAAGGGAATCTACACAAAGAGATTCGATGATGACGGAAATCCGGTTCTTGATGAGAATGGTAACCAGATCCGTGATTATATTACAGATGAGTATGATGCAAGTGTAAAAGAGATGTTCGATTTTATCAAAAATAACAATATTGAACTTTCTACATATTCAAAAACAGATTACTTGCGCGATGTATTTAACAGCTATGGAAGCGAGATCTTCTCAGCAGACCAGCAGATCAATGTATATCCGGTAACATACAGACAGCTCAAATGGCTTCTGAATGAAGACGGAAATGCAATGGTTATGATTGGCGGCGCTGGAGATGAGAAGACACGTGCCGTTATCTCAAGAGTGAATGACTATGCAGTAAAGAATAACGTCCGCGTATATCTGTATGATCCACAGGTGGACGGAGATGTGACAACAGGACGTTGGGGATACAAGCAGTCTATGAATATCCTTGATGAAAATGCAATCGTGAACCTGATGTACACAGATCTTGTAAAGGGTGCACTTACAAACCTTGAAGTTGCACATTCTATGTCTGACGGTACAGCACTGATTCAGGAGCCATTCCTGTTCGCATTCAACAAAGATGCTAAGGACGCTGATGGATTCACAGCACCGATCAAAGCATGGGCTGAGTTGACATATACTCAGGATCCAGAGACAAGATTCTACATTGGTAAGGAAGCTAATCAGAAATCCTGCGACAGCAGTATCGAGTCTGTATTTGCGGCTTATGCCGGAGAAGAGGCAGCAGAGTAACACATTGCAAATGTGTCTGCCTAAAGATGAGAATTTGAGAGTGCATCTATAATAAGAATGGTTATAAATATAAGAAGACAGTCGTTTTGCGCTGAGGCGCAGGATGGCTGTCTTCTTAGTTGCAAAATGTGTGAAGGCTGCCTTAAATGACGGAATGGTATCGGCAAAATGCATATGGAGACGAAAGAATAAGCATTTTCTTTATAAAATTAGTAGAAAATGCAAGTTTATGTTGTAATTTCTTCAAATTTTGGTAAAATAGCATATAGCGAAAAAGATAACATAAAAAGCAGGAGGAATGCCGTATGAAACCGTATAGCAAGTTGACGAAAGAAGAGCTGAAAAAGTTAAAAGGCCAGTTAGAGAAACAATTTGAAGAAGTGAAAGCAAAAGGAATACATTTGGATATGTCCCGTGGTAAACCGTCAAAAGCACAGTTGGATCTGAGTAATGGTCTGATGGACGTGTTGAATGGGGACAGTGACCTGGTAAGCTCTGATGGAGTAGACTGCCGTAACTACGGTGTTCTAGATGGAATTACAGAGGCAAGAAAATTACTGGCAGATATGTCAGAAGTACCAGAGAGAAATATTCTGATCTACGGAAACTCCAGCCTGAATGTAATGTTCGATACAGTATCAAGAGCTATGACTCATGGTATCATGGGAAGCACACCATGGTGCAAATTAGATAAAGTAAAATTCTTATGTCCGGTTCCGGGATACGACAGACATTTTGCGATTACAGAGTATTTTGGAATTGAAATGATCAATGTACCGCTTCTTCCGACAGGTCCGGATATGGATATGGTAGAGAAATTGGTGGCAGAAGATCCTGCAATCAAAGGAATCTGGTGCGTACCGAAGTATTCTAACCCGACAGGTGTATCCTACTCTGATGAGACCGTCAGAAGATTTGCACACTTGAAACCGGCAGCAAAAGACTTCCGTATCTTCTGGGATAATGCATATTCAATCCATCATCTTTATGATGACAAGAGAGACGTTATCCTTGAACTGTTAAATGAATGTGTCAAAGCAGGCAATCCGGATATGGTATTCAAATTTATTTCCACATCTAAGGTTTCTTTCCCTGGATCCGGAATTGCAGCACTTGCTGCATCCAGAGCGAATATCGAAGATGCTAAGAACTTTATGAAGTTCCAGACGATTGGACATGACAAGCTGAACCAGCTCCGCCATGTAAGATTCTTTAAAGATATGCCGGGAATGTATGAACATATGAGAAAACATGCTGCTATCCTTCGTCCAAAATTCGAAAAGGTTGAAGATGTTCTGGAGAAAGAAATTGGCGGACTTGGAATCGGAACATGGACAAAACCGCTTGGTGGATATTTTATTTCTTTTGATTCAATGGATGGCTGCGCAAAGGCAATTGTGGCAAAAGCAAAAGAAGCTGGTCTGATCATGACAGGCGCCGGAGCAACATTCCCATACGGAAAGGATCCAAAAGACAGCAATATCCGTATTGCACCTTCCTTCCCGACAGTTGAGGAACTTGCACAGGCATCAGAAATCTTTGTACTCAGTGTAAAACTTGTCAGCGTAGAGAAACTGCTTGGAGCAAAATAAGAAGAAACAAAAATCCCTGTAAGATTGGAATAATCTTGCAGGGTTTTTTAATACAAACATGCATTATATTGTGAAAAATGGAGGTAGGAAATTATAAGCCGAATAAATCACTATGAGTACCGGTGCGTGACAGTGTAAGCACAAGGACATCATTGTCATAGCGATAAACAAGAAGCCAGTCTGGTTGGATATGACATTCTCGATGTCCAACCCAGTCGCCAGATAGAGGGTGATCTTTGTGCTTAGGGGCTAAGACTTCGCCATTCGCTAATTTTGTAATGATGCCTTTTAAAAGATTAATATCTAAACCGCGTCGCTTGGCAAGTTTATAATCTTTTTTGAATTGGATAGTGTTTTTGATTTCGTATTTTGTCATGAATCAAGATTTGCAAAAAATTCATCTACATCATGATAACCTTTGACAGTAGGATCTTTTGCAATCCTTTCTGCCTCAAGCATAGCCGAGACGGTTTCTTTGCTTGGAGTTCCTTCGGTAATTTTGAAAGGAATCCCTCTTTCACGTAAAGACTGACGTACAAAAATATTAAACGCAGTGCTCAGATTCATACCAAGTTCTTCATAAAGAGCTTCTGCCGCAGCTTTAAGATTGCTGTCCATGCGTATACTGATATTACAGGTTGATGATTTAGCCATGATATCACTCCTTTCATTTGATAAATATATTATATGCGAAATGCACGAAAATATCAATACAATGCACGAAAATATCCAATTCTAAATAATGAATGAGGGTAAATGAGGGTAAATGAAATTCGTAAGAGGCGATTTGAAAGTCTGGTTCGTAAATAAAAAATAGGATATTCAAGTTATAAAAGGATTCCTATATAATGGAAGAAAGCTAATGCATATTGATGGGATTTGACTTGGCGTAAACTGAAAAAAATCCTTGCATTTTATTCTCTGGTATGGTACACTATCCTAGCGAATGGAAGTAGGTCTTTTTTTTATGCCTAAAAATTAGGTAGCCTCGCAAGCTACCAAGCAACAAGTTAACAAAGAAATATGAAGCGAGGTGGAAGTTGTGCGTACAAGAATCACATTAGAATGTACAGAATGCAAGCAGCGTAACTACAACATGACTAAGGATAAGAAAACTCATCCTGAGCGCATGGAGACTAAGAAGTACTGTAAGTTCTGTAAGTCACACACATTGCATAAGGAGACAAAATAGTCGTAAAGGAGTGTGTACGTCATGAGTGAGAAATCTCAAAAGACTCAGAAGAAGAACTGGTTCAAAGGTCTTAACGCAGAGTTTAAGAAAATCATTTGGCCAGACAAGCAGACACTTGTAAAAGAGACGGCGGCAGTAGTTTCCGTATCCGTAGTGCTGGGAGCAATCATCGCATTAGTTGATTTCCTGGCTCAGTACGGAATTGACATTCTGGTCAATCTGGGCTAGACACTAACGAGCAGGAAAGGTGAGTTTATGTCAGAAGCAAAATGGTACGTAGTTCATACCTATTCCGGGTATGAGAACAAAGTAAAAGCCAACATTGATAAGTCGGTTGAGAACAGACATCTGGAGGATCAGATCCTTGAAGTCAGAGTTCCGCTGCAGGACGTTGTTGAACTTAAGAACGGAGTGCAGAAGGTATCTCAGAAGAAGATGTTTCCGGGATATGTATTGATTCATATGATTATGAATGATGATACCTGGTATGTTGTGCGTAACACAAGAGGTGTGACAGGATTTGTAGGTCCGGGATCTAAGCCGGTACCGCTTACAGATGCAGAGATGGCACCACTTGGAATTCAGCAGGACAACATCGTAGTAGACTTTGAAGTCGGTGACACCGTACAGGTTGTTGCCGGTGCGTGGGCAGATACAGTCGGAGTAATCCAGGCTATGAACACGCAGAAGCAGAGTGTTACGATCAATGTTGAGCTGTTCGGTCGCGAAACACCGGTTGAAATTAGTTTCGCAGAAATTAAACGAGTGTAACGTAAATACGAAACGTGGGAGGGGCCGTATGGTTCCGCCATTACCACAAGGAGGTAATTGAAATGGCAAAAAAAGTAGAAGGTTATATTAAATTACAGATTCCTGCCGGCAAAGCAACTCCGGCACCACCGGTTGGACCAGCTCTTGGACAGCACGGTGTAAACATCGTTGAATTCACAAAGCAGTTCAACGCTAAGACAGCAGATCAGGGAGATATGATCATCCCTGTAGTTATCACAGTTTACAACGATAGAAGCTTTAGCTTCATCACAAAGACACCACCGGCAGCAGTTCTGATCAAGAAAGCATGCAACATCAAATCAGGATCTGGTGTTCCGAATAAGAATAAAGTTGCTACAATCACAAAAGCTCAGGTAGAGGAGATCGCTAAGACAAAGATGCCAGACCTGAACGCAGCAACTGTAGAGGCAGCTGCCAGCATGATCGCTGGAACATGCCGTTCTATGGGAGTAACTGTAGTAGACTAGTCCCTGGTTGTTCTTTAAGCTGGGCAAGACTTGTGCGCGGTGTGCGCACGGACGAACCTGACGAAAAGAATTTCCTTGATAATGATGAAACTGAAGTAAATGGATGTGGGAGGGTTATCCCGACATTACCACTAGGAGGTTATTTATAATGAAAAGAGGAAAGAAATACGTTGAGGCTGCAAAAGCTATCGACAGAGGAACACTCTATGATGTAGCAGACGCAGTAGCATTGGTTAAAAAAACTGCAGTAGCAAAATTTGATGAGACAATCGAGGCTCATATCAGAACAGGTTGTGACGGACGTCACGCTGACCAGCAGATTCGTGGAGCAGTTGTACTGCCACACGGAACAGGTAAAAAGGTTCGTATCCTTGTATTTGCTAAAGACGCTAAAGCTGAGGAAGCTAAAGCTGCTGGAGCAGATTTCGTAGGTGGAGACGAGCTCATTCCAAAGATCCAGAACGAGAACTGGTTCGAATTCGACGTAGTTGTAGCTACACCAGATATGATGGGTGTTGTTGGACGTCTCGGACGTGTACTTGGACCTAAAGGTCTCATGCCTAACCCGAAGGCTGGTACAGTAACAATGGACGTTACAAAAGCAATCCAGGATATCAAAGCTGGTAAGATTGAGTACAGACTTGACAAGACAAACATTATCCATGTACCAGTAGGTAAAGCTTCCTTTACCGAAGAGCAGCTTGCAGACAACTTCCAGACGCTGATCGATGCAATCAATAAAGCTAAACCGGCAGCAGTAAAAGGACAGTACCTTAAGACTGTAACTCTTACTTCTACAATGGGACCTGGTGTAAAGATCAACCCAATGAAGCTGGCATAAGCATTTCTGAATTCATACAGAAATATGGACTCCCTAGAAAGAGAAATCTTTCTGGGGAGTTTTTTTGATGTGAAAAAATAACCAAAAAATAGACACAACCTTCTTTTGAGGAGGGATAAGACACCCTCCGGTCGAAAGAAAGGAGGGCGATATAATGGTTCCATATTCTGATTTGATTCAGTTTTGTATATTCATTGTTGCCCTTGTTGGTCTTTGCTATGAGATTTTCAAGGGTAAAAGAAAATAGCCGCCAACTACTACCAATAGTTGACGGCTGTTAAAATAACAGTTAATTATATTATTGGGTAGCCGCTTGCGGTTTCCCTTTTCGTATTTTTAATATATCATATTTGAAAATATGGCGCAAGAGGAGATTGATAATCTGTGAATTGCGGGAAAAGGATATTTAATACGAAAAAATAGTTGACAAACGCAAGAGTGTATGATAATCTATTCAAGGACTGCCGAAGACAGTAGGTGTGCGATGCACGTAAGGACAGAATACAAGGACGCCTACCGAGGGATGATCGATACAAAATGTATGATTTGTAAACCTCTATTGTCTTAGGATATAGAGGTTTTATTTTATATCTATCGGCGGTGTATAACCCAAAATCTAATAAGGAGGTGCACCATTCGTGGCAAAAGTTGAATTAAAACAACCAGTAGTACAGGCTATTGCAGAGGACATCAAAGATGCAGCAAGTGTTGTATTAGTTGACTACCGTGGACTGACTGTTGCTGAGGACACAGCTCTTCGTAAACAGCTCAGAGAAGCAGGTGTAATCTACAAAGTTTGTAAGAACACAATGATGAAGAGAGCTTTTGAAGGAACTGATTTCGCTGCTTTAGATGAGCACTTGGAAGGACCAAGCGCTATCGCAATTTCTAAAGACGATGCAACAGCTCCGGCAAGAGTCATTTGCAATTTCGCAAAAGATGCTAAGGCTCTTGAGTTAAAAGCAGGTGTTGTAGAAGGCACTCTTTATGATGTGAACGCTCTTAACGAGTTAGCTAAGATTCCATCAAGAGACGTACTTATTTCCAAATTGCTTGGAAGCTTACAGTCACCTATCACAAATCTTGCTCGTGTACTTAATCAGATCGCAGAGCAGGGTGGAGCTGAAGCTTGTGAAGCAGCTCCAGCAGCAGAAGAAGCTGCAACAGAGGAGTAAGAGTAGATAATACTCGCCCCTGTCTGATCTCACAGAGACGGACATAAAACTATTTCATAATAAAAATGTTAAAAATGGAGGAAAATAAAATGGCAAAGTTAACAACAGCAGAATTTATCGATGCTATCAAAGAGTTATCTGTATTAGAGTTAAATGATCTTGTAAAAGCTTGTGAAGAAGAATTTGGCGTATCCGCAGCAGCAGGTGTTGTAGTAGCAGCAGCTGGAGCAGAGGGTGGAGCAGCAGAGGAGAAAGATGAGTTCGACGTAGAGCTTGTATCCGCTGGTGCAGCTAAAGTTAAAGTTATCAAAGCAGTTCGTGAGATCACAGGTCTTGGACTGAAAGAAGCTAAAGAGTTAGTAGACGGAGCTCCAAAGGTAGTTAAAGAGGGTGTTTCCAAAGCAGAGGCTGAGGACATCAAAGCTAAACTTGAGGCTGAGGGTGCAGAGGTTAACCTTAAATAATTTCAAATTTCAGATTTTTAAAGGCCGTTCCAAAAGGGACGGTCTTCTTCTGTTGCCAAGCATACGACAAAAAGGTCCGGTGGACCTTTTTTAGTGCAATTTAGGGAAGCAAAAACGCCGAGGTATTCTTGGTTTTGAAGTGGAAGAGTATATAAAATTATCTCAAGAGAAAAAATAATAAAGAAACTTATGCAAGTTGCATAATAACATTTTGCAGAAAATATGCAATACCGCCGAAATTACCAAATGTAATTGACGGCGGCATTTTTTGTTATTATAATGTAAATAAATGAAACGGGTTTCAGAACTATGTTTCAAAACGTATAGAAGAGAACAAGCGAGATACGAGAATAAAAAATGATAGGAAAAGGAGAGAAAGAGTTATGAAACTGGCAGTTGTAGGAAGTATTAACACAGACATGACTGTAACAGCAGAGAGAATTCCACTTAAAGGTGAGACATTGATGGGCGACAGTTTGAGTTATATTCCGGGTGGAAAAGGTGCGAATCAGGCAGTTGCGATGGCAAAGCTTGGTGCTGAAGTCGAGATGTTCGGCTGCGTTGGTAATGATGACAATGGACGCAGAATGCTGGACAATCTGAATCGTGTTGGCGTAAAGACAGAGCATATCCAGGTTCTGGAAGGCGTGCCGACAGGAATTGCGATGATTACAGTTGGTGAGAGTGACAATACAATTATTGTTGTTCCGGGAGCAAATGGGAAAGTTGACAAGGCTTATGTGGATGGAATCAAAGACGAACTGGTGAAATATGACATGGTAGTTCTTCAGCATGAGATTCCGCTTGAGACAGTTCATTATATCGCAGAGTTTTGTTACGAAAAAAATATTCCAGTCGTACTGAATCCGGCACCGGCAGCAGAAGTGCCGATGGATATCATCGACAAAGTTACATACGTGACGCCAAATGAGCATGAAGCAGTGCTGATCTTTGGAGACGAGTTGAGTACAGAAAATCTTTTGAAGAAGTATCCAGAGAAGCTTGTGATTACACAGGGATCCCGAGGAGTGTCTACATGCCTGAAAAATGGAGAAGTGCTGACAGTACCTGCAAGAAAGGCAAATGTGGTGGATACGACAGGAGCAGGAGATACACTGAATGGGGCATTTTCTGTAAGAATTGCAGCAGGTGATGATATGAAGAGTGCTCTTGCTTATGCGAATGTAGCGGCAAGCCTTTCCACGGAGAAATTCGGTGCACAGACAGGAATGCCGACAGCAGAAGAAGTTGAAAAGGAAATGAAGTAAATATCCATAAAATATGACAAGAGACATAGACATGAAAAGACATGGTATTTTAACACATGGAGAAACAGTAGACAAAGAGATCCCAGTCGAGGTAGAATTAATTACAAAGTAAGACTAAGGGGAACGGATCATTGACTAGCATAAGAGAAGTGGCAAAGCTTGCCGGAGTATCTCCGGCAACGGTGTCTCGTGTGATGAATGGGACGGCCAACGTAAATGAAGAGAAGAAAAAACGCGTGGAGGCAGCGATTAAGGAGACAGGATTTCAACCAAATGAACTGGCGAGAGCTTTGTATAAGAAGTCATCGAAGATGATCGGGATGATCGTGCCGGATATTGAAAACCCGTTTTTTAGTGAGCTTGCGAAAGCGGTGGAAGATACGGCATATCAGAACGGATACCGGATTCTTCTTTGCAGTTCGGGTGGAGACGAAGAGAAGGAGGCTGTAAACATTCAGATGTTCAATCAGCTCCGGGCAGATGGAATCGTTGTGATGACGAACTGCGCAGAGACAGGGAAAGTGTTAGAGGACTGTCCGATACCGGTCGTCCTTGTTGACCGCAAGCTTGATGGATTTAAAGAAAATGCATTAATTGAGGCGGACAACTACAAAGGCGGCTGCCTGGCAGCAGAGCATCTGGTGAAATGTGGCTGCAAGAATATTGTCTGTATGAAAGAACCGACCGGGTATTCCAGCGGGCGCAGACGATACGAAGGTTATCTGGATGTGTGTAAAAACTACAATCTCAAAGAACAGAGTGTGGACTGCCGTTATAATTATGAGAGTGGACTTCGGGCAGCAGAAGAGATCCTTAAGAAGTATCCGGAAGTTGATGGGGTAGTTGCGGGAAATGATATTGTAGCAATGTCGGTATATAAGGTGTTCACAAGACACGGAAAGAAAATACCGCAGGAAGTTCAGCTTGTAGGATTCGATGATGTCGGGTTCGGCGAATTATTTATTCCAGAGCTTACGACCATACATCAGCCGATTAAAGAGATGGGACATCTGGCGGCGGAGATTATTCTCAAAGCTGTGAATGGGGAACCTTACGAAAAGAAAAATGTATTTGACGTGAAGCTTATCGAGCGGGAGACAACAAAAAACAATAGAAATTTGAAATTTGCTTAAACTTTTATTTAAACTTTTAAACTGAGGGTTTGCATTTTGGGGAAAAATAGTGTACAATTGAAAATAATATGGAAAAATATGATTTTGCTCTTGACAATAAAAAGGGCTTTGTGCTATAGTAAAAAATGCGCTATTGTGGAAAGTTATGCCATGATATTGCACGAAAAACTGAGTCACAAAGCTCTTTTTCGTCGTTTTAGCGATAACAGGGCATTTTGCGGACCACAAAAAAAATAAGAGGAGAGTGAAACGTCAATATGGAAAAGAACAGAATTCGTCCCATGAAAAGCGGAAAAAGCTCACGAATGAGTTATTCCAGACAAAAAGAAGTTCTTCAGATGCCGAACCTGATTGAAGTGCAGAAGGATTCTTATGATTGGTTCCTTAAGTCAGGATTGAAGGAAGTATTTGAAGATATTTCCCCAATTACAGATTATAGCGGTAAATTAAGCCTGGAGCTTGTTGATTTCACACTGTGTGAAGATGATGTGAAATACAGCATTGATGAGTGCAGAGATCGTGATGCAACTTATGCAGCACCGCTGAAAGTCAGAGTAAGACTTCATAATAAAGAGACGGATGAGATTAACGAGCATGAGATCTTTATGGGAGATCTGCCGCTGATGACACGTACTGGTACATTTGTAATTAATGGTGCGGAGCGTGTAATCGTAAGTCAGCTGGTACGTTCCCCTGGTATTTATTATGCAATTGCACATGATAAGCTGGGTAAAAAGCTTTATTCCTCTACTGTCATTCCGAACCGTGGTGCATGGCTGGAGTATGAGACAGATTCCAATGACGTTTTTTATGTTAGAGTAGATAGAACAAGAAAGGTGCCGATCACAGTACTTATTCGTGCTCTTGGAATCGGTACAAATCCGGAGATCATTGAACTCTTTGGTGAAGAACCGAAGATTATGGCAAGTTTTGAGAAAGATGCTGCAACAAACTATCAGGAAGGACTTCTTGAATTATATAAGAAGATCCGTCCGGGTGAGCCGCTTGCCGTTGACAGTGCAGAAAGTTTGATCACAAGTATGTTCTTCGACCCAAGACGTTATGATCTGGCGAAAGTAGGACGTTATAAATTTAATAAAAAGCTTCTTCTCAAGAACCGTATTTCAGGACATGTTCTTGCGGAGGATGCAGTAAGCCCGATTACAGGCGAGGTAATCGCTGAGGCTGGAACAAAGGTGACAAGAGAAATTGCAGATCGGATACAGAACGGAGCTGTTCCGTATGTATGGATCGACAGACCGGAAGAAGAGAGAAATGTCAAAGTTCTTTCTAATATGATGGTAGATCTGAAGGAAGTTGTTGACATTGATCCGGAAGAGGTTGGTGTAACAGAACTTGTTTACTATCCGGTACTTGCAAATCTCCTTGAGGAAACAGCAGGAGATATCGATGAGCTGAAAGCGGCTATCAAGAGAGATATCCATGATCTGATTCCGAAGCATATTACAAAAGAAGATATCATGGCTTCTATTAACTACAATATGCATCTGGAGTATGGTCTTGGTAATGATGACGATATCGACCACTTGGGTAACAGACGTATCCGTGCGGTAGGAGAACTTCTTCAGAACCAGTACAGAATCGGTCTGTCCAGAATGGAAAGAGTCGTAAGAGAAAGAATGACAACTCAGGATCTGGAAGGAATTTCACCACAGTCCCTGATCAACATAAAGCCAGTAACTGCAGCGGTAAAAGAATTCTTCGGATCTTCTCAGCTGTCACAGTTCATGGATCAGAACAACCCGCTTGGTGAGCTGACTCACAAGAGACGTCTGTCTGCCTTAGGACCTGGTGGTCTTTCAAGAGACCGTGCCGGATTCGAGGTTCGAGATGTACATTATTCCCACTATGGAAGAATGTGTCCTATCGAGACGCCTGAGGGACCTAACATCGGTCTGATCAACTCACTGGCAAGTTATGCAAGAATTAACGAGTATGGATTTATTGAAGCTCCATATCGTAAGATTGACCACTCCGATCCGGAGAATCCGCGTGTAACAGACGAAGTTGTTTATATGACAGCGGATGAAGAGGATAACTATCATGTAGCACAGGCTAACGAGACACTGGATGAGGAAGGACATTTTGTTCATAAGAACGTATCCGGTCGTTACCGTGAAGAGACTCAGGCTTATGAGAGAAAAGCATTTGACTATATGGACGTATCTCCTAAGATGGTATTCTCTGTTGCTACAGCTTTGATTCCATTCCTTCAGAATGACGATGCTAACCGTGCGCTGATGGGATCCAACATGCAGCGTCAGGCAGTACCGCTTCTTATGACAGAGGCACCGGTAGTCGGAACAGGTATGGAAGAAAAAGCTGCTGTTGACTCAGGAGTATGTGTAGTCGCTGAGGAAGCAGGAGTTGTTGAGCGTTCAACATCAGCAGAAATCCAGATCCGCCAGGATGATGGAAAACTGAAAAAATATAAACTTACAAAATTCCTTCGAAGCAACCAGAGCAACTGCTACAATCAAAGAGCAATTGTATTCAAGGGTGACAGAGTGGAGAAAGGCGATGTGATCGCTGACGGTCCGTCTACATCTAATGGTGAGCTTGCATTAGGAAAGAACCCGCTGATCGGATTCATGACCTGGGAAGGTTACAACTACGAGGATGCGGTTCTCTTAAGTGAGAGACTTGTTCAGGATGATGTATATACATCTATCCATATTGAGGAATATGAGGCAGAAGCCCGTGACACCAAGCTTGGACCAGAGGAAATCACTCGTGATATCCCGGGTGTCGGTGATGATGCGCTTAAGAATCTGGATGACAGAGGAATTATCCGCGTCGGTGCTGAGGTCCGTGCCGGAGATATTCTTGTTGGTAAAGTTACTCCTAAGGGAGAGACAGAGCTGACAGCCGAGGAGAGACTGCTTCGTGCAATCTTCGGTGAGAAAGCGCGTGAGGTCAGAGATACATCTCTGAAAGTACCTCATGGTGAGTACGGTATCGTAGTAGATGCCAAGGTATTTACAAGGAGCAACGGCGACGAGATGTCACCGGGAGTGAACCAGTCTGTTCGTATCTATATCGCTCAAAAGAGAAAAATCTCTGTTGGTGATAAGATGGCCGGACGTCATGGTAACAAGGGTGTCGTTTCCCGTGTACTTCCAGTAGAAGATATGCCGTTCCTGCCAAATGGCCGTCCGCTTGATATCGTGTTGAACCCGCTGGGTGTGCCTTCACGTATGAATATCGGACAGGTCCTTGAGATTCACCTGTCTCTGGCAGCAAAAGCACTTGGATTCAACATTTCTACACCTGTATTTGATGGTGCGAACGAGATAGATATTATGGATACTCTTGATCTGGCAAATGACTATGTCAACTTAAGCTGGGAAGAGTTTGAAAAGAAACATAAAGAAGAGCTGCTTCCGGAAGTTCTGGATTATCTGTATGAGAACAGAGATCACAGAAAACTCTGGAAAGGTGTTCCGATTTCACGAGATGGTAAAGTTCGTCTTCGTGACGGAAGAACAGGAGAGTATTTTGACAGCCCGGTAACAATCGGACACATGCATTATCTGAAACTGCATCACCTGGTTGATGATAAGATCCATGCACGTTCAACAGGTCCTTACTCACTGGTAACACAGCAGCCATTAGGTGGTAAAGCACAGTTTGGTGGACAGCGTTTTGGAGAGATGGAGGTATGGGCTCTTGAGGCTTATGGCGCATCTTACACATTGCAGGAGATCCTGACTGTGAAGTCTGACGATGTAATCGGTCGTGTGAAGACATACGAGGCGATCATCAAGGGCGAGAACATTCCGGAACCAGGTATTCCGGAGTCATTCAAAGTACTTCTGAAAGAGCTTCAGTCTCTCGGACTGGATGTTCGTGTACTTCGTGATGACAATACAGAGGTGGAGATTATGGAAACTTCCGATATGGGAGAGACCAGCTTCCGCTCACTGATCGAAGGAGATGGAAAATATCGTCGTGATGAGGAAGACTTCGGCAAACACGGTTATACAACTCAGGAGTTCCAGGGAGAGGAACTTGTAAATGAGGAACTGGAAGAGGACGAAGATGATTACGATTCAGATTATGACGACGATAGTTTTGATGACTATGATGACATGTCAGATGATGAATAGAAAGGGGTGCCTGTATGCCAGAAAATAGTAAAGAACAATCATATCAGCCAATGACTTTTGATGCAATCAAAATCGGGTTGGCATCACCTGAAAAGATTCTGGAGTGGTCAAAAGGCGAAGTAACAAAGCCTGAGACTATTAACTATAGAACCTTAAAACCAGAGAGAGATGGTCTGTTCTGTGAAAGAATTTTTGGACCAAGCAAAGACTGGGAGTGTCACTGCGGTAAATACAAAAAAATCCGTTATAAAGGTGTTGTTTGTGACCGTTGTGGTGTAGAGGTTACTAAGGCAAGTGTACGTCGTGAACGTATGGGACATATTGCCCTGGCAGCCCCGGTATCTCATATCTGGTACTTTAAAGGAATCCCGAGCCGTATGGGATTGATCCTTGACTTGTCTCCAAGAACACTGGAGAAAGTATTATATTTTGCTTCTTATATCGTACTTGATAAAGGCGAGACAGACCTGCAGTATAAGCAGGTTCTGTCTGAGCAGGAGTATCAGGAAGCAAGAGAATCCTGGGGAAAAGGTTTCCGTGTTGGAATGGGAGCTGAATCTATCTTAGAGCTTCTTCAGGCAATCGACCTTGAAAAAGAATACGAAGATCTGACAGAAGGCCTCAAAGGCGCTACCGGACAGAAACGTGCAAGAATCGTAAAACGTCTGGAAGTTGTAGAAGCTTTCCGTGAGTCTGGAAACAAACCGGAATGGATGATCATGACAAATGTTCCGGTTATCCCGCCAGATCTTCGTCCAATGGTACAGCTTGATGGTGGACGTTTTGCAACATCTGACCTGAATGATCTGTACAGAAGAATTATCAATAGAAATAACCGTCTGAAACGCCTTCTTGAGTTAGGCGCTCCAGATATTATCGTAAGAAATGAAAAGAGAATGCTTCAGGAAGCGGTAGATGCCCTGATCGACAACGGCCGTCGCGGACGTCCGGTAACAGGACCTGGAAACCGTGCACTGAAATCTCTGTCCGATATGCTGAAAGGTAAATCCGGACGTTTCCGTCAGAACCTGCTTGGTAAGCGTGTTGACTACTCTGGACGTTCCGTTATCGTTGTAGGACCGGAACTTAAGATTTACCAGTGTGGTCTGCCGAAAGAGATGGCAATTGAGCTGTTCAAGCCATTTGTTATGAAAGAGCTTGTTCAGAACGGAACTGCACACAACATTAAAAATGCTAAAAAGATGGTTGAGAGACTTCAGCCAGAGGTTTGGGACGTCCTTGAGGATGTTATCAAAGAGCATCCGGTTATGTTGAACCGTGCACCTACACTGCACAGACTTGGTATTCAGGCATTTGAGCCGATCCTTGTAGAAGGTAAGGCTATCAAGCTTCATCCACTTGTTTGTACAGCGTTTAACGCCGACTTCGATGGAGACCAGATGGCTGTCCATCTTCCGCTTTCCGTAGAAGCACAGGCTGAGTGTAGATTCTTACTGCTCTCACCAAACAACCTCCTGAAACCATCTGATGGTGGTCCGGTAGCCGTTCCTTCACAGGATATGGTACTTGGTATTTACTATCTGACTCAGGAAAGACCAGGTGCAGCAGGAGAAGGTAAGATCTTCAAGAGTGTAAATGAAGCAATCCTTGCTTATGAGAACCAGGCAATCACACTTCACTCTAAGATTAAAGTACGTGTGACAAAGACAATGCCAGGTGGAGAAGAATTGACAGGTATTGTAGAGTCTACACTTGGACGTTTCATTTTCAACGAGATCATCCCACAGGATCTTGGATTCGTTGATCGTGAAAAAGAGGAGAACAAACTCCTTCTGGAGATTGATTTTCACGTAGGAAAGAAACAGTTAAAGCAGATCCTTGAGAAGGTTATCAATACACACGGAGCAACTGCAACAGCAGAAGTTCTGGATGCTGTAAAAGCAATTGGATATAAATATTCTACAAGAGCTGCCATGACCGTATCTATTTCCGATATGACGGTACCTCCGCAGAAACCACAGATGATCCAGCAGGCACAGGATACTGTAGACCGCATCACTAAGAACTTCAAACGTGGTCTCATCACAGAGGAGGAGCGTTACAAAGAAGTTGTAGAGACATGGAAGGCAACTGACGACAAACTGACAGAGGCACTGCTTTCTGGTCTTGATAAATACAATAACATCTTCATGATGGCTGATTCCGGAGCCCGTGGATCTGACAAACAGATCAAACAGCTTGCAGGTATGCGTGGATTGATGGCGGATACAACTGGTCATACAATCGAGTTGCCTATCACTTCAAACTTCCGTGAAGGACTTGACGTACTGGAGTATTTCATGTCTGCCCATGGAGCACGTAAAGGTATGTCTGATACAGCTCTTCGTACAGCCGATTCAGGATATCTGACAAGACGTCTTGTTGACGTATCTCAGGAGCTGATCATTCATGAAGTAGACTGTGCAAAGAAAGATGCACCGATTCCTGGAATCTTTGTAAAAGCATTCATGGATGGAAAAGAAGAAATCGAAAGTCTTCAGGAGCGTATTACAGGACGTTACCTGTGCTATGACATTGTAGATAAAGATGGCAATGTTCTTGTTAAAAAGAACCATATGGTAACACCAAAGCGTGCAGAACTGATCTGCAAGAAGGGTGTAAATGAGAACGGAGAGCCATTAACACAGATTAAGATCCGTACAATCCTTACATGTCGCTCACACAGTGGCGTATGTGCAAAATGTTATGGAGCCAACATGGCAACAGGTGAGCCGGTACAGGTTGGAGAGGCTGTCGGAATTATTGCTGCTCAGTCAATCGGAGAGCCTGGTACACAGCTTACAATGAGAACATTCCATAATGGTGGAGTTGCCGGTGGAGATATCACACAGGGACTTCCTCGTGTCGAGGAGCTTTTTGAGGCAAGAAAGCCTAAGGGACTTGCAATCATCACAGAGATTGCGGGAACTGCGAATTTGAACGACACGAAGAAGAAACGTGAGATTATCGTAACAAATCATGAGACAGGTGAATCAAAAGCATATCTGATTCCTTATGGATCACGTATTAAGGTAGCAGACGGAGCAGAACTTGAGGCCGGTGATGAGCTGACTGAAGGTAGTATCAATCCGCATGATATCTTAAGAATTAAAGGCATCCGTGCAGTTCAGGATTACATGATCCAGGAGGTACAGAGAGTTTACCGTCTGCAGGGTGTTGAGATCAACGATAAGCATATCGAGGTTATCGTTCGCCAGATGCTTAAGAAAATCCGTATCGAGGAGTCTGGAGATACAGAGTTCCTTCCGGGAACAAATGTAGACAGACTTGAGTTCGAGGATGTGAATGAGGTACTGGAGGCAGAAGGAAAAGAGCCTGCAATCGGAGAGCCGATTATCATGGGTATTACGAAGGCTTCTCTTGCAACCAATTCCTTCCTGTCAGCCGCTTCTTTCCAGGAGACAACAAAGGTTCTGACAGAGGCAGCAATCAAAGGAAAGATCGATCCGTTGGTAGGTCTGAAAGAAAACGTAATCATCGGAAAACATATCCCGGCTGGTACAGGTATGAGAAAGTATCGTGATATCAGACTGAATAGTGAGTTATCTATGGATGACGATCTGTTCTTTGAAGAAGGATTAGATGATGATGACGATTTAGATATTCTGGATACAGATTTTTCAGATGATGATCTGTTAGAAGAAAATGAACTTACAACAGAAGAATAAGACTTGCGTAAGAGTTTTGAATGAAAGTACCGTCGCACGAATTCGTGCGGTGGTACTTTTTTTGTATAATAGGAAATTGCATTTCCTATTATACAAAAAGCCTCCGGCAGGATGCGCACTGCGGCGTATACTGAAGATGTCGCAAGCGACCACCGCAGGCGCTAGAATGTGCCAAGGCACATTCTTTGTTCTTGCCAAGCATACGACAAAAAGATACATTGATAATACCTTTAGGCTGCCCCGTACTGGAGCAGCCTAAAGTGCATTATGCACAAAAAATAGGAATGATATGTGAAAGATTAATGAAAAACATAAAAAAGATAGTCTGGACAAACTTTTTTGATAAAACATTATTGACAATGATTATCATTAACAATATAATATGTAGTGGAAATGATAATCAGTTTCAAATCGTGCGAGGTAATATATATGAGCCAAGAAGAGAGATTTCAAGAAGTATTAAATCAATTAAAGAAAGCTGGCTATCGGATTACCGAACAGAGAAAGCTTCTTTTACACATTATATTGAATAATGAATACTCCTCCTGTAAGGAGATTTATTATGCAGCAAAGAAGCAGGACGACAAAGTCGGAATTGCAACTGTGTATCGTACTGTACAGCTGTTGGAAGATATGGAACTGATCCATAAAGAGATGGTTGTGAGAATTTAGCGAGGAGAAGGAGTGGATTATGATGCCGTTAACGATGTTAAATCCAGGCGAAAGTGCATCTATCGTCCGGGTAGGTGGAAATGAAGAAACAAAAAGATTCCTGGAGAATCTCGGATTCGTAGCTGGAAGTGAGGTGAAAGTTATTTCCAGTAACGAGGGTAACATAATTGCCCAGATCAAAGAATCACGAGTTGCAGTCAGCAAAGGAATTGCTAATAAAATAATGGTCTAGGAGGAACGGGAGAATGACTTTAAGAGATGTGAAAGTTGATCAGACAGTATCCGTAGTAAAGCTTCATGGAGAGGGAGCTACAAAAAGAAGAATTATGGATATGGGAATCACAAAAGGAACCAGCATTTATGTCCGTAAAGTAGCACCACTTGGTGATCCGGTGGAAGTTACTGTACGTGGATATGAATTGTCTCTGAGAAAAGCAGACGCAGAGATGATCGAAGTTAAATAATCAATTAGAGAATAAAACAGGAGGATGTAAAAAAATGGGAGTGAAGATAGCACTTGCCGGAAACCCGAATAGTGGTAAGACGACACTTTTCAATGCGTTGACAGGTTCCAATCAGTTCGTTGGTAACTGGCCTGGAGTTACTGTTGAGAAAAAAGAAGGAAAATGGAAGGAAGATAAAGAAGTTGTAATTATGGACCTTCCAGGTATCTATTCTTTATCACCATATACATTGGAGGAAGTTATAGCCAGAAATTATCTGATCACAGAGCGTCCGGATGCAATCCTGAATATCGTAGACGGAACAAACCTGGAGCGTAACTTATACCTTACAACTCAGTTACTTGAGCTTGGTATCCCGGTTGTTATGGCAATTAACATGATGGATATTGTACGCAAGAATGGTGATGAGATCAACACAAAGAAACTTGCTGAGAAGCTTGGCTGTGAAGTTGTAACAATTTCCGCTCTGAAAGGTGATGGAATCAAAGATGCAGCTTCAAGAGCAGTAAAGCATGCCGGACAGAAAGCCGGACAGGAATCTGTGCATGAGTTCGCACCGGAAGTTGAGAACTACCTGAATGAGATTGAAGGCAGACTTGGATATGAAATTCCAGAAGAGCAGAAAAGATTTTACGCGATCAAATTATTTGAGCGCGACGATAAGATCAAAGACGCTATGAAAAATGCACCGGACGTTGAAGATATCATTGCCCGTGCAGAGAAAGAGATGGATGACGATGCAGAGAGTATCATCACAAATGAGAGATACAGCTTCATCGGTTCCATTATCGGAGACTGCTTAAAGAAGAACAAAACACAGGAACTGACAACATCTGATAAGATTGACCGTATCGTAACAAACAGATGGCTTGCACTTCCGATCTTTGCAGCAGTTATGTGGCTTGTATATTATGTGTCTGTAACAACAGTAGGTTCTATATTGACAGACTGGACAAATGATACATTGTTTGGTGAGTGGATCATTCCGGCAGCTCAGAGCTTCTTTGAAGGAATCGGATGTGCGGACTGGTTAACAGGTCTGATCGTAGACGGAGTTATCTCCGGAGTTGGTGCCGTACTTGGATTCGTACCTCAGATGCTTGTATTGTTTATCTTCCTTGCATTCCTTGAGTCATGCGGATACATGGCACGTATCGCGTTCATCATGGACCGTATTTTCCGTAAGTTCGGACTTTCCGGAAAATCATTTATCCCGATGCTGATCGGAACAGGTTGTGGAGTTCCTGGAGTTATGGCTTCCCGTACAATCGAGAATGACCGTGATCGTAAGATGACAGTTATGACAACAACATTTATCCCTTGTGGAGCAAAACTTCCAATCATCGCTCTGATCGCAGGAGCCCTGTTTGATGGAGCTTCATGGGTAGCACCAAGTGCTTACTTTGTTGGTATCGCAGCAATCATCTGCTCCGGTATCATCTTAAAGAAAACAAAGATGTTCGCAGGAGACCCGGCACCATTCGTTATGGAGCTTCCTGCATACCATATGCCGACAGTTGGAAACGTTCTTAGAAGTATGTGGGAGCGTGGCTGGTCATTTATTAAAAAAGCTGGTACAATTATTACATTATCCACAATCATTGTTTGGTTCTTGTTAAACTTCGGATGGACAGATGCAGGATTTGGAATGCTGAACTTTGATGGACTTGAGGGAGCAGCTATGGAGGCCGCTCAGGCACAGTGTATTCTTGCTAAGATTGGTAACCTGATTGCATGGATCTTCGCACCACTTGGATGGGGGAACTGGAAGATGACAGTTGCAGCAATCACAGGACTTGTAGCAAAAGAGAACGTTGTAGGTACATTTGGACAGCTCTTCGGATTTGCAGAAGTTGCAGAAGACGGACAGGAAATCTGGGGAACACTTGCAAACAGCATGTCACAGGTTGCAGCATATTCCTTCCTTGTATTCAACCTTCTGTGTGCACCTTGCTTCGCAGCAATGGGAGCTATTAAGAGAGAGATGAACAATGCAAAATGGTTCTGGTTCGCAATCGGATATCAGTGCTTACTTGCTTACCTTGTAGCTCTTTGCATCTTCCAGTTTGGTACACTCTTCACAGGTGGCGGATTTGGAATCGGTACAGTAGCAGCAATCGTAATCCTGATCGGTTTCCTTTACATGCTGTTCCGTCCTTACAAAGAGAGTACATCACTTAACGTTAACACCGTTTCAAGTGTAAAAGCAGCAGCAAAATAAAGATTATAATGTCGAAAAGTCTTTCTTCACCTGTGCTTGCACAAAGGTGAAGAAATGACCTTGAGACATAACATAAATAAGCAGAAAGAAGGAGATTTTATGATGGCATTGGCAGCACAGACAAGTATTTTATCTACAATGATTGTAGCGCTTGTGATAATCGCTATTGTAGCATGGATCATAAGAGGCATGATACAAAAGAAAAAAAGAAGTGGTACATTTATCGGATGTGACTGTGGGTGCGCGAATTGCCCTCACTCCTGTCATAATCCAAAGAATAGTAAAAATCAGAGTGGCTGCGGCGGCTGTGGCGGGTGCTAGTACGGCGAATATAGCAGAAACTTAAATTTTGCTGTACTAGTCTGGAAAATGTATGACTTAGATTTAAGTTATATCAGCTTGAAGATGTAAAATAATCTTATGTGTGAATAAATGTGTGAATAGACAGGGAAATCCTTGCAGATGAGTTTCATTTGCAGGGATTTTCTTTTGCGCTTTACTCTTTTCAATGGGACGCAAATAGGGTAAAATAAATGCTAGGTGAATATGATGAATAAGAAATCTTTATACAAATTAGAATACAATAAAATAATTGAAAAACTGACAGAGCACGCAGGTTCTTTTGGAGGCCAGGAGCGTTGCAGAAAATTAAAACCAAAGACGGAAATCTCTGAAATTGAGAGAATGCAGGAAGAAACGGCCGCAGCATTTACACGGATCATAAAGAAAGGACGGCCATCTTTTGGCGGCTGTAGTCCGGTAAGTGAATCTATGATGCGTCTGGAAATCGGAGGAACACTTGGAAGTGGGGAGTTACTTCGCATATGTAAGGTTCTGGAGACCGCAGGACATGTGAAGAATTACGGGCGCCATGACAATGCAGATGATATGCAGGATATATTGGACGGATACTTTGAACAGCTTGTTCCTGTATCTATTTTGTCCACGGAAATCCGCAGATGTATTCCAGTAGAAGATGAGATCAGTGATGATGCAAGTCCGGAGCTTAAGAGAATCCGTCGTGCTATGGGGCAGATTAATGATAAGGTTCATGCAACATTGTCTTCCATGGTGAATGGTTCACTCCGCACATATTTGCAGGATCCGATTATTACGATGCGTGGGGATCGTTACTGTATACCGGTCAAGGCCGAATACCGTGGTCAGGTCCCGGGAATGATCCATGATCAGTCATCAACAGGTTCTACTTTATTTATCGAGCCGATGGCAGTTGTAAAACTGAATAATGATCTGAAAGAATTATATGGAAAGGAACAGGAAGAAATTCAGGTCATTCTTGCCAGGTTGAGTGCAGACGCAGCAGAATATGTTTCTGAAATCCGTACGGACTATGCAACATTGACAGAGCTTGATTTTATATTTGCAAGAGGAGCTCTTGCATTGGATATGAATGCCAGCAAACCGATGTTCAACCAGGAGAGAAGAATCCGTATCCGCGAGGGAAGACATCCGTTATTAGATAAGAAGAAAGTCGTTCCGATCAGTCTGACACTGGGCGAGGACTTTGATCTTCTGATTGTGACAGGACCGAACACCGGTGGTAAGACTGTATCACTTAAGACAGTTGGATTATTCCAGCTCATGGGGCAGGCAGGTCTTCACATTCCGGCACTGGACCGTTCTGAACTGGGTGTATTCCGTGAAGTTTATGCAGATATCGGTGATGAGCAGAGTATTGAACAGAACTTAAGTACATTCTCATCACATATGACAAATGTAGTGTCATTTATCAAGCAGGTGAATGAAGATTCACTTGTACTTTTTGACGAGCTTGGAGCTGGAACGGATCCGACTGAGGGTGCGGCACTGGCAACAGCAATATTGAATCATTTGCATTGTCAGGGAATCCGTACTATGGCGACTACGCATTACAGTGAATTAAAGGTTTATGCCTTGTCCACACCAGGGGTAGAAAATGCGAGCTGTGAGTTCGACGTGGAGACACTTCGCCCGACGTATCGACTGCTTCTTGGAATCCCAGGAAAGAGTAATGCATTTGCAATTGCAGGAAAACTGGGACTTCCGGACTATATTATCGAGGAAGCAAAGACACATTTGACAGAGCAGGACGAATCTTTTGAGGACTTGCTGACAGATTTGGAGAGCAGCAGACGAACCATCGCGAAAGAACAGGAAGAGATTGCGGCTTACCGACGTGAGCTGGAAGCTCTGAAGCAGGAGACGGCGCAGAAGAAAGAAAAGCTGGAAGAACAGCGTGACCGCATTTTACGAGAAGCGAATGAAAAAGCACATGCGATTCTGGTAGATGCCAAAGAGACAGCAGATGAGACAATGCGTAACTTTCATAAGTTTGGAAAGGCCAATGTTTCGGCAACGGAGATGGAAAAAGAGCGTGAGCGCCTGAGAAAGAAGATGGAGAAGACACGCGAGGGCATGACAGAGGAAGTGAAGAAGCCGAAGAAGCAGTATAAGCCATCTGATTTTAAATTAGGCGAGACGGTTAAAGTTCTGAGCATGAATCTGACCGGAACAGTGCATTCACTGCCAGATACAAAAGGCAACCTTATGGTTCAGATGGGAATTCTTAGCTCAAAAGTACACATTTCTGATCTGGAGATTGTTGATGAGAAGCCGGCATATCTGAAAAAGACTGCTGCAAGAACAAGCAAGGGTAAGGTGAAGATGGGCAAATCTTTGTCCGTAAGCCCGGAAATCAATCTGCTTGGAAAGACCGTTGACGAGGCGGTCGCAGAGCTGGATAAATATTTGGACGATGCGTCTCTGGCACATTTGACAAGTGTGCGCGTGGTACACGGAAAAGGAACCGGAGCTTTAAGAGCGGGTATCCACCAATATCTGAAACGCCAGAAGCATGTGAAATCTTACAGATTAGGAGCATTTGGCGAAGGAGATGCCGGAGTGACGATTGTAGAACTGAAATAATGCAAAAATCAGGGAGAATAAATAATGGTTAATAAACAGAAAATTTTGATCGTGGATGACGATGAGGCAATTGCAGAGCTTGTATCTTTGTATCTTGCAAAAGAATGTTTTGACACGATGATGGTTCATGACGGGGAGAAGGCGCTTGTAGCATTCGACACCTATCACCCGAATCTGGTACTTTTAGATTTGATGCTTCCGGGTATTGACGGGTATCAGGTCTGCCGCGAGATCCGTGCGCGGGCAAATACACCGATTATCATGCTTTCCGCAAAAGGGGAGGTTTTTGATAAAGTACTTGGTCTGGAGCTTGGAGCCGATGATTATATTATGAAGCCATTTGATTCAAAAGAGCTTGTGGCGCGCGTAAAAGCAGTGCTCCGCCGTTATCAGGCAGTGCCGAAACCAGAGGTTCCGGCAGCAGATAAGGGAAAATGTGTGGAGTACCCGGGAATCGAGATCAATCTGACGAATTATTCCGTTCTGGTCGATGGGCGGAATGTGGAGATGCCGCCGAAAGAGCTGGAGCTTCTTTACTTCCTGGCATCTTCGCCAAATCAGGTGTTTACAAGAGAGCAGCTTTTGGATCAGATCTGGGGATATGAGTATATTGGAGATACCCGTACTGTTGATGTGCATATTAAGCGTCTGCGCGAGAAGATCAAAGATCATAATGGCTGGAAACTTGCCACCGTATGGGGCATTGGATACAAGTTTGAAGTAAAGTAACAGATCAGGAAACCACATAGAAGAGGCATTGTATGAAAAGTACATTGTATTTAAAATTTATCATCATATATATGATTTTCGGGTTCATGAGTTTGTTCACAGTAGCAACGCTTACAAGAACACTGACAGAAGAACCTCTTGAACGGGATCTGGCTGCGGATGTTTATCAGGAAGCGAACCTGGTGGCAAATGAGTATCTGCCACATTATTTCCTTGGACAGATTGATGAAAGTGCTGTCCATACACAACTTGTTGGAATGGAAGCGCATCTGGATGGGGCAGTCTGGTTCGTAGACCGGGAAGGTAATATAATCACTTCCGCACATTCCGACGGATATCCGACAGCACCGACTGCGATTGAAGATTTTAACCCGGCAGAGATTGGCAGCGCAAAGTATGAAGTCGGAACATATCACGATTATTTTAAAGAAGATATGATTACAGTCATTGCGCCGGTTGTACATGGATATTCCACACAAGGGTATCTGCTGATACACAAAAGCATGACCCAGATTGGACAATTACAGATTACATTAATGAATGCAGCGTATATTACACTTGCAGTCATCTATCTGTTGTCATTTTCCATTTTGCTTGGAATTCAGTTTATCGTGTACAGACCACTCTGCAAGATAACCGAGGCAGCGAAACAATATGCGTCCGGTAATCTGGACTATGAGATTCCTGTGAACACAGAAGATGAGATTGGTTATCTGTCAGCATCGCTGAACTTCATGTCTTCCCAGCTTCGGGATATGGAGGATTATCAGAAGAAATTTGTGGCAAATGTGTCACATGATTTCCGCTCTCCTTTAACATCGATCAAAGGGTATGTAGAGGCAATTGCAGATGGGACAATCCCGCCGGAAATGCAGGGAAAATATCTGAATATCATTTTATTTGAGACAGAGAGACTGACCGATCTGACCAAGGATCTCCTTACGTTGAATGAATTCGATACGAAGAATTTATTACTGGATAAAGTTCCATTTGACATTCATGAAATGATTAAAAATGTGGCAGCCTCCTTTGAGGGACGTTGTACGCAGAAAAAGATTTCTATTGAGCTGGTCTTTGCCAGAAAGCATTTGAAAGTAGTAGCAGATAAGCGAAAGATTCAGCAAGTGCTCTACAATTTGCTTGATAATGCGATCAAATTCAGTGACCAGGATTCAATCATTACGATTGAAACGACCGAACGTGGGGATAAGATCTACACGTCGGTCAAAGATTATGGAATTGGAATTCCGAGGAATGCACTGAATAAGATCTGGGAGAGATTTTATAAATCCGATCTGTCCCGTGGAAAAGATAAAAAAGGAACTGGCCTTGGGCTTGCAATTGTCAAAGAGGCGATACAGGCTCACGGTGAAAATATTAATGTAGTCAGTACAGAAGGTGTCGGTACCGAGTTCATTTTCTCGTTGCCGAAGGCAGAGGGATAAGGTATACTGTAAATATCTTCTTTGTTGAATATAAGGTTTGTAAAGGAGCCTGCGTGTACGCATGAAAGATGAGAAAGAACCATTAGAGCAAAAGCAGAACTCGGAAGAAGAGGAGTATTCTTTTTTACAGGAAATTATTAAAGATGAGGCAGGAGATCAGGCGAAGTGGAAACACGACGTCCTTAGAAGGATTCAGTTAGGATTAATATTCGGACTGGTGGCCTGCTTTACTTTTTTTGCGTGCAAACCGTGGGTGGAGAAGAGATTTGAAGAAAATCCGACGGAAGTAACAATTCCACAGGACGAACAGCAGGAAGAAAATCAGACACAGCAGGAAGAGGAACAAGTCCAGGAACAAAAAACCGTTCTGACAACAGAAACCTATCAGGAAATGCTGAATAATCTGAAGCAGGTGTCAGGAGAAGTGAGAAAAAGTGTTGTAGAGATTCAGGGCGCTGTTACAGAAGAGGAATTTTCGAAAGATCAGGAAGATAAGGAAAAGAGTATTTCCGGAATGATCGTGGCAGATAATGGTCAGGAACTTCTGATCCTCGCAGGAGAGCTTCCGGTAAAAGACGCGAAGATCATCCGTGTTACATTTTCCGGAGACAGTCAGTGCGATGCCATCTTGAAGAGCCGGGATGCAGGGCTGGGACTGTGTGTTTATGCAGTTCAGAGAAAGAATATTGCGGATGATGTATGGGCACAGATTGAGACAGCGACACTTGGCGGCTCAAAAGTTGTATCCGAAGGCGATACAGTTATTGCTGTCGGGAAATTGTATGGTTGTGATACGATTGCCGGATATGGTGTGATCGAGTCTGGCGAAAATTATCTGGATAAGGCAGATGGACAGTATCAGACCATTTATACGGATGTGGCAGGAGAGATTTCCGGAAGCGGAGTTCTTGTGAATATCCGTGGAGAGGTGATTGGAATTATCAACACTTCTGTCAGGTCAGATGATCAGACAAATAAGATTTCCGGATATGGAATTTCTGATATCAAAGATGTGATAGAATTACTTTCTAATGGGAAAAATGTACCATATCTTGGAGTGTCCGGTGTAGAGGTAAGCAGCGAGATGCAGGGACAGGGAATTCCACAAGGTGTTTATGTGAAAGAAGTCGATGCAGGATCTCCGGCTATGGCAGCAGGAATTCAGAGTGGTGATATCATTACCAATATTGCAGATACCGATATCATCAATCTTCTTGGTTATCATAATACGCTTATGAAGCAAAATGTGGGAGATAAAATTCTTGTTCGTGGAAAACGTCAGGGAACCGGAGGAGAATATGTGGATATTGACTTTGGAGTCACAGTTGGGTATAAACAGTAAGGAATACTATGCGAAACTATGGTGGTGTGTTGCAACAATAACAGAAAATAGTGAACAAATGTCAGCGGAAGCTGATTGATATAAAATTAAGAAAAGAAAGGCACGAATTATGAGATATATTGATACTCTTGTAGAAGGAGAAACAATTCGAAATATATATTTATGTAAAGGAAAGAGATCCGCAGAGACGCGGAATGGAAAGCCGTATGATAATCTGATACTTCAGGATAAGACAGGAACTCTGGACGGAAAAGTCTGGGATCCGAATTCTAATGGAATTGCTGATTATGATGAGAAAGATTTCATTGAAGTATTCGGAGATGTCATCAGTTATAATAACAATCTTCAATTGAATATCCGACAGATCAGAAAAGCACAGGAAGGCGAATACATACCTGCAGATTATATGCCTTCGACAGAAAAAAGCGTGGATGGGATGTACGAAGAATTGCTTTCCTACGGAAGACAGATCAGCAATCCGTATCTGCGTGGAGTGATCGAGTATTATTTTGAAAAAGACGAGAAATTCATTCGCACATTCAAAGGACATTCCGCAGCAAAGAGTGTACACCACGGATTTGCCGGAGGACTCTTGGAGCACACATTGAGTGTTGTGAAATTCTGCGAGTATATGGTTGGACAGTATGATATTCTCAACAAAGACCTGCTTTACACAGCAGCTATGTGCCACGATATCGGAAAGACAATTGAGTTGTCACCATTCCCGGAAAATGATTACACAGACGATGGACAGCTTCTTGGTCATATCATTATCGGAATCGAGATGATCGATGATGCAATCCGCGAGATTCCAGAATTCCCAAAACAGCTTGCAAGTGAGCTGAAACACTGCATCGTGGCACACCACGGAGAGTTAGAATACGGTTCCCCGAAAAAACCGGCACTGGCAGAAGCCATGGCACTAAATCTTGCCGACAACGCAGACGCTAAGATGCAGACATTAAAAGAAATATTCAAAGACAAAAAAGCCGGAGAGTGGCTTGGATATAACAGATTGTTCGAGTCAAACTTAAGAAAAACAACAATATAGTAATGTAATGGGGACGTAGAAAAACGTAAAAATACTACGTCCCCACCAGTGATTAAGGGTGTCCCTTTTTGTAAAAAGGGGTGCCCCAATTCTTATTATGAGGTATGAATATGCAGAAAAATGATTTGGTTACAGTGGCAATTGAAGATATTGGTGTCGGGGGAGAAGGCATTGGTAAAGTAGATGGGTATACGTTATTTATAAAAGATGCGATTATCGGTGATGTGGTTGAAGCCAAAATTGTGAAGGCAAAGAAGAACTACGGTTATGCAAGACTTATGAATATTGTTACGCCGTCTGAAAATCGTGTAGAAAAGCCAGCGTGTCCGATGGCGAGAAGATGTGGTGGCTGCCAGATTCAGGAGATGAAGTATGGAGCCCAGCTTGCATTTAAAGAAGGAAAAGTCCGTGGTAATCTGGAACGGATCGGAGAAGTTCCGACAGAACTTCTTGATAAAGTTATGCAGCCTATTGTTGGCATGGAAGAGCCATTTCATTATCGAAATAAAGCACAGTTCCCAATTGGAACAGACAAAGAAGGACACATTATCACTGGATTTTACGCAGGAAGAACCCACAGCATCATTCCGAATACAGACTGTGCACTTGGTGTAGCGGTCAATCAGAAAATTCTTGAGATTATTCTGCATTTTATGGAGAATAATCACATTTCTGCATACGACGAGGAGAAGCATAAGGGGCTGGTGCGTCATGTTCTCATCCGTTATGGATTCAAAACTGATGAAATTATGGTCTGCCTTGTGATGAATGGGGAAAAACTGCCGCATGCAGAAAAACTTGTGGATAAGTTATGTAAAATCCCAGGCATGACAAGCATCACAATCAGTGTGAACAAGGCAAAAACCAATGTCATCATGGGAAATGAAATAAAACTGCTCTGGGGGCAGACGTACATCACGGATTATATTGGAAATGTAAAATATCAGATTTCCCCGCTTTCATTTTACCAGGTCAATCCGGTACAAACTGAGAAATTGTATGGACTGGCGCTTGATTATGCAGATTTAAATGGAAATGAGACGGTGTGGGATCTCTACTGTGGAATCGGAACCATTTCCCTGTTCCTTGCTCAGAAAGCAAAGCAGGTATATGGAGTGGAAATTGTACCGCAGGCCATTGACGATGCAAGGAATAATGCGAAGATCAATGATATTACAAATGCGGAATTCTATGTAGGAAAGGCAGAGGAAGTTCTGCCGGAATATTACCGTGAATATCAGGAGAGCCATGGAGGAGAGACTGCCCACGCAGATGTGATCGTGGTGGATCCGCCACGCAAAGGCTGCGAGGAATCATTGCTACAGACCATTGTAGACATGCAACCGGAAAAAGTTGTATATGTTAGCTGCGACAGTGCAACATTGGCAAGAGATGTTAAGTTCCTAAGAGAAAATGGATATGAACTAAAAAAAATCACGCCAGTTGATCAATTCCCGAACACCGTGCATGTCGAAGTCGTGTGTTGTCTACATCGGGTGAATTCGTAGAAGCCCTTAGATTCAGGCACTTTGCGAGGTATATGAGTTTCACACCAACAGGCAAACAGGGCAAGAAAAAGCAGATTATGAATGGCATCGAAGTGTCAGTAGTATTGCATCTGATATGAGGAAACACATTCGGATAGAATTAACATTTTTTATTCAATAGCATAGAGAAAAACCGAAAGGACGCTTGTTTTCAGAACTTCTGGAAGATGAGTGTCCTTTTCTTTTATTCAAAGCAAAGGAGAAAATAAAAAATGGCAAAGAACAAGAATTGCAAAAGCAAATAATATGAGTGAAGAAAAAGTCAGAGCTATTATTGAAAAATGCACCGACAGTAGATTTTTAGGTGTTTTTGGAGAGAAAACCGTAAATGTTCTGAAAGTCAATTTGATGTTGGACGGTATCCTGTAACTAGAACTCTCCAAAGATGAGCAGAAGATTTCGGACTTCTGCTCATCTTTATACAATCTTAATTTCAAAACAAACTTACTTACGCCCA
>OGYX01000262.1_pt1 | contig 40323 bp, 36 predicted proteins | sample 1576601 | NCBI WGS metagenome assembly OGYX01 (sample SAMEA3541561, study PRJEB24748) | human gut metagenome | biome: human gut; feature: human-associated habitat; material: faeces | place: China | collected 2012 | reverse complement strand
GAAGATTAAAGACAGGAACCCAGTATTTACCTGTGGATTCCATACAGACATCATGGCAATCATTGTCGAGAAGCCATTGCTTGAATTCAAGAATTGAATTGTTAAAGGTGGAAAAGCGCTTCTTTTGGTAATAAGGCTCAATGCCACCAGTGGTTTTTACAATTGTGGCAACGAGAAAAGATTTGTGAACATCGACACCACAACAGGTTTGATAAGTAACTTTCATAGTCAGACTCCTTTCGTGAATGATAAGAAGCCATTGACTGAACTGCCACACAATTAAACTAAGGTGCTTAAACAATTCTTAGTGTACGGATTCATGATGCCACTTATTTGTGCTTGAAAAGGCAGAACTTACACTGATTATTATGCTGTCTAAAACGAAGAAAGTTATTACAACTCCTCCTCCCGTGCTTTGTAGTGTAGCTTCTTGCAAACTATTTTACAGCACAGTGTAGAGAGTTGGAACACTTTCATTACTATTTGTGCCGCCAACCGAAGGCGGCGGAATGGAGATTATTATGACTGATAAAAAAGAAAAGCCAATGATACAGTATTTCTTATTATTCATGTTTAGTTTTGAAATTCTATTTATTTTTTTGGGGATTTTATATAATCAGGTGTTTCATTTAAAAAAGTTCTCAGAAGGTTATATTTTGATGCTTTTACCAACCATGAGTACTTTGTTTGCAAAACAACGGGCATCAAGTCAGAATGAATCCAATAAATTTTTTAAGTTTTATAAAATTTGTTTTGCAGGAATGACGATATATACTGTAATATCTGTTGTTATTCCAAGTAGTGCCGTTATATCTCAAATATTGATGATAGCTGAATCATTATGTAGTATTTACTTTTTACAATCCATTGGAGAAAATACTTTGGCAAATATAGGTCTGTCTTATAATGTTTCGTTTAAGGAAGTATTGAAATATGCGTTGCTTTATATCGCTATTTTTATTCTTATGGTTCGAGTGGAATTCTTATGTGATTATCTAAAAACAGGAGATGTAGCGCAATTAAAGGTTCCATTGGCAGATGTGAAACAGCTAGTTGGTTTTGTTCCACTGTTTATCTTTACATTTATTGTATTCTTGGGCGAGGAATATGGGTGGGGATATTTTTTATTTCCATTGCTGGAGAAGGAATATGGGGTTTATAAAGCAATATTTTTGCTGGGAACGATAGAAGTGCTTTTTCATTTGCCGATAGACTATATGATAACTAAACTTCCAATTACTTTTTTTATTGGACGGTCTGTTATGCTTATTAGCCATACAATTTTTATGTGTTGGATTTATAAGCGGACATCAACTATATGGATTGCAGTGGTGATTCATTTCTTAAATAATAATTTATTAGGATTATGGAAATTAACAGAGAATAACTTTACATTTTCAACGCCATTGGCAGTCATTTGTTATGTTGTAATATTCGGTTCGTTTATCTTTTCAAAAACATTAAAAAATTAAAGAAAGCCAGTTGCAAAGGAATTTTCTCTATTATGCGGACGAGGAGCATGTCCCATATGGGGAAAAAGCAAGAGAGCAAGTCCGGGGATATATTGACGAAATTATAGCATTTATGATAAAGAAGCAGGTAGATGCGATTGTAATCGCCTGCAATACAGCTACATTTCAAAAAGCAATGATGCCATCATGTTGTTCTGGCTTCTGAATATTTCATCAACCGAAACAGGAAATCCTGATACAATCCACCACTTTAACAGGGCAGAAATTCCACCTGCATAGAAGGAGGCGATAATTTCCTCTTTTTCAGAAAATATTCTACCATTCTTTTTTTGATCCTGAAGCAAAACCAGCAGGTCTTTATAACAGTGATCGAAGAAGTATTTTTGGAGTTCTTCGCTCTGGTCATTAACAAAGATATTTTTAAATAATTTTGATTCCTTATAAACCGTTGCAAACATAGCGTGAGGACGGTTTGGAATATTGGCAGTTTCCGTTTCCCGATTCAAACGTTTAGTAATTTCATCAATCGCCGTGTTGAGCAGACAAAATTTATCTTCAAAATGAGCATAAAAAGTAGAACGGCTGACCATAGCTACTTCGCAGATGTCGTTTACCGTTATTTTGGCAAAACTTTTGGTTCGCAATAATTCTAACATGGTATTAACTAGAAGTGTACGTGTTTTTGCAACACGTCGATCCAGTTTCTCTATTTCCATAAGTAGACCTCCTCGAAAAAACTCTTATTATTATACAATAAAATACCCGAAGTCTCAACTGCCTCTGTTGTGAATGTTTCTCTCTGTGAATGTTTATGTGATACCGGACACTTTTTGAAATCTGTAGGATAACGTGCAGCCCTCAAACTTTGCAAATTGTTTCAGAAGGGTTTTCCTGTATACAATGAAGATAACCAAAAACAAGGAGGAAAGTAATGAGTAATAAAGATTCTATAAGTTCATTTGCACAGGGGTCTGTAAGCAAAGCGGTTCTTAAAAATGCGCTTCCGGCGATTGCCGCAATGATTATGGTGCTGCGATTGCAACTGTAAGTATTCCTGCATCCATGGGTAGTTTGCTTATGAGTATTTCCCAGATGATTACAAATAGCCAGATGGCAATGAAGAAACAGGGAATGTTTCAATCGGACAAAAAGGAGATGGCAAAATGACAGATAGAAAAACTGTAATTGATGAAGAAACGATTACTGTCCTGGAGGATGAACGAATGGAGCTGGAACAGAAACTGCTCCAGCATTATTGTACAGTAGGAAAGCGGCTGTTAGAAGAAGCTGCATCAGAACAGAGAGAGATTAACCAACTGGTGGAAAGTCTGATTGAAACTCGGAGAAAACTGGATCTGTTTTGCTCGGTACATTGCCCTTATTGCTATGGGCTGATTGAGCGAGACAGCACATTCTGTAAGCATTGTGGTAAATTGCAGTCGGAAATTCCCAATATTGATTTAAATTAACACAAAAAGAACAAAGGTATAGATACAATTCTTTTTGAATTGTGGCCAAAGTTCAGAAATTTAATGAATGGTAAAGATTAGCGAGGAGGAAACATTCATGTTTAAGTTGTTTAGGAAATTCAAACCAAAAGAACGCGGCTATATTGGAATCAGCCTGGTGTTCATTGTGGTTCAAGTCTGGCTTGACTTAAGGCTGCCGGATTACATGTCCAATGTGACAAGTCTGGTACAGACAGAGGGCAGTTCCATGAAAGATATTCTGGAACAGGGCAGCTATATGTTACTGTGTGCCTTTGGCAGCATGGCAGCCGCCATGATCGTTGGTTATTTTGCAGCGAAGGTCTCAGCCGGTCTTGCACATACTCTGCGGGGGCAGGTTTATGACAAGGTCATGGATTACTCTATGGAGGAAGTGAACCGTTTTTCAACTTCCAGTCTGATTAACCGGACGACCAATGATATTACCCAAATTCAAACTTTAGTTGCTATGGGGCTGCAGGCAATTATAAAAGCCCCTATTCTGGCTGTATGGGCTGTTGTTAAAATCTCTGGAAAAAGCTGGCAGTGGACGACAGCGACAGCGGTGGCCGTATTTGTGCTGATAATCCTGCTTGGGGCAACGCTCGTTTTTGCTGTTCCTCGTTTTAAACGGATTCAAGGACTTACGGATAACCTGAACCGGGTTACCCGTGAACAACTTACAGGTATTCGTGTCGTGCGCGCCTATAATGCCGAGGAATATCAGGAAAAGAAATTTTCAGATACGAACGAAGAATTAACGAGAACCAATCTTACCGCAAACCGGGTTATGGCAATCATGTCTCCCGGTATGACACTCATCAATTCTGGCTTGACACTGGCGGTTTACTGGCTGGGTGCTCACATGATCGAGGCTGCTGGATTTGACGAAAAACTTGGCATTTTTTCTGACATGGTTGTGTTCTCTAACTATGCAATGCAGGTGATCATGGCGTTTATGATGCTGAATATGATTTTTATCCTGCTCCCTCGTGCCCAGGTATCGGCAAAACGTGTATGCGAAGTGCTGGAAACAGAGATTCGAATCAACGATGGTAAGGGAACTGAAGTGGAACCAGATATGCAGGGCTATGTGGAATTCCGCAATGTTTCTTTTCACTATCCTGGCTCTGGTGACGATACCTTGTCGGATATCTCCTTTACAGCACGAAAAGGAGAAACCGTTGCATTTATAGGCGCAACAGGCAGTGGAAAAACCACACTGATTAACTTAATCCCCCGTTTCTATGATGTAGGCAAAGGACAGGTGCTGGTGGATGGAGTGGATGTCCGGGATTACAGGCAAAAGGATTTGAGAAATCGGATTGGTTATGTTTCTCAGAAAGCTACCCTGTTTCGTGGTACGGTATTTTCAAACGTGGCTTATGGCGAAAATGGCAGACCAGCAATTGGTACGCAGGAGGTCAAAGAAGCTGTCTCCATTGCACAGGCAGCGGACTTTGTGGAGCGGATGCCAGAAAAGTATGAAGGAGCGATTGCGCAGGGTGGAGCCAATGTTTCGGGCGGTCAGCGGCAGAGATTATCAATCGCCAGAGCGATTGCGAGGAAACCGGAAATCCTGATTTTTGACGATTCGTTCTCTGCTCTGGATTATAAAACGGACCGTGCACTGCGAAAAGCATTAAATGAAACAACAGCACAGGCAACAAAGCTGATTGTTGCACAACGGATTGGAACCATAAGAAATGCTGATTTGATTATTGTACTGGAAAAGGGACGGATTGCAGGAAAAGGCAGACATGAGGAGCTGCTTGCTACATGTCCGGCTTATCAGGAAATTGCAATCTCACAGTTGTCAAAGGAGGAATTGTAATATGGCGGAAAAAATAGTGAAAGCCTCTAGAGGATCCGGTAATATGCCCGGTATGGGAATGGGCGGAATAGAAAAAAGTAAAAATATGAAGAAAGCGTATGCAAACTTTCTTATGTATATTGGAGCATACAAATGGAAATTGACTACGGCAGTGATTCTTTCACTGATAGGGGCCGTATTAAATTTGATTGGTCCCAATAAGCTCAGCGAGATTACGAATTTGATTACGAACGGGCTGTCCTCGTCAATGAATATATCCGCTATTGTCAATATTGCGACGCTCCTTGCGGTTCTATATAGCATTGGCTTTCTGTGCAATTATATTCAGGGATATATCATGGCAACCCTGTCGCAGAATATCACCCGGAACATGCGCCGGGATATTTCGGAAAAAATTAACCGGCTGCCGCTGCGGTATTTTGATTCTACCAGCACCGGAGATGTACTTTCCCGTGTTACGAATGATGTGGATACCGTGGGACAGACGATGAACCAGAGTTTTTCTACATTGGTTTCCGCAGTTGCCACGCTGTTCGGTTCCATGATTATGATGTTTGTTACGAATTGGATAATGGCGTTTTCCGGGATTGCGGCGGCGCTTATTGGATTTGCCATTATGATGGCTGTCATTGGAAAGTCTCAGAAATATTACAGCGAACAACAGAAAGAATTAGGAGGATTGAACGGTCATGTAGAGGAAACCTACAGTGGTCATACAGTAATCAAGGCATACAACGGAGAGGCAGGCGCAAAAAAAACATTCCATGAGCGCAACGATGAACTATATCTCTGTGCATGGAAGAGCCAGTTTTTATCCGGCCTTATGATGCCTCTTATGACTTTTGTCGGTAACCTGGCCTATGTGGTAGTTTGCATTGTGGGTGCAATCCTTGCGACAAAGGGAGTTATCACATTTGGTACAATTGTAGCCTTTATGCTTTATATCCGCTTGTTTACACAGCCTATGCAAAACATCTCACAGGCAATGAGCAGCGTACAGTCAATGGCGGCTGCCTGTGAACGGGTATTTGAATTTCTGGACGAAGAAGAAATGGAATCAGAAAACGAAAAGACTGAAAGACTTACGAGTATTAAAGGCGACATTACCTTTGAACATGTAAAATTCGGTTATTTGGAGGACAAGGTAATTATTCATAATTTTTCAAGTGAAGTAAAAGCAGGACAGAAAATCGCTATTGTGGGTCCGACAGGAGCAGGAAAAACAACGTTGGTCAATTTGCTGATGCGGTTTTATGAACTGAACAGCGGCTCAATCTGTATTGACGGAACACCGATCAGTGACCTGACGCGGGAGAACCTTCATGATTTGTTCGGCATGGTATTGCAGGATACATGGCTGTTTGAAGGAACACTCCGGGAAAATCTTGTGTATAGCAAGACTGGCGTGACAGATGAACAATTGGATGAAATCTGTAAGGTATGTGGTTTGTCCGGTCTGGTTCGGCAGCTTCCAGATGGTTATGACACAGTTTTGGGGGATAACGCACATCTTTCTGCCGGACAGAGGCAGTTGATTACGATTGCCAGAGCGATGGTGGAAAACGCACCTCTCTTAATTCTGGATGAAGCGACCAGCTCAGTGGATACCCGGACAGAACAAAAGGTACAGAAGGCGATGGATAAACTGACAGAAGGCCGCACCAGCTTTGTGATTGCGCATCGCCTGTCCACGATTAAGAACGCTGATTGTATCCTTGTCATGAAAGACGGCGACATTATCGAAAGCGGCAGTCATGATGTGTTGATGGAACGGGGTGGTTTCTATGCAGAGATATATAACAGTCAGTTTGAGCAGGTATCCTAAAGGAGAGGAATATCGGAAGAGCCAAAGGAAGAGAACCCTGCAAATTAGTATAATGGTTAAGGAGGTAATGGGAGGGAAATGATTAGAGTTGCATTCAGCGAAGAAGATTTAATTATTCTTTGAGACAACTTAATTCTGTGCTATAATAAAAGAACAACTTGAATGTGCCAAGGCACATTCATTGTTCTAGGAGTGACATCATGAAAATAGGTATTTTTGACTCGGGCATGGGTGGGTTGTCTGTTCTGCACCGCGCACTTCGCATGATACCAGAAGCAGATTTTCTCTATTATGCAGACGAGGAGCATGTCCCATATGGGGAAAAAACAAGAGAACAAGTCCGGGGATATATTGACGAAATTATAGCATTTATGATAAAGAAGCAGGTAGATGCGATCGTGATCGCCTGCAATACAGCTACGAGTGTGGCCACAAAAGAATACAGAAGTCAGTTTCCACTGCCGATTGTAGGCATGGAACCGGCAGTGAAAAAAGCAGTAGAAGAATATGCCGACAGACCGGGAAGAATCCTGGTGGCAGCAACACCAATCACAATTAAAGGAGACAAGCTTCATCACTTGGTGGACCGGGTGGATAAGCGTGACATGGTAGATCTGGTTGCACTTCCAAAACTGGTTAGATTTGCAGAGCAGGAAATATTCGATCAGAATCAGGTTGTGCCGTATCTTAAGGAGGCGCTTAAGAATTATCCATTAGAGGAATATAAAGCATTTGTCCTTGGCTGTACGCATTTTAATTATTTCAAAGAGAGCTATCAGGAGATTTTCCCGAATAAGATAGAATTCGTAGATGGAAATGAAGGAGCACTTCGGGAATTGATCCGTAGAATGGAAAAAGAGTGTGATACAATCCGTGTGAAGAATGGGGTTAATGATGCAGTGAAATCTTCAAAAACTGACCGGGTTACATATTATTTTTCTGGTAAGCAGATTTCATCGGCAGACCAGATACGCATTGACAAATATATGTGTCAGTTAGACCGAATGGCACTTATATAAAATCCCATATAAAGGAGGATGACAAATATGAGATATCAGATTCAGGGAGATACTCTTCCAGTTGTGATCTGTCAGCTTGAAGCAGGAGAGCGGATGATTACAGAAGGCGGTGGTATGTCCTGGATGTCTCCGAATATGAAGATGGAGACAACGACCAATGGAGGAATTGGAAAAGCTGTAGGAAGAATGTTCTCAGGAGAGAAGATGTTCCAGAATATTTACACTGCACAGGGAGGTAACGGAATGATCGCATTTGCTTCTTGTTTTCCGGGATCGATCCGTGCATTTGACATCAGACCAGGGCAGGAAATGATCTTCCAGAAGAGTGCATTTCTGGCAAGTGAAGCGGGAGTACAGTTGTCTGTACATTTCCATAAGAAAGTGGCTTCCGGATTATTTGGAGGAGAAGGATTTGTTCTTCAGAAAGTCAGTGGACAGGGAGTTGCATTTGCGGAATTTGACGGCCATGTAGTGGAATACGAATTGCAGCCTGGACAGCAGATCGTGATCGATACGGGGCATCTTGCAGCAATGACGGCTAGCTGTCAGATGGATATCCAGACCGTACCGGGTGTGAAGAATATGCTGTTTGGAGGAGAAGGGCTGTTTAATACTGTGATTACAGGTCCGGGAAGAGTATGGCTTCAGACAATGCCGATCAGTAATGTTGCCGGGGCACTCAGACCATATATTCCGTCAGGATCATAAAGTGAGGCATTTATAGGGCGCACGGATAAATAACTGGTTATTATAGATGCAATTCAGATTTGCATATAGCCAAGTTATGAATCCGTGCGTTTATAATTTGAACAATACAGGAATAGAGGAAGTGAGATGGAAATGGAGAAGGTGAAGAAGGAGCTCATGCATATGTTTCATGCGTGGAGAATATTGTTAGGGAGTCTGGTGAAATGGATTCTATTATCGATTGTGATTGGCGGTGTGATCGGTGTCATCGCCAGTGCATTTGCGAATCTGATCACGTGGGCAACGGACTTTCGTATGGGGCATATGTGGATGGTATATCTGCTGCCTTTTGCAGGTCTCATGATTGTTTTTCTTTATCATGTTACGGGGCAAGAGAAGAATGCTGGAACAGATATGGTGCTTATGGTAGTACGGTCAGATCAGAATACGATGCCGGGAAGAGTGGCACCATTGATTTTGATTGCGACAGCTTTGACGCATTTGTTTGGAGGTTCTGCCGGCCGGGAAGGTGCGGCACTTCAGTTTGGGGCAAGCCTCGGAAACTGGCTAGGACGTAAGATACATTTGAATGAGAGTGATAAACGTATTATGACGCTGGCGGGTATGAGCGCAGCTTTTGCAGCATTGTTTGGAACGCCGATGGCAGCAGCATTGTTCCCGATGGAGGTTATCAGTGTCGGGATCATGTATTATGCGGCGCTCGTTCCGTGCGTGTTCTCCGCATTTATCGGAGAGCGGATTTCAATCTTTATGGGAGTTCGGACACTGACTGCACCATATCCGGTAGAAGAAGTTCCGGATTTTTACGGAATCGCGTGGGGAAAAGCGATTCTTCTTGCAATCTGTTTTGCATTTGTCGGAGCGCTGTTCTGTGTGATGTTGCATATTTTTGAAAAGCAGTTGAAAAAATGGTTTCAGAATCCGTATCTTCGTGTATTTATTGGAGGTGTGACAGTTGTACTTCTATGGAAGATTACGGGAACAGATACCTACCTGGGACTTGGTGGAGGTACGATTGCGCAGAGTTTTGCAGAACCTCAGAAATTGTGGGTATTTTTGCTGAAAATATTATTTACATGTATCACACTTTGTTCTGGTTTTAAAGGCGGTGAGATAGTCCCGTCACTGTTTATTGGGGCAACATTCGGTTCCGCACTGGCACCGATATTTGGCTTGCCGGTAGATATCTGTGCAGCGTGTGGTATGGTAGGCGTGTTCTGTGCTGTGACAAACAGTCCGATCAGTTCCCTTCTGATTGCATTTGAGCTGTTTGGATTTGCAGGCATGCCGTATTTTTGTACTGTAATAGCAGTCAGTTATCTGCTATCCGGATATCAGAGCCTTTATAAAGCGCAGAAGATTGTGTACTCCAAGACAGAAAATAAATACATAGATAGGAATACGACATCTTAAAATGCCACACAGACAGGTGACGAAAGAAAGCATTGAAATCTGTGTGGCGTTTTTTGCTAAAAAAACAATCAATTGAAATTAGTTAGCGTCGTAGTACTGCAATCACGACTCCGAATTTTAACCATTGTCCCATATCGGTATGGTCGTTCGTGTCAACTGTGATGATATCACCATAACCGTTGATCGGGAGCAGCTGACAAGGATTTCCCTCTTGTATCTTGCGGATAAATGCGCGGCCGGTCGGTTTGTGGATCAGGATACAGGTGTCACCGTCACGCGGAGGTTTCTTTGAAATTCCCAGGATATCATTTCTGACATACACAGGATTAAGGTGGTTGGAAGTAATGCGAATGCCACAATGCAGGCGTTCACCATATTTCTTAATATATTCCGGACAGTAGATACGTTCTTCATTTGCAGAATCCAGTACCATACCATCTTCCATGTTGCCGGTCAGTACAAGAACATCCAGCATATTTTCTGAATCCTGCTCGTGACTCATCATTTCCAGTTCGAAATCAATCTTGCCACTGATGTATGCCTTCTGGCGATTATTTAACAGACGAAACTTTTTCAGACATTCCATTTCCGGATTATCATTTCCAAATAACTCATAAAGAAAATGCCCTGTCAGTTTGTAGATTTGCATGGCGATCATGATATCAATTTTGTCAGTCCTCCGAGAAATGATATTTTTGTAAGTAGATACTGAAATTTCCAGTTTGGATGCAAATTCTGCCTGTGTCATTCCAAGATTTAAACGTTCCTTTTCCAAATTCTGGACAAAACAGTCCAATAATACATTTTTCGTCATATTTGTCTTAAATTCCCCTCTTTTTTGTTTGTTGGAAAATGGACAAAAAACTGACCATTTATAAAATGATGTTGAAAAAAAGTCGTAAATTTCGGTTAAGTAATTAGCTTAGTAGTTGGATATAATACTTTATGTAAGTATTATATCAAGTGTATTTTTTTAAATCAACTACAGAATCAGGGGGAATGTAACATGGAGAATGCAACACTACAAGTTTTATCGAAATGCAATATTACGCCCAAATATAAAGGGTATACATATTTACCAGTGGCGGTCAGACTGGCGGATCAGTACATGAGAGAGCCGCTGTGCATTATGGCTGATATTTATCCTGTTATTGGACAGATCTATGACGAATCTCCAAGAAAGGTAGAGCGGGCAATCCGGAAGGTTGTAGAAGTGGGGTGGCAGAACAACCGGGAATATATGGTGGAGATTATGGGATTTGGCGCGAAGAAATGTCCTGGAAATGCGCAGTTTATTGATGCACTTGTGTATTACATACTCAACAGTAATTCACAGCCAGCTTTGAGAGGAAGTGTCTAAGAGAAGATTGAAAGAAAGGAAAAGAACAAAAAAAGAACATAAAAAAGTTGAAAAAATGTCTTGCAAAGAAAAAAAACATGTGCTAACATAAGAGCATCTTTTTAGAGACAGTAAAAAAATGCAAAGAAAGAGACTCTGTTCGTGATAACTTGACAGGAATATGACGCCACCGACTGAGAGCGTCATTTGAGGGAAAGGAACAATAGGGAACACTCTGGAGCAGATTGAGCGAAAGCAATTTAGGTTTAAATTTACAACAATTGCAAGTAGAGCAGTACGCTGGCACGCGTTATGTGCGAGAGATGAATTCAAAGACGAGTTCAAAAGCGGGTGGTACCGCGGATATTAAGATAATCCGTCCCGGAATACGATTATGTATTCCGGGACTTTTTGCATTAAGAAAGATACTTTCTGAAAGAAAAATATTAAAAGAGTAATAAAATGGAACAAAATTTAACAGGAGGGAAACAGTCATGGAATACCAGACAGGCGTAAAGAAAAAAGATACATTGGAGATTACAGAACTTTTAAATGCAAAGACCGGCGAGGCAGTAAAAGTCAATGGTGCAGTGCATACAATCCGTGATATGGGAACAGTTGCATTTGTAATCTTAAGAAAAAGAGAAGGCCTGCTCCAGTGTGTATACGAAGAAGGCAGTGCCGCATTTGATCTGAAAGAAATCAAAGAAGCATCAACGCTGGAAGTCGAAGGGGTGCTTGAGCAGAATGAAAAAGCGCCGAATGGCATTGAAATCCGCATGAAAAAAGTTAAAATCTTAAGCCAGCCGGAAGATGAGATGATGCCGCTTGCAATTTCTAAGTGGAAATTAAACACTTCTCTGGAGGCGAAGTTAAATTATCGTTCCATTTCTCTTAGAAATATCAGGGAGCGTGCAAAATTCCGGATTCAGGAAGGATTGACAAGAGCATTTCGTGATTTCTTATATAGTCAGGAATTTACCGAAATTCATACACCGAAGATTGGAGCTAAAAGTGCAGAAGGTGGTGCGAACTTATTTAAGCTGGAATATTTCCACCGCCCTGCAGTGCTTCAGCAAAGTCCTCAGTTCTACAAACAGATGATGGTCGGTGTGTTTGACCGGGTATTTGAAACGGCGCCGGTGTTCCGTGCTGAGAAGCATAATACGAAGAGACATTTGAACGAATATACGAGTCTGGACTTCGAGATGGGCTATATTGACGGATTTGAGGATATTATGGGAATGGAGACAGGATTTCTCCAGTATGCCATGGAACTTTTGAAAAAAGATTATGCCAGAGAACTGAAGATTCTGAATGTGGAACTTCCGAAAGCAGATCAGATTCCGGCAGTAAAATTCAGTGAGATCAAAGAGCTGGTAGCTGAGAAATATAATCACAAGATGCGTAACCCATTTGATCTGGAGCCGGAAGAAGAAGTACTGATCGGAAAATATGCAAAAGAAGAGTGGGGCAGCGATTTTGTATTTGTTACGCACTATCCGTCCAAGAAGCGTCCATTTTACGCGATGGACGATCCGGAGGATCCGAAATATACACTGAGCTTTGATCTTCTCTTCCGTGGCCTTGAGATTACGACCGGAGGTCAGAGAATCCATGATTATCAGACACTTCTAAAGAAGATTGAAGCAAGAGGCATGACGACAGAAGGTATGGATCAGTATCTTGCTACATTTAAACATGGCATGCCGCCACACGGAGGACTGGGAATTGGACTGGAACGCTTGACGATGCAGCTGCTTGGGGAGGATAATGTAAGAGAAACAACATTATTCCCAAGAGACTTAAGCAGACTGGAGCCATAGAGAATTCCCAGACAGTTCTTCTCATCTATGCTCCCCACATAAAAGTGGAAATGTACCTGCTTAACCACCTGGGAGCGAAATGAGCAGAGAGGATGGAAGAAGCTATGTTTGGAAAGAGATGTTCTTTATGTGGAGGAAAACTGAATAGTAATGGAATCTGTACGGAGTGTGGATTAGACAATAACAAATCCGATAAAAATTATCGGATAAACCAAAGTGAATGTGATCATGAACCATTGACTCATGTACATCATGGCAAGAATGAGAAGCCGGAGAAACAGCCGAAGCCGAATACACCGAGACAGTCCTGGCAGGGGAGTACAACTACTTACTCTGGAAATACAGGAAGTACAGGGCGTAAGAAAGTCGGTAAGAAGAAAAAGCCGGGAAGGATTATCAGTAAGATTATAGCAGTCATTGTCATCTTCAATGTATTTTTTGGTATTTTCCAACCGCTGGTCAGTGATATTTTAGATGACGCAATCAGCGGATACCAGGAGAATACACAAGACTATACAAGAAGTGACCCGTATGAATATGTGACAAAAGAACTTCCGGAAGATGGTGAGAGTGTAAGCTTTGATCTGACCAGTGGTGACTATGTGGTCGGTGTGCACATTCCGGAAGGAAATTATCAGGCAGATGTATCCTATGATTATGATACGGTCCAGGTTGATGACGGGGACAGCGGACTTTACCTTTACGAATATGCAGGGCGGACAGACGGTGATTATCTGGATGACTTAAGATTATACAATGGCGCGATTGTTCACATTTCTTCACAGACAACCATTACACTTTATTCAGACAATGCACAGACAGACAATGTTTTTTATGAAGATAACCCACTGGCAGGACAAAAACCTGTGACGATTAAGGAAGATGCAATCGTTGGACCGGATCTTCCGGCAGGGGTATATGATCTGACACTGGTCAGTGGAGAAGGTAGTGTGGACGTTGATATTTATACAGAATATGGTGAATCTATGGAGACAAAAAATCTGTATCTGGGCGAGAATTGCACAGACAGAAAGGAATATAAGAATCTTGTTCTTCCGAAAAATGCGCAGATTACATTAGATGACAATATGGAACTCAGACTGACTCCGAGTGAGAAAGTATCAACGACGGATTATTACCAATATTACAATTATTAATAAATATCAGAGACAAGAATTAAGGTGTACTTACAGAAATTATAGAGCAGCCTTGTGTCTGATATTAGTAAGATAATAACTTTCAGACAGGAGGGCGCTTAAAATGGCAAACAAAATCTCAGACGAGACCATTGAGTATGTGGGTATTCTGGCGAAGCTGGAACTTTCAGAGAAAGAGAAAGAAGAAGCCAAGGCAGATATGGAAAAAATGTTGGACTACATTGATGTATTAAATGAACTCGACACGGATGGAATTGAACCGATGTCTCATGTATTTCCGGTGAATAATGTATTTCGCGAAGACGTTGTGACAAATGGTGATGGCAGCAGTGATACATTGGCAAATGCACCACTTATGAAGGATCAGAGCTTCAAGGTGCCGAAGACAATCGGATAGGAGGAGACGAGTTATGGATATTATGAGTCTGACAGCAGTGGAACTCGGAAAGAAAATAAAAGCAAAAGAAATTTCAGTTACGGAAGCCACGCAGGCATATCTGGATCAGATTGAAAAGGTAGAGAATGATGTGCACAGCTATGTGACCATTGATAAAGAGGGTGCATTAAAGCGTGCCGGAGAAGTTCAGAAGATGATCGATGACGGAACACTTCTGAGTCCTCTTGCAGGTGTTCCGGTGGCAATCAAGGATAATATGTGCACGAAAGGGACGAGAACAACTTGCAGTTCCAAAATTCTGGAAAATTTTGTTCCAACCTTTACTTCAGAGGCAGTTTTGAACTTGGAAAAAGCCGGTGCAGTCATAATCGGAAAGACTAATATGGATGAATTCGCCATGGGAAGTACAACCGAGACTTCTTATTATGGAGTGACAAGAAATCCATGGAATCTGGGACATGTGCCAGGCGGTTCGTCAGGTGGTTCCTGCGCAGCAGTGGCAGCAGGTGAGTGCGCTTATGCACTTGGTTCTGATACAGGTGGATCTATCCGTCAGCCAAGTTCATTTTGTGGGGTAACGGGGATTAAACCGACTTATGGAACGGTATCCAGGTACGGACTGATCGCTTACGGTTCTTCGCTGGATCAGATCGGACCAATTGCGAAAGATGTGACAGATTGTGCGGCTATTCTTGAGACAATCGCTTCTCATGATGTAAAAGACAGTACTTCCGTGGAGCGGGAATATGACTTTACTTCAGCATTGGCAGACGATGTGAAAGGTATGAAGATTGGTATTCCGAGAGATTACTTTGGGGATGGATTAAGCGCAGACGTAAAAGAGCAGATTTTAAATGCAGTGAAGGTCCTGGAAGAAAAAGGCGCAGTTGTAGAAGAATTTGACTTAAGTCTTGTGAAATATGCGATTCCGGCATACTACATTATTGCAGATGCTGAGGCAAGTTCCAACCTGGCACGTTTTGATGGTGTAAAATATGGTTACCGCACAGAAGAATACGAAGGACTTCACAACATGTACAAAAAGACACGTTCCGAAGGATTTGGAGCAGAAGTAAAGCGCAGGATCATGCTTGGATCTTTTGTATTAAGCTCTGGATATTATGATGCATACTATCTGAAAGCACTTCGCACAAAGGCTCTGATTAAACAGGCATTTGACAAAGCATTTGCAAAATATGATATGATCGTGGCTCCGGCGGCTCCGACAACGGCACCAGAGCTTGGAAAGAGCTTAAGTGATCCGATGAAAATGTATTTGAGTGACATTTACACAATCTCTGTGAACCTGGCAGGACTTCCGGGAATCAGCATTCCGGTAGGAAAAGATTCGAAAGGACTTCCAATTGGCATGCAGCTTATCGGAGACTGCTTCCAGGAGAAAAAAATTATTCAGGCAGCCTACACATTTGAACAGACAAGAACTTATGAAGCACCACAGTTTGTGAAGGAGGGAAGATAATTATGGCAAAGCAGTATGAGATAGTCATTGGACTTGAGGTTCACGTAGAACTTGCGACAAAGACAAAGATTTTCTGTGGTTGCAGCACTCAGTTCGGGGGTGCGCCAAATACCCACACATGTCCGGTATGTACTGGTATGCCAGGTTCCCTTCCGGTACTGAACAGACAGGTAGTAGAGTATGCAATGGGAATCGGACTTGCAACTCACTGTGATATTACAAGAGTATGCAAGTTTGACCGTAAGAATTACTTCTATCCGGATAACCCACAGAACTATCAGATTTCCCAGTTATATTTACCAATCGCAAGAAATGGTTATGTAGAGATCGAAGTTGGCGATACGAAGAAAAAAATACGGATCCATGAAATGCATATGGAGGAAGATGCCGGTAAGCTGATCCATGACGAGTGGGACGATACATCACTGGTAGATTACAACCGAAGCGGTGTACCGCTTGTGGAGATTGTATCGGAGCCGGATATGCGCTCTTCTGAGGAAGTTATTGCATATCTGGAAAAACTTCGTACAACGATTCAGTATCTTGGTGCTTCTGACTGCAAATTGCAGGAGGGCTCTATGAGAGCGGACGTGAACCTGTCCGTTCGTGAAATGGGAACCAGTGAATTCGGAACAAGAACGGAGATGAAGAACCTGAACTCCTTTAAGGCAATTGCAAGAGCCATCGAAGGAGAACGGGAGCGTCAGATTGAGCTTTTGGAAGCCGGAAAGAAAGTTGTTCAGGAGACGAGACGCTGGGATGATAATAAAGAATCATCACATGCAATGCGTTCCAAAGAAGATGCACAGGATTACCGTTACTTCCCGGAACCGGATCTTGTCCCGATTGTTATCAGCCAGGAATGGATTGACCGGGTTAAGAAACGACAGCCGGAATTTCGTGAGGAAAAATTAAAACGTTATAAGAAAGAGTTCGACATTCCACAATATGATGCAGAAATTCTCACAGAATCTAAACATATGGCGGATATCTTTGAAGAAACAACTGCTTTATGTGGAAAACCTAAGAAAGTTTCCAACTGGCTTATGGTGGAGACGATGCGGCTCTTAAAAGAACATAACATGGAATCAGAAGATATTACATTTACGCCGGAGAACCTTGCGAAACTGATCGAGCTTGCAGATGCAGGAACAATCAACAGCTCGGTGGCGAAAGAAGTTTTTGATTATGTGTTCGAGAAAAATGTAGATCCAGAAAAATATGTTGAAGAACATGGGCTTAAAACGGTCAATGATGAAGGAGCACTTATAGAAGTTCTTGAAAAAGTTATTGCAGATAATCCACAGGCTGTAGTAGACTATAAGGGTGGAAAAGAGAAGGCACTTGGAGCGTTGGTAGGTCAGACGATGAAAGCAATGAAGGGGAAAGCAAATCCCGGACTGGTCAACCAGAAGCTTCGTGAGATGTTAAAGTAAAAAGAGTGACCTGGCTTTTGCCAGGTTACTTTTATGCACGGAATAAATAATTATAAAAACAAAAGAGTATATAAGGAGGTCGCCATGGGAGGATTTTTTGGTGTAGCATCAAAGCAGGACTGTGTCCTGGAATTATTTTACGGAGTAGACTATCACTCACATCTTGGTACAAGACGAGGAGGAATGGCAGTTTATGGAGAGGATGGATTTTACCGTGCCATTCATAATATAGAGAATTCTCCATTCCGTACAAAGTTTGATCATGATGTGGCAGAAATGAAAGGATATCTTGGAATCGGCTGTATTTCCGATTATGATCCGCAGCCACTTCTGATTCAGTCACACCTTGGAAGCTTTGCAATCACAACAGTCGGAAAAGTTAATAACTATGAGGAACTATTAAAAGGTCTGTTTGAGAAGGATCATTCACATTTTCAGGAGATGACTAACGGGCAGATTAATGTGACAGAGCTTGTGGCGGCGCTAATTTGTGAGAAAGAGTCCATAGCAGAAGGAATCAAATATGTACAGGACGTAGTTGATGGTTCTATGACGATGCTGGTCATGACAAAAGAAGGAATCTATGGTGCAAGGGACAGGTATGGGCGAACACCACTTGTGATAGGTAAGAAGGATGATTCCTACTGTCTTTCATTTGAAAGTCATGCTTATATTAACCTGGGCTATACTGATTATAAGGAACTGGGACCTTGCGAGGTCGTCTATGTGACATCGGAGGGAGTAGAAGAAATACGCCCGGCAAGAACTGGCAAGATGAAGATCTGTTCTTTCCTGTGGGTATACTATGGATATCCGACTTCTGCATATGAAGGGGTAAATGTTGAGGAAATGCGTTACCGTTGCGGAAGTATGCTGGCAAAGCGTGATGGAGATAGTGTACATCCGGATATTGTAGCAGGTGTGCCGGATTCAGGTATTGCTCATGCAATCGGATATGCAAATGAATCAGGAATTCCGTATGCAAGGCCATTTATCAAATACACCCCGACATGGCCGAGATCATTTATGCCGACCAACCAAAGCCAGCGTGACCTGATCGCGAGAATGAAGCTGATTCCGGTACAGGCATTGATTGAAGACAAGAAATTACTCTTGATCGATGACTCGATCGTCCGTGGAACACAGCTTCGTGAGACAACAGAGTTTTTATATAGAAGCGGAGCGAAGGAAGTGCATATCCGCCCGGCATGTCCACCGCTTCTTTATGGATGTAAATACCTGAACTTCTCAAGATCGAAATCCGAGATGGATCTGATCACGAGAAGAGTCATTCAGGAGCAGGAAGGCGGAGAAGTATCTGCAGAGGTATTAAAAGAGTATTCAGATCCATGCTCCGACCGCTATGCAAATATGATCGAAGAAATTCGAAGAATCCAGAACTTTACGTCACTAAGATACCATAGACTGGACGATCTTTTAGAGTCTATTGGAATTGATCCAAGTCAGGTATGTACGTATTGCTTCGATGGGCGGGAGTAATTTTTGAAAAGTTCAGTTGAAATTATATAATATAATAAAAATCCAGACTATTTTATCCTCCGCAGAGCGGGACATTACAATGAGCCTGATAAAGCAGGAAAAGTGCAAGTAAAGACTTTCACTTTTCCTACAGTCTCATTTACATCGCTCTGAAGTCGAGAAAAATAGTCTGGATTTTTTATAGTTATTGGCGAACTGGAACTTTTCACAAGTTATGCGCCGAAAGAAGTGGAAATAATGCATTCAGTCAGAAAAATCAGGTGGATTTTCTGTTCTGCAGTTTCCCGGCAGCATATAATCAATAAAACTTACATGTTGACACGAAGTTGTGGGATAATACGCAAAAATACAGGTCATTCTATCCGACTACAGAGCGATGGAGATGAGACTAGAGTTCGAGTGAAAGCCATTGCTTGCACTCGAACTGTTTTATAGGCTCAGCGGAATGTTCCGCTCTGGGAGGATAGAATGACCTGTATTTTTGTTAATTATGACTGCAATGCTCTTAATACACTACTTTCGTCTTCTATCTGGCTTTTGAGTTTGAGGATAAGTGTGCATTGCTGACGGATGTCTGCGGAGCGAATCTCGCATTGTTCTTTGATTCTGTGCAGACGTTCTGCATAGAGCTGGACACTGTGATTATCAAGAGGCTTGTCTTTCAGCATGGCTTCTTCTAACACGGCTTTCTGATACATTTTCTCAACAGTTTCTAATTGTTTCAGCAGTTCTGGTATTTTCTTCAAATATTCCCCGTATACTTCCAGTTGCTGACATTCTTTTTGAGTGTTCATAAGTAATTCCATGGCAAACTCCAATCTTTATAATTTATAGAAAAATGACATTAGTAGTTCTTAATAATAGTATAAAGTACTTGGAGATGAAATGCATTATGATTTTATTTTTTTGCTGCTGTAAAATTAACGTGTGAATTTTATTGTAAAGAAGAAAAAGAATTGTTATACTAAGAAAAAGAACTGAAAGGAAGCGGTGAAGATGCCAAATATAAAACCAATTTCTGATTTGAGAAATTATACAGAAGTATTAAAAGAAACAAGTGAAGGTGCTCCGGTATTTTTGACTAAAAATGGCAGAGGTGAGTACGTGATCTTGGATATGAAAGATTATGATAGAATGAAAGCAGAATTAGCATTGATGGCTGAATCAGGGAAAGGTGAAAAATCGGTAAGGGAAGAGGATTGGCTGTCAACGGAAGTGGAGGAAGACTATGAGTAGTTTTGTGTCCCTTGAGGATGTGAAGAAAATATATCAGATGGGTGAGGTGCAGATTATGGCCGCGGCTGGTATTGATTTCCAGATTGAGAAGGGAGAATTTGCGGTTGTGGTAGGCCCAAGTGGTGCCGGAAAGACGACAGTATTGAATATTCTTGGAGGAATGGATACGGCAAGCTCTGGTCGAGTAATCGTAGATGGAAAAGATATTGCACAGTATTCACCGAGACAATTGACTGCATATAGAAGAGATGACATTGGTTTTGTATTTCAGTTTTATAATCTGATCCCGAACCTGACTGCTCTTGAAAATGTAGAATTAGCTCTTCAAATCTGTAAGAATCCGATGGATGCCCAGGAGGTTATGGAAGATGTAGGACTTGGTGAGCGCCTGGATAATTTCCCGGCGCAGCTATCTGGTGGAGAACAGCAGAGGGTTTCCATTGCAAGAGCACTTGCAAAGAATCCGAAGCTTTTGCTGTGTGACGAGCCGACAGGAGCGCTGGATTACAATACAGGTAAAGCAATCTTGAAGCTTCTTCAGGATACTTGCAGGGAAAAGGGGATGACCGTAATTCTGATCACACACAACTCTGCAATTGCGCCAATGGCGGACCGTGTCATTAAGATAAAGAATGGTATGGTATCAGAGATGACAGTGAACGAACACCCAGTTCCAGTCGAGATGATTGAGTGGTAAAGAGAGGCATTACATATGAAAATGAAACCAACGAGCAAAGATTTTTATATGGAGATTCGAAAGAGTCCGGGGCGATTCCTGTCTATTTTATTTATAGTGGCACTGGGCGTTGCATTTTTCTCAGGAATTCGTGCATCGGAGCCGGATATGAGACTGACGGGAGATGCATATTTTGATGAAAGCAATCTTATGGATATCAAAGCGCTCAGTACATATGGTGTGACACAGGACGATGTGAACGCGATTTCGAAAATCGACGGAGTAGAACATGCAGAGGGCGCGTACAGCGCGGACTTCATGCAGATCGTAGATAAGAAACAAAAAGTTCTGCATGTGATATCTTTACAGGATGAGATGAATCAGGTGAAGTTAAGTGACGGACGGATGCCCCAAAAAGCAGGGGAATGTCTGGCAGACCAGGATGCAGGATATAAGGTCGGAGATACAATTAAATTGCGTTCCGGAACGTCTGATGAGGTTATAGATACTCTGACGACAGATACGCTGAAAGTTGTCGGCCTTTGCAGCAGTCCGATGTACATTTCTTATGGACGTGGAAGTGCAACGATTGGTACCGGAACTATCAGTGCATTTGTCATGGTGCCGGAAGAGACCTTTGATATGGACGTATACACGGAAGTATATGTACAGGTCAAAGGTGCAAAAAATGAAGTAGCATTTACGGACGGATATGATAAGAAAGTAGAGAAAGCCCTGGATCAGATCGAAGATATTACGGACGAACGAGCCGAAATTCGAAAGCAGGAGCTGGTAAATGAAGCACAAGAGAAGATTGACGAGGCGAGAGAAGAACTGGAGCAGGGCAGAGCGGATGCAGCTTCGGAACTTGCGGATGCGGCGGCTAAGATAGCGGACGCCGAGGAGCAGTTGACGAGTGGAAAAGCACAGATCACCAGTGGTAAAAAGCAGATTGCCAGTGCTAAGAATACATTGAGTAAAAAAGAAAGAGAGCTGGAACAGGCACAGAATCAATATAATGCCGGACTTGCACAGCTTCAGGAAGGTGAGGCTCAATATGAAGCCGGACTTGCACAATATGAGGCTGCGAAGCCGGAAGCTGAGGCGAAGATCCAGACTGGAAGAGAAGAGATTGATAAGAAGAAACAGGAACTTGCGACAGCACCGGCACAGTTAGAAGTGTTGAAACAAAGTGTTGCAGGATTAGAGCAGAAACAGACAGAAGGAACCATTACGGTGGAAGAGGCAGCAACTTTAAAAGAGTTGAAGGAAAATCAAATCCCGCAGCTGGAAGATTTCATTGCAAATGGTGAACAGCTCATTGCATCTGGCGAGGCTGAACTGGATGCTGCCCAGAAGCAGCTTGATGATACTGCAGCAACTCTGGCTCAGACAAAATCTGAGCTTGACGCTGCGAAGGCTTCTTTAAATGGTGTTCCACAGCAACTTGCAAGTGGAAAAGCCCAGATCCAGTCCGGTTGGACTGAAATTCGAAAGCAGGAGAAGAAGCTGGAAGAGGGCGCAGCAGAAATTGCGGAAAATGAAGCAAAAGTTGCAGAGGCAAAAATTGAGTATGCCAATGGTGAAGAGGAGGCTGCCCAGAAGATTGCAGAAGGCGAACAGAAAATTGCGGACGCAGAGGCAAAGGTTCAGGACATTGAAAAACCAACCTGGTATGTCTATGACCGTGATACTTTGACTGAGTATTCCGGGTACGGAGAAAACGCGGAGCGTCTAGGTGCGATTGGCCGTGTCTTCCCGGTATTATTCTTTCTTGTTGCGGCACTGATCAGTCTGACCAGTATGACACGAATGGTAGAAGAGCAAAGAACCGCAATCGGAACCATGAAAGCACTTGGATATAGCAAGATGTCTATCGCGAAGAAATATCTTGGATATGCGTTGATTGCGACAGCAGGTGGCAGTGTATTGGGTGTGTTAATCGGTGAAAAGATATTGCCATATATCATTGTCTATGCATATGGAATATTATACCAGCATATTACACATATTCTGATCCCATATCAATGGATCTATGCCTGGATGGCAGCGGCAGCAGCAATTGTATGTACAATGGCAGCAACATTTTTTGCATGTTACAAAGAACTTGTAGCACAGCCGGCAGTACTGATGCGCCCACCGGCACCTAAAAATGGACAGAGAGTTTTTTTAGAAAGAATAAAATTTATTTGGAAACATTTAAGTTTCACGTGGAAGTCATGTATCCGTAACTTGACCAGATATAAGAAACGTTTCTTTATGACAGTTTTTGGAATTGGCGGTTGTATGGGATTGATGCTGGTTGGATATGGAATCAAAGATTCCTGTTATGAAATTGCAGAATTACAGTTCCGGGATATCCAGATGTATGATGGAAGCGTCTATCTGAAAGAAGACATTTCCGATGAGACAAGACAGAATCTCCTGGATTATATGAAGGACGATTCGGACATCAGTCATTATATGCAGACCAGCATGAAGAATGTAACACTTGTCAATGGAAAGAATAAACGTGATGCTTATCAGGTCGTATTTTCGGAACCGAAAGACGTAAAAGATTATTTTGATTTCCACGACCGGAAATCAAAAGAGGAATATACGCTTGATGATGAAGGTGTCATTATTTCTGAGAAAACCGGAAAACTTTTGAATGCAAAAGCAGGGGATACCATTGAAATTAAAGACGAAGAGAATGGTAACAAGAAAGTAAAAATTGCTCATATCTGCGAGAACTATATGGGACATTATATTTTCTTCACTCCTTCTTATTATGAAAAAGTGTATGGTGAGAATTCGGAATATAACAGTATTTTCTTTGCAGGACAAAAAGGAGATACGCAGGAAGACTACAACAAGATTGGTGAAGACATTCTGACTCAGAACGGAGCACTTAGCGTCAGCTATATGCGTGATATTGAAAAACAGCTGGATGATATGCTAAAAAGTCTGAATCTGGTTATTATAGTACTGATCATTTCTGCAGGAATGCTTGCATTTGTCGTACTTTATAACCTTAATACTGTTAATATCACGGAGCGACAGAGAGAGCTGGCGACTCTGAAAGTGCTCGGATTCTATGATCTGGAAGTGGCACAGCACGTATATCGTGAAAATGTACTTTTGACATTCATCGGAGCGGCGGTAGGAGTGGTGCTTGGAAAATTCCTGCATGCCTTTATCATCGATACGGTGGAAGTGGACACAGCCATGTTCGGAAGAAATATTAACTTTTCAAGTTACGTGTACAGTCTGCTGTTTACAATTCTGTTTTCATTGATCGTAAATGGAATTATGTATTTTAAATTGAAGAAGATTGATATGGTAGAATCACTTAAGAGTATTGAATAAATTGAAGTCAGTTTGCAGATATGAGGAAGAAATGAAAGTATGGAATTAGGATATTAGTTAAAAATCACAATTAAGGGAAGTCACCCGCCAATTTGGAGAAGAGTAATTGTACCTGGGAAAATACCAGACTGTATTCCTATAGCGGACATACGTTGAATGAAGTTGAAGCAGAGATGTAAGAAAAACTCCTTCCATGGATAAAACTGTGGAAGGAGTTTGGTTTTTAAAAATCAAGCTCCTGACTGGCAAAGAATTTCTGGACATATTCATCCCAGGCTTTTTCTACGCTTTTATCCATGGTAAATGTATTCATGGAAGTCCCGGTGATGCATTGAAGTGCCAGTCCGTCATAGCGAAAATTAAGATATAGTCCTTGGATTTCCTCAGGGCGGTAGGTCAGATCATGCTCAGTGAGAAAGGCTTCGAACTGATCTTTTGCTAGAGATAATATGAATTTGAAATTTAACGGAGTTTTCTTTCCGCGGATTACCTGGAAAAAAAAATCGCGCACTTCTCCCCAGGTGGAATACTCCTTTTCAAAAGCTTCATCAAAAAAGTCTTTATGGATTCTACCATCTACCTGGAAGCGGTTAAAAGTAGTTACTTCTCCCTCAATCAGGGAAAAAGTATCAAATGTTGGTTTTAAAAGCAGGTGGGACATACAGACCTTTGCTTTCAGATTAAGAACGATCATAGTGAAAACCTCTCTGGATAATTATTAGAGATATTATAGCATAATTTCTGTAGCATTATAATTCTAATTTATCAAAAAGTTTTTCTTCCTAAAATGTGAGTTCATTGACAGAAAAGTGAACTGGACATATGATATAGGTGTCAATTGATACTATTGGAGGCGATGGATTGGCAGAAGATCCAGAATGGTTCTTGTTAAGAATTTACAAGTAAGAGAGGAAAAAACTTGGGGAAAAAGACAATAGAAGAAAATATGATCACGGAGGGGATTATCTGGAAGCAGCTTCTGATATTTTTCTTCCCGATCATGCTGGGAACTTTAATCCAGCAATTATATACAACTGTGGATACGATTATCGTCGGACGCTTTGTGGGAAAGGCGGCATTAGCCAGCGTAGGCGGTCCGGCAGCTGTTTTATCAACGATTGTTGTTACATTTTTTAATGGACTGGCAAATGGAGCGGCAGTTGTCATTGCGCAGTATTATGGAGCAAAAGACAAAGGAAGACTGCATACAGGGCTTCATACTGCATATTTATTTTCCATTGTGGTCAGTCTCGTAATATCTGTAGTGGGAGCAGTGCTGACACCATGGCTGCTTAAGATCATGAACACTCCACAGGATATGATGGCATCATCAACCACATATTTACGCATTTATTTTATGGGAATCTTATTTACGCTGGTCTATAATATGGGAGCGGCGATCATGAGAGCAGTCGGAGATTCCAAAAGACCGCTTCTTTATCTGGTGGTCTGTTGCGTACTGAATATAGGTTTGGATATATTCATGGTAGTTATATTAAAAATGGGAATTGCAGGGGCAGCACTGGCAACAGTATTTTCCCAGTGTGTCAGCGCATTTCTTGTGACCTGGTCTTTAACAAAAGACTATGATTCTATGAAACTACAATTCAGAGAACTTCGCATGGAAGCAAGTGTTCTAAAAAGAGAGTTGAAAATCGGTATACCGGGAGCTTTGCAGGCATGTGCTTATGGAGTGACCAATGTAGTCATTCAGGCATCAATCAATAGCTTTGGAACGGATACTGCGGCAGGATGGGCGGCTTATGGGAAATTAGATTTGATTTTCTGGACAGTATCCAGTGCACTGGGAGCGGCGGTCACAACATTTGTCGGACAGAATTATGGCGCAGGTAAGTGGGACCGGGTATATAAGAGTATCCGGGTAAACATTGGTATTTCTTATGTATTTACAGGTATGATCATCTTTACATTGTATGCATTTTGTGAGCCAATGTATCATATGTTCACAACAGATCCGAAGGTGATCGACATAGGTGTGTATATGCTCCGGTTTCTGATACCGAGTTATCTGCTCAGCATTCTGCTTGAAAACCTGGACGGTGGACTTCGCGGAGTAGGAGACGTACTGTGGCCTACGATATTTACATTTGGAGGATTGTTTTTAATACGACTCCCGTGGGTTATGATTCTGACTCCGATTTATCATAAGGTGGAGATTTTGCTGATCAGTTATCCGATTGCATGGGGAGGAACACTTCTATTCGTAATACCGTATTATTTCTGGAAGAAGAAAAAGTGTTTCAACAAAATATGCAGTGAAAAATAAAGCGAAATTTATGGATTTTTGCGAAATAATTCTCAAAAGTCAAAAAATTCTTTACAAATAAGCAATAAAGTATTATTATACAAAAAAAGATAGAAATCTTCAGGGCAGGGTGAGATTCCCTACCGGCGGTAAAGCCCGCGAGCCGAGAGGTATGATTCGGTGAGATTCCGAAGCCGACAGTATAGTCTGGATGAGAGAAGACGACGGTACATATAGTTTTAGTTATGAATGCGGTATCGAGGCTCTGAGATGGTAGACCATTTCAGAGCTTCTTTACTTTCACAGATAATTAGTCATGAAGTTGTGACAGAAAGTACCGGTGACCAAAACCCCTGTAGATTATCTGCAGGGGTTTTGGTCTAAGATAAAAAGAAAGAAGGAATGTATGTGACAGACCAGGATTATATGAAACGTGCAATAGAACTTGCAAAAAAAGGAGAAGGCTGGACGAATCCCAATCCGATGGTCGGAGCGGTCATCGTAAAGGATGGACGTATTATCGGCGAAGGCTATCATGCCAGATGCGGAGAGCTGCATGCGGAACGAAATGCAATTGCTTCTCTCACTGAATCAGCCGAAGGGGCAACGCTGTACGTTACATTGGAACCATGTTGTCATTATGGAAAGACGCCGCCGTGTACGGAAGCAATTTTAGAGCAGAAGATAAAAAAAGTAGTGATTGGATCCAGAGACCCAAATCCGAAAGTGGCAGGAAAGGGAGCGAAGATATTAAGAGATGCCGGTGTAGCGGTTGTGGAAGATTTTATGAAGGATAAATGTGATGAATTAAATCCAATATTTTTTCATTATATAACGACCAAAACACCATACGTAGTTATGAAGTATGCAATGACGCTGGATGGGAAAATTGCAACAAAGACAGGAGCTTCAAAATGGATCACCCAAGAAGCCGCACGCAGAGAAGTACAGTATATGCGTCATCGGTATATGGGTATCATGGTCGGGATAGGAACGGTACTTGCGGATGATCCAATGCTGAATGTCCGGGTAGAGGGGCTTAAAAGTCCGGTCAGGATTATCTGTGACAGTAAGTTAAGAATTCCGCCAGATAGCCAGATTGTAAAAAGTGCGAGAGAGTACCGGACAATTGTAGCCTATGCAGATCCGGAAAATGTAGAGAAGAAAAAAGAAATTTTGCAGACAATGGGAGTGGAAACAGTATTTTGTCCGGATATGAAAAAACATGTTAATCTGAAGCATTTGATGGAGCATCTGGGAAAAGAAAATATCGACAGCATTTTACTGGAAGGTGGAGGAACTTTAAATGACAGTGCATTACGGGCCGGAGTTGTCCAGGAGGTGCAGGCATTTATTGCACCAAAAATCTTTGGCGGAACAGGAAGCCGGACTCCGGTGGATGGAATTGGGATAGAACTTCCGTCTCAGGCAGCGGTACTAAAGTTCAAAGATATCTGCCAGATTGGAGAAGACCTAAAAATTACCTGTCAGGTCTTAAGAAAAGAACAGGAGGAATCATGTTTACAGGAATTGTAGAAGAAGTGGGAAAAGTCCGTTATATTCAGTTGAATGGGAATTCAGGAGTATTGGCGGTGAAGGCAGCAAAAGTACTGGAAGGTACGAAAATCGGAGACAGTATTGCGGTAAATGGAGTATGTCTGACAGTCACTTCCCTGCAGCCTGACGGATTTACGGCAGATGTCATGGCAGAGACGATCAGAAGGAGCAGTCTTGGAAATTGTAAGATTGGAAGTTATGTAAATCTTGAACGGGCAATGGCAGCGGATGGAAGATTCGGAGGCCATATTGTGAGCGGCCATATTGACGGAACAGGAGTTATCAGGTCAATGATCCAAGAGGAAAATGCAGTCTGGGTATCCATTAAAACTTCACAGCGGATATTAGATCTGATCGTGGAAAAGGGGTCTGTCTGCATCGATGGAATCAGCCTGACGGTTGCGAAGGTAGACGATGAAGGGTTTCAGGTATCAATCATTCCACATACAGGGGAAGAGACGATACTTCTGAAAAAAGCATCCGGAGATCTTGTGAATCTGGAAAATGACATCATCGGAAAATATGTAGAAAAATTAATGGGGATTGGAAAAAAAGAAGAGTCCAAATTGGAACATGAGAAAAAGACAGGAATTACAATGGAGTTTCTGGAAGAATTTGGATTTTAAATATACAGCAACAGGAAAGGAATAATGGAGGAAGAACAGATGGAACAAAAGTATCAATATAATACAGTAGAAGAGGCGATTCGGGATTTACAAGATGGAAAGATCATCCTTGTTACAGATGACCCGGACAGAGAAAATGAAGGAGACATGATCTGTGCTGCTCAGTTTGCGACCCAGGAAAATATTAATTTTATGGCAACGCATGCAAAGGGGCTGATCTGTACTCCGATGAGTGCAGAACTGGCAGCAAAGCTTAATTTTCCACAGATGGTTTCAGAGAATACCGATAATCATGAAACAGCATTTACGGTATCAATTGATCATGTAGATACAACAACCGGTATATCAGCAGCAGAACGTGCATATACGATGATGAAATGTGTGGATGACACATCAAGACCAGAAGACTTTAGAAGACCGGGCCATGTGTTCCCGCTGGTGGCAAAAAAGGGCGGAGTACTTGTGCGTAACGGTCACACAGAGGCAACGACAGATCTTGTAAGACTGGCGGGACTGAAAGAATGTGGTGTATGTTGTGAGATCATGAAAGAAGACGGAACGATGATGCGTACATCAGAACTCTGGGAGCTGGCTCGTAAGTATCATCTTACATTTATTACGATTAAGGATCTGCAGGATTATTTGAGAATTCACGAAAAACATGTAACAGAAGAAGCAGTGGCAGATCTTCCAACACAGTATGGAGAATTTAAGATTCATGGATATGTGAATGACATTACAGGAGAGCATCATCTTGCTTTGGTAAAAGGAGAAATCGGGGAGGGAGAAAATGTACTTTGCAGAGTCCATTCAGAATGCCTGACCGGAGATGCTTTTGGTTCTCTTCGCTGTGACTGTGGATTACAGCTCCAGACGGCAATGCGCCAGGTGGAGGAAGAGGGAAGAGGAATCATTCTCTATATGAGACAGGAAGGAAGAGGAATCGGACTGATCAATAAGATCAAAGCATATGAACTTCAGGAACGTGGATATGATACAGTCGAGGCGAATGTTCAGCTGGGATTTGCACCAGATCTCAGAGAGTACTGGGTCGGAGCTCAGATTTTATCAGACCTGGGCGTGAAATCCTTAAGACTTCTTACCAATAACCCGGATAAAGTCTATGGGCTTCAGGATTTCGGACTGGAAATTAAGGAAAGAGTACCATTAGAGATCCAGCCACAAAAATATGATCTGAATTATATGAAAACAAAACAGGAAAAAATGGGACACATTTTCAAAGAAATACAGTTATAAAAAAGAATGCAGGAGGAAGATGAACATGAAACAGATTCAGGTAATTGAAGGAAAAGTAGTAGCACCAGAGGGAATGAAAGTCGGAATCGTAGCGGCCAGATTTAATGAGATTATTGTCAATAAGTTATTAGGCGGAGCTGTTGACGGACTTGTGAGACATGGTGTAGAAGAAGAAAATATTACAGCAGCATGGGTGCCAGGAGCATTTGAAATACCGATCACAGCGCAGAAAATGGCGCAGTCAGGAAAGTACGATGCAGTCATCTGCGTAGGTGCAGTTATTCGTGGGGATACATCCCATTATGATCTGGTGTGTAATGAATCAGCAAAAGGAATTGCACAGATCGAGCTTGCAACAGGAATTCCTGTTTTATTTGGAATCATTACAACAGAAAATATTGAACAGGCCATTGCACGTGCCGGAAGTAAAGCTGGCAATAAAGGTTATGACTGTGCGTTATCAGCAATTGAGATGGTGAATCTGATAAAACAGTTATAAAATTTGACTTTTATTCTTATACAAAGTAAAATAAACTATGTATGTCTTTTTAAGGATATACATAGTTTATTTGTTTATTGGAGAATGAAAATGTTTGAAAAGAATAAAGAAAAGATGAAGGAAAAAATGGAGCCGGATAAAGTACTTCGTTTTGCGATTGTTGCAGTAATCCTCTTGTTTTTGATCGGTGCGCTGATTATTGGAACAAGAATGATGAATCCGCGAGTGGATGCGACAGAAGGAGTAAAGAAACTGACAGAACTGGAAGATGCCAATGTTCAGAAGATTGATGCCCAGATCCAGGAATTAGAGCAGACAGAAGCAGATGAGGCGGCAGCGTGGAAAGCAAAGTCTGCAAAAGAAAAAATGGATGGCTGCATTGTGCTTGGTGACAGTACTGCACTTGGCTTCAGACAGAATGACATCCTGAGTAAATCACAGGTGAAGTCAAAGGATGGAGCAACAGTCAGCGATGCGGAAGGTTCCGGATTAAATGAGCTTTTGACAGCCGTAACAGAAGCTGAGACTGCACCACAGAAGCTTATCCTCTGTATCGGAAGAGGAGATGTAGCAGTCAGTGGAGAGACAGCGGATGCATTTGCGGCGAATTACAAAAGCTTTGTTGAGCAGGTGAAAGCAGCATTGCCGGATACGAAAATTTATGTATGCAGTATCCCGGCATACCTGTCACTGACAAGTACAAGTGATGCGACAGGTTCAGCCGATTCAGATACTGACTCAGATGCTAAAGATACAACTGACAACTCGGATTCTAAGAGCAGCACAGATTCTAAGAGCAGTACAGATTCTAAGAGCAGCACAGATTCTAAGAGCAATAGTGATACATCATCAGATGAGAGTAGTTTGTCTAAGATGAGTACCGCGCTGGATGTAACTTCATACAATGAAGCTTTGAAGGCTCTTTGTAAGGAAGAAAAAGTGAAATATGTAGACACAACAGATCTTACGGACGCTTCTTATTATGGGGAGGACGGAAGTACAATGACAAAAGCCTATTATGAGGCTTGTATTAATAAAATTCTGGAGGCAGCGTTTAGAAATTATGTTATTCAATAGTATCGCATTTATATGTGTATTTTTACCAGTTATTTTCATATTGTATTATCTGCTTCCGGGAAAGATAAAAGACATTGCTCTGGTTGCAGGGGGAGCAGTTTTTTTTGCATGGGGAGCCCCGGTCAATCTGGTCGTTCTGGCATTTTTTATATTGTTTAATTATGTTGTGGGAATTCAGATGGAAGGCTACATGCGAAGAAGAAGGAGTACGGAGCAGTTATTTGCTGGAAGCATACTGATCAATATTATAGTATATGTATTCTTTGCATTTATCGGACAACGCGTGGGCTTTATTTCGGAAGTGCCGGTCGGAATAGGAATCTGCATCTTACAGGTGCTTTCTTATCTGATTGAGATTCACCGGGGAAATGTAAAGGCTCAGAAAAGTATTCTGGATTTTGCTGTTTACATAGCAATGTTTCCGTTGTTCCTGGCAGGGCCGGTCGTAAAATATCCGCAGATCCGAAAGGAATTAAAGACTCGCAAATTGTCTTGGGCAAAGGCTGGCGAAGGAATTGCTTTATTTGTATGTGGTTTTGCAAAGAAAGTTATCATTGCAGATTACCTGGCAGATTCATTCACCAAGATCATGTCTTTGAAGGCAGGCGAGTTGTCTGTGTTTTGCGCATGGCTGGGATGTGCGATTTTCATGTTCCAGATTTACTTTGCGTTCAGTGGATATTGTGATATGGCAGTGGGACTTTGCAGAATGCTTGGATTTGATGTGAAGAAAAATTTCCGCTATCCATATGTAGCACGCAACATAACAACATTTGTACGCCGTTTTAACAGCTCTGTTTTTGCATGGTTCTGGGATTATATCTGTGAACCACTCTGGGGCGGCTGGCTTGGAACACTTGTATCCGGAATTCTGATGGGACTTTGGTATGCAGGTATGTGGAAGAATGCACCGTGGCAGGTAACGGTCACAGGTGGATTGCTCTGGGGTATCTACCTTGCATTCTGGCAGATCGTGGAGCGTTATGCACTGCCATTTTTAAAGAGATTACCACCTGTGCTTGGACAGATTTATACATGGTTTTTCACAGCGCTTGGCTGGGTATTTTTCTTCGGTAAGACACCGGCAGCGTCATTTGGTTATCTGAAAGTGATGTTTGGATTTGGCGGAGGCGATGTGGTTGGTGTCATGGGAAGATATCTTTTTCTTGGAAATGTGTTCGTTCTTGTAGTGGCATTTCTTGCAAGTACACCACTTCCGAATCTTATCTGGAAGAAGATTCTGGTATTTGGAAAGAAAGATAAAAAAGAAAAGAATAAAAAACGTCTGGAGCGAGGCAGAAGTGCAGTATTTGTATTCGCAGCCGTGATCGTGATCCTGTGTCTTGTGAATGTGACAGGAGCAGGAAGGACATTTTTCAAAGAGACGATGAAAGATACCCAGGCGAAACTGGATACAGTTCTTGGAAGACGGGACGTGAACGGTGTGTACCGAGGAAAGAACCAGTATCTTCTGGCGGATATTAACAAGCTGGATGAAAAGAAGGTTCAGGCAAATGTGGACGCAATCACAGCGCTTGCCGAGGATTATTCCGATGTGCCGATGTATATGGCACTGATTCCGGACGCTGCAAATGTATGGGCAGATAAGCTTCCTTCTTATGCTCCGGTGGAAGATCAGACAGTGCAGATTGCACAGATTCAGAGCATGCTTGGAGACAGTGTGAACTGGATTGATGCACAAGGTGTTCTAAATGCGAATAAAGATAAGGAAATTTATTATCACACAGATTCCCGCTGGACAACGCTTGGAGCTAGTCTTGTATGGCAGCAGATTGCTTCAGATCTGGGGCTTGACACTTCGAAAGCACCGGCTTTAAAACCTTATGTAGTGACTGGTGATTTCAGTGGAAATCTTTCCCGGACAAGTGGATTTGAAAGCGGATACCGTGAACCGATTTACGCATATTTAACGGAAAATGCTTCCGACAACACGCAGATGGTGGCAAGTTATGAATCTGAGGGCATAAAGACAGCAGAGCTTTATGACCGTACAAAACTGGACGAACCTGATGCGTATGAAGTATTTCTCGGTGGAGATTATGATAAAATAGATATCCGCACGACAGCAGACAGCACGGACCGGCTGCTTCTGGTGAAGGATTCCTTTGCAGACTGTATGATTCCATTTTTAATTCCATATTACAGGGAGATCATCGTGGTAGATGCAGATTATTATCAGAAGCATGTGTCGGATCTGTTAGATAAGAATAAAATTACAAGTGTGCTGTTTTTGTACGATTGCAATCATTTTGTACAGGATGACAAGCTGAGTAGTATTTTGACAACGGATAAGGCAGAATAGGAACTGCAAAGTAATTGGAGTGTTAGTAAATGATAAGATTAAATAAATACCTCAGTGAGGCAGGTATCTGCTCCAGAAGAGAGGCAGATCGTCTCATAGAGGCGGGACGTGTGACGGTGGATGGCGTGCAGGCTGTACCTGGCATGAAAGTGTCAGAGGAACAGAAAATCTGTGTCGGGAAAAAAGTGATCCAGGGTGCAGAACAGAAGGTTGTTCTGGCAGTCAACAAACCGGCAGGCATCGTGTGTACCGGGGATATGAAAGTGAAAAATAATATCATACGTTTCCTGCATTATCCGGTGCGGGTGACCTATGCAGGAAGATTGGATAAAGATTCGGAAGGCCTTCTTATTATGACAAATGACGGAGAACTGATCAACAGTATGATGCGGGCGAGATATCATCACGAAAAGGAATATCATGTCCGCGTGGATAAAGAAATCACTTCAGAATTTGTGCGGCAGATGTCAGAGGGTGTGCATATACAGGACGTGGAAAAGAATCTGGATGCGGTAACAAGACCGTGTGAGGTAAAGCAGATTGGAAAGTACACATTTTCCATTATTCTGACACAGGGGCTGAACCGTCAGATCCGGAGAATGTGCGAAGCACTTGGATATAAAGTGACAAAGCTTGTAAGAACAAGAATTATGAATGTAGAACTGGGAAGCTTAAAGAGTGGAGCAGTGCGAAAAATAGAAGGACAGGAGTTAAAGAAGCTATATGAACAGGCAGGAACGCATGAAGGAACTGGTGGAGCTTTTGAATAAAGCATCAAAAGCATATTATCAAGACGCAGAAGAAATCATGAGCAACTATGAGTACGACAAGCTTTATGATGAACTTCAGGAACTGGAGCGTGAGCTTGGGATCACACTTTCCAATAGTCCGACGGTGCGAGTTGGATATGAAGTGGTCAGTGAACTCCCAAAAGAACGGCATGAAAGCCCAATGCTTTCTTTGGACAAGACGAAAGATGTAGAGGAATTAAAGAATTTTGTGGGAGATCAGAAGGCACTGATGTCCTGGAAAATGGACGGACTTACCATTGTTCTGACTTACCGGGGCGGACATCTTTTTAAGGCAGTCACCCGTGGAAATGGAGAAGTAGGCGAGGTCATCACAAACAATGCAAAAGTCTTTAAAAATGTACCGCTTCAGATCAGCTATCAAGGTGAGCTGATACTGCGCGGCGAAGCAGTGATTGGCTATAAAGATTTTGAGAAGATTAATGAACAGATTCAGGAAGCAGAAGCCAAATATAAAAATCCGCGTAATCTCTGTAGCGGTTCTGTACGTCAGCTGAACAGTGAGATTACAGCAAAAAGAAATGTAAAATTCTATGCATTTACACTGGTCAGTGCAAAAGATGTGGATTTCCACAATTCCAGAGCCTGTCAGATGGAATGGCTGAAAGAGCAGGGATTTGAAGTAGTAGAATACCACGAAGTAATAAGAGACACAGTAGAGGCGGAAGTTATTAAATTTTCAGAAAAAATTGCCGGGAACGATTTCCCGTCCGACGGACTTGTGTTAGTATATGATGATATAGCGTATGGAAGATCACTGGGGCGGACGTCTAAGTTTCCACGAGATTCATTTGCATTTAAATGGGCTGATGAGATCCGCCAGACAAAGCTTCTGGAGATTGAGTGGAGTCCATCTAGAACAGGACTCATCAATCCGGTCGCTATCTTTGAACCGGTGGAGCTGGAGGGAACGACAGTGAGCCGTGCTAGTGTCCATAACATCAGTATTATGGAAGAATTGGAACTTGGTGTGGGGGATGAGATTGAAGTTTATAAGGCGAATATGATCATTCCGCAGATTGCACAGAATCTGACAAGAAGTGGTGTGAAAGATATTCCAAAAGTCTGTCCGGTCTGTGGCGGCAAGACAGAGATTCGCCAGGTCAGCAATGCAAAAGCACTGTATTGTACCAATCCGGATTGTCAGGCAAAGCATGTGAAAGCATTTTCGCTTTTTGTAAGCCGTGACGCTTTGAATATTGAAGGTTTGTCAGAGGCAACGCTGGAGAAGTTTATTGACCGTGGATTTATAAAGGAATTCACAGATATTTTCCATCTGGACAAGTGGCAGGACGAGATTCAGACTATGGAAGGCTTTGGAGAAAAGTCCTACAAGAACCTGATTGCAAATGTGGAGAAAGCACGAGTGACGACACTTCCGAAAGTCATCTATGCACTTGGAATTCCGGGAATTGGTCTTGCAAATGCGAAGGTCATCTGCAGAGAATTTTCCGGTGATGTGGATCGTATGATTCATGCTACTGCAGAAGAACTTGCAGAGATTCAGGGAGTAGGCGAAGTACTTGCCGGCGCATTTGTAACTTATTTTCAGGATGAGAAGCATGTAGAAAGCTTAAAGCGACTGATTGCAGAGCTTGAGATTCCAAAGGAAGAAGAATCAGAGAGTCAACAGATATTTGCCGGAGTGAACTTTGTTATTACCGGGAGTGTGGAACATTTTGCAAACAGAGGAGAGGTCAAGGAACTGATTGAGAGCCTGGGAGGAAAAGTTACGGGATCTGTCACTTCCAAAACAAATTACCTAATCAATAATGATGTGACATCGACTTCATCAAAGAATAAAAAAGCAAACGAACTGGGAGTTCCGATTATTTCGGAGGAGCAGTTCATTAAGATGGTAGAGGAACAAAAGTAGGAAAGAAGGGAAAGAACCATGTCTGAACAGGATTATGTAGATACAATTGATAACAACGATAATAATAGCAATGACAATCATAACGATGATGAATATGAGAAAGTCTGCTTTGTCTGCCACAGACCAGAGAGTGTGGCTGGAAAGATGATCAATCTTCCGAACAATATGTGTGTGTGCAATGACTGTATGCAAAAGAGTTTTGATGCTATGAATAATATGAACTTCGGTGGTGCGATTGATTATAGCCAGCTTATGAATATGCCGGGAGTTCAGTTCTTAAATATTGATGATATGAGCCAGCAGATTCCAAAGCAGCAGCGTGTGAAGAAGAAAAAAGAAGGCGAGAAGGCAACGCCGCTCGTTGACATTCATAACCTTCCGGCACCGCATAAGATCAAGGCGAGCCTGGACGAGTATGTAGTCGGACAGGAATATGCCAAGAAAGTGATGTCTGTTGCTGTATACAACCATTACAAGCGTGTGGCAACGGATTCCATGGACGACATTGAGATTGAGAAATCTAACATGCTGATGATTGGACCTACAGGTTCCGGTAAGACCTATCTTGTCAAGACGCTGGCAAGAATTCTGGATGTGCCGCTTGCGATTACAGATGCTACATCTCTGACGGAAGCAGGTTATATTGGAGATGATATCGAAAGCGTCGTATCCAAGCTTCTGGCAGCAGCGGATAACGATGTGGAAAAAGCAGAACAGGGAATCATTTTTATTGATGAGATTGATAAGATTGCAAAAAAGAAAAATGCGAGTCAGCGTGATGTCAGTGGAGAGTCCGTACAGCAGGGAATGCTGAAGCTTTTAGAAGGAAGCGAAGTGGAAGTTCCGGTTGGAGCTAACAGTAAAAATGCGATGGTTCCGCTCACAACAGTCAATACAAAGAACATTTTATTTATCTGTGGAGGAGCATTTCCGGATTTGGACGGCATCATCAAAGAGAGACTTACAAAGCAGTCTGCAATTGGATTTGGCGCAGATCTGAAAGATAAATATGATCATGATAAGAAGATTCTTGAGAAGGTAACAACAGAAGATCTTAGAAACTTTGGTATGATCCCGGAGTTCCTGGGACGACTTCCGGTAGTCTTTACATTACAGGGACTCACAGAAGATATGTATGTGAAGATCCTGGAGGAGCCAAAGAATGCAATTCTGAAGCAGTATCAGAAACTTCTTGCACTGGATGAAGTGAAGCTCGATTTCACAGAAGGTGCATTACGTGCAATTGCGAAAAAGGCGATGGAGAAGGATACCGGAGCGAGAGCTCTTCGTGCGATTATCGAAGAATTTATGCTGGATATCATGTATGAAATCCCGAAAGATGACAGTATTGGTCAAGTGACGATCACACAGGAGTACATAGAAAATACTGGTGGTCCGATTATCACACTGAGAGGGCAGGAAGTACCGAGATTAGAAAGTCAGGCATAGATAGTAAGGCAGTTATAAAAATATAGAAGATAATGCATAATAATAAAATAAGAAAACATCTCATATACATATGAAAAGTATACGAGGTGTTTTTTTATTTATGAATGATAACTATGAAGAAATAAATACATTTCCAAAGACACAGAAAAATGTAAAAACCAATATTTTAAAGGAGAGAGTGAGAGCAACACAGCAGAAGGAGGAAGAAACAGGAGAAACTTCATGCCGTGAAAAAATCCTCTCGCAGAATTGTCAGGATTTTATTATCCCGAATTACCGGTCAAATCAGGAACTGGTCTATCCAAAGAGCCAGATTTGTGTGCAGAGTCTTGGCTTTGGCTATCGTGTAGCATATGTGGATCAAAGTCTTGTGGAAGAACTAAGCATTGCGGCTTATGGTTACAACAGCATTCCAAATTGCTATGCACTGTTGGATATGGAAGCTATGAATGAGACAGGAATCAGTGTGCTTCAGAATTATCCGGGACTAAATCTTCGGGGAAAAGGAATTATGATTGGATTTTTGGATACAGGAATAGACTATGAAAATGCAATCTTTCGAAATATAGATGGAAGCAGCCGAATCACAGCGATATGGGATCAGACTGACCAGAACGGTCAGCCACCGGATTCATTTACATATGGAAGTGAGTATACGAATGATCAGATTGATCAGGCACTGAAAAGTGACAATCCAAAGGAAATTGTGCCAGTAAGCGATGAAAATGGACATGGTACATTTTTAGCAAGTGTGGCAGCAGGTGGAGAAAATATTCAGGAAGGATTTACCGGGGCGGCATCAGAGGCTGAAATTGCAGTAGTGAAATTAAAAGAAGCGAAAGATTATCTGCGAAAATTTTATGGAATACGACAGAAGGCGGTGTGTTATCAGGAGACAGATATTATGCAGGGACTTCGGTATCTGCATCTTCTGGCGCTGAAAAATCAGAAGCCCCTTGTTATGTGCGTGGCTCTTGGAACGAATCTTGGCGGACATAATGGAATGTCCAGTTTGTCGCAGATTCTCGGAAGCTATTCCAGACTGGTAGATCGATGCGTGGTTATCGGAGGAGGAAATGAGGCAAATGAACGACATCATTTTCAGGGACAACTGAATCAGGTAGGAGAGGTTCAGGAAGTGGAAATGCGTGTCGAAAGTGGTAATACGGGATTTGTAGCAGAATTATGGGGGACCATTCCCAATATCGTGACAGCGTATCTTATATCTCCATCTGGGGAGAGAAGTCCGGTGATTTCCATTCGGCAGGGAAGTCGCTATCAGCTTACATTTCCATTTGAGCAGACGGTTGTGGATGTGGAATACCGGTTGTTTTTGCGGGACGGAAGATCCCAGCTTTTGTTTTTGAAATTCGATCATCCGGCACAGGGTATCTGGAAGATAGGAGTACAGTCGCTGGGGCGTGCAGATGGAGAGTTTCACATCTGGCTTCCGGTGCGGGAATTTCTCGATGGAAATGTATATTTTTTGGAGGCAAGTCCGGACGTGACATTGACAGAGCCTGCGAATACCGATGATTCGATCACGGTTGCTTATTACGGGGGAGCAGATAAGAGTGTTGATATTAATTCTGGCAGAGGTTATACTAGAGACAAAAGAATCAAACCTGATTTTGCAGTTCCAGGAGTCCAGATTTTGGGAGCAGGGGTAAATGGAACATTTGTAAGGCGAAGCGGTTCCAGTGTGGCAACTGGAATTACAGCCGGAGCCTGTGCGATGATCATGGAATGGATTTTGAACCAGCCGATTCCGGCAGGAGTTACCACAAGTCAGGTGGCAAATATTATCATATTAGGAGCACAGCAGAACACATTTTCAGAATTCCCGAACCGACAGTGGGGCTATGGAACGATGGACCTGTATCAATCGCTGGACAGATTGAGAAGATTATAACAGATGGGAGAGGTACAATATGGCAGACTTTTTTGAGCAGTTAGGAAAGAAAATTTCAGAAGTAGCAGATCTGGAATATATTTCTCTGTGCGAATCAATTGAAAAAAGAGAGGTTGTTAACAGTTAAATATAAATTATAAAATTATACAAGTTGGTGTTGAGTTTTACAAGATATTAGAGCGGAATATTATTGAAAGGAGTTGATACTTTGAGTAAATATTATTCTATACATGAATTTTCAAAAATTATAGGCGTATCTGCTCAGACATTACGAAATTGGGATGCCAATGGAAAACTTCATCCGCATCATACTACAGTAAGTGGCTATAGATATTATTCTGATGAGCAACTCAACCAGGTAATAAATGTAAAGCCTAAAAATCGCATTACAATTGGATATTGTCGCGTTTCCAGCCATAAACAAAAAGATGATTTGGAACGACAGATTGATAATGTCAAGACATATCTTCTAGCAAAAGGGCAGCCGTTTGAGATAATAAGTGATATCGGTTCTGGGAT
>OGYX01000259.1_pt1 | contig 40467 bp, 30 predicted proteins | sample 1576601 | NCBI WGS metagenome assembly OGYX01 (sample SAMEA3541561, study PRJEB24748) | human gut metagenome | biome: human gut; feature: human-associated habitat; material: faeces | place: China | collected 2012 | reverse complement strand
GAGGCCGAGCGCAAAATGGATTCTAAAAAACACCTTGCCAAATAGGAGCGTCAGGGGGCATGGGCCGGCGCAGCGCGAAGCGCAAAGCGCCGACCCATGCATGCCCGAGGACGTTTGCAAAGCTAAGCCCCGGTCCCCGCGCTGGGACGGCTACCTCTCGACCCTGGCCGACCACTCCCAGCAGCCCACCGGCTCGCCGTCGATGAGTACGTTGCCCCCGTCGAAGTCTTGATAACACAGGTCGTTGAACTGGTGGATCCACACGCCGTGGTTGAACGTCTTCTTGGCCGAGCCGTCGGCCTCGCGATACACGCCGGTCAGGTCCTCGACATGGCTAAAGTAGGTGAGGTGCACGTTGGCGCCCGCCCCGCGCAAGCGCGCGAACAACGGCAGCACCGTCTGCTGCGGGCACACGAGCTCGTCGCCCTTGGAGTGCGTAAACCACAGCGGCGTCTTGGAGAGTGCGGCCACGTCCTCGTCCGTGGCGTTGTACCACGGCGCGCAGCAGGGAAGGCCCGCAGCGAAGAAATCGGGGTAGTCGGCGCACAGGCGCAGGGTCATAAAGCCGCCGTTGGAAAGGCCGGCGACCACGATGCGATCGGTGTCGATGCGGTCGGCATGCTCGGCGACAAACTCGTCGATGAGCGCCTTGAGCACGGGGGAGTAGATGCTCTGGTTGGAGCGACCGAGCTGCTCGACGCCGTTGTCCATCCAAAACGTGGGCGACTGCGGCACGAGCACCCAGGCAAAGCCGCCAAAGTAGCGCTGGATATGTTTTTGCGAGAGCGCTGTCACGCGGTTGCCGGTGTAGGCACGCGTGACGCCTTCGCCCTGCGTGGCGCCCTTGCCCTCGCCGGCGCCGTGCAGGTACACGATCAGCGGCGCCTTTTCGACGGCGGGCGTGTCCTTGGGAGCAAACGGGTTGAAGAGCGCGGAGTCAGCGGGCTCAAAGCTCGGCTCAAAATAGCCGTACTCGAGCGCGATGCCGTCGACGGGCGTCTGCTGCACGGCGTTATGCCAGCCCTTGAGCGCGGGACAGATGTCGCCGCGGCTGCGATCGAAGACGAGGCCCGCGGTGGGGTCGTCGCCGTCTTCGCCCGGGAGCGCCACAAGCTGCGTCACGCGCAGGCGGTTCTCTATATAGCGCGAACCCAGCACGCCACCCTCGATCTCTTTGGTGAGACGCACCTCGGGCGTCTCGAGCGCTACGTGTGTGCCCTTGGGCAGGCGCTGGCCGTTCTCATCACAGGGGTAGGCGGCGAGCACCGGCACGTAGCCCACGGAGGGTGCCGCGTGATCGGCGCCGTGCTCCTTGCGCATCAGGACCTCGCCGGCGCGTTCGTGGCGGGCACAGTAGATATTGAACGTGTGCTCGTTCACGTCATTGGCGCGCACGGTACAGGGCAGGTCGAGTACGACCTTGCTGATCCAGGGGCCAAAATCGCCCAGCGTGGTGACGGTTGCGTAGGTACACGATTTGAGTTCCATGAGCTACTCCTTTGTGCCGCAAGTACTAAACAAGGGCGGCAATACAGACTAAACATGTTTAGTTTAATGCAGAACTGTAGAATGAGCAGATGAACTCGGTAAACGGTAAAACTGAACACGCAATGAACTACTAAACAGACGTTTACTATTAACTAGCAGGACTTTTGTTGATGAGCTAGCTCGTTACCGAGGTGTTTATCAAAATAAAAGCCTACGTAAATAGCCATATATCAATATCTGGCCAAATAGACATCTTCTACCGTCTAAATACGCTTACCCCCCCCATTTTCTACCGTTCACCGGACTTCAGACGGCAAAATTGCCACAAATCAGGCACTCCGTGTAAACTAAAGCCCGTAAACGTTCAGTAAACAAATTGTTTACCGCAACGTTAAAGCCCGGGCCGCCGTAAGGGGTTATAGCGGTAAGGGTCCATGCAAGTCGCGGCGTTAGGTACGCCGCATAATTATTGAGGAGGGGTCCCATGGCAGACAACAAGCAGATTGCCACCGAGGTCCTCGAGCTCGTTGGCGGCGCCGAGAACGTCAAGATCGCCACCAACTGCATGACGCGTCTGCGCCTTACGCTCAAGGACAACAACAAGGCCGAGGTCGAGAAGATCAAGAAGATCAAGGGCGTTTTGGGTTGCCAGTTCTCCGGCAGCCAGCTCCAGGTCATCATCGGCCAGAACGTGCCCAAGGTTCTTGAAGAGTTTGTCGCCATCTCCGGTGTTACACGCGGTGCCGCCGTTGACGAGAACCTCGACGACGCTCCCAAGGAGAAGCTCACGCTCAAGGGTATCGGCAATGCGATTCTCGACTACCTTTCCGGCACGATGGTCCAGCTTATCCCGCTGGTTATGGCTGCTGGTCTGTTCCGTACCTTTGCTGTCGTCCTCGGTCCGCAGGTATTCGGTCTTCTGTCTGAAACCGATCCCACGTACACGTTCTTTAATACCACGTTGTACGAGGCCGGCTTTTACTTCCTGCCAATCTACCTGGGATATGCAGCCGCAAAGAAGCTCGGCACCAACCCGATGCTCGGCCTGCTCTGCGGTGGCATCCTTGTTGCCCCGAGCATTGTCTCGGCTGCTGCCGAGGGCTCGATGATGAGCGTTTACGGTATCCAGATCGCTGCTGCTAACTATTCGCAGACGGTTCTGCCCATCATGCTCACCGTGCCTGTGCTCTATGTGGTTGAAAAGTTCATGAAGAAGCATGTGCCCGACGTTCTGTCCACGCTCTTCACCCCCTTCTTCACCATGATCGTCGTCGTCCCCATCATGTTCCTGTGCCTCGCTCCTATCGGTGACCTGCTCGGCCAGGGCGTTGCTGCCGTCCTCTTCGGCCTGCAGAACTTCGGCGGTGTGTTTACCATCCTCGCCATGGTGATCCTTGGTGCCTTCTGGCAGCTGTTCGTCGTTGCCGGCATGCACATGCCGGTCCTCATGATCGCCATGGTCCACATCATGCAGGTTGGTTACGACCCCTTCCTGTTCGTTGCTACTAACTGCGCCATGACCGCCGTTTGGGGCTGTGCCATCGGTGCCTTCCTCCGCATCCGCAATAAGGAGGAGAAGGGCCTGTGCGCCGGCTACGTCGTCTCCGCACTCCTCGGTGGCGTTACCGAGCCTGCGCTCTTCGGTACCGTGCTTCGTTTCCGTCGCACCATGATCGGCATGATTATCGGTGGTGCCGCTGGCGCCCTCGTCTCCGCGCTGCTCCACGTTACTCTCTACGTTGGTGCTATGGCCACGAACTTCCTGGTATTCCTTTGTTACCTCCAGGGTGGTCTCGAGAACACCATCTGTGCCGTTGCCGGCCTGGCTGTCGCGTGCATCGTGTCCGCCGTCGTGGTTTACTTCACTGGCTTCTCCAAGGAGGAGCTCGCCGAGATGGAGGCCTAGTCGCCCCGGCCTTGGTCTAAATAAGACCCCCTACACGACAGGGCCCCGCTTGGCATAAGCCCGGCGGGGCCTTCCTGTAGACTTTTTAGGAGAGACGTAAGGGCCCTGTGCTTCGCGTGCGCTCAATTTGAGCTGAGCAACTGCAGCCGCAGACCCTACTGTGATAATGCGACAGGCGACTTCTTTACCTCCCTCCTAGCAAGTCTCCCCAAGAGAAAGGTGCCATATGAGCTTGGGAAAACTGACCGTCAATACCCGTGAGGACGGGTTCCTCTGCGACGGCAAGCCGTTCTTTTGGTTTGCCGATACGTGCTGGAGTGCATTCACGAGCATCACCGAGGTGGATTGGGACTACTACCTGACCCGCCGTGCCGAGCAGGGCATGAACGTGCTGCAGATCAACACCCTGCCGCAGTGGGACCGCTGCCTGCCCGATCTGGGTATCTGGCCCTACGCGAGCGAGGACGGCGTTCACTTTGACTGGAACGCGCCCAACCAGGAGTACTGGGACCGCGCCCGCCGCATGTGCGAGGCAGCTGTGGAGCACGGCATTCGCCCGGCGCTCGTGCTCATGTGGTGTAACTACGTGCCCGGTACCTGGGGCGCCAAGATTGCCGAGCGTTGCGGTGCCGAGATTATGCCGCGCGAGGAGGTTCGCGCCCACGTTGCGCGTGTCGTCGAGAACCTGGGCGAGTTCGACCCCGTCTACGTGGTGACGGGCGATACCGACTTTGCCAGTGGCGAGGCGATTGCCTATTACGAGGAGGCGCTCGACGAGGCCGCCAAACTGGCGCCCGAGGCCCTGCGCACCATGCACATCAACCGCGGCAACCGCAGCCTGCCCATGCAGTTTGCCAAGCGCCTGGACTTTTACATGTTCCAGCCCGGGCACAACTACGAGGGTCAGCCCGAGGCCTGGAAGCTCCCCGAGGACTTCCGCGCCAACTATCCCAAGCGCCCGATGGTCAACTCCGAGCCCTGCTACGAGCAGATGGGTGCGTCGCGCAACGTGTACTGGCGTTTTACCGCACAGGATTGCCGTGCAAGCGTGTGGTCGAGCATCCTGGCCGGTGCTTCGGCGGGCATTACCTACGGCGCGCACGGCGTGTGGAACTGGCAGACGTCGCGCAGCCAGGGTTCGGTCCTTGGCGAGGGCTTTGACATGCCGTTCCGCTGGCAAGAGTGCCTGCAGTTTGCGGGCGTGTGGGACTTTGGCCTGATCGAGCACGTGCTGCGCGGTCTGGGCGCCACGAGTGCTGACAACGCAGCGGCCGTGGTTCCGGCGCAGGAGCTGCTCGACGACGCGCGCGAGGCCATCCGCGTGGCACGCGTGGGCGAGCGCGTGGTGGTCTACCTGCCGAGGACCACGGCCGTCAAGCTCAAGCTCGAGGGCGGCGCCACCGCCTGGAGCGCTGCGGCGTTTGACCTGGAAACCAAGCGCGTGGCAAATCTGCCGGTTGTGCCCGTCGACGGTGCCGTGCGCGTGGCCCAGCACCCCTTTGAACACGACGCACTCCTGGTGGTCTCGCCTGCTCAGTAGCGCGCAGCTCCAAGCCTAGTCGTTGGGGACGTTCTTGTTTGACTAGTCGTTTAAGAACGTCCCCGGAGCACTCATTGGGGACAGACTTAAATGAGTGCCCACAGAATGAGGGTGGATAATCTCCCGTTTTTGGCCTGCATGCGGGCTTAAAGTGGGAGATTATCCACTCTCGTTATTTGAGTGTCCAAAAACCCCACGCTCGTTGTTACTTGAGTCCGGGGAGGCGGGTGTAGGGGAACGAGCGCTCTAAGAACTCGGAGCAGCGGGCGTAATCTTTGGCAAAGTAGCTGCTATAGAGCGAATCGAGTACGTATTGCACGGCGATATGGCTGGCGAACTGCGTGATGCGGTGCGTCATGCTCTCGTGGTCGCTTACCGTGAGATAGGCGGCAAAGCCGGGGTGAATGCGGGCACAGTACGGCGTGCCGATGACGATGACCGGGACATGTCGACTGCTAAGGATCGGCAAGATCTCCTTGAGGTTGGGGGCAAGGCCGCTGTAGGAGATGATGATTGCCACATGGTCGGGACCCGAGGCGAGCGCCGTGCGCACCTGCGCCTCGACGCTGTCGTGGCACGTCGCGCTTTTGCCGGCGGAAAGCAGGCGATCGCGGAACATTCCCGCTGGATATAGGTTATGCGAGCCCGTGTAGATGTCCACGGTGCCGGCGCGCATGATGAGCTTGGCGGCGTGGTCGAGCTGTGCAGGGTCGAGCAGCTCCTGCGTTTCGGCCAAGGTGGTCTGGTAGAGCCCCTCCATGCGCTCCATCACCTGCGCAGGGGTGGAAGTGGCATCGAAGGGAAAGTCGATATCCACCTCGGGGGCGGAGTCTGCGTACGAGGCTGCGCGCACCAGCTCGACCTTGAGCTCCTTGAAGCCCTCAAGGCCGAGCTTTTTGCAAAAGCGGTGGATGCTCGCAACGGAGACATTGGCCTGGCGCGCAAATTCCTTGATGGAGAGCCCGCGAACGTTCTCGTCCATGGTGAGAACCGTCTGCCCGAGCTGCTGCTCGGTGGGGGTGAGCCCCTTGCCCTGGGTGATTTTGCGCTTGATATCCATATGGCTCCCATGCATTCGTATCGCGATGTATCAATCATAACGGTAAATAAAACGCCCGGCTTGGCTGGGGAAAGCAAGCCGGGCGTCTCGTAAGGGGCTGTTGCGCGGGGTCGCTACCCGAGCACGCGGACGGGACCGAGCAGGCCGCTGGGCTCGGAGGGCTCGGTCATGCCGAACATGTCGGGGATGGCGTGGTCGAGGGTGTTGATCACATCGATCGTGAGCCCGTGCTCGCCGGCGGCAAGGGTGCCGAGCTCAAAGCGGTAGGGCGGACAGATGCGCGTGCCGAGGAGCGTGCCGTCGAGGGTGACGGTTGCGGTCTCAAAGACCTCGCCGAGATCGAGCGCGGCGCTGGTGAGGCCCTTGTCAACGCTGAGGCTCGCCTGGTAGCGGAATGTGCCGGCCTTGCCGGGGAACTCGGCCGAGGAAAGGTCGTGCAGGTCTGCAAGCTCAACAGACTCGCCAAAGGCATCGGTGCCAGGGGTAGAGAAGGCAACCGTCCAGGGCCCGTCGATGCATGCGGCTTCGGTTCCAGCGGTTGTCGCGCCGGCGGAACCTGTAGCCCCAAGGACCACGATGCAGCTCTCGTAGGGAGCCAGCTCGAGCGTGCCGTCAAAGGCGGCGGGCTCGGTGCCGTTGAGCAGGTCGAGGCGCGCGCCTGCAACGGGTGTGCCGTCGGCAAGCGCAATCTGAGTGGAGATACCCTGCTTGGGATGCTCGTTGACGAGCATCAGATAGGTTTCGCCCGCCCGCTCGTAGCGCAGTGCGCGCAGCCAGGGCTGGGACTCGGCACAAACCACGGTCTGCATGCCGGTATTGGCAAGTGTGTCTGCGAGCTCGGTGGTCGCCAGGAGCTTGATGTCGGCGACCGCGGCTGCATCCACGGAGGCAAAGCCCTCGCGGCCTGCAGTGTCACCGTCGTAGCGCTTGTTCGGCAACTCATCCAGCGCGTACACGGCAACACCTGCGGCTGCGGCACGCGCGGCAAAGTCGAGCACGGCTCCGCCGACAAACTCGGCTCCGGGCATCACCAGGCAGCGGTATGCCTGGCCGTTCACGCTAAAGCCGCTACCGTCTGCGGCAATTTCAACGGCATAGCGCCCTGCGTCCTCAAATGCCTCTGCCGGCACGATGTCAAAGTCGACCTGCGCGCGCAAAAGCTCGGAGGCGACATGCTGCATAAAGTTCGCCTCGCCTGCCCACTCGGCGTCCGCATGGTAGAGAAGCGCCACCGGGGTCGTTGCGCGCCCGCCGCTCAGCAGGCTCGCCGTACGGTTCATGTAGCTCATGAGCTGCCCAAAGTGTGCAAACTGGGGGTTTTGGCTATGCGCATAGAAATGCGGCGGGCAGTCCCAGTCGGGGAAGGCGGCCATGCTAAAGGCATGCGGCACAAACCAATTGACGCCGCGCACCAAAAAATGATCGGCGATCCACTTCATCTCGCGTAGGCCTTCGTGCCATCCAAATGCGCCAAAGACCTCGGCCATGCAGCGCCCCTGCTTTTTGGGGTCGAGGTGTGCTGCCGAGGAGCCCAGCTTGGGCAGCACGTAGTTATAGAACTCGAGGTCCCACACGCCGCGTCCGTAGCTGTGAAGGCCGCGGTCCATGCCGGGTACCAGCTGGTTGATCACGATGTCGACGCCCGCCATGTCCTGACCGCCCACGGCGCGGAAGTAGTGCCCGGCGCCCACGCCCAGGCGCGCGTGGCAGTCCTTGTCCTCGATAACGTGGCCGATGTACTGCACGCCGCGCGCGCGGCACCAGTCGCCGAGCTGGTCGCAGAAACACTCCTTATAGAGGGTGCTTGCGATGTCCATATAGACGTGGCGTACGTGTGCGCCGGCCGGCTCGCGGTCCCACAGGTGCGGGAGCTCGGCCAGGTAGCGCTCGCCCAGTGCCGCGCGTAGGCGACGCTCAAGCTCGGCCGACCAGGGTAGGGGCGCGGTGGCCTTGCCGATGAGCGTGTCCGAGATGCCATCGGGGCCCGTGGTGCCCTTCTCGTTGGCAAATCCGGGCTCATCGGAGAAAAAGCCCAGGATCGTCTTGCCAAACTCATCGCCCAGATGCTCAAAATGCGGCTCGTAGACAGCATCGATGAGCTGCGCCACCGAGGCGCGGTCGACCATATTGATGTAGTCCTCGTTGTAGGAGGTCTTGCCGCTCGTGAATATCACGCATGCCTGCGTGAGGTCCGCAGGTGCATCGAAGACCAGGCGGCTGGGGTTGCCGTCTGCATCGTCGAATACTCGGTAAGCGACGTCGACGGGGCTGCCGTCCTGCATAAATGTCACGCCGTGGAAGCGCTCCGTTTTGTCGAGCATGTTGGCGAGCGCGATGCTCGCGGCGGACGTGGGGCCCACGATGTCGAACGTGCGGTGCGTGAGCACGATCTTGCGGAGCTCGGGCACGGCCTCCTTGACGGCGCCGTTGGCAAAGCCCGTGGGGAAGTGCGCGTCGTCCAAGATCCAGAGCTTAAGGCCCAGCTGCTTGCACTCGTCAATGACAAAGCGCAAGTCGCGCCACCAGCCCTCGCCGCAAAAATCGGGGTGTGGGCGGCTTTCGAGACAGACCTCGTGGATGTCGACGCCGGCGATCTTTTCCAGATACTCGGCAATGGTCTTATGGCTCTCGCCCTTCATCCACAAAAACGGAAGCACATGGTTGTCGTATGTACCCTCGAGCACCTGCTGATAGTGCGCGGTCATGGATCCTCCTTGGCTCGATCGATCTGCTGCATAGCACAGATTATGGACGCGTCGGCGCGTTCTGCTAATATCTGAATCACGACGAACTATGACCAAATCAACGATTGGCAAGCCATGGAGATCGACGAGCTCGAGCGTAGGCTCAGCGAACTGAGCGCCAGTGAGATCACTTATAAAGACGGCATGGCATTTGATTGGTCGATTATGACCGAGCATGTCGAAATCGACGGATGCCCAGTGCGCAAGATTGGGCAGCCAGGGTTTGCCTATGCCCAACCCGGCATGCCGCGTGGCCTGACGATAAGGAAAAACTCACGCTTTAATGCAGTTCCCGAGCACGTGCATGATTACGTGGAGATGAGCTATGTGTATCGCGGGCGCTGCCCGCAGACGGTGGCGGGGGAGAGGCTCGAGTTGCGCCGCAACGAGGTGCTTTTGCTCGACGCCCTTTGCCCTCATGCCGTGGCGGCGCTCGGCGAGGACGACATCATGCTGAGCATGACCGTTTCACGCTCTTTTTTGCGCCGGAGTCTCGAGTCGAGCCTCTCGCGCGAGAGTGCGGTCTCGCGGTTTTTGTTCAACGCGCTCAACAGCGAGACGGACCATCGGGGCCATGTCCGTTTTTACTGCGGCGAGAGCCGTCGGATTCGGCGCTACATGCAGGAGATGCTCTGCGAGCTGTACGACCCGAGCCCCAACGGTCCCGAGATCGTCTTGCGTCTGTTTCAGCTGTTTTTGGCCGAGCTCATGGATTGCTACGAGCGCGAGCTGGTGCGCGGCGCGGCGGACGGCGCGGCGGGGCCCACTGCCCTGGTGACGGGAATGCTCGGCTATATCGATCGCGAATTCGCCGCGTGCTCCCTCGAGGGGATGGCGGCGGAGTTTGGCTTGAGCCCTAATTATGCGACGGCGCTCCTCAAGCGGCATGTGGGCAAGACCTTTAGGCAGCTTGTGCAGGAGCGACGCCTGGTACGTGCGGCCGAGCTTCTGCGCGGCGGCGCCACGGCCGGGGCGGCTGCGCATGCGGTGGGCTATGAAAACATGAGCTTCTTCTACCGTAAGTTTCACGACAAGTATGGCTGCACCCCCGCGGCATACCGCCGGTAAGCGCGGGGCGGATCGTCTTCGCTCCTTCGGTGTCAAAAAGTTTCAGCTGCAGCGCTGTTGCAGCGCGCGTCTGCGAAAAGAAGTGTCCAAATCGGCGCCTTCGCCCTGGCCTGGAGCGACTCGGCGGCATACTCGTTTCATCAGCAACACGCATGAGCGAGGAGGCACTTATGGGATTCCCCGAGGGTTTCTATTGGGGCGGCGCCACGGCCGCCAATCAGTTTGAGGGCGCTTGGAACGTTGACGGCCGCGGTCCGTCGGTCGACGACCACTTCTTGGGTGGCAGCTACAAGGAGCCGCGCCAGATTACGATCGACATCGACCCTAACCGCTTCTACCCCAACCATGACGGCATAGATTTCTACCATCACTACGAGGAGGACATCGCGCTGTTCGCCGAGATGGGCTTCAACATGTTCCGCATGTCCATCTCTTGGAGCCGCATCTTCCCCAGCGGTGACGACGCCGAGCCCAACGAGGTCGGCCTCGCCTTCTACGACCGCGTCTTCGACTGCCTGCGCGCTCACAATATCGAGCCGCTCGTGACCCTGTCGCACTACGAGATGCCCTATCACCTGGTCGAGAAATACAACGGCTGGGCGAGCCGCGAGCTCATCGGCTTCTTTGAGAAGTACTGCCAGACCGTCTTCGACCGCTATCAGGACAAGGTCAAGTTCTGGCTCACCTTCAACGAGATCAACTGCGGCACTCAGGACATGGGCAACCTCTTTGAGACCAGCATGATTCAGGGCTTTGAGGGCCCGGCTTCGGCGGTCCATACTACGCCGCAGGCTCGTATGCAGGCGCTGCATCACCAGTTTGTCGCCAGCGGCCGCGTCGTGCGCTATGCCCACGAGCACTATCCGCAGTTTAAGATGGGCAACATGGACTGCTTCATCCTCTCCTATGCCGCCACGTGCGATCCGGCCGACGTGTTCGCCACGCAGCAGGAGATGAATACCATGAACTGGTACTGCTCCGACGTGCAGGTGCGCGGCAAGTATCCGTTCTATGCCAAGCGCTTCTGGGCCGAGAACGATGTCGAGCTTGTGATGGAGGACGGTGACCTGCAGGATATCGCCGACGGCAAGGTCGATTTCTACACCTTTAGCTACTACATGTCCGGCACCGTGGGCACCCACAAGGATCACGAGATGACCGAGGGCAACATGACCTTTGGCGGCAAGAATCCCTATCTGGAGTCCACCGACTGGGGCTGGCAGATCGATCCGCTGGGTCTGCGCATCGCCCTCAACGAGATTTACGCCCGCTACGAGATTCCGCTGATGGTGGTCGAGAATGGCATGGGCGCCTACGATGAGGTCGAGGAGGACGGTTCCATCCACGACCCGTACCGCATCGCCTACTTGCAGAGCCACATCAAGGCCATGGGCGAGGCCATTGCCGACGGCGTCGACCTGATCGCCTACACCTGGTGGGGTCCCATCGACCTGGTGTCCGCCGGCACCGGCGAGATGCGCAAGCGCTATGGCTTCATCCACGTCGATAAGTACGACGACGGCACCGGTACCTACGAGCGCCGCCGCAAGGACAGCTTCTACGCCTACCAGAAGATCATCAAGTCCAACGGTGCCGAGGGTCTGGATTAATCGACAATATGAGCGCCACTGGGGAAAAGGTTTTGGGAAGGGCTTGGAAGGGCTTGCGATTCGAACCCTCACCTTAGTATTTTGGCCATTTGGCACTATAATCACCATAGGCATGCGCAAAACGTTGCGCTTAATCAAGAGGAGAAATCGTATGGGTCTGTTTGACATGTTCAAGAAGAAGGCTGAGCCCGCGGCTGCCGCTGCTCCGGCCTCCATCTCTGCTTCTGCCGGCGCCGACGTGCTGTGCTCGCCCGTCAGGGGCAAGGTCATCAAGATGGCCGACGTGCCCGATCCCGTCTTTGGTGGCGAGGTCCTGGGCAAGGGCTGTGCCGTGTGGCCCGAGGACGATCTGGTCTACGCTCCCTGCGACGGCAAGGTGACCGTCACCATGGGTCACGCCGTGGGCCTGCAGTCCGATAGCGGCATCGAGGTCCTGGTGCACGTTGGCGTCGATACCGTCAACATGAACGGTGATGGCTTCGAGGGCTTCGTCAAGGCCGACGACGTTGTGAAGGCCGGCCAGCCCATGCTCAAGATCGACCGCGCCAAGATCGCCGCCGCCGGCTACAAGGACTGCGTCGTCGTTGCTGTGTCCAACACCGCCGAGTTTGCCGATGTCGAGCTCGCCGTCGAGGCCGACTCCGCTGTCGCCGCCGGTGACGCCATCGTTAAGGTCGTCCGCAAGTAAACTGCGGCAACATAAGGATGTGCAAGGGTGGTCGGGTTGTCCGGCCACCTTTTTTATTGCACCGCGGGAAAGCGTTTTATTGCACGTTGGGCGGGCTCGCAAACCGTTCGGACGCTAAAACGAACCGACCGCGCCTTCGTGCCCCCGAGGGTGTTAATAAGTGGATAGTATGGGCTTACTTATTACAACGTGCGCCGCGTCTGGGAAGCGCGGTGCCGCTCATTGGGAGGAACAACATGAAAAAGAAGCTGCTGCTTGCGCCCCTCATGGCCGTCTTGGTTGCATGCGTGGTCGTGCTTTCCGGTTGTGGAGGCCCTTCGGTCGAGGAACTCATCACCGAGGATCTTACGACTCAGTTTGACGAGGTCAAGAACGGTGGCGACGAGTTCCTTTCTGGTCTGGAGGAGGCTTCGGGCGACGAGTTCGAGCAGCTGGGTATCGATCCCAAGGAGTATGCCAAGACCTATCTCGAGGGCTTTGATTACAAGATCGGCGACGTGACGGTCGACGAGGACAAGGGTGTCGCGACCGCCGAGGTCTCCATCACCTGCAAGTCCATGAACAAGATCGTCGAGGACTTCTCCACCCAGTATCAGGAGAAGGTCGCCGCGCTTGATACGGTTCCTTCCGATGACGAGCTGTACAAGATGGCCGGTCAGGTTATGGTCGATGTGACCAAGGCCACCGAGCCCAGGAAGACCACGGTTATCTTCAAGTACACCTGCAACGACGACGGTGAGTGGTCTGCCGATGACTCCGTCAACTCCGAGATGATGGATGCAATGCTGAGCTAGGGGAGTTACGCGGTAGTTTGTTACGGCGTTTTACCAAACGCCGTAACTGCTCGACGCTGCGCGGGCACCAGAGCGACAACTTGTCATTCAAAGAGGACGGCATGACCAGAAGGTCTATGCTGTCCTCTTTTCATGCCAATTTGTTCGCTCTGGTGCCCGCTCGCTGTCCGTCCTCTACCTGCGGCGTTGCCATGGTAGTCATTGGGGCGGCACTTGGGGACGTTCCTTTTCTGCCGGCAGTTGGGGACACTCCTTGCGCCAGCGTTGCATCGAATGCTCGGGAAAATACGAGCCGGTATTTGGCCGAATAGCGGGTCACGGTTTCCGGATGGCGTGGGTTGCGGAAAGTGCGACCCGGAATATTGCTCTGAAACGGGATGCCGTTTCCCCGACAAGGCTCAACCGGAAAGCGCATCCCATTCTGAGGCGGCAAAACGGGATGCGCTTTCCGCGCGACAGAATCTATCCAGCCGTGTTGAGCGACAGCCCCGCTACTCGCCCAGAATCAGCGACGCGAGCTCTTCCTGGGTGTCCACCACGTAGTCGGCGCCGGTGGCTTCCAACTCTGCGCGGCCACGGAAGCCCCAGGTGACACCGGCGCTCTTAAGGCCGGCGTTGTGACCGGTCAGAACATCGACATTGGAATCGCCCACATAGAGTGTGGTTGCCGGGTCGGCGCCTAGCTCTTTCATCACATGCAGCGTAACAGGCGCCTCGGGCTTGGGAGGAAACGCATCGACGCGGCCCTGCACCAGCGCAAAGCGCTCGGAACCAAAATACTTCTCGATAAGCGGAGCCGCCGAGACGTGGTCCTTGTTAGTGAGCACGGCAAGCTGCACACCCGCGGCGCGCAGGCAGTCGAGCAGCTCGATCGTGCCGGCGTACGGTGCGGTGTGGTCTTCCTTGTGCTCGCCGTAGTAAGCCCTAAACTCGGCAAGCGTCTGCTCAAACATACGGCCGTCGCCCGCATACTCGGCGGGCATAAAGCGCTCGACCAGCTTGAGCATGCCGTTTCCCACCTTGTAGCGGTACTCGTCTACGGCAAACGTGGGCCAGTCGTGCATCTCGCAGGTATGGTTGCTGGCGGCCGCCAGGTCCTCGAGCGTGTTGAGGATGGTGCCATCCAGATCAAAGATCACATGGGAAAAAGCTGCTGCCATGGGTGCTCCTGCCGCTTGAGTTGTAAAACGCACCCCATGATACTGGGCATGCGTGCCGGGCATGTTTGGAATCTGAATATCTTTAATAGCCCTGAGCCTTTGTCGTTAGCAAATCCTCGGCAGTTGTTCTCCCACAAGCATGTCGAGGATACGGGTCGAGCCCCAGCCGGTGCGTACGCGCACGGCGGGACGGGCGCCCTCGGCAAGCGGCAGCACGCGACCGATAATGGCGGCATTCTCGCCGTAGCGCGCGGCGCGCATGGCTGCCAGCGCGGTATCGGCCTGCTCGGCCGGCACCACGGCAACCATCTTGCCCTCGTTTGCTACCTGCAGCACGTCATAGCCGAGCATCTCGCAGGCTGCCTGCACGTCGGGGCGCACGGGCACGGCATCCTCGTCGATCTCCATGGCAACATTGCTGGCCTGGGCAAACTCGTTAAGCGTCGAGGCCAGGCCACCGCGCGTGGGGTCGCGAAAGCAGCGGGTGTCGGGTGCCGCGGCAAGCACATCGGCAATCAGGTGGTTGAGCGGCGCGGCATCGCTTTCGATGGTGCTCGAAAACGCCAGGCCCTCGCGTTGGCTCATGATGGCGATGCCGTGATCGCCCAGCGTGCCCGATACCAGGATGGCGTCGCCGGGCCGGCAGTTGGCACCGCTGAGCGTCGCGCCTGCGGGCACCTCGCCCACGCCGGCGGTATTGATGTAGACGCCGTCGGCCCCGCCGCGCTCGACCACCTTGGTGTCGCCGGTGATAATCTTCACACCCGCCTCGCGCGCCGTCTCGGCCATCGTCTGCACAATTTGGCGGAGCTTATCCATGGGATAGCCCTCTTCGAGGATAAAGCCGCATGAGAGGTAGCGCACGTTAGCGCCCGAGGTCGCGACGTCGTTGACGGTTCCGCATACGGCGAGGCGGCCGATATTGCCGCCGGGGAAGAACTGCGGCGTTACCACAAAGCTGTCGGTCGACATGGCGATTCGCCCGCTTGCGGGCAGCGCGGCGACACCGGCATCGTTGCCCGCAAGCAGCTCGGGCGACCCAAAGGCATCCAGAAAGACCTCATCGATAATGCGCTTCATCATCTGGCCGCCGGAGCCGTGGCCCAGCAGGACAGTGCTATCGGTGGCAGTACGGGACATATCGAAAACTCCAATCGTGGGTGGAATTATATGGGTGAGGCGCAGCGTCGACCGGTCCGCCGTTCGTTAGAACGGCGGAACCTAATGGTCGCGGTAGCGGTAGTACGCCGCGCAGCTACCTTCGGAGCTCACCATGCACGGTCCGACGGGATGTTCGGGCGTACATGCGTGGCCGAACAGCGGGCAGTCGCTCGGCGTGATGGCGCCGCGCAGCACGTCGCCGCAGCGGCACCCGCGTGGTTCGACCGTCGGTTCAATGGGTACGTCAAAGCGGGCGCCGGCATCAAAGCGCGCGAATTCGGGCCGGATGGAAAGACCCGAGCCGGCAATCGGCCCCAAACCGCGCCATGTGGTATCGCACGGCTCAAATACCTGCTCGACCAGCTGGCGCGCCACGGGGTTGCCGTTCGCATTGACACCACGGCGGTAGGCGTTGTCGATCGCCGGCCTGCTCTCGACAACCATCTGGACCAGCATGCAGATGCCCTGCAGGATATCGACCGGTTCAAATCCCGTGACCACACCCGGGGTCTTGAATTCGTCGACCAAAAACCCAAAGGGTGCCAGGCCTGTGATGGTGGCGACGTGGCCCGGCAGGATGAAGCCGTCGATGGCGGTCTCGGGATCGTTGGCGATGGCGCGCAACGCCGGCGGCGTGGTCTTGTGAGCGCAATAGACCGAAAAGTTCTGGAGTCCGCGTGCATCGGCCTCCAAAATGGCGGCGGCGATGGTGGGCGTCGTGGTCTCAAAGCCCACGCCCATAAAAATGACCGGACGATCGGGGTTTTGCTCGGCAATGTCGAGTGCATCGAGCGGGGAGTACACAATGCGAATGTCGCGCCCCGCGGCCTTTTGCGCGGCAAGCGAGGTGGACGATCCGGGCACGCGCATCATGTCGCCAAAGGTGGTGATGATGGCGCCGTCCATCTTGGCGAGCGCGATTGCATGGTCGATATCGCGGTTGGCGGTAACGCAGACGGGGCAACCCGGACCGCTCAGCAGTTTGAGCCCGGCAGGCATAATGGAGCGAAAACCATAGCGCCCGATGCTCACGGTATGCGTGCCGCAGACTTCCATAAGGTTGATGGTGCGGTCGCCGACAAGCTCATGAATGCGCTCGATGAGCTCGCGAGCCAGCTTGGGATCGCGAAATGCCGAGAAGTCGATACCGGAGCGAGCCGGCTGCTCGGGCGCCACTAGTATGCCTCGGCCGGGTTGGTGGCGAGCTGGTCCTCTTCGGCCAGCTCGGTCATGGTATTGACGAGCTCGAGTGTCTCTTGGGCTTCCTGCTCGCCGACAATCTGAATGCCAAAGCCGGCGTGCACGAGAATATAGTCGCCTACCTGTGCCGTCGGCACGAGGCGCAGCGAAACGGGGCGCTCGATGCCCATCATATCGACGGTCGCCTTAAGGTCGTCGTCGCGTTTGACCACTTTACCGGGAACGGCAAGGCACATAATGTTCCCCTTTTATACGTTTTGCGCTGGATAGGCGCCTAATTACCCATCAGTTGATGGTAGCGCTCGCGGGAGTCACGAGCAAACGCGTTACACCTGTGAGACGGCGGCGCGCAGACTGGCAAAACAGCCTATCGCGATGCTGCCTGCGCGAGGCGAGCGCGCGCGATCGCCGCCTGACCGTAGGCGATGCAGCCGTCGTTGACGGGCGCGGAGTGGGGGACCAAGACGGCAAGACCGGCGTCTTTGAGTCCGTGGGTAAGGAGCTGAAGCAAAAGTCGGTTCATGAACACGCCGCCCGAGAGCGCGACGGTATCGAGGCCTTCGCGCGCGCAGATTTCGCGTGCAATTCGTGCCGAAGAGCGCGCGATGGCGATATGGAAGTCGAGCGCGAGCTTGCCGGCGGGCACGCCGGTCCTGATTCCCTCCAAAAGCGCCTCAAAAAGCGGTCTGGAGTTCAGAACATGGCAGGCGTCCGGACGGGATGATTCGGTTACGGAAAAGCCGGCTATATTGCCGGTGAGGCAGGCACTTTCACTGCTGAGCGCGCGCCAGGCGGCGGCTTCGAGTTCTATGGCGGGTTCGCCCTCGTAGGTTGCCTTGTCGCAGATGCCCAGAATCGCTGCCGCGGCATCAAAGAGACGCCCCATGCTGCTGGTACGCGGGCTGTTGATGCCGCGCTCGATCATGGTGGCTGTCACGCTGCGCGTTTGCTCGTTGAGGCTGTCCAAAAGCCGAGCGGCGCCTGGGTGCTCGAGCAGGCCGAGCTCACTGAGCAGGGCAAAGGCGTTGCGGCGGGCATCGCGTACGGACGCTACGCCACCGGGTAGGGCCCAAGTGCGCAGATGCGCTGCGCGCTCAAAGTCAGCAAGGCCAGCGACAAGAAACTCGCCGCCCCATATGGTGCCATCGGTGCCGGCGCCCGTGCCATCGAAGGCAATGCCGAGGACGCGCGCCTCGGGCGCAAGCTGGCCTGCGACAATCGCTTCTGCCATCACGCTCGCGATGTGCGCATGATGGTGCTGGACTTCGATAAGCGGCAGATTGTGCTCCCGTGCCTGCTCGCGCGCCCACTGGCCCGATAGATAACTGGGGTGTACATCGCAGGCCAAGGCGGCGGGTGCCAAGTCAAAGAGATCTTCCAAGCGCGTGCGCGCGGCGTTCCAGGCATCGAAGGTCTTGCCGTTTTCGACATCGCCGATATGCTGCGATACAAAACAGGTTGCCTCGCCGTTCGCCCCTTCGCGTGTGAGCGCAATCGTGGCCTTTTGCTGCGGGCCGCAGGCGAGGATGCAGGGTGCAGTGCCGTCGCATGCCGGCAGCGGTAACGGCTGCGGAGCGTATCCGCGGGCACGGCGCACGGGCATAATGGCGCCGTTGACCACGCGCGCCACGGAGTCGTCGTAGCGCGAGAGGATCGCGCGGTCGTTGCCGAGTAGCGCATCAGCAATGCCGGCGGCAACGAGGCGCTCCCAGGCAAGATCGTCATCGGTCTCGATGGGCTCTTCGCTCAGGTTTCCGCTGGTCATGACGAGTGCTTGCATGCCGTGCGCCGCGGCTGCGGCGAGCAGCAAATGCTGAAGCGGGGTGTAGGGGAGCATGACGCCAAGCTCGGGCAAGTCGTGCGCGACGGATGGCGCGAGTTCGAGGGCATTGGGGGAGCCGTAGGCGTCGTTGCCGGCCGCGCGGCGGCGCAATAGCACGATGGGGCGAACGCTGCCGGCCAGCAGATTGCGCTCAATGCCATCGATGTGACACAGGCACTCGGCGTCGGCAAGGCCCCGCACCATAACGGCAAGCGGCTTGTTGCTGCGACGCTTGCGACGGCGCAACTCGCACACCGCCTGCTCGTTGGCAGCGTCACAGGATAGATGGAATCCGCCCAGGCCCTTGATGGCGACGATGCCACCGCTGGCAAGCAGCTCAACGCAGCGTTCGATGATAGCGTCGCTGGCCTCGCGTGTGGTACCGACGGCCGGTGTCGCGGACGAATTCCCGCACGCATCGCCGTTCACAGCCTCGCGCCACGTAATATGCGGCCCGCAATCAAAGCAGGCATCGGGCTGCGCGTGAAAACGCCGGTCGAGCGGATTGGCATACTCCGCGGCACACTCGGGGCACATGGGAAAACAATCCATCGACGTGGCCGCTCGGTCATAAGGCAGCGACCGGATGATGGTAAAGCGCGGCCCGCAGTTGGTGCAGTTGATAAAGGGGTAGTGATAGCGCCGATCGGCGGGGTCGAACAGCTCACGCAGGCAATCGTCACAGGTGGCGATATCGGGAGAGATGAGCGTCGTGTGCACGGTCTGATCCTGCGACGCTACGATACGAAAGGCCCGCTCATCGTCGGCATCCCAAGCGTCGGGCTCCAGGTCTGCGACAGCGACATGCTCAACGCGGGCCGCTGTCGGCGCGTGCTCCGACAGCGCGGAGACAAATTCGTCGAGTGCCTCGACCGAAGCATGCGCCTCGATATGCACGCCGTCGCCCGCATTGAGCACCCATCCGCAAATGCCATGCGCCATAGCCTCGCGATACACAAACGGTCGCATGCCAACGCCCTGCACAATGCCCGTCACATGAATATGCACATGCCGCATGCGACACCCCTCATCAAAACCGACCAAATAGGGACAGGTGCGCTACAGTCCCAGGCTCTGCTTGGTGGCGGCGCACGTGAGCTCGCCGTGCTTAACGCCGCGCAGGCCCAGCAGACGGTCGGCCAGCTCGTAGACGCGCTCGCCGCGACCCTTGAGCGCCAGAATCTCTAAGCAGTTGTGGTGATCCAGATGCACGTGCATGGTCGATACGATTTCGTCGGTGTAGTCGTGCTGCACTTCGTCCAGACGGCGCGTCAGGTCGCCGGTATGGTGGTCGTAGATCATGGTGAGCGACCCGATAACATGCTCATCGGGCGTGCGCATCTGCTCCTTGGCGATCGAGGCGCGAATCAGGTCGCGCACGGCCTCGGAGCGGTTGGCCACGTCGCCGCGGCGCGCGATCTGTTCGTCAAAACGGCGCAGCAGGTCGTCCGGTGCGGTAACCGAAAAGCGGACCAGCTCGGAGCCGGAGCCACTACAGTGGCAGCCTGCGTCACCGTCCGCCCCGTGCGGATGCTCGTGCTCGTACCCGCAGCCGTGCTCGTGTTCGGCCACGTTACACCAGCTTCACGGAGCCGACGGAGTTGTGGTCGGCCTCGATGGCCTCTTCGTAGCCCTCGAGTGCGTCGTGGGCCTCGTGCAGCGCGGCCATGGCTGCCTCGAGCTTGGCGCCGATGCGCTCCATGTCAAAATTCTCGGTCGCATGCAGCAACTGATGGCTCCACTCGTGAGCGAGCTCGATGGTGTCGTCGACCTGCTTGACGCTCATGGCAAGCTGGCTCATGTTCATTCCAACATCATGCATGGGAAATCTCCTTGTGTGGACGGTAATCCAGTGATTCAGATTTTACTACGCCCGCTCTGCGCGCCGCTGCATAAGAAAACGGGTGCGAGTCTGTGCGACTCGCACCCGTTCACTGGGGGCTGTTTGTAACTACCATACTATCCATGGTCGCACGCGCCGCACCCGGCAGTCCGGCGAGCGGTGCAAAACCGCTCATGGACGGCGGGCAAGTAACAAGCGTATTACAGATGCTTCTCCAGCAGCGCCTGCAGCCTCGCCTTGGGCAGAGCGCCAACCGAGCGGTCAATCTCCTCGCCGTTCTTAAACACAATCAGTGTGGGGATGCTCATGACGCCATACTTCATGGCCAGGTCCTGGTTGTCGTCGACGTTGCATTTGGCAACGGCAAGCTTGCCCGCCAGCTCATCGGCTACCTCGTCCACGATGGGCGAGAGCGATCGGCAGGGCCCGCACCAGGGCGCCCAAAAATCGACCAGCACGGGCAGGCTGTCGTTAACGATGGAATCGAAGTTCTCGGGGGTAATCTGCTTAATGTCAGCCATGGTGACCTCCATAATACGACGCGGCTCGGCCGCGTAAAACTCAGTACGACCGTGCTTATACCCAGCCGCCCGCAAAGCAACCACTCGCGGGCAGCTCTTTTATATAATGGTGGGCACGCAAACGATTGGAGAGCGCATGTCCACGTCACAAAGCCAGAAAAAAGAAGCCATCGCCCAGGCGGCCGAGCAGGAGCTCACATCGCTTGCGGTCCGTGGCGTGCGCATCGTGGGTAACGCGTGCTCGCCGATCGTGCTGGTCAAAGGCGATTTGGACGAGGCCGAGCGTTCGGGCGGCGAGCTGGCTGCCGGTCCGGACGGTGCTGCGCTGCGCAAGGCGCTTGGGGCCATCGGCTACGCGCCCGAGGATTTTTGCGTGCTGGCAAGCGTCGCCGGCACAGGTGACGGAGCGGTCGCGGTGGGCGAGACTCTGCCGTGCGAGCTGTTCCGCGAGGCGCTTGAGGCTCTGGATCCCGAGGCGGTGCTGCTGCTCGATAACAGCGCGGCCGATGTCATGCGCGAAACCTACGCCGATATGCTCGTGGCGATTGATGACTTCGACACCGCCATGCTCAAGCCCGGCCTGGTCGCCCATGTGCAGGGCCGCCGCGTGCTCGCGCTCGATGGCTTTGAGGCGGCGCTGACCGACAAAGCGGCCAAGCAGCGCATGTGGGCCTACATCAAGCAGCTGACCCCGGCGGTCGCTCCACTGTAGCGGATCGGCACCGGCGAGCGATTGCCTGGCGGGCGAGGCGCGCCGCGAGATCGGCGCCGTACTTCTACATCACAGCGCGCAGCTCAAACCGATCGCCGTTAATGCGGAACTGGCAGTTGCCGTTCATGCGCTCCACGGCAAGTTTGATGCTCTTGGTTCCAAAGCCGTGGCCCGCATGCCGGGTCACGGGCATGCCGTCGACCATGCGCGGCGCGCGGTCAAACGTGTTGGAAACTAACAGCAACAGCTGGCCGTCCTCAAGTCGCAGGTCAAGGTCGACGAATCGCTTTCCTTGGGGTGCGGCGCTTGCGGCGGTGATAGCGTTTTCCAAGGCATTTGAGAGCACGCTAAACAGGTCGGCGTCACCTACGTGGACGGTTTCGGGTACGGCGGCGCGCAGGTTGGCGGTAATGCCGTTTCTATTGATATCTGAGTTGAATGACGAAAGCGCGATGTTTACGGTCTCGTTGGCGCAGAAGCGGCGTACGGCGGTGCGGTCGCCGGCTTCGCAGAGTTCGTCGATGCGTTTGAGCGCCTCGTCGGTGTGGCCCTCCTCAATTAAAGCCGCCAGGCCGCGTAGGAAGTGGCGCATATCGTGGCGAAGAATCGACAGCTCGCGCCCAGATTGACGCCAAGCCTCGAGCTCTTTGATGGCGGCGCTGTCGCGGGTTTCGAGCATCCAACGCTCTCGCTCGGCGGTTTCCTTTTCTTCGTATTCGCGCAGGTAAACGGCAAGAAACATAAGATAGAAGGCACAGAGCGCAAATGCCAAAAGCTCAACCGTCACCACCGAGCCCGAGTGGAACAGCGTGGTGTAGACGTTGGTGGCATAGTCAAAGACGTAATAGACGAGCGGCAGGATTAATAGGATGCCCAGCTCGGTGGGGCTTTTAATCGCCAGGCGGGGTCCAATGTCGCCGGCCCAATGCAGCAGGACGGCAAAGACGCCGAGCGTGGTCGCGATGCGCGCCAGATAGTACGCGATCTGCGAATCGGTTGCGGCAAAGGCGGCGATGCCCATCCAGTTGCTGAACTGACAGCTCAGATAGGCGCTGGTGACGCCCAATGCCGCGAGCAGCGGGCTCAGACGGTAGCGCGCACACAGGTAGACGGTAAGCGGCAGGTGCACGACGAGCGGATAGACCTGACGGGCAAAAAGCTCTCCGCCAACGACATTGGCGATCGAAAAGGCAGCGCCGGTTGCGGCTCCGACCCCCACCAACTCGAGTGCATGGCGTCGATTGATTTCGATACCGCATAGCGCCGCCGAGGCAAAGACGCCAAAGAGTAGCGTTGTGGCGTGGTGGATTGCCCAAAGGACCATTTCGACCGAGGAGATCATCAGCGTCTCCCGCCCTCGAAGCGCACCGCAAAGTAGGCGTCTTGGAACCCCTGCTTGCTGCTGCGCGACAGCGGAATGCACGCGCCGGAGCGCATGACGATGTCCGTGCGATCGAAGTGGTCGATGTTGCGCAAGTTGACCTGGTAGCTACGGTGGCATTTAAAGAAGGTGGCATTTTGCACCAAACGGTCCTCGACGCTGCGGAACGACTCGAGTGCCTCGATATCGCGTCCGTCGCGCAGGTGGAAGACCACGTGCTTGTTGCGCGCCTCGGCATATTCGATGTCGGACAGGCGCAGGGCGTGGTAGCCAAAGGACGTTTTGATCACGAGCTCGTCGGTTGCCGCCGGGCGCATGCTCGAAAGTTCGTCGAGTAACTGCGCCAGGCGTTCGTAAGTCACGGGCTTGAGCAGATAGTCGAAGGCGCGGACCTCGTAGGACTCCAGTGCAAACTCGGGCGACGAGGTGAGGAACACCAGGCGCACGGCGGTGTCGGCCTGGCGCAATTCGCGTGCGGTGTCCATGCCGTTGACGAGCGGCATGATCATGTCGAGCAGGATGATGTCGGCGCGCGACGCGGCATGGCGCGCCAGCAGGTCCTCGCCGCGCGTAACGAGCGCAACATCGACCGCCGTGCCCGTCTCGATCGACCAACGGTCGATCATCCGGTGCAGTCTATCTAGAAAAGCGACGTCATCGTCGCAGGCAATAATCTTGAGCATTCTGAGCCCCCTTAGTAGTTCGATTTTGCCACATTGGGCGCGGACCACTCGCGGGGGAGCGCCCGTTCGTGCCTCACGGTGCGCAACTCGCGCCGAGCGGTATTGCGGTGGCGAAAGATGCCTCCTGCGCTATCGAGAGCCCGGCTATCCTCAGCTTGCCAGTTCGAAAATGGACCTGCCGCATGATTGAATCTTTATTTCAACTTTACACCTAGGTTTACAGCTGTCTTGTCAGCTGTAAACCTAGGTGTCATACTAAAGCCCCAAGATTCGCTAAAAGAGAGGGGCCTTGATGGCACAGAGCGCGAACATGGATGCGTCGGAGCTTGCACGCGATATCGCGGCCGGCCTGGCATCGGCAACGACGGCAACGGAGCGCGCGGCATTGGTGCCCGCAGAGCTCGTCGAGGCCATTCAGCAACTTAAAACCCAGCGCGACGCGGTGATCCTGGCGCACTATTACGTGGCGCCCGAGGTCCAGGCTGTGGCCGATTACGTCGGCGACAGCTTCTACCTGGCTAAGCTCGCCAAGAGCCTGCCGCAGCAGACCATCGTGCTGTGCGGCGTGGAGTTTATGGGCGAGAGCGCCAAGCTGCTCAACCCCACCAAGACCGTGCTGCTGCCCGAGCCGGGCGCGGACTGCCCCATGGCTCATATGGTCAAGCGCGAGACGGTCGACGCGGCGCGCGCCGAGTACGGCGACGACCTGGCCGTGGTCTGCTACGTCAACTCCACGGTCGAGATCAAGAGCTGGAGTGACGTGTGCGTTACCAGCTCAAACGCCGTCAAGATCGTCTCCGAGCTGCCGCAGCAGCACATCTTGTTCATTCCCGACCAGAACCTGGGCCGCTTCGTAGCCGAGCAGGTGCCGCAAAAGCACGTCATCCTCAACAACGGTTACTGCCCGCGCCATCACATCATCACCGTCGAGCAGATTGTCGACACGACGGAGGCCCACCCCGACGCGCTCGTGCTGGCGCATCCTGAGTGCAAGGCCGACGTCCTGGCTGAGGCCGACTACATCGGCTCTACCGCCGGCATCATCAAATACGCCGAGGAGTCGGACGCGAGCGAGTTCATTATCGTGACGGTCCGCGGCGTGCTCTACGAGCTCGAGCGCCGCTGCCAGGGTACCGGCAAGAAGTTCTACTTCCCTGCGGTGCAGCCCACCTGCGTCAACATGGATCTCATCACGCTCGAAAAGCTCGTGCGCTGCCTGGAGACGGGCGAGGGCGAGGTGCAGATCGGCGTGTCGGACGAGGCCGCCGACCAGGCCAAGCTCACGCTCGACCGCATGCTTGAGTACGCGGCGCGCTAAGCCAATGTGACATGAGGGGCATCCCTTATGCCACATTACAAGGGAGAGGATTCCTGTGGAAACCAAACAATACCCCGATATGGAGTGCGACGTCGTCATTGCCGGTTGCGGCGTGGCAGGCCTGTATGCGGCTCTCAATCTGCCGACGAGCACGCGCGTGATCATGCTCTCCAAGGGCGCGGTCGACGAGTGCGACTCGATGCTCGCGCAGGGCGGCATCTGCGTACTGCCCGAGGGTTCTGACTACGATGCCTTCTTTGAGGACACCATGCGCGCCGGCCATTACGAGAACCGCCGCGAGAGCGTCGACATCATGATCCGCTCGAGCCGCTCGGTCATCAACGACCTGCTGGCCATGGGCGTGGACTTTGAGCGCAAGGCCGACGGCAGCCTCGACTTTACCCGCGAGGGCGCGCACAGCCGCCCGCGCATCGCCTTCCATGCCGATATTACGGGTAAGGAGATTGCGACCAAGCTGCTCCAGGCCGTTCGCAAACTGGATAACGTGCAGATTTTGGAGCACGTGGCCATGACCGACATCCTGACGAGCGAGCGTGACGGCGCCACGGTGTGTGCCGGTGTCGTCGCCGTTCCCGTGGACGAGGACAACTCGGTTCGTCCCGCCGACGAGCTGGTAAATGCCGCCGAGGGCGCGCATGCCGGCGAGCCGTTTAAGATCCATGCCCGCCACACGCTGTGGGCGACGGGCGGCATCGGCGGCGTATACGACCACTCGACCAACTATCCGCAGCTCACGGGCGATGCCTGCTACATCGCTCAGGAGCATGGCATTAAGATGGAGCACCTGGACTACGTGCAGATCCACCCCACGGGACTGTTCTCGCCGCAGCCAGGCCGCACCTTCCTGATCAGCGAGAGCTGCCGCGGCGAGGGCGCGATTTTGCTCAACGCCGCCGGTGAGCGCTTTACCGACGAGCTTCAGCCGCGCGATGTGGTCGCTGCCGCTATTCGCGAGCAGATGAAGCAGGACGGTACTGAGCACGAGTGGCTGAGCTTTGCCCCCGTCGAGCGCGATGTAGTGACCGGGCACTTTGCCAACATTCGCGCACGCTGCTTGGAGGACGGCCGCGACATCTTGGACGAGCCCATCCCCGTTACGCCTACGCAGCACTACTTTATGGGCGGCGTGTGGGTCGACAAGGACGGCCGCACCTCGATGCCCGAGCTCTACGCAGCCGGTGAGACGGCCTGCAACGGCGTTCACGGCAAGAATCGCCTTGCATCAAACAGCCTGCTCGAGGCGCTGGTCTGGGGTCGTCGCGCCGCGTGGTGCATGCGCACCGGCGAGTCGCTTGCCGTGGAGCAGGCGGGCGAGCCCGCGCTCGACGGGCGTCATCGCGCCCTGAGCGCCGACTCCCTGGCAATCGATGATTTGGCCCGTGCCGCCGGCACGCAGGCCGTGGAGGAGTAGACCATGAATCCCATTACCATGAAGCTCGTCGTCGATGATCTGATTCTGCAGGCTCTACGCGAGGACATTACGTTTGAGGACGTGAGCACGGCGAGCGTGTGCCCCACGGCGCGCCCCGCCACGGTGGAGCTCATCGCCAAGGCCGATGGCATCATCGCGGGCTTGGATGTGTTCGCCCGCACCTTTGAGCTGCTGGATTCGCAGAGCTCGGTGCTGTTTGATGTTGCCGACGGTGACGAGGTGCACGCCGGCGACCACGTGGGCCAGGTGCGCGGCGATGCGCGCGTGCTGCTTTCGGGCGAGCGCGTGGCGCTCAACTACCTGCAGCGCATGAGCGGTATCGCTACCTATACGCACAGAATGGCAGCGGCGCTCGAGGGTACCAAGACCGTGCTTGTCGACACACGCAAGACCACGCCGGGCATGCGCGTTTTCGAGAAGGCGGCGGTTGAGATCGGCGGCGGCAGCAACCATCGCTACAACCTGTCGACAGCCGTCATGCTCAAGGACAACCACATCGATGCCGCCGGTGGCGTGACGCGCGCGATCGAGATGGCGCGCGCCCACGCGTCGTTTACCACGACGGTCGAGATTGAGTGCGAGAACCTGGACATGGTACGCGAGGCCGTGGAGGCCGGTGCTGACATTATCATGTTCGACAACATGACCCATGACGACATGGCCGCCGCGATTGAGCTTATCGCCGGTCGTGCCAAGACCGAGTGCTCGGGCAATGTGGATGCCAGCAATATCCGCGCCCTGGCTGATCTGGGCGTCGACTACATTAGCTCGGGCGCCCTGACGCACTCCGCGCCGATCCTCGACCTCTCGCTTAAGCACCTGCGTCTGCTGGACGGTAAATAATGAACGCCCGCGAGCGTCGCCGTGCCATCATGGGCGTGCTCGAAGGAGCCAAGGAGCCCGTTTCGGGCAGCGCGCTTGCCCGCGAGGTTGGCGTGAGCCGTCAGGTCGTGGTTCAGGATATTGCCCTGTTGCGTGCCGATGGGCACGATATCGTGGCGACCAACCGCGGCTACGTGCTGCAGGAAGCCGCGAGTAGCCCCGCCGTGCCCACGCGTCTTGTTAAGGTGCGCCACAGCGTGGAGCAGGCGGGCGACGAGCTTACGAGTATCGTCGACGCGGGTGGCGCCGTGCTCAACGTGATCGTCAACCATCGTGTGTACGGCAAGATCACGGCCGACCTGGACATCCGCAACCGCCGCGATGTCGAGCGCTACCTAGAGGGCATCGCCAGCGGCAAGAGCTTCCCGCTGCTGACGGTGACCAGCGGCTACCACTTCCATCGCATCGCCGCGGAAGACGAGCAGACCCTCGACGAGATCGAGGCCATGCTCAAGGAGAAGGGCTACCTTGCCGATTTAATGCCCTACGAGGACGACCTGTCCTAGTAACGACGAATGCAAAAGGAGGCCTCCGCGGCGATGCGGAGGCCTCCTTTTTGTGCACGGTGTACTTTTGAGTGTGCAAGTGCGGGAGTTGTTACTCCTCGACGATCTCGGTGATCGCGCCAGCGGGGCAAGCGTCCTGGCAAGCGCCACAGGCGACGCAGGAGTCCTCGTCAGCGACGGTAGCGACGTCCTGGAGCTCCAGAACGCCAGCGGGGCAGGAGTCGACGCAAACGCCACAAGCGATGCACTCGTCGGCATCAATTACGGGATGAGCCATGGTAGTTTCCTCTCTGTTGACCGACGCTACAGGCGATGCGCGCCGGTTTGATTCGGGCAAAAACATACCACGGGAGCGACCGTTTGCAATACCCTCTGGCCGGCATCTTCATACCGTTCGCCGAGTATGCCAAGGTTTACTAAAAAACGCGCAGGTGGGGCCGTTGAGCTGCGCAAATGTTAGCTATAGGTGACTTGAAATATAGGGCGATTGAGCGTGCTTGCGGAAACCGCATCCCATTATTTGGCCGAAAAACGGGTCGAACTTTCCCCAGGGAAGCCCGGGGCCGCCATGTGCGCTCCCAAGCCCAAACCTCAGCCATCTCTACATAGATCTCAATAGATCTGCCGAGAACTCAAACAGTGCATCTACCTGCGCATTTGAGAACCTAAACTCTCAGAGATAAGAAATCTTATATGAATTGACTTAGATTTTGTATATTCCGGCCCATAAGGGGATACACTACATCCTGAAAGACAAGCCGAAGCGCCACACGACAGACCGTCGAGGCGGCGCGAACGCAAAAGAGAGAGGGAATTTCTAATGAGTAAGATTCTTGGTATCGACCTTGGTACTACTAACTCCGCTATGGCCGTCCTCGAGGGCGGTTCTCCGACCATTATCGTGAACGCCGAGGGCGACCGCACCACCCCGTCTGTTGTTGGCTTCCGTGCCGACGGCGACCGTGTCGTGGGTAAGGCCGCTAAGAACCAGGCTGTCACCAACCCCAAGAACACCGTGTTCTCCATCAAGCGCTTCATGGGCCGCAAGTACTCCGAGTGCACCTCCGAGATCAAGACCGTGCCGTACGAGGTCAAGGAGGGCCAGGGTGGCCGTGCCGTCGTCGACATCGAGGGCAAGGATTACACCGCCGAGCAGGTGAGCGCCATGACGCTCGCAAAGATGAAGGCCGACGCCGAGAAGTATCTGGGCGAGACCGTCACCGACGCCGTCATCACCGTCCCGGCCTACTTCAACGACGCCCAGCGTCAGGCCACCAAGGACGCCGGTAAGATCGCCGGCCTCAACGTCAAGCGTATCGTCAACGAGCCGACCGCTGCTGCTCTGGCCTATGGCCTGGACAAGCAGGGCACCGACCAGCGCATTCTGGTCTTCGACCTGGGCGGCGGCACCTTCGACGTCTCCATCCTCGACCTCGCCGACGGCGTGTTTGAGGTTCTGTCCACCTCGGGCGACAACCACCTGGGCGGCGACGACTGGGATCAGCGCGTCATCGACTGGATGGCCGATAAGTTCCAGCAGGAGAACGGTGTCGACCTGCGTCAGGACCCCATGGCCCTGCAGCGTCTGAAGGAGGCCGCCGAGAACGCCAAGAAGGAGCTCTCCGCAGCCCAGCAGTCCACCATCAACCTGCCGTTCATCACCATGAACCAGTCTGGCCCGCTGCACCTCAACTACACGCTGACCCGCGCCGAGTTCGAGAAGATCACCCGCGACCTGCTCGAGCGCTGCAAGCAGCCTGTCACCAACGCCCTGCGCGACGCTAAGCTCAAGCTCTCCGATCTGACCGAGGTCATCCTCGTCGGCGGCTCCACCCGTATGCCCGCCGTCCAGGATCTGGTCAAGACCATGACCGGCAAGCAGCCCAACATGTCCGTGAACCCCGACGAGGTCGTTGCCGACGGCGCTGCCGTCCAGGGCGGCGTGCTCACCGGCGACGTCGAGGGCATCCTGCTGCTCGATGTTACCCCGCTGTCGCTGGGCGTCGAGACTATGGGCGGCATCATGACCAAGATGATCGACCGCAACACCACGATCCCGACCTCCAAGACCGAGGTCTACTCCACCGCTGCCGACAACCAGACCAGCGTCGAGATCAACGTGCTCCAGGGCGAGCGCGAGCTTGCCCGCGACAACAAGTCGCTCGGTAAGTTCCAGCTGACCGGTATCCCGGCTGCCCGCCGCGGTGTGCCGCAGATCGAGGTCACCTTCGACATCGACGCCAACGGCATCGTCAAGGTCTCCGCTAAGGACAAGGGCACCGGCAAGGAGCAGCAGATCACCATTTCCGGCTCCACCGCTCTGTCCGACGACGAAGTCGATCGTATGGTCAAGGACGCCGAGGCTCATGCCGAGGAGGACAAGAAGCAGAAGGAAGAGGTCGAGGTCCGCAACCAGACCGATAGCCTGTGCTACTCCACCGAGCAGACCCTCAACGAGCTGGGCGACAAGGTTTCCGCCGATGTGAAGTCCAAGGCCGAGACCGCTATCGCCGACGCCAAGAAGGCGCTCGAGGGCTCTGACGTCGAGGCCATCAAGGCCGCTGGCGAGTCCCTGCAGTCCGTGGCCTACGAGCTGGCCCAGGTTGTCTACGCCGACGCTCAGCAGCAGACCGACGGTGCCGCTGGCGCCCAGCCTGCCGACGATGACGTTGTCGACGCCGACTACGAGGTTGTGGACGACGAGGACAAATAATCATGTCCGCCCGTAAAGCTCGCACGGAGGCGGCCGCCGCTGGCGCCGCCCCCGTTGACTCTGAGGAGAAGGACGTGAAGATTCCCGTAGAGGCCGTTGACGATACCGAGGCCAACGAGGCCCCGGCCGCCGAGGCTGCCGAGAACCAGGTAGAGGATTCTAACAAGGAGGCGACGATGACCGAGGACGAGATGGTGGAAGCCGCTATCCGCGCCGGTGAGGAAGCCGCCGACAACGACTTTAAGCTCAAGTTCGAGCAGGCCCAAAAGGAGCTTGCCGACGTGCGCAATGAGCTCGATGCTGCGGCAGAGGCTCAGAAGGCCGCCGAGGACAAGGCAAAGGACGCCACCGAGCGTACCGCCCGTCTGCAGGCCGACTGGGAGAACTTCCGTCGCCGCACCGCCAATGAGCGTATCGCCGAGCGCGAGCGCGCGACCGAGAAGCTTGTCACCGCGCTGTTGCCGGTGATTGACGATATCGAGCGCGCGATCGACCATGCCCGTAGCCAGGAGCTTTCCGACGATTTTAAGCAGTTCGTCGATGGCGTCGACGCGGTGCATGCCAAGCTGCTCGATGTGTTTGCGCACGAGGGCGTTGAGCCCATCGATCCCAAGGGTGAGGCGTTCGATCCGCTCGAGCACCAGGCCGTGGGTCGCGTCGAGGACGCATCGCAGTACGACGAGACCGTCAACGACGTGTACCAGAAGGGCTACCGCATGGCGGATCGCATCCTGCGTTCCGCGATGGTGACGGTGACCTACGGTGGCGAGAAGCGCCCCGCACCGGAGCCCGAAGCGGCGCCCGAGGATGCCGCGGCCGATACGGCCGAGAGCACCGAGGAGTAATTGAGAAGGGCCCCGGGGCAACACCCGGGGCCCTTTCTGGCCTAGTGCCATATGAAAGCATGAACCGCCGCCCGCTGTGCGGCGGATGAAACAGGAGAGGAGCTACGATGGCTGCAGGCAAAACCTTCTATGACATCCTGGGCGTATCCAAGAGCGCCTCCGACAAAGAGATCAAGAGCGCGTTTCGCAAGCTCGCGCAAAAATATCACCCCGATGCCGGCGGCGACGAGGCCAAGTTTAAGGAGATCAGCGAGGCCTACGAGACGCTTTCGGACGAGAAGAAGCGCAAAGAGTACGACCAGATGCTCATGTTCGGCGGCATGCCGGGCGCGGGCGGCGCGTATGGCGGCGGCTACGGTGCCGGCGCGGGCGCCAGCGGCTGGGGCGATATCTTCGACAGCATCTTCAGCGGCAATGGCGCCTGGGGTAGCGATTGGGGCTCGGGCTTTGCCGGGGCTGCGGGCGCTGCCGGTGCCGGCGCGGGTCGCAGCCGCGCTCGCAAGGGCGGCGACCTATCGCTGACCGTCGATGTGACGGCCGAGGACGCGTTTCGCGGCGTGACGCACAAGGTCACCTATCGCATTCCCTCGACAGGCGAGCAGCAGACCATCACGGTCTCGGTGCCCGCGGGCGCGGTCGATGGCGGCAAGCTACGCTACAAGCGTCGCGGCGAGTATGGCGTTGCGGGTGGCGAGCGCGGCGACCTGGTCGTGACCACGCATGTGGAGGAGCACCCGCTGTTCAAGCGCAAAGGCGCCGACGTGACCATGGAGGTACCGGTCTCGGTCTACGAGGCGGCGCTCGGCTGCACGGTGGATGTGCCCACGCCCGGCGGCGCGACGGTTCGTCTGAAGGTGCCCGCTGGCACCCAGACGGGCAAGAAGTTCCGCTTTAAGGAGATGGGTGCGCCCGACGTTAAGCACCGTGGCCGCACAGGCGCGCTGCTCGTCGAGATCAAGGTGCAGGTCCCCACGAACCTATCCGATGACGAGCGCGATGCCATGACCAAGCTGCGCGAGGCCGACACGCGCGACTACCGCGAGAAGGTCAACCGTTACAAGGCGACGTACTAGGGCGGTCGTGGCGCACGCCCGCGCCCGCGGGCTTATGATGGACGATAACGAGACGGAAAGGGGTCAGGTAGCATGGCCGAGGACAATAGGAACAAACCGCTGTACATGATCAGCGTGGCGGCCGAGCTGACCGGCATGCACCCGCAGACTCTGCGCGTCTACGAGTCCAAAGGCTTGGTGAATCCCCAGCGCTCGGGCGGTAACACGCGTCTGTATTCGCGTGCCGATATCGAGCGCCTGGAGCTCATCAACCAGCTGACCGACGAGGGCATCAACCTTGCCGGCGTGGTGCGCATCCTCGATATGAAGGAGCGTGCCGAGGAGCGCGAGCGCGAGAACGAAAAGCTCCGCGCCCGTGTGCGCCAGCTCGAGGACGAGCTGCACGAGTACAAGATGCAGAAGAAGATCACCGCCCTGGCCCCGCGCGATGGCTCGGTCAACCCCGAGCAAGTCATGCGCAAACTGCTGGGCACGGGCGGCGACCTGTAGGCACTCATTGGGGACAGACTTAAATGAGTACCTGCAGAATGAGAGTGGATAATCTCCCGTTTTTTGCCTGTTTGCAGGCTCAAAGTGGGAGATTATCCACTCTCGTCATTTGAGCGTCTAAGTCTGCCTCCCCAGGACCTAACTCGTCCTCTGCTTTACTGAGATAAAGTGAACGCAGAGATTCGTAACCCACTCTCAACCGTTCTATGGCACGATATTGAACGAATGTATGCTATGCGCCCAAATCGTTTTGGGCAGAGTGGGAGACAGTATGGTCAAGCTGTACGAGGATGGCATCTACCTGCGCGGCGGCAGCGAGGTTGTGCCTGCGGCCGAGGCTGCCGAGCGCGGTATTACGCAGACGCCCGAGGATGCCAAGCGCGGCACCATCGCGTATTCGATCCTCCAGGCACACAATACGTCCGGAGATCCCGAGGCACTCAAGATTCGCTTCGACGCCATGGCGAGCCACGACATCACCTTTGTCGGCATCATCCAGACGGCGCGCGCCTCGGGCATGGAGCGGTTCCCGCTGCCTTACGTGCTCACCAACTGCCATAATTCGCTGTGCGCCGTGGGCGGCACCATCAACGAGGACGACCACGTCTTTGGCCTCTCGGCCGCCAAGAAGTACGGTGGCATCTTCGTTCCGCCGCATATCGCCGTTATCCACTCCTTTATGCGTGAGAACTTCGCGGGCTGCGGCAAGATGATTCTGGGCTCCGACTCGCACACCCGCTACGGCGCCCTGGGTACCATGGCCGTGGGCGAGGGCGGCGGCGAGCTGGCCAAGCAGCTGCTGCGCGACACCTACGATGTCGCCTATCCCGGCGTCGTCGCCATCTACCTCACGGGTGCCCCGCGCCCCGGCGTCGGCCCGCACGATGTGGCGCTCGCCATCATCCGCGCCGTCTTTGCCAAGGGCTACGTCAAGAACAAGGTCATGGAGTTCGTGGGCCCCGGCATCGCGAGCATGACGACCGACTACCGCAACGGCGTCGACGTCATGACCACCGAGACCACCTGCCTGTCGAGTATCTGGGCCACCGACGAGGACACGCACGCGTTTTTGACCATGCATGGTCGCGGCGACGACTACCGCGAGCTCAAGCCCGCCGATGTCGCCTACTACGACGGCTGCGTCGAGGTCGATCTGTCCAGCATCAAGCCCATGATCGCACTGCCGTTCCATCCTTCCAACGGCTTTGAGATCGACGAGCTCAACGAGAACCTCGAGGACATCCTTCACGAGGTGGAGCTCGAGGCCGCCAAGATCGGCGAGGGCAAGACGCACTTTAGCCTGCTCGATAAGATCGTCGACGGCAAGCTGCGCGTGCAGCAGGGCGTTATTGCCGGCTGCTCGGGCGGCAACTACGACTCCGTGGTCCAGGCTGCCCGCGTGCTCAAGGGCGCCAACACCGGCTGCGGCGAGTTCTCGCTGTCGGTCTATCCCACGAGCCAGCCCGTGGCACTCGAGCTTACACGTCGCGGCTATATCTACGACCTTATGGAGGCCGGCGCGATTGTGCGCACGGCATTCTGCGGCCCGTGCTTCGGTGCCGGCGACACGCCCGCCAACAACGGCCTTTCGATCCGCCACACTACGCGCAACTTCCCCAACCGCGAGGGTTCCAAGCCGGGCAACGGCCAGTTGAGCGCTGTGGCTCTGATGGACGCCCGCTCCATTGCAGCGACGGCTGCCAACGGCGGCGTCCTGACGCCGGCGACCGACCTGCCCGAGGACACCTGGGACGAGGCCTGCGAGTACACCTTTGACGATGCGCCGTACAAAAAGCGCGTGTACTGGGGCTTTGGCAAGGCGGAGCCTGCCGACGAGCTGGTCGAAGGCCCCAACATCAAGCCGTGGCCCGCGATGGAGCCGCTCGGCGACGATATCCTGCTCAAGGTGTGCTCCAAGATCATGGACCCGGTCACCACGACCGACGAGCTCATTCCCTCGGGCGAGACGAGTTCCTTCCGCTCCAACCCGCTGGGTCTGGCCGAGTTTACGCTGAGCCGCCGCGACCCGGCCTACGTGGGCCGCTCCAAGGAGGTCGACGCCGTGGAGAAGCGCCGCGTCGCCGGCGAGTCCGCGGGCGACCTAGCGGCGCTTGATGCCGAGCTTGCCGGCGTGTTTGAGGCACTGGCGGGCGCGGGCGTCGCGGCCGATGCCAAGGCGACAGAATACGGCTCCGTGCTCTATGCCAAGAAGCCCGGTGACGGTTCCGCTCGCGAGCAGGCCGCGAGCTGCCAGCGCGTGATCGGCGGCCTAGCCAACATCGTTCACGAGTACGCCACCAAGCGCTATCGCTCCAACGTGATGAACTGGGGCATGGTGCCCTTCCAGATGGAGACGGAGCCCAACTTTGAGGTGGGCGACTACGTCTTTGTGCCGGGTATCCGTGCCGCGCTCGATGGCGACCTCAAGAACATCGCCGCCTACGTGGTGCGCGTCGACGGTGCGGTCGAGCAGATTGAGCTCTACATTGCCGATATGACGGCGGAGGAGCGTGCCATCGTTAAGGCCGGCTGCCTGATCAACTACAACAAGTTCAAGGCCGCTGCCGAGTAACGCACTTAATTGTCCGCCCGGGGCCACCCTTTCCCGCCCGCTCACGCGCTTCGCGAGGGTCGCGTTCGGCAAAGGGTGGCCCCGGGCTACGTTTCTGCGTTCTCGTTGGGTCTTGAGGGACGCGAATAAATAGACTTGCTTGATGCCGCCTCTTTTTATTGGGGCGGCTTCTTTTTGGACCACCACAAAGGTGTCTGTCCGGCGGGTTCTTATTTCGATGGGGTCCAGGTTATCTCATCGTCAAATAGCCAAGTGCGTGCTGAGCCGCTGTCGCGCGCTGTCTGCGGATCGGGCTCGCAGGTTTGTTCGTAGGCATCCTCGGTACACCGATCCATAAAATCGACGACTGCCGTCTGGTCGCCTTCCATGACGTAGATCACGTTGCCATCCGAGATATAGACTCCCGGCCCTTCGTTGTCCACGTAGCCGGGGTCGTATGAAACGTTGCACAGTCTGCTCCCGTTTGCCGCATCGAGTTCAAGGGTCGAATAATACCCGCCATTCATTTGGCCTTTCTTGGCTCGATATATTGCGGCGCCGTACCATCGCTTAAACGTCTTGCCTTTGAGTAAACTGGTTGCCTTGCCGATAAGCTGCTCATTTTGGGTATAGCGCGTGGCTCCAAGTTCGATTCGGGGATAGTTGCTGACCCCAAGCGCTGCGGGCGTACCGTCGAAATCGACGGTGATTGAATCGGGTTTGACGATATCGGTGAGGATTTCGATGGGATAGCTTATGGTTTCAACCGCCGCCTGCGTCGCCGAGGCAGGGAGAAATGCGAGATAGATAATGCCTACGCCGACTGCGGCAATCGCAAACGCTAAGACGAGCAGGCCGATATAGGTGGAGCGTTTCACGGCGGGTACCTCGCAAACAGCATGCATTCATTAAGATAAGTGATACCAGCTTACGACAATATTCAAAAGAAAGCGACCGCCCGGAATGAGAGGGCTAAAAGGCCCTATTGGGCTTCGATTTGGGATCGCTAAACGTAGACTGGGCTTGATGCCGCCTCTTTTAATCGGGGCTGATTCTTCTCTGGACCACCACAAAGGGGACAGGCGCCTTTGTGGTGGTTTCATTGGTCTCAATCTGTAACAGCTGGGCTGCAAAAAGCGGGTTTGGTGTTACAGGTTGAGATTTTCGGACGGGGCTCCGCGGTTAATCTCGATCTGTAACATCTGGACCCCAATTTGCCGAGTAGTTGTTACAGATTGAGACAAACGGTTGCCGTCGATCGCTTCATCTAAATCTGTAACACCTGGGACCGAAAAGGGCCGCTGGATGTTACAGGTTGAGACAGCGGGGTGTGTTGGAGCGAAAACCACCACAAAGGCCCCTTGCGGTGGTTTTTGAGGGGCCAAATGTTTTCCTGTTAGAGTCCAACGCGGACTGTTGGCACCTTTAGTTGTTAGCGGCGGGAAACGGCCGCATGATTAAATAGTTGAACTATTCTCACTACTTTCACTATTTGCACTATTGATACTATAATCACGATAACGACGACAGTAGGAAGGTGGGGACATTGAAGCGCACGATAATCAACCCGTTTAAGCCGACCGCTGGCGCTGAACCTCCGGTCCTTATCGGACGCGAGCGGGTTATTGATGATTTTAGGGACGGCATCGAAGAAGGCGTGGGCGCCCCCGGAAGGCTCATGCGCATTACCGGCCCGCGCGGGTCGGGCAAGACGGCGCTGTTGACAGAGCTCGGCGATATTGCGAAGTCGTATGGTTGGCGCGTGGTTGACGTGACTGCGGCGGGCAGTATCGTCGACGCCATTCAACATGAGCTCGCACGCACCTCGGACAATACCGAGCTTCATTTAGAAGCAAGTCTTGGTGTGGTGAAAGCGGGCGTATCTAAGTCCTTGACCGGGCCTGAGACGTTGCGGGGCGTCTTGACGAGCGTGGCGTCGCGGGAAACGCAACATGGTGCCGGTCTGCTGGTGACGGTCGATGAAATACAGGATGCGGATGCTGATGACGTGCGGCTCGTTGCAGCGGCCGTGCAGCACCTTATCCGCGAACGCAAGAATATCGCGTTTGTATTTGCTGGCTTGACCATGGGCGTAATGGACCTCATCAACGGCCGTGCCCTTACATTTCTACAACGAGCTAAGGCTGAGGAGCTCGCCTCGATTCCGCTGTCGGATGTTTCGGATTCGATGGCTTCAACCGTGGAAGGTGCCGGTTTGCACTTGGATGGCAAGGCGCTTGAAATGACGGCTTGTGCTACGAGGGGATATGCGTATCTCGTGCAACTCGTGGGCTATCGCGTATTCGCGAATGCGCGCAGGCATGCCGACCGCGATGCGTCGATTTCACTTGAGGATGCCCAGAAGGGCATTGAAGATGCGTATGGGGAGTTTGAGGGCTCCGTGCTCGACGTTGCCCTTGCCGATTTGCCGCTTCGCGCGATTGAGTACCTCATTGCCATGGCCAAGCATGAGGGGAATGTGCCGACCAAAGAGATCGCAGCGGGGCTCTCCTTGCCCCCTGCGAGCCTGACAGCGACACGACGGCAACTTATCAAGGCACAGGTTATCGATGCGCCCTCACGTGGCATGGTGAGGTTCTCGATTCCATTGCTGCGCGAATATCTGCTTAAGAGCTCGAATGAAATCCTATCAAGATATTGATATTTGTCGGATAGCTTGAAGGGGCCAAAAGCCAACGTCAGAGACTAAAAACGGCCTTCAACGCCGGCGATTGGTCCCTGCCAACCCAAAGAAGCCGCCGCAGGGATGGTTCCTGCGGCGGCTTCTTGCATCGTAGGGCGGAAATGATCGCCGAAAACCACCACAAAGGGGACGGGCACCTTTGTGGTGGTGGGGAGCGAGCTCGATGTCGCCGTTCGGGTTGAGCAACATTTCAATGAAAACCTCTACAGGATTTCGTCCGGGCTGGCGGATTTGGTCGTTTTGGGGATGCCGAGTTTGGACGATGCGAAATCGTCAACATTGTCCTTGATTCCATCTTTAGTGAAGACGGTGACCGTATAGGTGCTGTGCCCAAATTCGCTTTTGTCGCGTATCGCCCAGGCCTGCCAGTAGGCAGCTCTGCCTCGCTCTCTGATTTTTCCTATGCGGCGGAGTTCTGTTCGCTTTAATTTCTGGTCGCTGTCGACGGTTCGGCCGACCTCATCGGTGAGCCCGCACTGTTCAAGCAGTTTGTCGAGGACTTGGTTCATGTGACGCTCATCGGTGTTTGGAGCATAGTCGTAAGCGAGGGTGATGGAGGCAAGGGGTTGGTCATCGATCAGATAGTTCATCGCTTGAGGTTCAAGGTTGAAGTAGGGAGAACGTCCGTCGACCTGACCGAGCAGCGGCAGCTTTGACCGCCAAAGCCCGGTGGGAATTGCATCTTCGTAGAGCACACCGCGGCAGATAAAGGAGAGCGAGGTGGCACGCGAGCCGGCGTCGACCATCCCGCACAAATCGAAGGGCGAGGCGATACCCAGGGAAAAGGGTGTGACGACGATAAGAAAGAGCATCACGATGGGTATGGCGAGAATGGCAATGACGTTGCGAGCAGTAGAATAAGACGACTTCATATCTGCTCCTTGAGACGAAGAGCTATCAAGAACGAGAGAAATGAATATGCTTTAATCACAGTTCATTTTAACCTCAATACGAGCAGGAATAACGGATATTAGGAGCGAGCTCGATGTTGATGTGGACCAACACAAAGGTGCCTGTCCCCTTTGTGGTGGTTCCGTTTGTCTCGATCTGTAACAGCTGGGCTGTTAAAAGCGGGCCTGGTGTTACAGATTGAGATTTTTGGGCGGGGCTCCGCGCTCCATCTCAATCTGTAACACCTGGGACCGAAAAGGGCTGCCAGATGTTACAGATTGAGACAGTTGGGTTCCACGGTCGCGCCGGACCGACACTCTCAAGTCCTATCTCTCAATCACTCAGAAAATCTTATATATAGAGACTTAGATTTGTGTATAAGATCGCGTAAAGCTGGCAACAATACTTCTCGAACAACGTGAAGCCGCCCCGTAGGGCGGCCGCCCCAAGAGAGGTGATTCCATGAGAATCGATAAGCTAGCAATGACGTCGCGCGAGGCGCTGCAGACCGCCATGAGCACGGCTGCCGATGCACAGGCCGGCGCGGTGGAGCCGATCCACCTGCTGTCTGCCCTGCTCGGTGCCGGCGAGCGCAATATCTTCGTGATCATCGAGCGCATCGGTGCCGACCCGGCTCAGCTCGCACGCTCCACACAAGATGCCATCGACCATGCGCCCAAGGTGTCGGGCGAGGGTCAGCAGATGGGCCTGTCCAACGAGCTCGTTCGCGTGATCGAGAAGGCCGAGAAAAAGGCCACCAAGATGGGCGACAGCTTTGTGGTGACCGAGCATCTGCTGATGGCACTTGCCGAGGACAAGGGTGAGGCGGGTCGCGTGCTGCGTGACGCCGGCGTGACCAAGGAGCGCATCGAGCAAGTCTACGAGGAACTGCGCGGCGATGACCGCGTGACGTCTGCCGAGGACAAGACGCAGTTTGAGGCGTTGGAGCAGTACGGTCGCAACATCTGCGATCTGGCTCGCGCCGGCAAGCTCGACCCGGTCATCGGCCGTACCGACGAGATCCGTCGTACTATTCAGGTTCTGTCCCGCCGCACCAAGAACAACCCCGTGCTCATCGGCGAGCCGGGCGTCGGCAAGACGGCCATCGTCGAGGGCATTGCTCAGCGAATCGTGGCCGGCGACGTACCGAGCACCCTGCGCGACCGCGACCTCATCGAGCTCGACATGAGCGCGCTGGTCGCCGGCGCCAAGTACCGCGGCGAGTTCGAGGACCGCTTGAAGGCCGTGCTCAAGGAAGTGCAAAAATCCGAAGGCAAGGTCATCCTGTTCATCGATGAGCTCCATACCATCGTGGGCGCGGGTGCCACCGAGGGCTCCATGGACGCCGGCAACATCCTCAAACCGGCGCTCGCTCGTGGCGACCTGCACGCGATCGGCGCGACCACGCTCGACGAGTACCGCAAGTACATCGAGAAGGACGCGGCGCTCGCCCGTCGTTTCCAGACCGTGATGGTCAGCGAGCCTACCGTCGAGGACACCATTTCAATCCTGCGTGGCCTGAAGGAGAAGTACGAGATCTTCCACGGCGTACACATCACCGATAGCGCGCTCGTGGCTGCCGCCGACCTCTCCGACCGCTACATCGCCGACCGCTTCCTGCCCGATAAGGCCATCGACCTGGTCGATGAGGCCGCGAGCCG
>OGYX01000258.1_pt1 | contig 40555 bp, 40 predicted proteins | sample 1576601 | NCBI WGS metagenome assembly OGYX01 (sample SAMEA3541561, study PRJEB24748) | human gut metagenome | biome: human gut; feature: human-associated habitat; material: faeces | place: China | collected 2012 | reverse complement strand
GATACACTCCATGATTTCATCAAGTACGGTGTAACATATGTTTGACAAACCAACAGTTGGCTAAGAGCTCCGCTCATGGTCAGTGCATAAAAGGCAAGTATGCAATTTGAGATTTGAGAAATGAGAAAGGATATGGCAATTTTTTGTAAAAAGGCAGCAGGCAACATCCTTATACTTTCCTTTGCTCTACCATACAGCATTCTACTTTTCTCCCATCTGCTGCACAGATGATCCGCCCTTTCTCTCCAGAAAGGAATGACGAGAATGTCTTCTCGTCATTCCCCACAAGTCCCTGCTATCGGAAATTCGTAAGAATTTTCTATACGTAGTGGGCCGGTCTGCTCTAAAGCGTATAGACTTTTGATAAAAACAAGGAACAACATCTCCCCTTCATTCCTTCGCTCCAACATACAGCATTCTGCCCGTTTATGCAACTTTGGAATTCTTACCTTTATACAAGACATAAAAATGAGACTTTCCATTTTTATGAAAAGTCTCGTTTTCTTTTAATGCTTGTACAAATGCGCGAAGCTAATCTGCACACTCCAGCATCATTCCTCAAATCTAAATCCTGTCTTTTCCGCTCTTCTCCAGCACTTCCAGTCGGAACTGGCTTTCGTCGTCGCCTTCTTCGGCGGCTTCTTTATAGAGGGTTCGTGCTTTTTCCATATCTTCCGGCAATCCGCCAAGGCCTTTTTCGTAGAAGTAGCCTAAGGCGCCTTTGGCCAGGGTGTTTCCCATTTCGGCGGCCCGCTGGTACCACAGGGCGGCTTTCTGTTCATCGGGAGGAATGCCTATGCCATTTTCTGCGATGAGTGCCAGGCGGTAGGCGGCATCGGAGGATCCGTCTTTCCATGCCTTCTTCAAGAGTGAAAGGCCTTTTTCCCTGTCCATCGCAGTGCCTATACCGTCGTACCAGGCGCATCCCAGCTGATATTCGCTGTAGTGGTCGTGGCCTGCTGTCGCCGCCTTGCTGTAGAAGGCAAAGGCTCTGGCATCATTCTTATCCACCAGAAGGCCTTCCTGGCACAGGTCACCCATCTTTTCCAGGGCATACCAGTAGCCCATGGCGCAGGCCTGAGACAGGAGATGGATACCTTCTTCGAAGTTAATCATAATGCCGCCGGACAGATACATATCGGCCAGCTCTACCTTGGCAAAACAGTCATTGTCTTCTGCCATGGCACGGGCTTTTGGAAAAGCATCCGTAAGCAGATGATATCGGTCATCCATACCCAGCCAGCGTGCGGCGGCCAGGGTGGCCAGAGCATCTCCTGCCTTCTGTCCTTTGTCAAACCATGCGGCCGCCTTATCTTCATCCTGCGCGGTATGGCCCAGTCCATGTTCCAGAATAAAGCCCAGGAAATACATAGCCCGGCCATTTCCGTTTTCTGCCTCTTTTGAAAACAGAACCAGGGCTTCGTCCGCCTGCCCGTTAAAAAGTAATTTTTCTGCCTGCTGCATAACTCCCTCACACGTTCCAGTCATGAATAAGCCGTTCAGCCATATTTTCCGGATTCTTCAGGTACATCTGCGCAGGAATATATCCCATCTGCGCCGCCAGGCGGATTTTAATCATCCCCTGTTTTTCGTCCTGTTTTGTACCACATCCGACCATCTGCAGAAATCCTGCTGCAAATACTCCGGCCGGATAATTTCTGAGGCAGGCCCGGTTGACAGCTGCCCATGTCTTTTCCTTTTCCCTGCGGGAGGCATACACTTTGCCCAGGCGGTAGCTGGCTTCCCCATTGCCTTTTTCATCGGCCAGGCGGAGCCATTCCATCGCCTTTGCCTCGGATTCTTCATTGCCTGTATCCCGCAGATATCCATTGGCCAGCCGCATAGCTGCCGCCGGATTGCCGAGGGAGTACGCCCGTTCATAGTGATGAACCGCCTTATTCCATGCCGGTTCGGTTCCCCATCCGGCTTCATAGCATTCGCCCAGATAGAATTCTCCATCAGGAACTCCCATGAGCGCCAGATGATTGGCCTGATTGAACACATCCCTGCGGGATTCCCTGTCTTCCTTCAGCCGTTCTGTCTGGAGCAGACGAAGCCGTGCCAGCCAGTAATCCTGCGAAGCCGCACGGCGGAGCCAGGAAAGAGACTCCTCTGCATCCTTTTCTGTACCTGTCCCATAGAGAAGGCAGGCCGCCCATTCCGTCATAGCCAGCACATCACCGCCCTCTGCCATGCGGGAAAGAGCATCCGCCATGGCCACGTCATCTTCCGTTTTCCCTGTGCGGGAAAGTCCGCCCACTTCCATGGTGCAGCAGGCGCTGCGGCAGAGAACCTTTTCCTCGCTGTCTTCTTTCCCTTTGGAAAAGGCAGCCATGGACCGGAGCAGTGTCCGGGTATCGCCAGTGTATATCCCCTGGGTCAGAAAAATCTGGCCAAGGGCATACAGAGCCCGGCCATCATTCTGCTGTCCTTCCTTCATAAGGGAAGGCATGGCTTCTTTGAGCTGGTAATGAATAAATTGTGCTTCGGCTTCCATAGGTTGACCTCCCTGGTCACGAAAACGAATCAGATACGGCGGAGTGCTTCCAGCAGGTTAATCTTTTCTCTGGAATTCAGTACATCCTTAGCATCCACTACGCCGGCAGCGGCGGCCTGCTCCAGAAGGACACGGCCTCTTCTTCTGTCCACCTTCATGCCAATGCCCTGCATCTTCATGAGGCCAAGAATATAATAACCTTCCGGCCAGCCGGCCTGTGCCGCCTTTTCCATATATTTGATGCCGTCCTTAATCTTTGCAGTGTAAATCTTGAAACGGCCCATAGCGAAATATCCGCGCCCATTTCTTGTCTTAACGGCCTGTTTATACCAGTTTTCAGCAGCCTTCATATCCTTCGGCACACCGCGGCCATAGTAGGCACGGTCACCCATAACGCACATAGCATCTACGCTGCCCAGCTGAGCTGCCTTTTCGGTCCAGATGGTGGTCTGAATTTCGCTGGCCTGCGGGAACTGCTTATCATCATAAAGACGGGACATGCTGTATACAGCCAGAATGCTGTCTTTGCTGCGGCAGGCCATATCATAGCAGCGTCTGGCCTGTTCAAAGGATTTTTCGCATCCAAGGCCATAGTGATAGCAGTCACCCAAACGTACAAGAGCCAGGTTATCGCCCATTTTTGCTGCCTTTTCCACATAACCAAAAGCTTTTCTGCGCACTTCAGTATCCTGCTGACGCATGAGGATACCTGCCGCCTGGAGCATAGCCGCCCAATAGCCGGCATCGGCAGCCTTTGTGAGCCAGGACAGAGCCATGTCTCTGTCCGGCTTAACCAGAATGCCAAATCCATACGCCATGCCCAGTTCCATCATAGCCAGCACATCGCCACCTTCCGCCATCTTGATAACTGACGGCAGTGTGTTGTCATCCTTTACCATTTCCTGTGCCTTAGCAGCCAGTTTGGCTCTCTTGGCACTGGTAAGTTCCTGACCATGAAGACCTACATCATACCGTGCATAAGCGATGAGGCAGAGCGGATCTCCGGCAATCAGTCCATCGGCCAGAATACGGAGACCTTCTTCACGCTGTTTTACATTTTCAGTAAACATAAATTCATGTACCAGCATTTCTCCCAGGCAGTAGATACCTCGGGGATTTCCATTCTTTGCCATACGGCGAAGACCTGCTGCCGCTTCCTTGAATTCGTGATTAATAAAACGTTTTTCAGACAATGTTTTGCTCATGAATCTAATCTCCCTATCTTTTTATATTACGTACACTCTTATTTCTTATACTTCTTACTGTTTGAAACTTCCAGGAGTAATTCCCCAGAGGTTCTGTTTAATCAGAGGGGCTTCTTCATCCCCCTGATTTTCGGAACGGTCAAGCCATTCTCTGGCTGTTTTTTCGTTCCTTGGCACACCGGCCCCTTTATAGTAACAAATTGCGAGAAAATTTTCTGCCGTTGTGTATCCCAGCCCGGCAGCACGGGTAAACCACTGTACCGCTTCTTCGCTATGTCCTTCTTCCAATGCAATCTGTCCCAACCGGGTCATAGCCTGTTCCTGCCCGCCTTCTGCGGCATCTACGTACAGGGATATGGCCTTCTTCTTATCTTCCGCCATTCCTTCACCATACCAGGCGCATTCTCCAAGATAGAAAATCCCATCCGGATCTCCAGCTTCTGCCGACTGTGTAAACCAGTCCACCGCCTTCCGGCTGTCCTGCTCTACTCCGAGTCCGGACAGGTACATAGTCCCCATGCGGACAGCGGCCGCCTTATCCCCATTGTCCCAGGCCTTTTCAAACAAATCTCTGGCCCGCCCAAAATCCTGCACGGTGCCACGTCCATAGTAATAACAATCCCCCAGCTTGTACAGCGAGGCAATATACCCGCCTGTCACTGCGGTGCGGAAATAGGTAAAGGCTGCTTTTTCATCCACCGGCATCCCTTCCCCCAATACGGCCATGGTTCCCAGTGCATCGGCCGCTTCCATAGAACCATGGGCAAGCGCCCTCTTATAGCAGGTGACCGCCTTTTCCAGGTCCTGTTCCACACCAATGCCTTCATAGTAGCACTCCCCTAAGTGGAACTCTCCACCCCGGTACCCCAGTCCGGCTGCGCGGAGGAAATAGGACCAGGCGTCCTTTTCCTTTCCCTTGCCCAGGGCCCGTTCCTTATACAGCACCCCCAGGTCATCCATAGCCATGAAAAATCCGGCGTCAGCCGCACGTTTGAGCCACATACTTCCGCCTTCTATATCCTGCTCCACACCCCATCCATTGATATAGAGCACACCCAGTTCATACTGCGAAATAACATCTCCTGCCGTGGCCTTTTCCAGAATCCGGTGGTTCAGCGTCTCATCCACCGCCACGATTTCTTCCGCCCGGCGGTAAAGCAGACTGGCCAGTTCCACCCAGGCACCCGGTTCTCCGGTTACGGCACTTTTTTCCAATGCCGTAAGGCTCTTTTCCTGGTCTTTTTTTACATGTCCCAGCCCATAACCGTGCAGGACCCCCAGGAAGAACAGAGCCCGGTTGTTGTTTTCTTCTGCCAGCTCTTCAAACAGAGGAAAGGCCCTGTCAAACTGACAGGCCATAAACAGTTTTTCCGCTATCTCCAGTTGTGTATTATTCATCGTTTGCTCCCGGTGAAAATGCGCTGTATGTTTCACGTGAAACATACGTCATGAAATGAAAAGGAGATGTAACAAAGCAGTGACACGTTTTATTACATCCTTTTCCCAATTATCCATATATGATTATTGTGCATCTTTTCTTATCGTGCCGGGAGGAACAGGGTCGGATCTACCGCTTCGCCGTTGACACGCACTTCATAGTGGCAATGCGGTCCCGTACTGTTTCCTGTGCTGCCGATAAGGCTGATGGTCTGCCCTTCTACCACCTGATCCCCTACAGAAACCAGGATGGCAGAATTATGACCATACCGTGTCTTAATCCCATTGCCATGATCGATTTCCACCAGGTAGCCGTATCCGTTCACCCATCCGGCCTGAGTAATCCGTCCATTGGCCGTAGCGTGAACCGGATTGCCGTAGCTGGAAGCAATATCCAGCCCTTCATGATAGGTAGACCCTATGCCGCCAGGGCTGATACGGAAACCGAAATGACTGGAAACCACACCGCTTACCGGCCAGATATCCGGGGTAACAGAACCAGTAGACGCAGTGGAAATACCAAGGCCTGCCGGCATAACCGTACCGGCCAGATTAGTCATGGCTGCGCTTCTCAGATCAATCATCTTTTTAATCTGATGGTTCAGCTTGTTGTCCAACGCCAACATTTCATTGAGGAGCTGTCCCGGAGTGTGCACCCGGGAGGAAACCGGTTTATCTTCTGCCACATTGGCCGCTACATCCGGTACGGTACTGGCACCGCCCTGCCCGTTCTGCAGGGAATCCTGAGTCGCCGGTGTCTGAGCCAGGTTACCATTCACCATGCTCTGCATCTGTTCCGACAACTTGTCCACCGTCTGAGATTTCCTTACCAGGTCATCCATACGCTGTTCGACCAGCTTCATCTGATTCCTGTACAGTTCATTCTGCGCCTGAAGGGACGTCATGGAGTAAATGGAATAGATGGATGTTCCTACAAGAAGAAGGAGCACCGCACCGATTCCGGCTCCTGCATATTTAATTTTCTTTATATCGTCTTTAGTGAAGAAGAGTCCAAGCTCTCCCGTTGTCTTATTTTCTTCTTTCCTCATGGTTTACTCTATACTGCCCCCTTCTTGCGGGACGCTTGCTTCCACTGCTGGAGAACAGGGACAGATCCGCTTCTGTCGCATTGCCCAGCGGCTTTACAGGCTGTGCACTCTGTGTGGAAACAAATGGTTCATTGCCTGTGCTTCGGATTTCCGTTTTTACTGCCTGGCCGGCCGGTTCTGCCGGTGCGGCTTCCTGTACCGGCGCCAGCTGAACTTTTTCTTCCGCCTGACGCACTGGCTGTGCCGGTTCCTCATACTTCGGCTTTCTTACGGTTCTGCGTCTCTTCGGTTCTCTCTTCTTTTCCCGGTGTTCCCGTTCCTGACGCTCTGCCTCTCTGGCAGCCGCCGCTTCCTGTGCAGCCAGAACCACATTAGGCATCTGGGTATTCAGTGCCATATTGATGCTGTCTGCTTCTTCGGAAGACAGGGAAGACTTGCACCGGCCATTAATTACTCTCTTGGCATAAATACGGGAAGTACCGCTGCCGGTGAGGCAAGAGAATACGAACCCATCGTTGCGTCCATTGAGCAGCGTGAGGGAGAAGCTGAGCTTATCCCCGGTAGCATCGAACGCATCGTAATTAATCAGCCCCATACGCTGAAAAGACTCCAGCTGCATATTGGCCAGAAGTTCCTGCTGGTGCAGCATGCCTTCGGATGCACTCACCATATCACGGAGCTGCTTGATTTCCGCAGACAGCTGTCGTTCCACAGACACTCCATCATGACCATTCATAAAATAATGATATTTCTTATTGAGCCGGTTTAACTTAGCTCTCAGGATAAATACCTGAGCAATCAGAATAACCAGCAGAACGATTACAAGACCGGCCCCTGCATAAACCAGCGTATTCAAATTAGCTGCCAACATAATTATACCTTTAAACCCTCCACGTACATAAGTACTTACATTGTATCCCCTGTGAGATAAGCCATCAGGCGTTTAAATTCCTCTTCACTGGTAAAGGAAACGGAAATGCTTCCCCTGGATGCATGTTTCCCTTTTCCAAACTTAATCTTTACCGGTGTGCCCATGGCGGTGTGCAGCCTTTCTTCCATATCGTGAATCCAGCTGGACCCATCATCACCAGATGTATTTTTCTTACCTTTCTTTTCTCCTTTATGACGGCGGAGAAGTTCCTCCACCTGCCGGGCAGATAACCCCTCTTCTGCAATCTTCCTGGCCATGCGGATCTGTTCCGCCGGGCTGGAAAGCGTAAGGATTGGCCGGATTTGTCCTGCTGTCACCTTATGCTGGAGAAGGAACTCCTTCACCTCATCGGGAAGAGAAAGGAAACGGACCGCATTGCCTATATAGGAACGACTCTTTCCCACTGCTCTGGCCATGGCTTCCTGGGTATATCCATATTCATCCATAAGCCGGTGATAGGCTTCTCCTTCTTCAATCACCGTCAGGCCTTCCCGCTGCAGATTTTCGATAAGGGCAATCTCTGCCGACTGCTTATCGTTGTAATCCCGCACAATGGCAGGGATTTCCTTCAACCCCGCCATTTCGGCCGCCCGGAGGCGGCGTTCCCCGGCGATAAGTTCATACTGGTGATTTTTGCGCCGCACCAGAATCGGCTGTACCACTCCGTGTTCCCGGATGGAATTGGCCAGCTCCCCGAGTGACTCTTCATCAAATGTGTGACGCGGCTGGTATTCATTCGGCACAATCAGGGAAATTTTCAATTCTTCCGTTCGTTCCGCCGTAAGGTCATCCCCCAGCAAGGCTCCCAGTCCGCGGCCAAGTTTCTTACTTTTCGACACGTTTCAAAACCTCCCGACTCAACTTCTTGTAAGCTACGCCTCCTTTGGATTTGGGTGCATACAGCGTAATCGGCTGTCCAAATCCGGGCGCTTCCGATAATTTCACGCTCCGGGGAATCACCGTCTTGAACACGGTATCTCCGAAGTAGGATTCCACTTCATCCCGTACCTGCACAGACAGGTTGGTCCGGCCATCATACATGGTAAGCAGAATCCCCAGAATATCCAGATCCGGATTCAGGTTCTTCGTCACCGCATGAATGGTCTTCACCAGCTGGGACAACCCTTCCAGCGCGTAGAATTCTGCCTGAATCGGGATGATGACAGAATCTGCGGCAGTGAGTACATTCAGCGTCATGAGCCCCAGTGCCGGCGGGCAGTCGATGATAATATAGTCATACTTGTCCCGCACCTGGGAAAGGATGCGTTTCAGAATGGTCTCTCTGTTTTCCATGCCTACCATTTCAATTTCCGCACCTGCCAGATTCATAGAGGCCGGAAGCAGAAACAGCCGTTTCATATCTGTATCAACAATGGCTTCCTCCACCGGAGCATTTCCCATCATGACATCGTAAATGTCCGGGTCGAAGTGCCGGCGCTCCATGGACAGACCGCTCGTGGCATTCCCCTGCGAATCTGTATCCACTATTAGCACCCGGCGGCTGTGCTTGGCCAGAAACGCCGACAGATTTACCGCTGTGGTCGTTTTGCCAACGCCGCCCTTCTGATTAATAATGCCAATAATTTTCGCCATACCGATTCCTCACCACCGAAAACTTTTTCTCTCAGGAAAGAGAGGAAAAGCCTTCTGTTTTCAATAAAAAAGTATCCTTTTTATTATAACATAATCAAAACCGAAACGTTACGAAAAAAAGGAACAAATGCAGGCTTTCCATGCTATACTTAACGTAATCTGAATGGCAGAATCACGGATAGCATCCTGAAGATTCCTGCCCTGTAGTATTCTCCAAAGGAGTGATTTCCATGTCTCAGAAACCTATGATTGCCATCCCGGTGATGGCCCGCACCCTCCCGGAACTGGAAGAAGAACTGACCGCCCTCGCCCCTCTGGATTTTGACGTACTGGAATGGCGCATGGATGGCCTTTCCTCTTTATCCCCAGCCCTGGTAAAGAAAGGCCTCGCCCTGGTAAAATCTCACTGCCAGCGCCCGGTAATCGCCACCATCCGCACCAGCAAAGAGGGCGGTAGCTTCCCCTACGAAGATGCCCTCTATGAATCCTGTGTCACCGCCGTCATGACCGGACTCCGTCCGGGAAGCGATGCTGTAGATGTGGAAATGGAACGCACACCGGCACCCCGACTTATTGAAAAAGCCCGTGCCCTGGGCCTTTCCGTCATCGTAAGCTTCCATGATTTTTCCCGCACTCCGAAGAAGGAAGACATCGTTTCCCGCTTCCTTACCATGAAAGCCCGGCACGCTTCTATAGGAAAAATTGCCGTCATGGCCCACTCCAGGGAAGATGCCTGCACCATGATGGATGCCATGGCCCAGGTACATAAGACCGCGCCGGAATTCCCATTCATCGGCATTTCCATGGGCCCCTGTGGCCAGGTAACCCGCACAGAAGGCGGCAAAGCCGGTTCCATCCTCACCTTCGCCTCTGCCGGAGAAGCCTCCGCCCCGGGACAGATAGCTCTTGCCGATATACGCAGGATTCTGGATAAAGCTTATCGGTAGTTACACAAATTTCATTTTTCAGTTTCCTTTTGTTAGAATCGTGTTATAATATAAAGCAATAAAATATTCTGACATAAGCCACAGGTTTTATCAGCAGATTCTTCAGGAGGTATTATGTTTACCTTTGATAACATTTCACTTGACAGGATTCTTGTTCCGGTAGACGGTTCCAATCAGTCCAAGGAAGCCCTTCGCCGCGCTGCGTTCATCGCACGGCAGTTTGACGCATCCATCACTCTCCTTTCCGTAGTTGAATTCGGAAAAGTAATGAGCGGCGTCCAGCAGGTAAGTACCGGCGGCTATATGCCGGAACACCTTACCGCAGGCGCTGAAGAAATGCTGAAAAAAATGGCTAAACTGGTGCCGGAAGACATTCACGTAGAAACCGAAGCTCTCTTAGGCGATCCCGCCGAAGTCGTAGTGGGAGAAGCGGAAGAAGAGCACTACGATTTAGTTGTCATGGGCAGCCGCGGCCTGGGGAAAATCAAAGGTATCTTCATGGGCTCTGTAAGCCAGCAGGTGGTGCAGGAGTGTAAGTGTCCTGTGCTGGTCATCCACGGTTGATTTCGGGCGGTCTGAGCACATATCTCATGCTCCACGTAAAAAAGTTCCTGGAACATACCATACGCGTATAGTCCCAGGAACTTTTTTACATTCCGCATGACCTCTGTATCTCAGCCTGCCACGAAATCAATGCATGATAATGATAAATAAGCGCATCGCTTGTCCCGAAATCTCAAAAGGATTCATTGAACGTACCATACACGTACAGTCCCGATGATTTTTTTACACTCCGCGCAACCTCTGCCTCCCGGCCTGGCTCCAATTTACAGATTATTTTACAGATTAATTTTTCCGGCAGTCTGCGCACATATCTCAGGCTACAAGCAAAAGAGTTCCTGGAACATACCATACACAATATCCATCTCCCGACTCAAATCTCAATTCTCATCTCTCCATTCGGTCTTTTCCTCACAACCCATAACCAATAAAAAAAGCAGCCTTGCGGCTGCTCTTTTTTATTTACTGGTCATTCTCCATATGTGTCTTTTCAAAGAAGAGGAAGCAGAGGGAGGTAATCATAGCGACTACGGTGGCCAGTCCCATGCCCTTGAGCTGTACCGGGCCTACGACGATGGTTGCGCCGGAGAGACCGGAGATGAGGGTTACAGCGGAGAGGATGAGGTTCTTGGACTTGGTGTAGTCCACTTTCTTTTCAATCAGCATACGGATACCAGATGCGGCGATGAAGCCGAAGAGGAGTATGCATACGCCGCCCATAACCGGGGTCGGGATGGCGTGGATGACAGCGGCTACTTTTCCGATGAAGGAGAAGAGAATAGCGAAGAGTGCTGCGCCGCCGATTACGTAGGTACTGTATACACCGGTAATGGCCATAACGCCCATGTTTTCACCATAGGTAGTGTTCGGTGTGGAACCTACGAGGCCGGAAATAACGTTGGACAGACCGTCAGCAAACAGGGAACGATGCAGTCCCGGATCCTTGATAAGGTCGCGGCCAATAATGTCACTGGTTACGAAGAGGTGCCCCAGATGTTCGGCAAATACTACGAATACTGCCGGGAGAATCATGAGAATAGCACTGACATTGAATGCCGGCTTATAGAAGGTTGGTGGTGCAAACCATGCGGCAGCTTCTACTGCGGAGAAATCTACAACGCCCATGAAGAAGGACAGGATGTATCCGGAAATTACACCGATAAGAATCGGAATAATGCCGATAAATCCACGGCCAAGAATAGTGGCCAGAATGGTCACAATCAGGGTAAACATAGAAATGATAATAGCGGTGGTATTGCTCATGCCCTGCACCGGATCCATGAAGCCGGACATGTTCATAGCCAGCGGTGCCAGTTCCAGACCGATGATGGCTACGATGGAACCCATAGCTGCCGGCGGGAAAAGGACATCTACCCATTTCGTTCCCACTTCCTTAACCAGGAACGCCAGAATCATAAAACAGATACCGAAGGCAATAAACCCGCCCTGTGCATCAGCATAGGACATGCCTGCGGTGGAAGTAACAGCCAGCACCGGGGAAATGAAAGCAAAGCTGGACCCCAGATAAGCCGGAAGTTTCCATTTACAGATGGTAAGGTACAGCAGCGTGCCGATACCATTCATAAACAGACAGGTCGCCGGGTCCACGTGAAGCAGGAATGGTACCAGTACCGTGGATCCAAACATAGCGAACAAATGCTGAAGACTGAGTGGAACCGTCTGTATAAAAGGCGGTCTTGCTTCGACATCAATAATGTTTCTGTTTCTTGACATAATTCCTCCCGACACTACATAATTTCTGAAAATTTCCAAAAAAAAATCATGGTCAATGATTTTTTGTCGGAATTCAATATATTTGTGCAGCCATCATCATTTAGCTCTTTGCTATTATGCTCGTTGCGCAGCAAAAAAACAAGGGGCAAAGAAAAAATTTTATCTTTTTCCTTTCCCCTCAGTGAATCTGTGCCGCCCCGGCATTTCCGCCGGAAGGTACCTTATGAATTTCATGAAATGTAAGCATCCAGATAAGGCGAACCGTCTCAATGAGAGTATCCCGTTTCACCATATAGTCCTTTCCATCCCGTTCTTCATTGAGCAGCTCCTTTTCCAGGAACTGCTCCATCTCCAGAAACAGAGATGTGCGAATATCCATCAGATTGGTGACCACCGGCACTGCCTCTTCCTCTCCGTCAACTTCCTCCGGGTCCATCACCTGAGGCAGTTCCCAGAGCAACTCCGGATTGACAGACTTCATTTCCCCAATCCAGCCATGAATGAGCGCCAGCATATCTTCCATGGGTATTCCCAGCAGATTAATGCCCATTGCCGCTACATTGGAAAAAGACTGGATGGAAAAATACCGGTCCATTCCCGGCAGATGATCGGTTATAAAGGTATCTTCAAAGTAACTGCGAAGGATTTCAAAATACATATTGATCTGATCCTCACTCCGCAGCTCCTCTCCCCGTTTAGCTGTCTTATATTTCAGAAATTCCGCATATTCTCTGGCATTGACACGGACATATCCGCTGTCTTCCGCCTTCTGCTCTTTCTGTTCTCGTTTCAATTTCCCGTCCATACATCCTCCTGAGAATTTCATTATAACAGAAAAGGGGATGGATTGCGGCCATCCCCTTTTCTGACAATCCGGCTGAGATTTCAGACCGGAAAACTTACAGGCTCCCTATCATACAAAAAGCTTTAGCAGGATTTTCTTTGCTATACAGACAGGTTAGAGGTATACGGTGAGAGGGAGGATAAGGAATGTTTTTATAAAAAGGGCCATATGTAACATCCTTTTGCTTTCCCTTATCCCAACATAGAGGATTCTACTTTCCACCAGCCGCCAGCAAAGACCGGGCTGTCAATAGTATGGAAATCAAAGATTTCATCATTCTATGGACTTACAGCCAATGACGACAAGCCCTTGTCGTCATTCCCCCTTTCTCTCCAGAACGGGAAACGTTTCGCATGCTTTCCTTTTCTTAGCTTTCTTATTCTTATCTTTTTACAAAAATGGTATTCGCAGTATCCGCCCCTTGTAGAAGCTAATGTGTTAGCTTCTACACAGCCTTGTCTTTTGATGTTAAGACACAGCCTTGTGAGCCTTGGCTCATACAGCCCTGTGAAACCTCTGGGTTTCACACCGCCCTGGAAGCGAAAGCTCTTTGGAAGTGAGCCACCGGCTCATATTCCTTACTTCTGATGCTTTCGCTTCCACTCCTTTATATATTCCAACCGCTGTTTGAACCGGCCTTCTACGCCCTGTTCGGTGGGATGGTAGTAGGTTTTGTCTTTCAGGGAGTCGGGGAGGCATTGCATGGTGGTGAGTTTGTCTTTATAGTCATGGGCGTACTGGTAGCCTTTGCCGTAGCCGATATCTTTCATGAGCGAGGTTTCTGCATTGCGGATGACCAGCGGCACGGGTTCGGCCAGGTGTTCCAATGCATCTTTTCTGGCCGTGAGGTAGGCGGTTTCCATAGCGTTGGATTTAGGTGCCAGGGCCATATAAATTACCGCTTCGGTGAGATGGACGTTGCATTCCGGCACGCCGATGAGGCGGCAGGCCGTGAAGGCCGCTACGGCGATTTCCAGGGCCCGGGGATCAGCCAGGCCTACGTCTTCGGCGGCAAACCGGGTAACCCGCCGGGCGATATAGATGGGATCTTCGCCGGATTCCAGCATGCGGGCCAGCCAGTATACGGCCGCATCGGGATCGGAGTTGCGCATGGATTTGTGCAGTGCGGAAATGAGGTTGTAATGCTCTTCCCCATGCTTATCATAGAGCAGTGATTTTCTGGACGTACACTGTTCCACAATTTCCTTTGTCACCGTGGTGGTGCCATTGACTTCCTCACCGTTGAGTACCGCCATTTCCAGGGTAGAGAGAGCTGTGCGGGCATCGCCATTGGCAAATTCCGCAATGGCTGCCAGCAGGTCATCAGCAATGACAATACGCTGTCCTCCGAACCCCTTTGAACTGGTGAGGGCCCGTTTGAGCAGGGACTGAATATCTTCCGCTGTCAGCGATTTAAGAACAAAGACTTTGCACCGGGAAAGAAGCGCGCTGTTGATTTCAAACGACGGGTTTTCCGTAGTGGCTCCGATGAGGATAATGCTGCCTTTTTCCACAAAAGGCAGAAACGCATCCTGCTGCGCCTTGTTAAAACGGTGGATTTCGTCTACAAATACAAGGGTCCGCTGCCCGTACTGGGAGCTGGTATCGGCCTGCTTCATCACTTCCCGAATTTCCTTAATACCGCTGGTAACGGCAGAAAATTCAATAAACCGGGACCGGGTAGTATGAGCGATAATCTGCGCCAGTGTGGTCTTGCCCACGCCGGGAGGTCCCCAGAAAATCATAGAGGAAATGCTATCATTTTCTATGAGCCGGCGGAGAATACCGTTTTTCCCCACAAGGTGTATCTGTCCCACATATTCATCCAGAGTTTCCGGACGGAGTCGTGCTGCCAGTGGCTGGGGCATAGTGCTGCTGAAAAGAGAAGGTTCTGACATGGTGCATGTCTCCTGTTACTATACAACAAATGTTCGATGTCTTTCCCTCATTATAATAAAACCGGGCTCTGCTGCCAATATTTTCTACGCTGTACGCATCCGCCTCATCCAGAGAAGCCCGACCATGTCGGCAAGGAACCATCCGATGGGGATAGCTGCCCAGATGGCGGACACACCGAACTCCGGAAGCGGCGCCAGCAGGAAGGCCAGCGCTACCCGACTACCCAGGGAAATCACGGTGAGGACGATGCTCATGAATGGGCTGTTGATAGCCCTATAGTATCCATAAAGAAGGAACAGGATGCCTATACCGATATAAAGGCTCCCTTCGATGCGAAGATAGCGCACGCCTTCGGCAATGACAGCGGTTTCCGAGGCATCCACAAAGATACCCATGAGGGGTGCTGCAGCAAACCAGACGATGGTGCTGATAAGTCCGCAGAAGAAAAGCAGTGCCCAAAGGGACAGGCGCACCCCTTTACGGATGCGGTCCCAGCGGCCGGCGCCATAATTCTGCGCCACGAAGGTGGAAAAGGCATTACCATAATCCTGTACCGGTGTATAGGCCAACGTATCAATTTTCACGGCAATGGAAAAGGCCGCCATAATCACCGTGCCAAAACTGTTTACCAGCCCCTGAATGGCCAGAATCCCCAGATTCATGATGGACTGCTGCACAGAGGTCATCAGCGAAAGATTACACATTTCCTTAAAAATGGAACGGTCCCAGTGACGATCCGCTGCCTTCGGCCAGAAAGGAGCCATCTTTCCTGCGCAGTACAGGGCAAGCCCCACAGCGGCCGCATACTGAGAAATCACCGTAGCCCAGGCTGCACCGGATGCCCCCATGTGGAGGCTCACAATAAAATACAGGTCAAGAACAATATTGATAACCATCGCTCCGGCCAGGAAATAGAGCGGTGCCACAGAGTTTCCTATAGCCCGGAGAAAGGCAGCCAGATAATTCAGAAGGAATACCGCCCCCATACCGATAAGGATAATGGCGAGATATTCCTTCATAGGAGCCACCACATCTGGCGGTATCTGCAGGATATGGATAATCTGCGGCAGAAACAGGTACGAAGCTCCGGTGAGAAGGGCCATAAGAATCCCTATGAGCAAAAAGGACAGGAAAAGTCCGGTGCGCATGCGTCCCTCCTGTCCGCCCCGTCCCACCTGTATGGAAAGCCAGGCACTGCTGCCCATGCAGAGTCCGATAAGGACGGAAGAAAGAAACGTCATAAGGGTATACGAAGACCCCACCGCTGCCAGAACCGCCACCCCAGCATACCGGCCCACGATAAGCGTGTCCACCACATTGTACAACTGCTGAAACACATCCCCGGCCATCAGAGGCAGGGTAAAAAGAAAAATCTTTTTACCTATGGATCCAGTTGTAAAATCAATCTGCATAAGCGGCGCCTCCCCGGGCGTAAAAAACAGGGGTTGAAAATTGAGAAAAAAACAGGTTTGAGAGCAGAGTTTTGAATTTTGATGGGAAACGATAAGGCTGTGCGAACCGTTTCCGGTTCACAGGGCTGTAAGCCTTCAGATCATCTGCTCATCCCAGCTGGTCGAGGAGGAAGAAGAGCTGATCGTTCATGGTAGTGTAATCATATTCCCGAATCTGTTCTACCGTCATAATATACGGAGAATGTTTTGGATTTTCCAGATCCTTCGGCGCATGGGCAATGAGCCCATCTACGGTTTTTCTTGTAAATTCCAGATGGCACTGGAATCCATAAGCCTTTCGTCCATAGCGGACAATCTGCCTGGGGCAGCCGCCACCAGATGCCAGAATTACGCTGTCCTTTGTCAACCCCGGCATATCCCCATGCCAGGCTCCGGAAACAAATTCCGGTGGAAGCACACGGGTTATGGGGTCTTGCTTTCCTTCCTCGGTAAGGTAAAGTTTCACCAGTCCCACTTCCCTTTCGGGGCTTCTCTCTACTCCGGCTCCCAGGGCTGCCCCCATAAGCTGCGCCCCCAGGCACACGCCCAATACGATTTTTCCATGGCTCATGGCATCCCGTATGAGCTGCTGTTCTTTCTGTGAATGAAAATACGGGCATTCCGCCTCCGTGGTATCCGGACTCTGCGGGCCGCCCATGATGAGCAGCCAGTCAATACCTTCCATACTTTCCGGCAGCACGTCCCCTTTCCAGCACCGGGTAAATGACACCTCATGCCCCCGGCTGATAGCCCACACATAATAAGCACCCGGTGCCTCAAACGATTCATGCTGAATAATATGGATATGCATATTAAAAATCTCCTTTGAGAAATGTATTTTACTTATCATTGTAATCAGCTTATCTATAAGATTCAATTGAAGAAAAAAGAGATTTAAGTTTCGAGATTAGAGATTATAGAGAAATGGCAAACATAGAAAAAACAGACATCAAACCGGAAGCCTTTGCTTCCTTTCCAACTTCAGACAAAAAACATCAGTATGCTTTCCTATGCATAAAAGACATAAGAAAACGAGATTTCCCATAAAAACGGGAAATCTCGTTTATTCGTTTATGTTATATGGAAGCCATTCGCAGAATCCACATGCAGATAATCAAAGCGAATTGGCCCCTCTAACCTCTTACCTGTCTTTTCATATCCTTCTGGTTTTATCTGAAGAAAACCCAGTGGGTTCCGGTCTGACCGTCTGTTAATAAAGCGCCAGAGCACTTTATTAACTTACTTTCTCAGGGCTCTCTTTAGGATTTTGCCTGTAGAATTCTTTGGCATTTCGTCAATTTCAATGAAGTGTCTCGGAATCTTGTATGCTGCGATTCTGCCCTTCATGAATTTCCGAATTTCATTTTCGTCCAGTGTATAGCCTTCCTTCATGACGATGTATGCCCATACGGCCTGACCGCGGAGGGAGTCGGAGTGGCCTACTACAGCACATTCGGATACGCCTTCGTATTCGTAAATGCAGTCTTCCACTTCGCCTGGATAGATATTTTCCCCATTTACAATGATGAGGTCCTTAATACGGTCAACAATGTATACGAACTTATCCTTGTCCAGGTAAGCCAGGTCTCCTGTACGGAGCCAGCCATCGGCCATAAGGACTTTCTTTGTTTCTTCGTCCTTATGCCAGTACCCCTTCATAACGTTGTCGCCGCGAACGAGGAGTTCCCCTACTTCGCCGGTTTTGCATTCTTTTCCATCATCGCTGACCACCTTGATTTCCACCCCTGGAATCGCCGGACCTGCAGAGAGGCTCTTTGGCTGATCTGGCGGCAACATGGTAACTACCGGTGATGCTTCTGTAAGACCGTATCCGATAATTACATTATGGCCATATCGTTCGGCAAAAGCTTCTGCTACCGGCTGCGGAAGAGAGGCACCCCCGGAAACGAAAATGCGGACGGTCTTCATCGCTTCAGGCCGTCCCAGACGGGCCAGCAGATGGTACATTGGCGGAACCATAGCTGCTACGGTGACCTGTTTTCCAGTAATGGTGTGAATGATTTCGGTTGGAATCTTGGACTTCATCACCACAATGGTGCATCCTGCCAGCAGCGGAACCAGTACGGATACTGTCCAGCCATAGCAGTGGAACATAGGGAGTACGCACAGCGCCTTGTCTTCCGGTGTGTGGTTAATCACCCCATTGGTCTGCTCTGCATTGCGCACCAGATTCTTATGAGTCAGCATAGCGCCCTTCGGGCTGCCGGTGGTACCGGATGTGTATACAAAAGTACATACATCATCTTCTGTAATATCAGAAGGAAATGCCGGTGCTTCTTCTGCCGCATCCTGATTTGCTTCCGCCATCAATGCATCCACAGAAATCTGAGGCGCCTCTACCTGAAGAGGCGTATCCGTAACCAGAAGCTTAGTTTCTGAATCCCGGAGGATGAAATCCACTTCCCGGTCTACCAGAGAACTGTTCACCGGAATAATAATGGCACCCAGGCTGACTACCGCCATATATACCACTACAAATTCCACGCTGTTCGCAGAATACAGAGCCACCCGGTCCTTACGGCGGATTCCCTTTTTATAGAGCACATTGCGGACCACACGTACCTGGTCGGAAAGCTGGGCATAAGTCAGAGCACGATTCCCATCCAGCGCCAGACGGGACGGGTCTGCATTTTTCCATAATTCATGTACAAACATGGTATACCTCTCAACATTCAATTATAAAGAAGAATGGCAGAAAACTGCGAGAATCCACAGATTCCTGACTTTGTTAATAGGTGTTAGCATTTGGTGATAATTCCAATGCAAGTTTATTGTACCATGAATAAAAAAAATGAACAACACGGAAAAATCCGTTTGAAAATCGTAGAGATGAGCTGATGCTCATGGTCGGTACGATCCAAAGGCTCGCAAGTCTGTATAAAGTTCGAAGAGGCTTCACAGGACGGTTCCTTAACATCAGAAGACCGGTCAGCGAAATTCTCTTCGAGACTTTCGAGGGAGTGGATTCTTCGAATATCTCCTTTATAAAAAAGCACGACGTATCATATTCCTGCCATTCCTTTTGCTTCACATAGTGGATTCTACTTTCCACCATCAACCAGCAAAGACCAGGCTGTCAATAGTATGGAAATCAAAGATTTCATAATTCTATGGACTTACAGCCAATGACGACAAGACCTTGTCGTCATTCCCCCTTTCTCTCCAGAACGGGAAATGTGCTGTATGCTTCCGTTAATCAGCTTCCGCATTCTTGCCCTTTGCAAGAAAAGAACCTTCCACTTCATTCCTGCAATCTGCAAGGATGGCACCGACAGCAAACATCGTTTGCGGATTTTCGATATATGCTCAGATCGACCATTTATTTTTTCGAGCTAAGCTGAGATACAGAGGTCGTTTGGGGTGGGAAATCCCATTCGGAACTGTATATGGAAATACGTGAAAAATGGATTTCCCGCCCCAAAACGAGATATGTGCTCAGATCAGCCGAAAAAATGAGGAATGAATATGAGCGTGCCCACCACTACACTAACCATAGCGGCTACTAAAACAGCTCCGGCGGCTATGTCTTTAGCGGCTTTGGCCAGTGGGTGGCGGTGGGGCATGGCCAGGTCTACGGTTCTTTCTATGGCGGTGTTAATCATTTCGGCGCCTATGACCAGACCGAAGCAGAAGACGAGAAGAGCCCATTCCATGGCCGAAAGTCCAGTGAAGAATCCGAGAAGGGTTACCGCTATCAGAGCGGCTATGTGGCATTTCATATTTCGTTCTTCTCTGAAGGCTGTCCTGATTCCTTCTATGGCATGTTCAAACACGTCAATCATGGAGGTCCTCCTTCTGTTTATCATAATAATGACGGGTAATACGGATATAGACTATCAGATACGCCAGGGAAATGAAATATCCGCCAAATACATCGCTGGTGTAATGAACGCCCAGATAAATCCGGCTCATGCCTATACATCCGATGATGATGGCCATAAGCAGCATCCCTGCCCAGCGGAGTTTTCTATTGGGAACATAAAGATAAATCAGATACATGAACAGACCATAAAAGGCCAGACTGCCCATGGCGTGGCCGGAAGGGAAGCTAAACCCTGAAGCAGCCACCAGGTGAGGCCCCAGTGGACGGGGACGCTGAAGTATATATTTCAGCATAAGATTAAGCAGCCCTACATTGATGATATTCAGAATAATCACCCGGGTAACGTGGTGTTTCCGGAACAGGATCATCATAATCAACATCATAACGATATAAGCCGCCGGATCTCCCAGATGAGTGACTGCCTTGGCAAAATCATTCATCCCGGGAATTACTGACAGAGAGGAGATAATGGCATAACCAATCTGATCTCCGTCCATAATATCCTTATTCCACACATCTTCTGCCAGGGCCAGGAACCCGGCCAGTGCGCCAAGGACTACCAACCAGATACTGTTTTCTATAATCCAGGCGCACAGGGTTCTCCAGTTGCTCTTAATCATGAGCTCCGCTGCCAGTTTGTTTATGCGTTCACGTATAAATTTCATCCATATCCACCTCTCTTGTGTATTTATTCTAGCATTCCCAATCCCCCAAAAACGACCCGGTAAACACAATTTAAGAAATATTTAAACGGTTAAGAAATGCTTAAACCGAGGCAATTCATGCGCTGAATACAGGGTATTCCTTTCCTGAACTTGCGCATGAGAGAAGAGAGTAAAGAGCCTTTCCAACCTGCGTTTTTATTGATTCGCTTTGCTTCCGGTAAAAGTTTATACTATTAATTAAAGAATGAATATACATATTTTATTATATAAGTGAGCTTTTAAGGAGTAGAAACCAGAGACCTGTTCGACTTCCTGCAGGAAGCCGGATGCGACATGGCCCAGGGATATTACTTCAGCCGGCCCATACCACTGGAAGAAATCAGAGAAAAACATTTCCTGCTTCCCTGACCCTGTTAGAAAAAGCAGAGACTTCGCAATCTCTGCTTTTTTGTTTGTCTTATTTATGCTAAAATAATAGTGTTCTTATGCGTCTATAGCTCAGATGGATAGAGCAGCGGTTTCCTAAACCGTGTGTCGGGAGTTCGAATCCCCCTAGGCGCACCACAAGAAAAAGAGAGCAGTGAAAACAAAATTTCACTGCTCTTTTTTTGATGAGGAGAGAAGACAGATAAGAGATAAGAGGCAGGAGGGGGATAAGTATATTACAAGATGGTATTCCTGTTTCCTCATTATACGTTAAGAATGCGAAAGCTAATTAATGGAAGCATGCCAAGAAATAGGAAAGCATGCTAAGGTTGTCGTATATATAAGAAAAAGTCCGTAAATTCGAGGAGATCTTCCACCCTGGACGGCGTCATTCGAAACGGATGCAGAACCTCCGCATACAAAGTACAGCGGAGAACCTGATCTGTTTCGTTTCCTTGCCAGGCTAAAAGCTTTCCTCGAATTTACCGTTTGCAGGTGTTCAGAGTATCGAAATCCGTGAGGTGTTCATTATTGGGTCTTGACGCAGTAGATATGGCAAGATTACTTCCTTAATTTCTTAAATACGCACAAGGTTGTCGTATATATAAGAAAAAGTCCGTAAATTCGAGGAGATCTTCCACCCTGGACGGCGTCATTCGAAACGGATGCAGAACCTCCGCATACAAAGTACAGCGGAGAACCTGATCTGTTTCGTTTCCTTGCCAGGCTAAAAGCTTTCCTCGAATTTACCGTTTGCAGGTGTTCAGAGTATCGAAATACGTGAGGGTTCTGTTATTGAACTTTGATGCAGCAGATGGGGAAATTTTTCTTTACTATTCATTAAATACGCATAAGCTTGATGCAGATACAAGGAAAGACCCAATAATGGACGCCGAACTGTATATAGAAATACGTGAGGTGTTCATTATTGGGTCTTGACGTAGTAGATGCGTTAAGATTATGCGTATTTAATCGTTTTCAGTCACAATATACTTATGCAAATTCTTCAAATGTGCCGTGTACAGATATGCCTGACCGATGGTCTTTAAGAGAACCAGGCGGATGGAGTCGCCCCAGATTTTCTTGTCGTTGGTCATGTAGAGACGTACATCATCGGAAGATACGTCGGTATGAATCGGGAGGTGCAGGAATTCCAGTACGTATTTGAGCCGGTCGGCGGTGCCTTTGGTGGTGAGGCCTATCTTTTCTGCCTGACGGGTGATGAGGTACATGCCGATGGAAAGGGCTTCGCCGTGGCGGACGGTGTCGTCATAGCGGTTGTAGCCTTCCAGGGCATGGCCGATGGTGGTGCCAAAATCGAGGAGCATACGCTGGCCTTCTGCGAACTCATCCTTTTCAGAGAGGCGAGCCTTAATGCGGCAGCAGCGTTCGATAATTTCCGGAAGTCTCTTCTTCAGGTCGACGTCGTTCTTTGCCTTTTCGAAGATGGTGAACAGGTCTTTGTCTTCAATGCAGGCAATCTTTACCGCTTCGGCCAGACCGGTGTGGAATTCTTCAGTTGGAAGGGTGTCCAGCAGATTTGGATCAATGAAGATACCTCTTGGCTGAGCAATGCTGCTGATAAGGTTCTTGCTGTTCGGAGTATCAATACCTACGTTGCCGCCGATAGCGGTACCAAGCTGTGCAGTAAGGGAAGTTGGTACGTGAATGTACTGAATGCCGCCCAGATAGGTGGCTGCGGCAAAGCCGGCCATATCGCCTACCGCACCGCCACCAAATCCGATAATGGCATCGCCGCGGTCAAGGCCGAAGGTGGCAACCGCATCATATACTGCACTGAGTACACGGAGTGTCTTGCATGCTTCGCCTTCCGGCACTGTGATGAAACGGACAGCCAGATTCTTAGCTGCATGCAGTGTCTTATTGAGTTTGGAAGCATACTGTTTGCCTACAGAATCTTCTGTGATTACAATTACGCGGTCTGCATCCGTAAGTTTCTTAATCATAGGGCCTACTTTATCAATGAGACCACGTTCAATGAGAATATCGTAAGAATCGTCACCAAGATTTACATGAATTTTTGCCATTATTATCATCCTTTCATTACATCAGAGTCAGAAACACACGGTATTGTCATCAGAGACCGTCAGGGCAATCCGCTGAGACAGGGTTTTACCGATTGCACATAATGCATGGAATGTGAAGGTGGCCGCTTTTGTCTGCGGCATCGCAGAGAAATCCACATAGGCGTCTGGAACGCGATTTCCCATCGTTTCCTGCAGCATATCATGTAAATCCCTCCGTTTCCTCCGAAATAATAAAATAATGACTACGTTCGGGCAGTCCTGTACCTATTATATATCTTTATTTAATTTTATTGAAATGTTTTTTCGGCTGATCGGGGTTCATATCTTGTTTTGTGGCAAAAAATTCATTCCTCACGTATGTCTATATACAGTTCGGAACAGAATTTTTCCCCACAAAACAACCTCTGATTCCCCGCTTAGCTCGAAAAAATACAGGGATTGATTGGGGTCCACATCTCATTTTAGGGCGGAAAATCCATTCTTCACGTATTTCTATATACAGTAAAAAACCGCAAGCAGAAGCTTGATGTGAGCAAACAAAGTTTGCGGCCTTTGGGTACTCGGAGGTTCTGGGGAGGTTTCAGGTGATACCGGACCCCAAAATTGCCCCTGAGCTGTACAAAGTAGTACGCCCAGGGATGTTTTTTGGGAGAGCCAGTCGCCCGGAATGCATGAAATTTTACTCATTCAATGGTGTATACTGTTATAGGAGACCTGATTTTCTGCTATGTGACCCTCACGAAGAGCAGGAAACGGTATTATTATCTTGCCGATAAAGAATACCAACCAGGAGAAGAGGTATTGGCTCCCGTGGATAGCACGAACATTGCAAAACAAATACAAAAGGCAACGGTAAAACGAACCATCTTCTGTCCACCGGAGAACGCTCCCTATCCAATTGAAAAGATAAAAAAAATCTACATACCAAAAGGCCTTTGTAAAAAAAGCCCCTTGCATTTGACCAGAACTGAAAAATCAACAGATGATTCATTATAGAATGAGTTTTGTCGATTCGGATACTTAAAAGCTCAAACCAGAAAAGCAGACCGAAATCAATATTATTTTATTTTGAACATTTTATAAGATTTCAACATTTATAAGGAGTATTACTATGCAATTAAAGAAAATAAGCATGTGTGCGATGTCCCTTTGTTTATTGATATCTGGACATTGCCTTGCAGCTACTGATAAGCAAAATAAAAACGTAACGATTTACTATGACGTACAAGACAGCATACTGCGAGCGCAAAATAAGAAAGGTGATATTGAACGTGGTAAAAAGGAATTGGAAGAAGATATCAAGGAATATTATTCTAAGCGCTTTAACGTAAAACAGATTAAGCCACTCCCTGAAGGGATAGCATATGACGAAATACCAAACTCCATTATTGGGAAGGCAGAGCATCCTTTCATAATCAATCTATCATTAAATGGTACCGACGTCAGAACAGATTATTATCAAAATGCATTTGGAGCACAGACAGTAGGATATGCAAAAGCTATCAAGGTACATCTCATTGAAACCAGTCAGGATGCTGAAGATAATAAGTTTTATTCCTACGATTACGGAGATATTGCATACAGCAAAGGAACTTTTACGGTGGGAATGGTTGCCTATGAGGTAGATTCTAACCCGAGAACGCAAGTAAAAGATGCAGTAAAAGGAATGATGAGAGACGCCTGCAAATTCAACGAAAATAATATCAATGAATATGTAAATCCAAAGCAATATGAAGATGAGGTCAACCGATATAAAGGGAATTTTAAACCCTTGGCTATTGAAAATGAAAAGAAAAATGCCATATCGATGCAAAGGATTCAGAAAATGGAAGAATGGCTGATGGCTCATCCTGACCTGGGCTCTATACTCCCAACCTTTGAGACATTTTCCACAGAACAGAAATTATCTTTTATTGATAATTTGAAAAATACAGGTTTATACGTAGAGAATTAATTATTAAAAGAAAGTCTTATGCCCAAAAAGCATAAGACTTTCTTTATGTATAAATTTGAGAAAAAGCTTATACATATCTCTGCCATTTATCTATATTATTTCAATTGTAAGATTCCTCTAAAAGTTTATATCGGACCTGAACTAAGCCCTTCCGCCCCTAATTTCCATGTGTAAAATTTCCCCCATGCCATATCGTATACTTAATATATAGAAATAGAACCAACATAAAAATATCATACATGGAAGGAGGAATTCTTATGACAGCGAATGAAAAAATACTGAACTTTGCAATGAAATATTATTACCTGTATATGAATCCGCAAACAACGGAGGAGGAGGTAACGGATGGGTTTGCCGAAGCCTGCCGGGACCTGGGATTTTCTCCGGAGGGAAATCCGTATGAAATTCTCCCAGACAGGAGGAAAGCGGGATGTATTTTTCTATCCGAGGAAGACACGGAACGTATCCTGGAAAATCTGGTGGATTCCTGCACCCTGGGTTCCCGTATATTTTCCAGGTGGCAAACCACCGTGCAGAGAAAGAAAGATGGCTGGAATGTGCGCCTCACGAGCCATAAAAGCAGAAAATGGTTTACCACCGCCTTTTTCTGGCTGGCCACGCTGGTATCCGGGGTAGGAAAAAATCCTTTTATTTTCCATGGCGCTCTCCGTTCATTCCGTCTCCGTTCCTGTCTCAAACGGGAAGGCCGGTCTTTCTGTGCCACCGACGACCTGGAGCAGGTATTCTCGGTAAATCCAGACGGAACCATATGGCTGGAACGCTATCACATGGGAGACTGGGGCCTGGAGCTGACAGAAAAGGAAAAGATTTCGGCTGACGCTGAAACGGTAAAGGAAATTCTGAGCAGGATATCTGATTTCTTTTCAGGATATGAATTTAACTTCACGAAAAACGCGGATATGTGGGACCTGACGCTTCAGAACCAGGAAGGGCAGGAGGTACATGGCTGTGGCCTGATGCGCCCGGATGCTCTGTTTTTCAATGACCTGTCTTCCTTCATCCGTAAGACCCTGGGACGAAAAGACCTGTGGCTGTTTGACGGCAATCCGGATTGCATCGAACGGATAGAAATTGCCTACAATCGTCATGAAATCTATGAGGATTCCTACCGGGATGAAGATTACACATTCGTTTCTGATTATCATGAAAAGCTCATTATCGACCGGGAGTCGGCAACCGTAGAGCGGTTCCGTCAGTGTAATGATACCTGTGATTTACGCAATATCTGGCACATGAAATACAGCGTACCGGAATTTCTCGATAGTCTGAAGCTGAATATTTTTTCCCAGGTAAACGGAAATCCGGAGGACGTGATGCCAGATCCCAACAGAACCGATACCTATACCATCCGCATCACCACCTGTCAGAGCGGGACAAGGGAAATCCGGGGGACTTTCGACAAAAAAGGGCTTCCCATTGACTGGCCGCAATTTGCAGAAAAGCTGAAATCATTCCTTGCCCAGTTTGAATCCGGAAATAACGACATGCTCGACAAAGATAACTACAGCCGCACCCTCCGGTCAAAGGAAGATCTGATTTTCTGCTACGTAGTGTTTAACCGCGGAGGAAAATCCTACTGCTATCTGGCTGATGAAGAATACAAGCCAGGAGAAAAAGTAAAAGTCCCGGCGGGTGAGGATGATTAATATTATATTGTCACCGTAAAACGAATAGTCTACCGCCCGGCAGAAGAATCCCCCTATCCATTGGACAGGATAAAGAGGGTTATCGGCAGACTTCCGGAAGAAGACAATTATCAAAAATGATTACACCCCGGCAGGTTCTTCCAGATAATCCGACTACATCAAAGAACAAAAACAGACCTCCCAACGAGGTCTGTTTTTGTTTCCGGATAAACAGGAAGCGTCTGGCTTACTCTGTATACCGCCCGGAAACCGACCAGGCTTCCTTTCGTGAATCATCCTATGGAATTCCCGCTGTGGAAGACCTGCCTTTTCCGCCTTTTCTTATGTTCATTCTCCCGAGGAACTTACCTGGTGCAGGAAACGGAAAGTTTTTCGTATTTCTTCCAGATGTTTCCTTATCTGATACCGGGTCACATTGAGCCGTCCGGCCATCTGCCGTTCTGTCTTAACTCCCTGGAGGAGAAGGGAAAATACCTGCCTGGCCTTTGGACTCAGGTGCTGTTTTATCCGGTTCTGCATGGCCCGGGCTTCTTCCCATGCCAGGTTTTCCCTTTTGTCTTCTGCACAGGGTTCTTCGGCTTCGCTGTATACTACTTCGTGGAACCACTCTTTCTTTTTCTGTTTAAAATAGTTCCATCGTTCATAGGTGAGTACTTTGGAAATCATAGTGGAAAATCGTGCCTTTTCCGGGCGGAAGTCCTGCATCCTTTCCAGAAACACCATCCACAGATACTGTTCCAGATCGTCGCGGAACCGCTGGACAAACCGGGCAGATATGAGTTTCTTTATCAGAAGCCGGTAACGCCGGCACATTTCCTGTACGGCTGCTGCCTCGCCCTGCTTTACTTTTTCAATCAGTTTTTCATCGGATATTCTGTTGTTCATGTTGAGACCGCTCTTTCCCATAGGAGCCATTCTCACACGTATGGTCCTGCTGCTGAAATCCTGAATCGTTGTGACGCTTCGAAGCCCATCAGGTACCTTCAGCACACCGAACCTGTCCCCTTTTCCTTACCCAATAAAAACAGGTAACCCCGGAGAAAAACAAAACAGGGGAGAGCACACGCCCTCTCACAGAAAGCGACCACAATAAGACAACCGCTGCCAGAAATAAACAGCCTTAAACAGAGCAAAACAGAATCCAATTGCGCTTTTCGATTATTTTAGATACACTATATTTATATAAATATTACTTGTAACGAAAAAGCAGCTGCCAGAGGGGACAGCTGCCCATCGTGCGCCTTGTGCGTATCTGTATTAATAGCAGAGAAAAACAAAGGAATCCATAGAATCCGAGGTGTGCGATATCATAGTTGCACATCAGGGGGAATATGGCTATGCCAAAATTATGCACTTTCATCCAATTCTGCTATATGTACATGGGAAACGGACTGACCCAGGACAACTTCACCGCTTATCTCTTCGACGCCATTACCGATGAATACGACATGGACATCCCCGGAATCTCAGAAAATCCCATATGCAACAAATCGCCCAGCGCCCTGCGAAACCTGTTCACCGGAGTCAGCACCCTGGCCCCCAAAGACGCCAGCTGGCTTCTCTGCCATCTGAACAAAGAAAAATTCATAACCATCATGAAACAACTCCCACTGGACACCATGGTCCTCATAGCCCAGGAACTCCAGCAACGGGGGCATGCCCTCATTCCTGTATATAAAGTAGAAGAATATATGGCGGATCTGTTCGTGAAATATATAAGGGCGACGTTTGATTGAGGAGCGGAGCTCATCAGACGGTCAGACAATTCAGACTTCAGACCGGAAATCCCGGGGATTTCCTTTCAGACTTGATTGACAGAATAAAAACGACTATCCATTTTGGGATTACTTTCGTTAAGAACCAGACTAAAACAAAAAATAAGTCACTCAAAAATCAATGATTCTTGAGTGACTTATTTTTTACTCGGTATGTTCAATATTATTATGCTTCGCAGTGATTTATGTGAACTGACATAAAATATATATTATGAATTCCACTCGTATCAGTTTCGTCATTTACGCGATTTGGGTAGGTGTCAGACTGAGATAAAAAGACTGTAAGAATTAGATTCCCGGCCTAATGGGTTAATATCCTCTAACAGCCTTAACAATAGAATTGGTATTCCATCCAACAACTACATCTGCATTGTCTTTTACCACAGCAGATGTCTTTTCAGCGCCCCATGGTTCAATAGCAATTATTTTTTTATTCATGGATTTTGCTAAAGCGATCTCAATGTTAATCCATTTGCTATAAGTTGCGTAGACTCCGGCAAGAATTAATACACAGCTAGTTGGTTGTATTTTTCTACGGATTGCCTCTTTCAGTTGAGCATCGTTACTTGTGCCATGGATAGGATCATTCCTGGGCACCGAATAGTTTTTGTAATAAAAATAGGGATTAGCATTTAGTAATTTGATTAAGTTATCATACATATTAGGATAAGCCCACGAGTGACTGATAAATAAATTGTAAGTCATAAAGTAACACCTCCATAATAAAGTACCCCTGCAATAATCAGATATCCGGCTCCAAAGATTGCCGGCAGGAGCATTTCCAAAGCAGTTCCTTCTGTATACTTTGTTTTTTCCTTAATGTATTTCCATTCTTCATCAAAAGGAGCTACCGGCAAATTTTTTTCGAGAGTACTAATCACAGAAAATTTTGCTTGATTTAACTTCTTATAATTCCAAATGAAAAGCCCCCACAGAATACAAAGAATAATTCCCAGTGCCATAATAAGCAATGATTTTGCGCTCTGATTCCACGGCGAAGCCGCAAGCAAAGCCAGATTAAGAGTGACAAATAAATTATTAGTCGTATCTCTACGTTTACTTACCGAATCTGCCATTTGGACACAAGTTTGCCATTCTGTTAAAACGATGTTTTGATCCAGATCTTTCTTTACCAAAGACAGCTTTCCTTTCTTCCCAAAAATTCCATTGATTTAGATTCGTCTGCTGATCAATAAAAGGTTATTCGTCATTCATATTAAAGCAACGTTATAATTTTTGTACTTTTTCCACGTATTGGAAAATCTGATAATCAGGGGAGAAACCTGAATATTTCCGTTATACAGCCTTCCAGATTCTTCTTTATATCACTTTCCCAGAACCGCAGTACAATCCAGCCCAACTCTGTCAGCATATCATTTACTTCTTTGTCTCGTTCTACATTTCTTTTGAGCTTAGGTTCCCAGTATTCTTTATGCGATTTTACCTGCTCTCCCGGATTCTGCTGATGTCCTCTTGCATGCCAGAAATCTCCATCTACAAAGATTGCAATTTTCTGACGTGTAAGAACTATATCCGGCTTTCCGGGAAGTAAACTGTAGTTCTTCCGATAACGGATTCCCCGATGCCATAAAGCTTTTCGCAGAATAACTTCAGGTTTAGTATCCCTGTATCGGATATGCTTCATGTTTTTGTGTCGTTGTTCTGGTGTTATATTATCCATTTACGCTATCCAAAGCTTTAACCATCTTTTCCGCAATACGATGAATGACAGGAACACATACAGAATTTCCTGCCTGCTTATAAAGACGTGTATCGCTCTCATTTGGCAATTTAAAGGTGTTGGGATCAAATCCCTGCGCATTAAAACATTCTTTTGGTGTCATCTTTCGAATACCATACTTGGTCTTTATAATGCATACGTTATGACCACCACCGCCTTGATTGGCTGTAAGAGTCGGCACAACTCCGCTCTTGTTCTGACGTACATATTTTCGGCGCCACTGATAAATGGCCGGATGTTCGATGTCATCATCTTTCATGGCTTCAACCAGTTTTTCGTAAATGTCTCCCTTAAACTTTCCTTCTCTGTAGTAATATTTTTCATCGACTTTGCTGTCAAAATCAATGATATCCTTAACAGTTTTGGTAAGTTTAATCGGCTCCGGCCATGAAAAGTTTTCTAGTGCCTTTTCATCTTTAAATGCCACAATGTAGATACGTTCACGATTCTGTGCCATGTTGCCGTATTCCATTGCATTAAGAACCCTATAATCGATGTGATAACCAAGTGTCTTTAACTCTTCACAGATAACACGGAAAGTATTTCCATTATCATGGCCTACTAAATTTTTTACATTTTCTAAAAGAGCTGCCTGTGGCTGATTGTGTTTAATAATGCGTGCCAGCTGAAAGAACAACTCTCCGCGTCCTTTTTCATCATCAAATCCTTGACGAAGACCGGCAATAGAAAATGCCTGGCAGGGGAATCCTCCTATAATTATGTCTGTTTTCGGAACTTCACTTGCCTCTACCTTATTGATATCGCGTACATCAACTTTGAGAGCAAAATTAGTTTCAAATGTTTTTACTGCATATGGATCGAATTCATTAGCGTAAACAGTCTTACATTTTCCTGTCTGTTCAAACCCTAAATCTATACCGCCAACCCCTGCAAAAAATGATGCTACTGTATACATAGACCCCCCTCCAATATGCTACATATGTTCTATTCCTACTATCTTACCAAAAAACGTAACGTACTGCACCGTTTTTTTGCCAGTGATTGACTGTATTAATCGCACCATGCGTTTTATTCCCACAAATCTTCCGGTGGATTATCAGGATCAATGTAAACAAACTGCAGATGTACATCGTCAGATCCTTTTTCCTTATATAGACGAATACCATTAATCTGCAGATTATCCAATACCTTTCGTGTCAGTGGCTGATACGGTTTTAACTGGAATACCTTACGGAGAATCCAGTTTCCAAGATACGTTTGCTTTTTATATGACTCAATAGCTTTTCCACTATCTTGTGTTATATATGAGCGAATAGATTTTCCTGATGGTTCAAAAATTAAATTAAAGCTTCTTTCTTTATCTGAAGCGTCTGCATTCTTTCCAAGTATTCCGTTGCGATTAAAGAAATAAGGGTGCTTCTGATGAAAGGATTTTGAATTTGGTATAGGAATATACATTTCTTCCGCAGGGCGGTAAATCAGCTTACAAACATCTTTTGTCAGCTTACTATCATTTATTTCCTGCAGTAAATCTTCAATATGCTTACGAATTTCCACCTTTTTCATCTTTACTGCAATTGTATTCTTCTGATGTCCATCCCCTATAAGAAATGCCTGCAAAGAGTCAGTTAATTCCTTAAAATCAGAAGATTTATCAGCATCATAAGAAATATTTTCAAAATCTACCTTTATTGATTCAATTCGTTTTTGGCGCTGTGATTTTTCTAGTTTGGAACCCACACCATAAAAAGAGTTAAATCCAGAAAATTTCTGTACTTCTCCGTCTGAATCCACCGGAATATACCAGGAATATGATTCTTCAATTTCAGGCGAATATTTTTTTACTTCATATTCAGCATTTTCTTCGGCTGCAATTTCTGGATATACCATTTTGGCAATATTGGAGAAAATGCTATATGCCCTGTCAGCATACTTAACATTCCACTTTTCCTGTACTATTTCCGTGTTGTGGAAATTCATAAGAAGCTGACTATCCGCTGCCGTGAATCGATAAGAATGGCATCCATCGGTAAAATCAAAATTTGTTGGATTTCTTGGTGAAGTACATCCCAGAATTTTTATATTTGGGATATCAATCTTTTCATAAGCCATTTCACCAACATATATGGCTGGAGTTTCCTTTTTACCAGCAGGCATCAATACGTGATAAACTGCTTCCACCTCATCCTTATTTTCTATTTCATCCTCAGTAACAGAGAATCCTTTCAGATTTTCTTCTGATGACTGAATTCGTTCATTACGAAGTTCTGCAATAGTCTGTGCCAGTCTTAAATATAATGGAGCATTGATTTTATCTATCTCTTTTTTAGAATGGCCCTTAGCATTTTGCTTGATCTCTGTTAAGATATTCAGCCAATCTCCCTGCATAGCTTTAAACTGAGCAATTTTCTGTGCCCCGGAGCCATAGCCAAAAGTCTTTATTCCGATGAGGTATTTTTTTACAGACCCATCTTCCCGTACCTGACGGATGGCCGCATCATAAGAAGTATTTCCAATATCTTCTGCTGATGCCTGAAATGCCTTCTGAAAAATTGTTTCCTGATACTTTGAGTTAATAATTGGCACAATATGTTCTTCAGCATCAGCCTTTTGTGCAAATATCTCTGTCAGACTTGCAAAAGCCAGTATCATTTTCTTGTATTCTTTTCTTTCTCTAACCGGCAATTCAAACCACATAGCCATCCTCCTCTGCTATTTTTCTAAACAATAATAGTATATCAAATTCCAATACATGAATCTTTATTCTTATAAATGTGCAAGATCTTGAATTCATATAACAGGTATGATCTAATATTTAAGGGGATTAGGAAATCTTCTAAGGAGCATACAGACATGGCAATTCAAAGCGCAACAAAAAAATCTATGAAAGAATATTTAAATGATATTTACTATATCCCAATGAATCAGAGAGAGTACACCTGGGAAATAGAACAGCTTGAAGATTTCTGGCAGGATCTGCTTTCGATTAAAAATCACCCCAACCGCCAGCATTTTTTCGGACAGGTTGTTATCTATAAAAACGGTAAAAAGAAATATATCATTGATGGTCAGCAGAGAACGGTTACATCCATGATTTTCTTAAGAGCTATTCAGTACCTTTCCGGCGAATTAGAAAAAGAGACAGATATTTTCAATGAGAAAAAAGGCCTGTCCGATCTTATGAGTTCACTGGTGCTGATTCTGGGTTCTACTGACAATGGCTATGACAATCACTCACAGTTGCACCTGACATTTGAAAGTGAAATTAGTGAGAACGATTTTTATTCCAAAACCATCATTAATGAGGCTCCATCTCCTAAAAAAACAAAGATCAACCCTGCCTGTGAAAATATGCGGTTCGCCTATTATTATTTCGTAAATAATTTGAAAGATGACATTGCTTCCTGCACTATGGATGAAAAAATCCGTGCTCTCTATAATTACAGAAATAATTTTCTCGAAAATTTTGAAGTAATGTACCTGGAAACTAATGATCTGGGAGAATCTTATGTCATATTTGAAACTCTGAACGCACGTGGTAAGGATCTGGAAACCGCTGATTTATTAAAGAATTATGTGTTCAGTCAGGCTCAGAATAACCTGCACAACATTCAGGAAAAGTGGAAAAAAATGACCGATTTCTTATCCGGTCTTGATGTAACCAAGTATATTCGTTATTTCTGGAATGCCAGACATGGACTGGTTCGTGAAAAAGATCTGTATCGCGAAATCAGCGCAACGATAAAGACGCCTAAAGACAGCGCTGACCTGGTAACCGAGCTTAAGGACAATGCGGAATTTTATCATGATACCTGTATGCCGGATAGCTGTGATGCTTACGATGATCCGGATATCATAGGCACTCTGATGGCGCTGAATACTTTAGGAGCAACTTCCTTTATCCCGATTCTGCTTTCCCTCGAATTGAGGAAAAATGAGTTTACTGATAAGGATAAAGCCAGAATTCTCCGGGCTATCGAAGTGTATGTATTCAGAAATTCAACTATAGCAAGAAAAACAGCTAATTCAACAGAAGTGTTCTTTGCCGATATAGCTCATGATATTTATGAGCAGAAATTATTTGAACCGGATGAAATCATTGCAAAGATTAAAAGCGGTATGATTTCTGATGAAGACTTCTATAATAGTTTTTGTACTTATGATAAGAAAACAGCAAAATATATCCGGTACATCCTGCTCTCGATTCACAATTATCTTGACACTAACCATGAGATTAACCGAGACCCTCAGCAGGTTAATATCGAACATATTATGCCCAAAACAATTCGCTCCTCTTCATGGCCGGGAATTGATAAGGAAACCCACGAAAAATATCTTTGGAGATTGGGTAATCTGGCCTTACTCGATGATAAATTAAATAAAAAATCATCTAACCACTCCTTTAAGGATAAAAAGGAAATTTATAAAAAATCTCTTATTAAGCCAAACCAGGAACTGGCAAACTACAACGAATGGTCACCAAAGCAGATTGAAGAACGTCAGAAGAAGTTAGCCAATATAGCCCTCAAAATCTGGCATTAATTAAAAGAAACAGCACTGAAGAATAGAAAAAATCCAGAAAGAATCCCAATCAGATTCCTTCTGGATTTTATTTTTCACAAAAACGCCATACGCAGTATCCTTCCCCTGAGAAAATTGAAGATTTTCTCACATCCCTGACATTCTGACATTAAGTCACAGCCCTGTGGCAGTCGAAGACTTCCACACAGCCCTGCGAATCTTGTAATGATTCGCACAGCCTATGAGTTTCACTCATATTTCCTCCATTTTTCCACAAACCGCCTCGTCTTTTCCGCCCGATTCGCATACCCCTTCTGGTACCTGGTGACGCCGGCGGCTCTGGCGTATTGGGTTTTGAAGAGGTGGTGGAGGCAGAGGAGGTTATTTAAATCGTAGTCGAGGCATCGATTAGTGAGAAAAAGTCTTACGATTTTGGTGGAGGTGGGACACCACATGCCGGCGTAGATGATGCATTCGGGGTTTTGGAAATGGGGCACCCGGAGGAGGGATTTCACGTATACTCTGGCGTCGTCTGTGAGTTCTCTTCTCTGGGCCTTTTGTCCGGCCTGGCTTCCCAGGAGCCGAGAGAGGGATTTCAGTGCGCCGGTCTGTTTGAGTTCGCTGTATGTCCTTCCTGCGTATTGGCTGCCTCCGGGGATATGGAGGAGGAGGCCATCCGCTCGGACGCCTTCCCATTGGGATATGCCGAGAGAGGGATAGTCGCCTTTGGTGGATCTGGCTACGTCTCCCCAGGTGCCTTCTATGCCAGTCTGTATGATGCCTTCGACTATGCCTGTTGCCAGCTGTTTTTCCTGCATAGGTCCTCCTTTTCTCTTTTCATGATTTTCCTTTCTGCCAGTTCTTCCCTGATCTGCCGGATGGAGGCGGCGAGGGTGGAAATTTCCTTTCGTGTGCTGGAAAGTTCCAGGGAGAGCAGATACATCTGCTTTCTCTGAAATTCATGGCTCTTCCCGACAATCACCACGAAATGGTGCACAATCGCTGCCAGGGCTCCGATGGTGGTAAGCAGGGGAAGCAGCTCTTTCAACATCTGGTTCATCTATGATTCCTCCTTTGCTGTCAACTGTCCGCATGCGCTGATTCTGCCGATCCGCCCAGCAGTCCAGGAAGGCGGCGAGGGCGTGAATTATGCTGGGTATCAGTATACTCATAATCTGTTTCCACATAGGATTGTCCTTTCTTACAAAAAGAGGCATGCCCTTTCAACGGACATGCCTCTCCCGGACATTGCCGGAACTTTGCCTTACTCTTCTGTAAGGGCACTCACTACATTCACCTGAATGCCGGAGAGTGGGAAGGTCTGCAGGCTGGCAATGGCACGGCCACAGGCCAGCATGGCTGCATCTTCAGCTGCTGCATTGACAGAGGAGAAGGAAAGATTCTTTTCCTTTCCTGTCACTTCGTTGGTCACAACGACCACGAGACGGTTTTTCTCTACAATCTTGTTCACTGCCATAATGATTCCTCCTTATACAACCTGGAATTACTGTAATTCTTCTTCCGTAGTGGTGACGAGCACGACACGATCGAGTGCTGCCGCCTTGGCTCCCTTGGAAGTCATGAGGACCGGAATCATGGAAGTCGCTGCCTCTCTGGCCCCTTTCAGGGTGAGTCCTTCTTTCGGATTGGGAATAGTCAGGTTGAGATGGGTATTCGCATCGGTGGAAAATACCATCTTCAGTTTCTTTGTTTCAGCCATAATAAGCTCCTTTCAGAATAAAGAGTATTAAATCCCGCGGGGGAAGGGTGTCTGCCGCTTCCATACACTACCATTCCAAAAAAGGGGCACCTGGTTGAAAAAAGATGAGGAGTCACATATTACCTTCATTTCTTCCGATTTACATAGAGGATTCTACTTTCCACCATCCGCCAGCAAAGACCGGGCTGTCAATAGTATGGAAATCAAAGATTTCATAATTCTATGGACTTACAGCCAATGACGACAAGACCTTGTCGTCATTCCCCCTCTCTCTCCAGAGAGGGAAACGTGTTGCATGCTTTGCATTTGTGAAGCTTTAGCCTTCTTTCGTTTGTATCTCCGCTCAGTTATCTTTTTCTCTATCATTTCTCAATAAGCCATCCCATGATTTCGTGCTAAGCTGGGATGAATGGGTGCTCCCGGATTCAAAAAATGCCCTCTGGACTGTACATAGCAGTACGTCCAGAGGACATTTTTTTGTCTGGGAGAAGCCAGTCACCCGGACCGGCCGAAATTATAAATTTACTTCTCTCTGTTATCCACTGTAAATTTGAGCCTGGCCGGGATGCAGAGGTTGTTCTGGGGTGAAAAATCTCTTTCTGGACTGTACGCAGACGGTACGTTCAGGACGGAATACTTTTTTCATTTATAATTTCGCAGAAGGCTATTCCTGATTTCGTGCTAAGCTGGGATGAGTAGGTTATACCGGACCCAAAAATGGCCCCTGGGCTGTACAAAGTAGTACGCCCAAGGGCCATTTTTTGGTTTGGGATAAGCTAATCGCCCAGATCAGCCGAAATCATCGGTTGGTGATGGTTTCAGGATACAAATCATGCTCCCTCAACCTGTATGCAGCAAATTCTTCCCACTTTGTTCCCTTCATGCCGTGGTTGCAGTAGGGGTCGATGGAGAGGCCGCCGCGGGGGAGGAATTTGCCCCAGACTTCGATGTACCGGGGATGGAGGAGGTTGATCAAGTCGTCCATGATGATATTTACGCAGTCTTCATGGAAGTCGCCGTGATTGCGGAAGCTGAAGAGGTAGAGTTTCAGGGATTTACTTTCTACCATGAAATCTCCGGGAATGTAGGAGATGTAGATGGTGGCAAAATCGGGCTGCCCTGTTTTAGGGCACAGGCTGGTGAATTCAGGACAGTTGAATTTGATGAAATAGTCGCGGTCTTTGTGTTTATTGGGAATTCGTTCCAGATAGTCGGGGTTATAGTCATATTCGTAGCGGGTGTGCTGATTGCCCAGGAGGGTCAGCTCATCCAGTCCTTCTCTTTTGTCCATGGTCTTTCTCCTTTACAGCATCTCTTTGAACAACTGGCGGTATTCCGGGGTATTGAATTTTCCGGAAGATGAAATGGTGGTGGTCACAGCCCCCGGCTTTTTAATGCCCCGGGCGGTCATGCAGGAATGTTCTCCGTCGATACGGACGATTACATCCACTGATCCGGTCACTTTTTCGATAATGTTTCGGATATCGGCTCCAATGCGTTCCTGAATCTGAAGACGGCGGGATACGGCATCGGCAATGCGTGCCACTTTAGAAAGGCCGATGACCCGGCCGCTGGGGATATATCCTACGGAAACGTGCATATGATACATGAGCGCCAGATGATGTTCGCAGTGGGAAAAGATAGAAATATCTTTGACTACTACCGGTCCTTCTTCGGACGAAGTGAAGGTTTTCCCGAACTGTCTGGCAATTTCTTCATTGGAAACGGTGGTATAGGCCATCTGTTCTTCAATCATTTCTGCAAACCGGCGAGGCGTTTCCAGAAGTCCTTCCCGATTCGGGTCCTCACCGATGGCTTCCAGTATCAGGCGGGCTGCCTGTTCAAGTTTTTTTCTGTCTGCCATTACACACCACGCCTTTCTGCTCCCCATATAATCTTGTGCAGCTGTACCTGTACACATACGGAAGAGAGCTCATATTTCCGTACATATTCCACCAGCTCAGCTGGCGTAATTTTTCCCCAAACGGGACTGACATAAAACGCCGGCTGTTTTCCTTTCCATCGGGTTACGATTTGCCGCATATCGTTTAAATCCTGCTCCGAAGATACGACGAATTTCAGTACATCCCGTTCATCCAGCTGAGCAAAGTTGGAAAGAAGCATATGTTCCTTCATACCGCTGTCTGTGCATTTATAGTCCATGGTATAGAAAACATGCTCCGGACGATGGGCAAACAGAGGCACAGCACCGTTAGTCTCTATGTTGATATCGTATCCTTCATCGGACAGAATCTGGCAGAGGGGGAGAAGATTCTGCAGCATCGGTTCTCCTCCGGTGAAAGTAATCCGCTTCCATGGATACTGGTGAATCCTTTCCAGAAGTTCTTCTCCGGTAAGGACTTCCAGTGCATCGCTTCTTTTCAGCGCATAGGCGGTATCGCAGTAGGTGCACCGGAGATTGCATCCGGCGAAGCGTACGAATATGGCCATCAGGCCAGTGCGTTTCCCTTCGCCGTCAATGCTGTCAAATAATTCCACTACAGGAAATTCATTTTTCATATACAGCCACGTTTCCTTCCGTTTCTTCTACCGAAACCTTCACACAGTACGGAATGCGGTCGCAGATCCATTTCGCCATATTTTCAGCGGTAGGATTGAGATTTTCCACCACATCATTGATGAGTACATGGTCCAGCTGGTTCACCGTTTCCTTAATCTTTGTGAAATCCACCACCATGCCGTTGGCATCCAGCGTTTCCCGCTGGCAGGTCACGGTAATAATCCAGTTGTGTCCATGGAGATGGCTGCACTTGCTTTCATAATCCAAATGCAGGAAATGAGCCCCGCTCACTTCCATTCGTTTAGTAATCGTATACATAGTTTCTATATCCTTTCAGTCCAGAGCCGGATCCTTCACACCATTGGCCTCAAAAGCCGCCGCCCGGTCACGACAGGTACCACAGGTACCACATGGCTTTTCGCCGCCTTCATAACAACTCCAGGTGAGCTCATAGGGCGTATCAAGAGCCAGGCCGGTCTTCACTACGCCGGCTTTGTTTTTGTCCGCAAAGGGGAATACCAGATGTACCTTGCCATAGGTGCCAATGGAAATCGCATCTTCCATGGCCTTAAGGAAAGGCTCCGAGCAGTCAGCATACGCATTTCCTGCCGCATCATCAGCATGGGCGCCGATGTAAATATCTACCTCTTCATCCTCGTACAGACTGGCCGCAAGACTTGCAGCCACAGAAAGCATGAGGCCGTTTCGGAAAGGAACATACGTGGACACCCGTCCTGTTTCTGATTCCTTTACCTGGTCTTCATAGCTTTCATGCTTGATTTCCTCACTGGAGCCAGCCAGGAGGGCACAATTCGAATACTGCAGGATGGAGGATAAGTCAAATTCATAATGTTTCACGTGAAACCATTCAGCCACTTTTCTGGCCGCTTCCAGTTCCTTTACGTGTTTCTGCCCATAAAAAATAGAAGCAGTACATACATTGTCTGCTCCCAGTTCTTTGACCGCTACGGAAATACATGTGGTAGAATCCACTCCGCCGCTGGATAACACTATAGCTTTTTTCATTTTTCTTACCTCCTGTTTTTTATAGTTGGTTAGCAGAATAAGACAACTGGAAAAGATTATAACACATCCGTTTTTTCTTTGCAGAAAAAGGACGAGGTAAGAGATGGACGGCAGCCGTTGGAAGGGGATAGGAAAGTTGTTATACAAGGGCTATGGTAACATCCTCTGGCTTTCCTTCGCGCTGACATACAGCACTCCACCATCTACCATCCGATAACGCAAACAGTCCCCTCATAGCGGACCGGGCTGTCAATAGTATGGAAATCAGAGATTTCATAAGTTTATGGACTTACATCTAATTACGACAAGCTATTATCGTCATTCCAGAAAGGAGTTTCATTTCGCAAGCTTTACTTTTCCTGGCTTTTGCATTCTTATCTTTTCTGCAGAGTTTGTTCTCTCATGAATACATAGGAGATTTACACAGATTCAGGAAAGGCCCGGAAAGGGAAGTCTACGCTGTATTTGAACATACGCGATGAGCTTTCCATTCCGGGCCTGACGCAGAAGATATGTTGTATTTGTCGTTTTTATCGTA
>OGYX01000241.1_pt1 | contig 41437 bp, 40 predicted proteins | sample 1576601 | NCBI WGS metagenome assembly OGYX01 (sample SAMEA3541561, study PRJEB24748) | human gut metagenome | biome: human gut; feature: human-associated habitat; material: faeces | place: China | collected 2012 | reverse complement strand
CAAAGAAAAACCCACCCCTCATGAATGAGGGGCAGGGGAGTTGAGAGTGTGTTTATACACTATTTTTATGTAGATGAATAGTATATATGGGTATGAATCTATTCAGGAGGAGTAGATTGATAAGTTATAAGCTAAGGATACTATAGAAGGCGCTATGCTTAATGCAAGCGAAAAGAGAAAATATTGCTAATCTCTTCTCGCTTATACTTGCTTGCATAGTTACTATACAACTATATCAAACTGAATCATCATGCCGCCAAAATTGTCGATAAAATAGGCATATTGCTTTGGATGAGTTTCTTTCAGTTTTTGATAACGATTGGATTCTGGAGCTTCAAGGTGAACTCCGAATCCACAAAACATACAACCGTTTCTTGTATAACCCATATTGTATAAATCTGGGATTTTAACATTATATTTTTCAATATATTCATTGATATCATCATCAGTCCAAAAAGAGAGAGGCTTACATTGGTTGTCTTTAAATTTATAAAAAACATTACAGCCATACTCAAGCCATGCCTTTTCACGTTGGTAACTTTCGGATGCCCAAATTCCTAATATAACACATTTCATCCCTAATTCTTTTGCTTTTCGGCGAAGTGGCTCCTTTTTTAGTTTGTCGCAACACTTATCAGAAATAGGTAACTCCATATATTTTTGATATTTCTTGAAGTTGCGTTCTATGTAATCGATAGAGTTTTGCTTAGTACGAGGCGTTTTTGCGTGTTGATATGTTCTGATGGCATTTGAAACGCGTTTGGAGAACATAGGATACCCATAGTGCTCTACTACTTTTTTGAAATTCCACATTTCTCCCTTAGAATCTATAGGATAGACAATCATGATATTGGTATGGTTTTCTTTGATTTCCCATTGGATGTGTTTTAAGGTTTCAGGATATTCATTAGTGGTATTTGCAAATAAATGTAATATGTTAGGGTACAATTGTTTAGTAATATGAGATAACACGGTAGAGTCTTTTCCACCTGAATAAGATATGTAGCAGTGGTCTTCTCCAAATGTTCTAACAGCTTGATTAATAAGAAACTTTGTCTGAATTATTTTAGCTTCAAGAGGCATAGAACGCAATGAAGCTAAGGTGTCACGTCTGTAAGAGAGATATTGAGTGCGCTCTTCTCCACATTTTTTGCAGTATCTGGAATCACGACTATAACGCATGTTTTCATCGTATTCTTCATCACATATTTTACAAATAAACATTGTTTTAAACCTCCATTTCTGTTTTTGAACTAACAAAATCTTTGTATTTTTATTATAATACAAAGATTTTGTTAGTCAAGACCTGAAATACAAAATTTTGTTGTAAAAAAAACTCAATTATAGTACAATAAACAATTGGAAAGGTGGGCATTTCTATGGAAATTGGAAGCAGATTATCTGAATTAAGAAAGAAATATGGATATACACAAAAACAATTAGCAGAGGCTCTCAATTTGTCTCAACAAAGAGTGAGTAACATAGAAAGGAATACCACGGCACCAGATGTGGAATTTCTACATGGTGCAGCTGATTTATACAAGATTTCTTTAGATGAACTTATTGGTAGAAGAACACTTATCACTGAGGAAAGTAGCTATGAACAGCAGATATTAAATGTCGTTGAAACTATGGACGACACAAAAAAAGAGCTGAGCTTGCGTTTATTAAACGAAGTGGCTCAACAAAGAGGTGATAAAGATGGCGAATAGTTATTTTAACGAAAATACGCTTGAGGAGTTAATTGAAGAAATTAAGTATGTCTACAAGTCTGATGACAGACCATGGGTTATAGGATATAGCGGTGGTAAGGATTCCACAACCGTGGTAGAACTTGTTTATAAGATGTTATTGGGATTAGATCCAGATGATAGACATAAAAATGTTTATATTGTATCTTCGGATACTCTAATTGAAAATCCACTTATAAAAATATATTTAAGTAAAATGAATGATTTGTTGGGACAGGCAGCAGATAGAGATGGGCTACCAATAAAGTCGGCTATGGTTACACCTCCACCAAACAATTCGTTTTGGGCAAATGTAATTGGAAGAGGATTCCCTACACCTAGAATGAATGGAACATTCAGATGGTGTACAGATAGATTAAAAATAAATCCTAGTGGTGAATATATTCAAAGAGTTATTGATGAGGAAGGAAAAGAAGTAGTTGTTCTTCTTGGAGTCAGAAAAGCAGAAAGTATAGCACGAAAGAGAAGAATTGAAGGCAGAGAACTTGCAAATAGACTTCTAAATCGACATGAAACCATACAGGATGCATATGTTTATAACCCTATTGTAGAACTTACAACAGACGATGTATGGGATGTTTTACTTAGGTGTGATGGCGGAAGAACACCTTGGGGATCAGATAATAGCGAGTTGGTATCGCTTTATGCGGATGCAGATAGTGGAGAATGTCCTTTTGCTGGTATTCATGCAGGTGGTCAGACACAGAGCTGTGGTAATTCACGTTTTGGGTGCTGGGTATGCACAGTTGTTAAAGAAGATAAGTCGTTAAATGGATTTATAAAGAGTGGACATAGAGAGTTGATACCACTTGCTGAATTTAGAAGTTGGCTTATGAGCATACGAGATAATGAAGAATATCGAGAGAAAAAGAGAAGAAATGGAACGGTATATCGTGATAAGCAAGGTAATATGGGATTCGGTCCATTTAACTGGAAAGCAAGAAAACTTATTCTTCGAAAGTTGTTAGAAACCCAACAGGTTATGGGATATGAACTTATAACATTAGATGAACTGAAAGCAATAGATGAAATCTGGGATCAAGAATTAGACTTATCTCGAAGAGTTTTAGTGGAATTATATGAGGAAATAACAGGGAAAAGACTTCCGTGGTATGACTATAAAGAACCTTTGATTGATAATGAAACTGTTGTTGAATTAGAAAATCTGGCTCAAAAAAATAATGTGCCAGAGGAATTGATCCGCAATCTGTTATTATCGGTTTATCGAAATAAAAACTATTCAAATCAAAAAATACTTAGAGATGGAATAGATAGGCTATTGAATCAGCAATGGCTACATTATGAAATAATAGAGGAGATTGAAAATGAAAATCAATAAAGTAAAATTACACAATTTCAGCTCCTATGAGGGTAATAATGAATTTGATTTCGAGATAACAGATGCTGGAAAAAACATTGTACTCATTGGTGGAAAAAATGGGGCAGGTAAAACTTCTCTTTTTACGGCAATAAAAGTTGCTTTGTATGGACCATTAGCATATGGATATGTAGGTGTAAATAGTCATTACATTTCTAAAATTAAAGATTTAATCAATTCAAAAGCATTTCAACAGGAGGTTGTGGAATCGGAAGTACAGTTAACGCTACAACTTAAGATTGAGCGTGATATTAGAAATTATGTGATAACAAGAAAATGGGATTATACCAATCAAAAGCTTACAGAGGAATACACAGTAGAAAGGGATGGCAAGCAATTGAAAGACCAGGAATTGTCATATTTTGAGAATTACTTGCGTAGTATTATCCCTCCGGACTTATTTGAATTTTTCCTCTTTGATGGTGAAGAGGTAGGTAATATTTTCTCTACCAGTGCGTACAACACATATGTTAGGAATGCAGTATTTACAATGTGTGGAATGGATGTGTTTGAGATTATCCGCAAATTTACACATGGATATGTAACAAGAAACAATTCTATAGATAATGATGAAGTTTACGACACATATGAAGCTGCAAAGCAGCAGATGGAATTATTAGAAGCAGAGAAGAAAAACCTTGAATCAAAAGTCAACAGTTTAACAAAAGAATTAGAAGATACTGAGGTTCAACTTACTGAATTAGCAACTGCATTTAAAAATGCAGGAGGAATTTCGCGTCGAGAGAAGAAACAGTTAGAAGATGAGTATACTCATGCAGAGAAAGTGAAAACGGAAACTCTTACAAATATTAAAATATTTGTGGAAGGACTTATGCCATTTTATATATTAAAAGATTTTGCCAATCCAATTATGTCACAACTGGATTTTGAAGAAAAAGGTGAGATATTTTACTACGTTCAAAGCAAGCTGAAGCGAGATTCAATTGCAGAATTATTAAAAGGTGATGTGTTAGATTCGAAGGTGGATCAGTTGATGGATTATTTATTGGACACATTTAGGCCAAAAGGTTTCCGAGATGATATGGAAATGATGTTTGATTTGTCAAAAGAGGATATTGGTCGAGTAAACGGCATTGTATCGTCTTTGGATGATTTCGATGTATCTGCAATGGTTGAGATGGTTAATAAGAGAAAGGCAGCTTCTGAAAGAACAGCAGAGATTAATAGAATTCTGAAAAACTCAATGAGTGAGGAGGATGTTAATGCGTTTGCTCAAAAGGAAAATGAAATTCTAAAGAAAAAGGATGACTTATCAAGTAGATTATATGACTCGCAACACAGATTAGAGGATATTGATAAGGAATTGCATTCGCAAGAACAGATTAGAGATAAAGCGATGCAAATTCTTAAATTAAATGCTCAGAATAAGCATGTGTATGAGCTGAGCTCAGGTATTTCTTCTATGATGGAGCAGTTTCTAGAAGAAAAAACTTTAAGCATAAGAAAGAAGCTTGAAAAGGCTATTGTTCAGAAATTGAAGTCAATTTATAGAAAAAATAATTTGATAACGCATATCGAAATTGGAAAGAATTTTGATTTTAATTTATATCAAGACGAGGAATATAACGGCAAAGAACTCTTGACACTTTATAAGAATTTGGGAAGTTCTGAGTTTACAAATCTTATTGGCACTAAAGGTGAAAAGAAACTGATTAAAATGTTGAATGGCACATCTATAAATGTGCTGAAAAATAAATCAGAAGTTGAATTGGGCAAGGAACCAATTCAATTATATAAGAAAATTGAGCTGGGAAGATTATCAAAAGGAGAACGTCAAATTTTTATCTTGGCATTGTATTGGGCAATTATCGAAATATCGGGACAGAATATCCCGTTTGTTATTGATACCCCGTATGCGAGAATTGATGCAAATCATAGACGTGAAATCTCAGAAAAATTCTTCCCTAATATTAGTGATCAGGTAATTATTCTGTCTACAGATGAAGAGATAAATGAAGAGTACTATAAGATAGTAAAACCTTATATTTCAAAAGAATATCTGTTAATTAACGATGAAAATGAAAATAGAACTACTATTGAGAATAATTACTTTTTTGAGGTGTAGCCAATGATTTTTAGATTAAAAACATCAAAGAGAACACAAGAAATCTTTGAGGAACTAGAAAATAGAACAAATTATAAACCATATACCTTGGTTAAACATGCAATAGCATGGTCTTTGTTAGAAAAAACATCAGTCGCTGATTACAAGTCAGATTCCGATGGATTTGATTTAAATAGACAGACTATTACAGGTGATAACGATACATATTTCAAGGTGCTAATTGAACAGGTTGAAGGAAGATATTTAACAGACGAGGAATATTTTCCACAGTATGTAAAGGCGCATATCGACAGAGGTAGTCAGCTGTTGCTAGATATGTATAATCATGCTGGAAATATGGATAAATATATTCTTCAGGTTTTAGGAGAGGGGGATACAGTTTGATTTATTTAGATAATAGTGCAACCTCTCCAGTTGATGAGGAAGTTAGAGATGCGATGCTTCCATATTTGAATGAGGAGTTTGGAAATCCATCAAGTAAATATTATTGCAAAGCAACTCATGCTAAGAATGCTGTCGAGGAAGCCAGAGAAAAGGTTGCAGGGTTGCTAGGTGCAAAGCCAGATGAGATTATTTTCACATCTGGAGCAACAGAAAGTACAAATTTTATTATTAAGGGATATTTGGATTATAGAAAGTTTTACGGAGATGGCAGAAATCATGTGATTACATCTCTTGTAGAACACAAGGCAACATTAAACACCTGTAAGTATTTGAATGGTGAATTATATTCAAACAATGATCCTACTACATCTTTATTTGGTGTAAGGGAAAAAGTAGATAGAGGATATGAAGCTTCATTTGTTGGAGTTACTCCAAATGGTGAGATTAGTGTTGAAGAAATCACTTCTGCAATTAAAGAAAATACAGCACTTGTATCAATGCTTTATGTGAATAACGAAATAGGGACGATAAGTGATGTTGAGTCAGTGGCGGAAATCTGTAAGAAGAATAATATTGCACTTCATTCTGATTTAACACAGGCTTTGGGTAAGATAGAAATTGATGTTAAGAGAATGGGAATCGACTATGCTTCTTGTTCGGCACATAAAATATACGGACCTAAAGGAATTGGTGCAGCATTTATGAAATCTGATGCTTATGGAATTGCGCCTATTACAGCATTTATGCATGGGGGAGAGCAGGAATTTGGATTCCGTGCAGGAACACATGCAGTTCATAATATTGTAGGTTTTGGCAAGGCTGCTGAAATTGCACTTAGAGATCTTAAGGAAAATGAAGCACATATCAAAAGTTTGGATGATATGTTGATTGCAGGTATTTCATCAATTGATGGAATTCATACAACGGTAGATGTAGCAAAACGTTTACCAGGAATTGTGAGCCTGGTAGTAGACAAATCTAATTTTCATAATGAAAGATTCATTAAGAAGATTAGCGAAGATGTGGCTTTGTCTACAGGATCTGCTTGTAGCGCTGGAGAACCATCTTATGTAATACAGGCACTTGGATTGGCAGATAAGGTTACAAAAGTACTTAGGGTGTCTATAAACAAATATACAACAGCGAAAGATATAGAAGAATTTGTAGGCATACTTAAAACTGAAATTTAGGAGGAATAAACGTTATGGCATTAATGATGGATAACAAGCCAACTGAATATAAAGGTGAAGCGTTAGTATGGGAAAAACTGTCTTCATTATTGCCTAACGATGTTGTAGTCTACAATCATCGAGAGGTGGTTGATGATCGTGAATTTGATTTCGCATTACTTATAAAAAATGTTGGAATTATGGTCATTGAAGTAAAAGGATGGCAGTCTCAGTACATCTTTGATGTGAAAGGTCCTGATGAAATTGTGATTCAAGGAGAATCCCAAATTTATGGTTCTCCAGAGAAACAGGCAAGAGGATATAGATTTGATTGGCTGAATTTCTTGAATGACCAGTTTGCAATAAGTCCAGTTGTATTATCAATGGTATGTTATCCGTTTATATCAGAAAAAGAATATAAGAATGTAAGGTTAGACATAGTATCATCTAGGGATTTTACTATTTTCTCGGATGACCTGAATTCAGCAACTAAGCTGGGGCAGAAGATATCAAATGCATTTGTCAAGAAAAAGCCGTTAAATAGTACTCCATTTGATGAAAAAGCAATGGCTATAGTAAGGCAACATTTTGAACCATCATATAAGGCAAAGGATGATCAAATTGTAGAGGTTTCGGATGCATATTCATTACTGAAGGTATTCAACAAAGAATTAACAGAAAAGGATTCAGATGAACTGATAGAAATGTATTTTGCCGGAACAAAGATTGTTGTATTTGTTAAGAGTGAAATAGATTTGTCATCCGTTTGCAATAAGTTGGAAGCAGGATTTAATGCCAGAGGTATTATTTCTGACAAAGGAAATGTGAGATTGGCAGAAATAGATGAAAGAAATGATTTTAGTGGTGTATTTGGCTCATTTAGAATATTTAATTTTGAAATCTATACACATAATTTGGATTTGAATAACGATGAAATTATTGTAGAGGGACAATATGCAGAACAACAAAAATTGATACTTGAAGAAATTGCAAATTCCACAAGTTGGAATTTTGATCAGTATAAGGTTGAACATGCAATGGGTGATAGAAATGTACTTGTTCAAGCAGGTGCGGGAACTGGTAAAACCTATTCAATGGTATCTCGTATTGCCTATTTGTGCATGAGTAGAAAACGATTTATAAATAATCTTGTAGATGAGATTGCTATGGTAACTTTTACGAATGAGGCTGCTGATAATATGAAATTAAGACTAAAGCAGTATTTTATGAATTGTTATATTCTTACCAAAAACAAAAAAGTGCTACATGAAATAGAGGCTGTAGACTTAATGCAGATTTCGACCATACATAAATTTGCTAAAGCTGTTTTGCAAAGCAACGCTATGGAGTATGGACTGGGTGCGGATTTTGCAATTTCCTCAAGTGAGTATGCGAAAGAGCAGATATATGAGAAATATCTTAATGATTTTCTGGTTGAAAAGCAAAAAGAAGATGCGAATTTTGCCCAACAACTAAGAATGCCTGTTCATAAGTTCAGAAAGTTGTTAATGCATTTTTCACAGCAATTATATAATAAGAGCTATGGGATTAAAGAACTTAAAGCAGAAAATCTGGGAACATTTGAAGAGTGGTCATTTTTTAATGATGTCATAATGAAGGTTATGATACCAGCAGAAAAAGAATACGAAGAACAGATATTTTCAAAAAATAAAATTGATCTAAAAGAAAGTATGCTATTACTGAACGATGCAGTAAATGGAGCATTTAAGGAAAAATGTGGTCTTAAATATAAGTACTTATTTATTGATGAGTTTCAGGATACTGATGATGTTCAGATTGATTCTTTCTTAAAGTTACAAAATGTGATTAAAGACACAAAGCTTTTTGTAGTTGGCGACTTAAAGCAGAGTATTTATCGTTTTAGAGGTGCGACAATTAGTGCGTTTGACCTAATTAGAACAGATAAAGAAAAATGGGAAGAATTTTCACTTACCATAAATTATAGAACTGATAAGAGATTATTAAATAAATTTGATGCAGTATTTTCTAAAATGGGTTCAAAAGGATATTTGCCATTTCATAAAGGAAAGGATTCGCTGACCAGTAGTGTTGAGACATATCTATCGGAACATGAGTTGGTGACCCAATTAGAGTATAACAGCGATGAGCAGAGGATGGAACAGCTCTTTGCAGAAATCGAAAGGCAGAAGGATATTATAAAATATCTATCCAAGCATCATAAACTATCTTCTAAAGATAAGATAATTGCTATTTTGGTAAGAGATAATTGGCAAATTCATAATATTTTGGAAGAAGCAAAGGTTCGAGGTGAGTTTATAGAAACTCATGTAGGTGGAGATTTATATCAGCTTATACCTGCTTTAGATTTGTATAAATTGGTAATTGCACTGCTTAACCCGAGAGATCCAGTGAATCTTTTTAATTTAATAGATTCAAATTATGTAGGAATTCAGTTAGATATACAAGGATTACATGGCTTAGGCACAGAGGAGCAGGTAAAAAAGTTAACAGATGTACTTAATCAGTATTTCACAATTGTGATGAACAAAACATGGGAAAAGATAATTGTGGATACTAAGGTTCAACCAATTTTGATGCTACTGAGGAGTATTTATGAAGGATGTCAGCCTTGGTATCAATATTCGGATACCGATAGTGAGCAAAGATTCTATAAAGCAAATTATGAATTGGTATTAGAGAAAATAATTAAAACATATAGCGTAGATTTTTTAACTCTCAATGTGATAGAACACAGCATGCATATAAATATTATGACAAAGCAGGAAGAACTCGCACGAAATATTGAAGTTGAGACGGATGATATGCGAGTGATTTGTACTACTGTCCATAAAGCAAAAGGATTGGAATATGGATGCGTAATTATGCCATATATGGGTATGGATATTGCATCAATGAAGAAAGCTGATTTAGATGTGTATGTAGAAAATGAAAAACTGGCATATGGAATTAGAATTGGAGATGAACCAAACAAGAAATATAATTCCAATTATGATGTATCGCAGGAACAAAATGAACGAATTAATGAAGAAAGTCGAGTATTGTATGTAGCACTAACACGAGCTATTAGAAATGTTGTTTGGATGAAGGATATTAAATCAAAGAGCAAGATTTCATGGCAGAATTTAATGGAGGTATAAAATGTCATTATCAATATATACTTACAGCAATCCATATGAAATAAATAATGAACCATATTGGGATTCAATAAGAAACTGTGCTCATTTTTGTGTTTCGCAGACAATGGTAAATGGATTGTCAGCAGTATATGATGAATTGGATAATGGACAATTAGCAACAGTAGAAGAATTAGTAGAAGCATTATACCCAAGATGGTTTGATACAAAAACATACATTGAACAGTACACAATTTTAACCAATACACTAGATAAAGTGACACCAAACATTGAACCTGAAAGATGGAAGAAGATAAAACAATCTCTACGATTCAATAAGAGTGCATTGTTGGATAGTATTCGACTGATGGTTGAAATGGGGCTGTTATTAAAAAATATAAAAATCAAAAAGATAACGGAAGAGCAAATGTATTTGGTTGCTGCTTATAATGCAATTCTGCGAGGCGAGAATGCCGAAATTTTTGCATTAAAAAAGAATTTTTCGGAAGGTGAAATTGATAATGCTGTCAAAACAGCACTGGTGGCAAAAGATAAAAGGCGAGGTAAGGAAGTGAAATCTATAGAGAGTGTTGATTGTAATACGGTAGTTATTCATGGAATACATCAATTTACTCCAACAATTCTTTCAATGATTGAAGAGGTTTCAAAGTACAAGCGTGTCGTGCTGTTGTTCAATTATCAACAACAGTATAACGAAATATATCAAACATGGCTGGATGTCTATTCCTGTTTTGATTTGAATATAAAGAGTCAGTTCAATAACGAATTTAAGCCAACAACATTGCTACAGCCTAGCTACGAAGGAAATATGCTCGCAGATCAAATTGGAAGATTAGTTAATGGAACACTCATTGAAAAAAGCAAGGATATAAATAATGTAAAGGTTGTAGAGTTTGATAATATTACAGAATTTTCAGCATATGTTGCACGAATATATGAAGAGGCTGCTAAAGATTTTCATGCAGACGAACATAAGAACGGCTCAGTTCTTTCGTACATGAAGGAGCAGTTTTATTCTGCCAATAATTCTGTAAATGATATATTGAAAGTTTATTTTCCAGAACAATTTGGGGAAAGGCATTTCTTAGCTTATCCGATTGGACATTTTTTCGTAGCCGTTACCAATATGTGGGACAGCGAAAATGGTGGTATTAGAATCGAGAATATGAATGATATTGCAGAATGCTTGTATTCAGGAGCTCTATATGAAAAGAAAGTAGGTTCATTAATTACTACCTTTAATCAGACAAAAAATTATTTTTCTAGGGCGACAAAGCTGAAGGGAGATAGTGAGACTGATGGTGTAATTGATTTGCTGATAAAACTGAAAAAACAAATGTCCAAGCTGAATAAAGGTAAAATAGAGTATACCGAACAATTAGAGAGGTTATCATATTTTAATGTTCAATCAGATGAAATAGATGAGTTGATAGAATCTCTTGAGGCACTAAACACTATTACAAAACTATTCTACGAAGACTTTGAAAATGAGAATAATAATTTTAAGCATTTTTATGAGAAATTGAAGGATTTTGTAGAAACACAAATCCTTCCAACCGCAGATGCTGAAACGGAGTTTCAGGATATTTTGTTGAGACTATTAGCTAGACTAGAAGAAGTTGAAAAAATCGAGTCAACTAGCACATTTGATTGTTTAAAGGATACAATGGCATATTATTTGAAACAGGAAAGTCAGAAGGGTGAAAGTGCAAACTGGATTGTCAGAGACTTCCAGCAGATTGATGGAGATATATTGAAAAGCTCAACTCAGGATCCAGACACAATCTATCATTTTGCGTGTGTGTCCGATTCTGATATGAATGTAAAACGAGAAGATCAATTCCCATGGCCATTGACTATAGAGTTTTTTGAAAGAGCATACGAACCATTAGATTGGAAATATCAGGTTTATGTGAAATCAAGAAAAGAATTTAAACATTTTAAAAGATATGCACTGATTTATGGATTAGAGTTTAATAGATGTAAGTTTAAACTTAGCTTTATAAAAAACGATGATAATAAAGAAAATGAACTGTATTATATCTTAAAACTGTTAGGGGTTAAAACAGAAAAAAATATTCATGATACGACAGAGGTTCATGAGAGACAAAATATCACATTTGATTTGGGTAAAAATACAAATAATTTTGTGGATTTAGACGGATTTAGAAGACGCATATGTGGATATAGATTTGCATTAGAGTCATTAATAGAAAACGGTACTAAGTACCAAGATAGATTCCTGCAGACGAAATATCTAGAGATAATTCTGGCAAATAATGTGCGGCGTAAATTAGAAGGTCAAATTGCCACAGAGGCAATAATGAATGAGACACTTGATGATTCAGCAGAACGCTTGAGACGATATTTTAGATTTTTGAACGAATCTGAGATAACAGATATCAAATCGAATGCTAAGAGTGCGATTATTCATCAAGCGTTGCAGGATGGTAAGATAAAACAGTTTCCAAAGGTAACAGATATTGATTTCGAAATGATGAAAAAGAAAGAAGAATTCATATACCTGCATTTGGAAAATGAAAATCAGGAGAATGTATTACTTGGCAAATTCAATGATTTGACGACGGCAGAGAAAAAACAGTTTTTGCCGGATAATCTTAAAAATGCAAGTTACGACAAAGAAGCAAATATATGGTGTCAATGGTGTGCAGTAAGAGAGAAGTGTCTTGAAAACTACAAATCATTGGTTGAAATATAAGGGAGGTTGAGCTTTTGGAAAGAGGAATGTACATAAGATGTCCAATAGCAGAATTTGATGACCCAAGAAATTTTATTGTAGGTCGCATAATTCAAGTGGATGATTTTACAGAGAATGTAACAGTGGCATTTTTAGATCCATTTGGATTTAGAAATTATTATGAGAATATACCGGAGAAAGCAGAATTACCATATGACTATGTAAAGAGATGTACTTTGTATCGAGAATCTTATGTTATTTATAGAGGAAATAGATATAAGATATTGTCAGCACTTAAGGAGGATGAATGGTATTACTATTACCTCAAAGAAGAATTTACAGATAAAGTTATAAAAGTTAGAGAAGACGTTATAGATGCACCATTTAATTGTGGCAGAATTTCGCCAGCAGAGCAGCTTAGAAGTTATGAGTTTCAGAATCCTGCGTGGTATTTTGGAAGAAATGTCGTGAGTAAAACTGTAAAAGTTCTTGATAATTCAGTATTTGGATTCAAAGAATTAGCAGGATGTAAGATATTTTTAAAAGAACACCAGTTCAGAACTATTATGCGTTGTTTACAAGAAAAAAACTGTAGAGTGATGTTAGCAGATGAAGTTGGTATGGGTAAAACTATTGAGGCTGCCTCTGTTTTAAAAGTATATACATTACATAATTCAAATAAGAGAGTTTTAATAGCAGTACCACGACCTCTTGTAGCACAGTGGAGAGCGGAATTACTCATTAAGTTTGAAATAACACCAGGAAATAACGTGAATGATAATTATGTTGAACTTATTGCGGAAGAAGATATTGAGAAATATATTAACAGCCGTTGGGACTTTGTTATAGCGGATGAGGCTCATAAACTTTTAGCAAACAAAAGGTTATATACATATTTTCATTCGCTTAGTAAGCGCTCAGAGAATATTTTGTTGTTATCAGCCACTCCGGTTCAACAAAAGAAAGAAGCATATTTGGCGTTACTTCAACTTATTATGCCTGACAAATATGACCATTTTTCAATAGAAGATTTTCAAACTCTTGTAGAAAAACAAAAAAATATTACCAAGAGTACATACCTTGTATTACAGGATTTTGATGACTATATAGATAATATTGCTGATACTTTGGAAGATGGTGAGAATCCTTTAGAAAATGATGATTGTACAGATTTGTTTGATGATATACAAAATGGCCTTAGAAGAATTTCTAGACTTATTGAGGATGAAGGTTTTGATAAGGTTTTATCAGAAATAAATCTGGAGAGTGAAGACTATGGTAAGGGTGCAATACAAGAGGCTCTTCTGTATGTATGCGAGAATTATCAGCTTGAAAAAAATATTATCAGAAATAGACGTAGATATATGGAAGAGGAACTTCCACATAGAACAGTCAGAGAAATCGAATATGAGCTTAATCCAGATAAGAACACTTACGAGCATACAACATATGAAGCTATTGTTGATTGGATAAGCGGACAGGAAATTTCTGCACAAGATTTTGAAATACATTATATTCCGTTACTTACAGCATTTTTTAGCTCATCTTGGGCGTTCAATAAGGAGATTGGGCAGCAAAGAAAAAGCGGATTAGCTATTAATCAGGATGTAGAAGAAAATGCAAAGGAATGGCAAAGTGCAGAAGAATGGATGCTTGAAGAGCTTGATAATGTATTAGCAGAGCCATATAACTATTCAAGTAGAATACTTAGCATAGTTGATTTCATTGATCAGGAAATATATGAGGAAAAAGTAGTAGTATTTACAAACTATGCAGAAACCTTTGAAAAATATAGTCAAGTATTGAGAGCATATTTTGGAGAAGAAAAGATAGCTCTCTTTAACAAGAATATGAACGAAGAAGAATTGGAATTGAGTATTTATCGTTTCCAAAATGATGATGAATGTAAAATACTTCTTTGTGATGAGACTGGTGGCGAAGGTAGAAATCTTCAGGGAGCGGACTTTGTAATTCATATTGATCTGCCTTGGGATGCAAATGCCATTGAGCAAAGAATAGGTCGATTAGACAGATTAGGACGACCAGCAGATAAAGATGTATGTTCGGTTGTAGCTTATGCAAAAGAAACTTTAGAAGAAGAATTATATAATTTCTGGAATAAAGGACTGAATATATTTACTCAGTCTTTAAGTGGATTGGAAATTATTATGAATGAAATCAATGAGAGCATTATTCATGCAGTAACAAGTGATTTCCGATATGGTATTTCTAATGCAATTAATGAGATTATAGAATCTTCACAACGAATGGAAAAAGAAGTGAGAGAGGAGCAACACTTTGATTCAGCAGCGTTTATATATGCAACACTCAATCAAGAGCTAAAAAGACTTTTACACTACTACACATCCAATGAGAACGAATTGTTTGCCAATACAATGATGGGATGGGCAAGTCTTGCAGGATTAAAAGGTCAGTTTAATAAAAATGGTGTTGTGAGATTTAATGAAAATTCATTCTCTATAAAGTCAGCAGAAAACTCAATGTTGATACCACCGAATTGGATGGAATATGTAAATCGTACATCAAATGCCTTTTCAAGGAGGGTTAGGGAATTATACGAAGAAAGAACTGGAAATAAAACATCTACAGGCAGCAGGGAAATTGTAGGAACCTTTAATCGTGAACTTTCTATTGAAAATGATTATTTACACTTCTTTGCACCAGGGGATGAGGTCTTTGATTGTATTGTAGATAATGCAATGAATTCGTACAAAGGAACCTGTACAGCTTTTGCACTTGAAGCGGATTTTGATTGGCGAGGAATCGTTTATACTTGGAATTTATACCCCAATGAGCAACTGTTATTGGAAAATGGGATTCCCCTAACTGCGATAAGACAATATAAGAGTTATGTTTCTGCTGATCAAGTCATAACTCCTATCAGTACACAAAAGTATGAGCATGTACCTACAGATAAAGTATTAAAAATTATTGATGCCGTTTCAAGAGAATCAACATCTGATATTAGAAGGGATGTAGTGCATCTAGGTAGGAGATCAGTAAAAACTGATGGGCTACATATTAAAGAAAGATATGGTTGTTCTAATGTTGATTGGTTTAGACAAGCTTATCCAGAGGACAAGTGGATTAATTTCGTTTCTGCGTCAATGAAGGCGGCCAAAAATCAGGTAAAGGAAAAAATGAAGGCTAGTAGCAATTTAAAACAAGCAGCAGCCAGTATAGAACAGACATTGAATGCAGAAGTTGCACAAGCTAAGTTTTTTGGTGTGGATGCAGGCGAAATTGAGCAGAAAAAGCAGGTTTATCAGACGGTGCTTGAAGCACTGAGAACAACTAGAGTAGAACTCGAGGCAGCAGCATTTGTAATGGTGAGGAAGACGCATGATTAAAGAGCAGATTCAAGAATGCATACAAAAAATTTTGGATAATGAACTAGATGGGATAAGCACAAATAATTGTCCAAGAGGCGGAATAGAAAAATATAGATATATGACAGCATATAGGTTGTCTAAGTATGTGAATTTTTATAGAACACGCAGAATATCGCTGGATGACTTTTTGATTTCGCTTAGAAATTATCTGCTTGTTTTTCAGACAGCTGTACGATTACCTATTGATATTGATATCACAGATAATAAATATGGACTCCGTATCGACTCAGAAGGTCTTTGTTATGCAACCTTAAATTTGCCGGATTATCTCAACATAGATATTATCAAGCAAGGATTCATGGTAGACTATGTAGAACCAGAAAAAGATGAAAGATATTTTCTTGGGGTTACACCTAATATATATCGTTTAACAGGGTTCCAGAGATTCAAATCAATACGTCAAAAACTTGCGGTTAATGGTGCACTTAATATGCCAGAAGGATATACAGCATTGGTTTCTTTGCCGACAGGTGGAGGAAAGAGTTTGATTACGCAAGCTATGGCGTATCAAAAAAATGATGGATTGACCATTACTGTTGTACCAACTGTATCATTAGCAATGGATCAAGTTAGAGTTGCAAGGGATAATATTCGAGTCGCATCCAAAGCAGAAATCGCTTGTTATTATAGTGATTTAGCAAGTGAAGAGAAGAGAAGCATTATAGATAGAATAAAAAACAGAAAGCTACGATTATTGTTTATTTCTCCAGAAGCACTTATTAAGAATGAAGTATTTAAACAAGTGATAGAGACTGCTAATGATGCTGGATATTTAAGAAATCTTATTATAGACGAAGCACATATTGTAATTGAATGGGGAAATTTTTTTCGAGTTGATTATCAGTGTTTGGAACCTTGGCGTAATAACTTATACGAAAAGAATTCTAAATTGAAAACAGTGTTATTATCTGCAACGTACGAAAGAACAACAGTTAAGATTTTACAGAGTATGTTTGCTACTGGAGATAAATGGATTGAAATAAGATGTGATGCATTAAGAAGAGAACCAAGATTTGAGTTGGTATCAGCAACTTCATATCGGGATAAGAATGAAAAAACAAGAGAATTATTACGATGTTTACCTCGACCAATGGTTGTATATGTAATGAGACCTGATCAAGCTCAAAAGGTTAAGGAAATGGCAGCAGATATAGGTATTACAAATGTAGAGACATTTACTGGAAAAACGAAGTCTGATGAGCGTTCTAGAATTATAGAAGAGTGGTCAGAAAACAAGTTTGACATTATAATTGCAACTTCAGCATTTGGAGTCGGTGTTGATAAAAGTGATGTCAGAACAGTTTTACATTTATATGTACCAGATAATCCAAATGCATATTATCAGGAGTTGGGAAGAGGAGGGCGAGATGGTCTTCCTTGTCTTAGTGTAATGTGTGTATATCCAGAAGAGGATTTGGAATCGGCATTTGTTATGACTGACAAAGTTCTTGGAAGTGAAAAAATTCTTGGACGATGGGAGAGTATGCTTAATAGCCATACTTCCACAAGAGGGATAGATTCATATACTTTGGATACATCTGTTAAGCCTAATTATAATAGTGTGGATTATGCGGAGGATACCAGTACTGTTGATCAAAAGTGGAATATCTATGTAATTCTCCTGTTAAGAAGATACAATTTGATTAAAATTTTAGATATGGTCGTAGATCCTCATACACAGGTATATTTTATAAGAATATCTATTTTGGATAAAAGATTACTGCAGACTTCGGAGGATACAAAACGGTTGATAGAAGATGTTCGTACTAAAGAATGGAATAAGAATGAAAGAGCATTTAAGACCATGAGTCGTTCTGTTAAGCTTGGAAAGCGCATGTGCTGGTCAGAGATGTTCTTTAATTCTACATATAGTAGGGTTTCAGAATACTGTGCTGGTTGCGACAATCATAAGAATATTGTTGAATCAGATCCAAATAGATTTGAGTTGGTAAAGAAAATTCCGGCTCCAACAAGAAAGTTTTCTGTTGAGTTGAATAATATGTTTGCTAATTCTAATGAGGCTATTTTATTTGCGGATAGTGATAATACAGAGTTAATAGGAAATGTAATTAATAGAGGATTTTCAACTGTTATTATAAATGATGATGATCAAAGCAGTTATTTTAATTTGTTAAATAGTATTTCAGAATGGACAGATGTAAATTTGCTGGGAATGAATGAGTTTGTTCGGTTGGTTGACCATGGAGATTATTATTTCTTTGCAGGAGATGCAGTTGTTTTGTATGGAAATAAATACTCGGGCATATATAAGAAAATTAGTAGATTACGGAAATCATTACAAACCGGTGAAATACGATTATTGCATGTTTTCAAAGAAGATATTTTTTGTAATGAAATAGGTAAAACCGTTTCATCAATTGTCGATGGACCGGTACTTGAAGAATATTTGATAGAAAGGATGTAGAGATATGTTTGAAGATAGAATGAAAACATCTGCAATTCCGGAAAGGGTATATGCCCTTTGCCAAGCGATTAAAAGCAGAACAATGAAGGAAAGCGATTTGCGAGAGTTGTTAGAACCATCGGATTTGGGTGGTACAACAAAATATTTTGGAATGGTTCGTGATGCAGCAAGACAGTTAGGGCTTATTTCTGTAAAGGAAGGTGATATATCATTGGCAATAGACTCAAAGTATGTATCATCATATGATTCAATGCGAGAATATATTGTAGGCAATATAGAAACAATATCGGAAGGATTATTCTTTGCTGTATCAAAAGAATATATATCGATGAATGAACAAGTGTTTAAGTTTAAAGGAGTGTCTGAAGCTGCATTAGTAGAACATATGTCAAAAGTTATAGGAAAACCAGTATATGAAGATGATATGAGAGCTTGGAGATTCTGGGCTACATATTTGGGGCTTGGTAATCTTCATGATATGCTTTTATTGCCTAACATGTATACGTATCTAAAAGCCGTATTAGCAGTATGCAACATAAAAAAGGGAGAAGAATACACATTTACTGATTTCGTGGCTGCAATAAAACCGTATGCTGAAATAGGGTTATCCGATATTGATGGAAATAAGAAAATCAATCTTGCTATGTCAAGTGGTTTACGAGCATTACATGATGAAGGAATTATCCAATTATCACACAAGCTTGATAGTGGTGATATGTGGTTCCTATATGAAGCAGAATTACATCCAATTAAATCAACAGTTACTCATGTAACAGTAAGGAGATAGCTTATGAATTCAGAAATTGCCAAAAGTAGAATAGGTGAAGTGATTCGTATTGATACTGTTACGAGTACACAAGCTGATTTCTTAGCTACTCATGTGCCTGTTCAAAATATTCATATAAGAAAAAAGTGGGATAGTAAAACAGACAAAATTATGTCTGAAGAGAAAGTTTTTAATAAATATGTCTTGAATACTGAAAATGAGCATCAGTTTATTATAGTGATAGGCTCAAGTGGTGCTGGAAAATCACACCTTATTAGATGGTTTGCGGCTAGATTAGAACAGGCGGCACCAGAAAATGAAGTAGTTCTTTTTGTTCGTAGAAGTGATAATAGTTTGAAAGGAACGATAAAGCAATTACTCGAATTGCCGGAAGTTGCCAATATACCGAATAAGGCTGTGTATGACAGGCTGGTTCGAGCAACTTCAACGATTGACAATAAGAAGCTTAAAGATATGATATATCAAAACTTCATTGTTGAAATCAAGAACGATGAAAATGATGAGATTATAAGTAATAATGAAAAGAAGAGATTAGTTGAATTATTGCAATACGAACAGTTTCAACTAAATCTAATGAAAGAAGAAGGTGCTATCGATCGTATTTATCAAAAAGTAGCTGAAAATGAAACTGGTGATAGCAGAGATGTAATGGCGTTGTTTGAAACTTCAGATTTTGAAGTGGATGTTAATTTTTGCGATGATATGTTTACCAATGGTGCAGCTAAAAATGCCATGAAAATGGCAAATGCCATTCTTGCGGATGATGAAATGTCAGAAAGACTAGCTGATTATATGAATACTCTGGTAAATAAGGTTATTCAGACATGTGCTGGATTGGAACCAGGAGATTTTGAACAGGTCTTTGTGGAAATTAGAAAAGAGATTAAAAGACAGGGTAAAAATCTTACTCTATTGATTGAGGATGTTACAGCATTTACTGGTGTAAATGTTGCACTGCTAAATGTTTTGACTACTGAACATACTGGAATGTATGAAAGTCAAGAACTTTGTAGAATTTCCTCTATTGTAGGAACAACTGAAAAATATTTTAACGTAAACTTTATGGATAACCATAAGGATAGAGTTACACAATTCTTTGTTATTCCAAATGATGTGTTCGGTGAAGATCAGAATTCGCTGTATGAATTTGTTGGTAGATATCTAAATGCAATGTCTTTGCGTGGCGATATTTTAGATGACTGGGTGAAGAATGGTGCTTCTATGAAAGAGTATCCTATTCATAAAGGAGAGGAAAAATCTCTTTGGGATACAGTTGAAATTGCAAAGGGGAAGGAATTATCGTTATTCCCATTTACTAAAAAAGCAATTACGAATCTATATATGTGTATTTTGCAGCCGGATTATAGAACTCCTAGATATCTATTAAGAGATGTTATTGAGAGAGCTATGAGAAATTATCTATTCAAAAAGGAGAGTTTTCCTGAATTTGCAATTGAAAGGATTAATGATATTCCATTTGAGAGTCTATATGTAAGTACTTATATTCATCAGCAAGTTGAAGAAAGCCAAGCAGACAGAGTTGAAAGATTCATAAGAGTTTGGGGTAATGCATCAGATCTGGAGTATGAAGAAAGCGGTATAAAATATTTAGGTGGAATGCCAATTGGATTTTTTGATGATTTAGGAATTCCAACTTTTACAGGAAGAAAAGGTGATAAGCCGGTTAAAGCATCTGTAGATCCAGTAAAACAACTATCGGATGGCTCAGATATTACTCAACCACCAGAACATATCGTACCGAAAGTTGATCCGGCAATGGCTGATTTCTTGCTTGGACAGAGAACACTGCAAATTTGGATTGATGGAGGAGAACTAAATGTAGGTGCTACAACAAAAGACGTGGTTAATATTACAAAAGCTAGAGATGAAATAAATAAAAGATTCTTGATATCTGCAATTAATTGGCAGATAGAAGGCGTATCTTTGGATAATTTGAATCGTGTAAAAGCTACAAAGGACTTTATAGGATTTGAAAGACAGAAAAGAGCAGCTAAGAATGCATTAACAATTTTGCCAGCAGATAGAGAAACGCAAGGTGTATTAGAGGCGTTTTTGGCATATGTAACATTAGGAAATGGAAGCTGGAATTTTGATAATTCTGCTATGATGGTGTATCGAGTTCAGACTTGGCTTGAAAAGTGGAAAAAAACAATTATTCAGACTGTAAATGTTTTTGATAATCAATCAGTAGATTATCAAGATTGTGCGATTGCTACTGAAATGATACGAGAGATAATGCAAGGAGTGTTTACAGGAACAAAAGTTGAAGGTATTCCAACAACAAATCTGATGGCTAAAAATCTGAAAAAAGTTGTACAAAATTCACATTGCACAGAATGGAATTCGCTTGTGAGTATGCTTTTGAATAATGATGAAAAAGTAAAAGATGTGATTACGCAGTATTACAATATTATTCAAGGTAACCTGAAGTCATCGCAAGTGTTTATTAGAGCGACAGAATTTAATTCTGACGTACGCAAAGTTCAGAAGGTCAAGTTATTGATACCAGATGAACAAATTCTGTTAAATGATCCAATTCCACAACGTCGAGAAATTCGTGAGATATATGAAAAGATATATACGCGTATTCCAAAAGTTGCAGAAGCGGAAAAAGAAAAAGCAAACCGTATACTGGAACAAATCGGTACATATTTGGATTATGAGGATATTGATGATGAAGATATAGAAGATTTGATTGATAAAATAAAGGACTTTTATGAGACTGCAAGCAATTCATTAGTTAATATTCATGGTAATATTCAGGTCCTAGATGGAATAAAAAAAGATGCTAAGACCATATCAGTAGCTTTTGGCGAGGTGGAGAAGGGCATTGCAAGTACAGATGATTTAGATACATTGCTGATGTTCTCGAAAGATCCTTTGACGAAGCTTGAGCGTGTATTATCAATATTACAGACAGTACAAAAGGATATTGAATATGTTGCACGAGATGTTGAAAAAAGAAGAGGCAATATTTTTGTAGATAATGGTGGTGACTTGAGTACGAGATATGCAGAATCACGCAATAAGATTGAGTCAGATAGTAAGACTGTTATGGATTGGAAGGTGATGTAATGCTAGTAGATTTATTAGATCAGAGCATAATTGCTATGAAGGAAATATATGAATTAGAAAAATCTTCTAATGACGTACAAAAACAGGAAAAAAACGATAAGATTTTCTCTAATGTCGTAAGTGAGAATCATCTGATGGTTAATGCTATTACAAACAGTATGTCTCAATTGGGATTTGTTATCTCGCAGGAAACTAGGGGAAGGGTTATTGGATTGCTTAAATCATCGAGCGATGCAGTATCGAGAGGATTAATACAAGAATCTACGGCTAATTATTTGCAAAAGGAAGTATTTACTATTAAGAAAGCAATACTTCAAGAATGGTCAGACTACTATCATAAAGTGGCAGACCAAAAGATAAATATGCTTCAGACTATAAAAGGTATTGCACCAGAGCGAGAAAAAGTAGATTATGCATCCAATAAAATTAAATTAGGGGCTTCTTGGGATTTTAAACAGGATAATCTGGACAAGATGGAAAAAGGGTTACAGGAAGCAGACGAGATAATAAATAGTTTGGGTTTTGGAGAAGATGGTGCCGAAATTATTGCATTCCTCAAGAAAGTGGCATCTGGAAAAGCAAGTGTTCATGATTTAACCCCAGATATATTAAATTGGTTGATGGAGAACAACATGACATCCAAACTTGCAGTTAGCTTTAAATAAAGGTGGTAATGAATCGTATGGATTTAAATAGTAAACATTCATGTGATTTTTCCTATCATAACATAACAAGAAGTCAGATCTCGATTGATAAATACAATGGCGAGAGTAAGCGGATTAATATACCGGAAAAGATTTCAGGACAGGAAGTAGTAGAAATAGGAGAAAAAGCATTCTCGAACAATTTAATAATTGAGCATATACAATTACCTGATTCAATATTAAGAATCAACGATTTTGCTTTTTTTGGATGTCGTAATTTAAGAAAAGTAAAATTTGGATTAGGTATTAGAAAAATTGGAGATAATGCATTTGCTGAGTGTGAGTCACTGCAAGACATACAGATTCGTTCGAAAATGGATTGTATCGGTGCTAATGCATTTACATTATCAAGTATTGAATCTGTTGAAATAAACACTATAGAGGATTTACGAGAAGAAAGTTTTTCTCTGTGTAGTAGGTTAACATCTTTTTCAGTGAAAAAAGTTGATCGAATCCCTGAAAATTGTTTTTTACATGATATATATTTGTCGAGTGTAAAAATGGAATGTAAGACTGAAGTTGCTGATAGTGCATTTGCAGATTGCAGAAGATTATCGGATATAGAGTATGGTCAATGGGACTTTTCAGATACTGAAGATATTTATATTTCCGATGCACCAATGTGTAAAATGAGGAGACCATTTTTTAGGATTAAAGTGATACTTAAGAATGAACCAAGATTGGAGAGTGAGATTGTAATGGAGAAAGCGAAAAGATTATATGAGTATATTGCAGAACACTCTGACCTACAGAAGGAAATTTCTAATATTTTGCCAGATGATATTATAAGCAATATTTTGAATGGCTCACTACCGGTGTTCCCGCATGAAGATCTTGGTATAATAGTAGATGAGAATGAACTTATTCATTATATGAATCATGCAGTATTATATAAAGAAGTTGGTGATGGACAGTATATATCTATTAAAGGAAAACTGTACTTGTTTTCTAACAAAATTGGATTTTATGGTGGAAGTGATATATATGAGATTCTGTTGGACGATATTGCAGCAATAATGGAATTTGAAGGAAGCCCAATAATATTAGAAGTACTGACTAATGGTGAGAACCTATATATATCGACACCAAATACGGAAGTATTATTTAAAGTATTGCATACTATTGAATCTTCAAAAAGTGAAGATGATATGAAATATATGAAAATAGAGACTACTATTGAAAAAATCATAGAAGGGGCAGACTTGGATTCATATATTTTTTATTTTGAAGATGTACAGCATAGTCAAATAAACGAAGATATGGAAAAGCAAATTGGTATTCTTATAGAAAAGTTACACAAACTTAGTACCGCCCTGGAAAAGTATCCAGATAAGGTAGAGGGGACGCATAGATTTTCAAATTACTATTTGCCAGAAACATTAAGGTTAATATTTGCACATCAGCAGTATTTAACGGCTGGTGTATCGAAAGAACAGATTGATAAAGTATATACTAAGGTTATGGAATCGATTGACACAGTAATAGCGGCAGTGGAGAGAAAAATAGATAGCATATATCAGGTCGCAACTATGGATACCATAGCAAAAGCGAATGCCTTGCAGAAAATAATGGGACAAGATGGATATGTTAAGGGCGAAGGCCCATTAAAACACTAATGCGTAAATTGAAAGGAGACTAGCTATGGAAAATCAAACAAAAACAAAACTTACATTAAATCCGGAAGAAGAGAAACAGTCAAATATCTTACTAGAGGGCGCTCCTGTGAGGCAGACAGTTCAACCTATTGTACAGACACAGACTGAATATAATGCAGGATCTATTGATGAAAGTATGCTTAGTAATGATGAGAAGGAAATGGTAGCACAGTTCGCAAATGAGATTGACATTTCTAATGCCAAGCAGGTTATTCAGTATGGTTCCAGTGCACAGAAAAGTATTTCAGATTTTTCTGTAAATATTTTAGGAAAAGTAAAAACTAGCGAACTGGGAGATGTAGGAGATGCTCTAAAAGAACTTACTGTTGCTTTGGATGCAACCACAGAACCTGAAAAGAAAGGAATTCTTGGAATATTCCAAAAAGCTAAAAGGGGCGTAGATTCTATTAAGGCTAATTATGCAAAGGCAGAAACAAATGTTTCAAGAATTGAAAAGGACTTAGAAAAGCATCAAGTAGTTTTGACACAAGATGTTGAAATGTTTGAGCAAATGTATGATCTGAATTTACAGTATTATCGAGAATTGACCATGTATATTATTGCTGGCAAAAAGGCATTGGATAAGGCAAGAGGAGAACAACTTGAAGCGTTGAAGGTAAAAGCTGAAACATCACAAATGCAAGAAGATGTTGAAAACTACAATAAGTATGTTAATTTATGCAATCGCTTTGAAAAGAAGCTACATGATTTAGAGCTTACTAGAGTAATCGCAATGCAGGTTGCACCTCAAATTAGGTTGTTACAAGATAATGATCAAGAAATGTTGGAAAAGATACAATCATCTCTGGTTAACACAATTCCACTATGGAGACATCAAATGGTTTTGGCACTTGGTATTGAACATACTCAGAGAGCATTGTCTGCTCAAAATATGATAACTGAAAAAACGAATGAGTTATTGACTAGAAATGCTGAAACTCTCAAAATGGCAACGGTTGAAACTGCAAAAGAAGCAGAACGCTCAGTTGTGGATATAGCAACATTAAAGAGATGCAACCAGCAGCTTATTTCTTCGATATCAGAGGTTGTAAAAATTCATGAGCAAGGAGCAAAGAGACGCCAGGATGCAGAGACAGAACTTGTAAAAGTAGAACAAGAACTTAAGCAGGCTCTTCTGGAGGCTGGAAGTAAGTAAACAGGGAGTGACTGAAGATGAAAAGAAAAATAAAAATCACATTCAATGCTCCGGTTGTACTAGGCTTTGCGGCAATTTGTTTTATTGCAACATTATTGAATTATCTTACCAATGGCAAGAGTAATCAGATGATATTTATGACATATCATTCGTCTTTAATGTCACCACTTACATATTTACGCTTATTTACACATGTATTTGGACATGATGGGTGGCAACACTTTATAGCGAATATGGCATATATCTTATTGCTAGGTCCTATGCTTGAGGAAAAACATGGACCAATGAAAATTATAGAGGTAATAGCAGTTACTGCTCTGGTGACGGGCGTTATTAATTATGTTTTCTTTTGGAATACGGCATTATGTGGTGCTAGCGGTGTTGTATTTGCATTTATTTTAATGGCTTCATTTACTAGTTTTCGAGAAGGAGAGATACCAATTACTTTTATACTTGTTGCTGCGATTTATTTAGGACAGCAGATTTATGATGGAGTTGTTCTCGATGATAACATTTCCAATATGGCACATGTAGTTGGTGGTATTGTAGGTGGAATCTTAGGATTTTCACTTAATAAGAAATCAAAGTATGGCATTTAGAAAGAAGGTGTGAGATGTGAGGATAGTAAACAATTATGAATATAATTCTATTGAATTATACTTTGATGGAAAACCAGATGAAATGACAAGAGAGACACTTAAAATGTTTAAATGGCGATGGAATCCTAAGAAATTTTGTTGGTATAACAAGAATACTGTCGAGAATATGGCTTTGGCAGAATCGCTTAATAAAAGTGCTGATGAAATGAAGGAAAAGAAGATTCCTGAATCATATTCAGAAAAATATGAAAAGAAACTGAACCATCAATGGATATTAAGTCATTCGTGGATAGTTTATTTAAAGCAAGTGATGAAGAAGAAAAAAAGACATTGAAAGTGACTACACAAGTGGATAAGAAAGTGAAAAAGGTGTCAAAAAAGATTATTGATATAGACGATGATAATTTTGAACTGGATCTATAGTAGAGGCTTTGCATGAAGAAAAAAATATTAATCATAGCATTTCTATGTATGATTGCACTTGGAGCAATGATTATCAGTGATAAAATTTATAAGTCTACTGATATGACAGGAAATGTATTGGAAGATAATTTGATTCCAGAGTATTCTGGCAAAGAAACTGTACCTATCAATGGAAATAAACCGTTTTGGTCAGCAGAGGAATATACGACAAAATCGTTTGAAGTTTATAGCGAATTAGATGAATTGGGAAGATGTGGTGTAGCGTACGCAAATATCAGTATTGAGACGATGCCAACTGAAGAAAGAGGTGAAATCGGTATGATTAAGCCTGCTGGATGGCACACAGTCAAATATCCGGAAGTGATAGAAGATCGATATTTATACAACCGTTGTCATCTCATAGGATATCAGCTCGCAGGTGAGAATGCTAATGAAAAGAATTTGATTACAGGAACTAGATATCTAAATGTTGAAGGAATGCTTCCTTATGAAAATGAAGTTGCGTCATACGTGAAAAAGACAGGTAATCATGTAATGTATAGAGTAACTCCATATTTCAAGGGCAATAATCTTGTGGCTGATGGCGTTCTTATGGAGGCATATTCTGTTGAAGATTCTGGTGCTGGTGTATGCTTTTGTATATATGCCTATAATGTGCAGCCAGGTATTGATATTGATTATGCAACGGGAGATAGTAAGTTAAGAGATTAGACAAAAGGAGATTCGCTTATGGCAGGATGGAAACTTAAAGCTGGACCTATAACTGAATATGTTGTAAGCGAAGATAAAATTTGGTCGTTGTTTAATTACATATTCTCCGATGCCTGTAAGAAGAGAAATACATATAAATTTGGATTGATTAAGTCATTATTAGATAGCGTATTTTCAGGAGAAGTGACGGAGCAAGGTGTCCGATATAGTTACGAAGAGTTATTTGGTCGATTTGCATATAATTATTGGAATCTGGTAGTGAAATATGATTTACGTCAGATGAGAAAAGATGGAAAATCGGAGTTCTCAAAGGTTGAGCTGATATTAAAAGATGCTATTAAGAGAAATGAGATATTAACCAATTTGGAATTTGAATCACTTGATTCGGATACAAAGTATAAAATTATTAAACAGGTAACAGCAGAGTGTAAAAGATTTGTTATAGGGGCTTTGTATGATGATTTCGATGGAATAATTTACAGTTTCAATCTAAAAGAAGATGGAATTGTTCTCAATCCCAGAGTGTATGATTTCATGCTGAAGTACAAAGCGGAACTAGAAAAGTTAAATTATTATGCATGGGCACGATTTTTAGAACAAATAAATGATGATAATGTGTTGGTGCGTGTAATAGACAAATTAGAGCTGGCAACACCGAGGAGAGAGGACTTGTCAGTTTACAGAGAAATATTAAGAAGAGAATTTGAAGAAAATACCTGTTTCTATTGTGGAAAAAAGCTTGGAAAGAATATACATGTTGATCATTTTATTCCATGGTCATTTGTTAAAGATGACAAGCTTTGGAATTTTGTATTGTCATGTGCCAGATGTAATGAGAGAAAGAGCAATAGATTACCTAAACAGGATTTTCTTATAAGGATAGAAGAGAGAAACAAGGGTATACAAGTAACAGATAATATTATTGTTCAAAAGGACTTTGAGGGATATTCTCAGGATCTTTTAAACAGAATGTGGAAATACGCCAAAATGAGCGGGCTAAAAGAAGTTGAAATGCGAACATAAATATATTTGAAGAAAGAGGATTTGAGGAAAATGCAGATATTTGTAGACGCAGATGCATGTCCGGTAGTGGACATTGTAAAAGCGATTGCGGAAAAATATAATACTCCAGCCACATTGCTGTGTGACACGAACCATGTATTATATTCAGATTACAGTGAAGTAATTGTGGTTGGAGCCGGAGCAGATGCGGTAGATTATAAGCTGATTAGTATCTGCCATAAGGGAGATATTGTTGTATCTCAGGATTATGGCGTAGCAGCTATGGCTCTTGGTAAGGGAGCCTATGCAATTCACCAGTCCGGCAAATGGTACACAGATGAGAATATTGACAGGATGCTTATGGAAAGACACCTTAATAAGAAAGCAAGACGAGGGTCTTCTAAGAATCATATTAAGGGACCAAGGAAGCGGACAAATGAAGATGATGAGCGTTTTACTAAGTCATTTGAGAAGCTTGTGCTGTTAGCACAGGCGAAGGAAGGTGAGCAAAATGAGACTGTTTAAGAAGAAAGGTGTAGTACAGTCTTATGATAAGGAAAACAAGCAGCCGGTAATCAAAGCAAGCATTTGTAATGGTGAGCAGGTAGCAGGCTTTAAGGATATACATACAGGTAAGATAGAAGAGGTAATGCTGATAAAAAGTCCAGCAGATCTCGAACATTTTAAGGCTATGTATGGAATAGATGAAGAGATAACAAAGGAATACTGATTATGAATATACAGATATTTGGGACTAAGAAATGTAACGACACTAAGAAGGCTGAGCGTTTCTTCAAGGAGCGTGGCATCAAGTATCAGTTCATTGACATGAAAGAGAAAGGCATGAGCAAGGGTGAGTTTAACTCTGTGGCTCAGGTCAATGGTGGTCTGGAGAATATGATTAACTGGGATGGCAAAGATAAAGATTTGCTTGTACTTATTAAATATACTGCTGATGAGGACAAGCTGGAAAAGGTGCTTGAGAATCCACAGGTAATCAAAACTCCAGTCGTGAGGAATGGAAAGCAGTCTACACTCGGATATCAGCCAGATGTTTGGAAAGGATGGAGCTAATGGTAAAGAAAATAGTAAAAGATCCATTATTTCTTGCACAGAAATCAGTGGATGCGACAGAAGCAGATAAGCAGGTGGCAACAGACTTGCTCGATACCCTGAGAGCCAATCTTGACCATTGCGTAGGCATGGCTGCAAATATGATAGGTGCTAAGAAGAATATTATTGTGGTGGCTGCAGGTCCATTTCAATTTCCAATGATAAATCCGGTAATAACGAAGAAAAATGGGGAATATCAGACGGAGGAAGGATGTCTGCCATTGGAAGGGGTTCGTCCATGCACCAGATATCAAGAGATTGAGGTGGATTACCTAGACCAGAACTTTAAGAAACAGCATGGAAAATATTCAGGCTGGACAGCACAGATTATTCAGCATGAGATTGATCATTGCAATGGAATAGTAATATAAAGTACAGATAGGCAACTTCCTGAAATTGCAAGAGGAATATTCTAATGAGCAGAGCAGATAGAAGTTATAAAGATTTAAAACAAAAACAGAAAAGTGCTATTGCTGATAAAACTTATAGGATGTATTTAAAGTTTTACCTTGTAAACCAGAGAATGCCGACTGATACTGAAAAGGACAGCATTTGTGTAACACTGTTTACATCAGTATATGCTCTTGCTCCAAGAACAGAATATGCAGAGTTCTGTAAGATTGTGGATAAGCGTGAAGCTGGTTATAAGGAGCGTATATTAAGGGATATTCAGAATGACATTAGCCTTGAAAAAATGAATATGAAAAAACATAAGAAAACTCCAGAGGAAAAGGCTACTGTTTTGAAGAGGAAAAGGAAACAGCGGAGAGCAAAAAGGAAAGCTATGAATAAGCAGGTAGTTGAAAATAACATAGGTAAGGATGACACATTTTTTTACATAGCATGGTATACTTCTGGTGGAGCACCATATGGAGTAACCTGGGAAGAAATGGGACTGGAACCATGGCAGGAATTAGAAGAGGAGTAATGAAAGTGTACATAATAAAAACTATACAAGGCGATATAACTAAAATTAAAGACGTGCAGGCAATCGTTAATGCAGCCAATAATTCACTACTTGGAGGCGGAGGTGTTGATGGTGCCATTCATCGTGCAGCTGGACCGGGACTTTTAGCCGAGTGCAGAACACTTCATGGCTGTGAAACTGGAGAGGCAAAGATTACAAATGCATATAATCTGCCATGTGATTATGTAATACATACTGTTGGACCGGTATGGAATGGTGGTAGGAACAAAGAGGAGGAGCTTCTTGCAAACTGCTATTTTAATTCTATGAAGCTTGCTATGGAGAATGGAATCAGAACCATTGCATTTCCATCTATATCGACAGGAGTATATAGTTTTCCGGCAGAACTGGCAGCAAAGGTAGCGGTTCATACAGTTAATAGATTCCTGCAGGATAATCCGGACTGTTTTGATTTGGTGGAATGGGTGCTGTTTGATGCACATACTGAGGCAGTGTATGAAGCTGAGGTGGACAAGTTATATAAGTAATAGATGATTTTAATTTGATGATTTGGAGGATGACTATTGAAAATAGATGAGTATTTACAACTTCTTTTTGAGGGCAAAATGGGTGCGGCTAAAGCAGTTAGGTTTTCTACTATACCAGATAAATTAATAAAATTCATTTGGCTTGATGATTCTGATTCTGACGATAAGAAATTTCTTTCATTGAAAAGAAATGAGATATGGTTTGCACAAAAAGATTTATTGAATGATCCATATGAATATAAGGGTATGTTGCTTGATAGAAATAAGATGCACAATGCAGGATACAGCAATGATATCATAGATTATTATCAGCAATTATTTGATTTTAGTGATTATGGTATAACATGTCTGTCAGCTAATAGTATAGATTATTTACCAATGTGGGCTTATTATACAAATAATCATAAGGGGTTTTGTGTCGAATATAATGTAATCAAAAAAGACTGTATACATGAAGTATTATATGAACCGGAAAGAATTAAAGTGGCATCATTAATATTTCAAAGCAGAGAAGCTATTAAGAAAGCTATTACGTCAGGGCATAGAGAACAAGCAGAGTTTTATTCGACTATATTTTTACAAAATTTATTCATTAAAGCAAAATCGTGGGAACATGAAAAGGAGTATCGTATAGTTTATCCTTTGGATAATAGTATAGGCATGAATGTATCGGTAAGTGATTTAGGGCTTAGAACAAGTCGAATTATTGCTGGTATAAATTGTTCTGAAAATAATATTATAAAACTTAATGATATTTCAAATGAGCTTGGATTAGGAAATGTTTATAAGAGTAGGATTCATTCTGAAAAATATACATTAGATTATATTAGGTGGCGTTGATTGGAAGTTGATGAGCATATGCAGGCTGACGGTATAAATTTGAAGGAAGGTGAGTAAGTGAAATTTTTTGACTATGATAAAAATATAAATAATGTTGAATACTATGAGATATTAGAGGATTTAATGGAACGCTGGGAGCATGAAATTGTAGAATTCAAAGAGGCAAAAGGTGGCTATGATACGGATAAAATTGGACGTTACTTTTCGGCAATTAGCAATGAAGCGAATCTTAGGAATCAACAGTATGGCTGGCTTGTGTTTGGCGTAAGTGAAAAGGATAAGGTTAAACATGTTGTAGGAACTGCTTATAAGAAAGGTGACAAAAGTCTTCTTGAAAAATTCAAATATGAAATTGCAAGAGACACAACCAATGGTATGACATTCTACGATATTATTGAGTTGTTGCCAGTTGTAAATGGAAAAGAACTGCGTGTGTTGATGTTTAAGATACCCGCTGCAGCAACAGGTATCCCAACAGATTGGAAGACCAATTACTATGAAAGATCTGGAGAAAGTCTTGTACCTCTAAAGCAATACAAGATTGATGCAATCAGATCACAAGAAAGAAAAGACTGGTCTAAACAGATTATAGAAGGTGCAACTATCGACAATCTGGACCAAGGTGCGATTCAGTTAGCTCGTGAAAAGTACAAGGAGAAGATGGCACAAGAACCAATTTCTAAAGAAGTTGATGGTATGTCAGATGAACAGTTTTTGACGAAGATGAAGCTGTTAATAGGTGGTAAGGTTACAAATGCTGCAATGCTTTTGTTGGGAAATTCTGATTTCGACTATTTATTCACAGCCGCTCCAAGTATTATGTGGCGTCTCTATGGTGCGGATGGGACAGACAAGGATTATGCTATTTTTAAGATTCCGTTTATCAATGTTGTTGATAAGGTATTTGCAAAGGTAAGAAATCTGACATATCGGTATATGCCAAATCAAATGACGTTATTTCCTATGGAAACAGAACAGTATGATAGTTGGTTGATGAGAGAGCTTTTAAATAACAGTATTGCTCATTCAAATTATCAGTTAGGCGGTAGAATTTATGTAAACGAATTTGATGACAAAATTAAGATTACTAATCCGGGAGATTTTATTCCTCAGAAAATAGAGAATGTTTTGGAAGTTAGTTATAATCCGCCATTTTATCGTAATCAGCTATTAGCAGAGGCAATGGTAGCTTTTCATATGATTGATACGGCAACGCTTGGAATTAGACGGGCTTATAACATTCAGAAAGCAAAGTATTTTCCAATGCCAGATTATGATTTTTCGTCAGGAGTTCAAGTGGAAGTAACAGTTTATGGCAAGACCTTGGATGATAATTATATGCATATTTTGTATGATCATCCAGAATTAAATTTACAAGATGCATTTTTGCTTGATAGAGTCCAAAAAGGTGTTCAAATTGAGAAGAAAGATGCTGATAGGTTACGAGCATTAAAACTTGTAGAGGGAAGACTTGGAAGCCTATATTTGTCAGCATCAGTTGCAAAAAGTATTGAGGATCAAGCAGGTTATATTAAAAATAAAGGCTTGGATGATCAGTATTATAAGACATTGATTATTGAGTATCTAAAACAATATTCAAAAGCAAATAGAAAAGAAATTAACAAATTGTTATGGGACAAGTTACCAGATTCATTGTCTGATGACCAAAAGAAACATAAGGTTCACAACTTATTAACTGCCTTAAAAAATAAGAATATTATTGAAAAGGATGGAGAAAACCAGCGTAAAGCTAACTGGATATTAAAAGATTAATCGGTTTAGGATTGGTTTGGTTTACTTTGCTTAAACCGATTATTAAACCAATCAATACTTCAAATTACTATAAAATAGGGATTGTGATTGGTTTAATATGGTCAAATTCAGCCGATTTAAACCGATAATTTAACCGATTGAATCCGTAATATATACTTTTACTATTTGAAAGCAGAGAAATAGAGCAGGAAGTGAGCTCGGTACAGATTATGAATTATTTGCATAAGCATTAGTAATGCAGACTGACATTAAGAAAAAAGATTACAGCATAAGCAAGGAGAATAAAAAAGATGGAATTTATTAAAGAGACAAATAGAATTTATGCGACAAACGAGGAAGGTATGGTTGTAGCTGAGATTACATATTCTGAGACAGGGTAAGGTGTATGCACTATTGAACATGTAGAAGTTGATGAAGCCTTAAGAGGACAAGGAATTGCAGGGAAATTAGTTGAAGCGGCAGTTGCTGAAATTAAAGTTCAGAATAAAAAAGTTGCAACTACTTGTCCTTATGTACAGAAATTGATAGATACCTATGTAGAAATTGAACCATTGTTCGAAGAGCAGGTTGATTTTGAGACTTTTAGTAAGTCATATTTCCGTGTCGTAAAGGTTAAGGAGTGTATTGCGGTAAAGAAAAGTAAGAAGTTATTACAGTTTACATTGGATGATGGAACGGGTACAGATCGTACAATTCTTTCGGGTATTCATATGTTCTATGAACCAGAGGAACTTGTTGGCAAGACGTTGGTTGCTATTACGAATCTTCCACCAAGAACAATGATGGGAATAGAATCTTGCGGAATGCTTTTATCAGCAGTATATAATGATGTAAATGGCGAAGAGAAGCTCCACTTAGTTATGGTTGATGATCAGATTCCAGCGGGCGCTAAATTATACTAATAAGTATCTGTGCGAATGGATATGAATAAAAATGAATAGATATAACTTGACATTACATAAAATATGAGATATCATTTAATATAAGAATCGGACAAGATGGAAAGTCTCATGGTATATGCTGTGGGAATAAAAGATATCAGGACGGTGTACGTAAATCGAATATTTGGAAAGTATTGTGTTCATTTATAGGGATAGTTTCTAGTTCTATAAATGTATTTTGTTTTCATATAAATTCTGTTGGTATATTGTATAATGATATAAATGAGACCTTTCATCGTAACTGATGCAAGGTCTTTTTCTATGTCCGAAAATATAATCAAGGAGGGCATTTATATGTCAACAGAAATAATGAGTGAAAAATTCGCAAACGAAGCAGGTACAGATTTAATTGATGTATCGCACATGTATGAGTCACTACGTTACAATGATTATTCTGTAGAAAACGGATTAGGAGAAATCGTTGATAATGCAGTCGAGGCTGGTGCAAGAGAAATTAGAATTGATTTTGAAAAACAAGCAGTAAAGATTGGAAAGAGACAAGCTGAGGAAATTGTAAGTATTGCAGTAGCGGACAATGGCATAGGAATGAACGAGCATATACTATCACAGTGCTTGAAGTTAGGATGCTCAATGAGAGATCATAGAAATGGAAGGTTGGGTATAGGTAAATTTGGAGTTGGCATGACGTTGGGAGGAATATCTCTTTCCAGAAAAATAGAAGTGTATTCCAGGGATGAAGAAACAGATGAATTCTTCTATACATACATTGATCTTGATGAGATAAAGGCAGGAAAAACCACTATATCTACACCAATCCCAAAAGAGATACCAGATAAATACAAAGAGTTCTTTGAGGAAAATACGGGAACACTGGTAATCCTTTCTAATTGTGATCGCATGGATGGAACGGGAAGAAGAATTGATCCAAATGAATTTAATGGTCTCATTGCTAACTATCTGGGAAGGACTTATAGAAAGTTCATCGAAACTGGTTTGAAAATTTATTTAGATAACAGAATTGTTTACTTGCATGATCCATTGTATATGGCAGGCCCCACACAGTTTGATACAAAGGAATCTCAGGATCCAAAAGCACAGTTGTATAGCGAGTATGCATTTGATTGGGATGTACCAGGAAAGCCGGGTGAAAAGGCAACAATTCGTATTAAGCTATCATTGTTACCCCTGGAATGGAGAGCGAACATTGGAGATGGAGGTAATACTGATGCAAAAAGGAGAAAGATAGACCAGAATGAGGGTGTTTCAATATTAAGAGCTAATAGAGAGGTCCTTTATGATAAGATTCCATACCTGATTGGACAGAAAAGGGGACAATTCTCTTATCAGGATAATGATAGATGGTGGGGATGCGAAATCTCATTTCCCCCGGAGCTAGATGAGTGTTTTCAGGTTAGATATATCAAAAGAGGGGCAGAGCCAATTGGAGCACTTAAAGATAGGTTGAAATCAGAGCTGACGGGGGCAATTACATCTCTCAGAAAGCGTATTAAAGAAGATCGTTCGGCTGAGAAAGCAAAGCAGAATCAGGCTAAAAATCATTTTGATAATGTAGCTGAGATTATGACGGATTTAGATGACGTTCTTCCAATGAATCAGACGAGAAATAACATGACTCAGGAGGAAGAGGCTGATAGAATTGAAAAGATTTTGGATGAAACAGCAGGAAGTACAGGAGAAACAGAAGCTTCAAGAGAAGCACGTAAGCAAGCAATTAATAATAATATGTATTCGATTCTTACGGTTGCATATCCCGCATCGGTTCTTTTTGAAACAGAAACATTACTAGGAGATAAAATGGTAATCAAATTAAATACAAATCATCCATATTATCAAAAAGTGATTGAACCATTGTGCGGAGAAGTTCTTAAGGCGGATTCGGCTGATGAATCGGTAGATAAAACCAAGGCAAGAGATGCTATTATGCTTTTGATTTTAAGTTATGTGAAGGCAAGAGCAGCAATGAAAGATACAGAAAATAATAGATTACTGTTTGATAATTTAGAATCCCAGTGGGGAGCAATTCTTTCCGCAGTATCAAGTAAGCTAGATGCTGCGGAGATGTAAGGAGGGATTCTATTGTATATGGAAGATGTTACTTTACAGGATAAAATATATACTCATGGAGGTACCGAAAATGGTTTTTTTATTGGGACTCCTGGTGTTAGAGATGGAAAAGCTGTTCTGATATACGGAAGACATGGGCATCTTGATTACATTGATATAGATGCGCTTGGCAGCCAAGTAAGAGAATGTCTGGATAGATATATGACAAATAAATAGAATATTATATACTTGGACGAGCTAGTTCTTAGATATATATTGTAAGAAAACAAAGCCGGAGTAGTACACATGCATTTGACAATGCGTGAGTTCTACTTCGGCTTTTTGTAGTTTGAAAGTTTCAAAAATAGAAAAAATAATACTTGCAAGAATAGAACGTATGTTCTATAATTTAATTACGCTATCTTAGCAGGAGAATAACAGTTGCCTTACGTCGCAAGAGGAGGTGCAAGTGTGGAAGATGAGTATATTCACGTTGCCTGTCCTTGCTGTAAGAACAAGCGATTGTTTGATTTATTGCGAGGATCGAAGGGCATCGTCTCAATAAAATGTCCCATATGCAAGGTTGTTGTGGCAGTTTCCCTCCATGATGGTCGAGCATCAAGTAATAAAAAATTATAGAAGAGAATCGTACAGAGCAAATCGGAGCATAGGATTCTATAGCTACCAACGCCTGACGAAGATATGTTTGTAATGCAGGTTACAAGTATATTTTCGTTGGGCGTTTTTTAATGAAAAAAGGAAGGAGGTGAGACCAGATGGCTGGAAAGGCTAAAGATTATGATAGAGGAACACGTATAGCTGATAGGCGAAAAGAATTGGGATTAACTCAGGATGAATTAGCAGACCGTATAGGAATTGGCCGACAGGCGTTATCTGCTATTGAAAATGGTGGTGAATTTAAGGTTCAAACTTTAGAGCGTCTGGTCTCATCTTTGGATGTGTCAGAGCAGTATATTATGCATGGAAAAACTGAGGATACAAAAGTTTCATTAATATCGGAAGCAATTAATGTTCTTTCAAATATGAGTGAACTTCAAATTCAACAGTGTCTGGCAATGATGAGAGCTTTAAAAAATGTTCAAATAACTGATTAAATTATTTTTTGTTCAAATTAATGTCGTGTAGACACGACATAACTGTCGCCTGTACACGGTCGGCAATTAGAGGGGGGCAAGTTACAATATAAATGTGCTAAGGAACAGCACACCACGAGAGTGGAGGCGCCAAAACTCTCCAATACGAAAACGTAAAGGAGACAACAAAATGAATAAGAGAAACTTTAATGTAGTAGAAAATAATGTAAATAATCAGGAGCTTGCAAAGGGTATTGCATTTGTAAAGTCACGCAGAGCGGAACTCAATGTAGTCCAGATGGTCGAGAATATGTGTGATCAGGCATTGCCAAATGGAGTAATCATCAATGATGTGCATTGTGACCGCTCAATGACAAGAGATTATGATAGAGAAGCACTGAATGCTTTCTTTGCAACACTTAAAGAGGAAGATTTTGAGGTTGTGGTAGTCAGAAGCCTGAATGAGATCACCGATGACATTTATGATCTGGAGGAATTTGTAAAGACCATCACAGATATGGGCATATGGCTCTATTCTCTTGAAGTCGGTCCGTTGCCAATTACTGCATCTCATGCAGAGGACTTTGGATGCTAACAGAGTCCTTTGGGAGATCGACAACAGGAAATCATTCCGGTCGGGACAAACAAGTCCTGGCTGTGAAGGATTGCAGATTTACACAGACAGCATTCGGAACAGTTGTACATGATTCAAGTGGGAAGTGGCTTGGTCAGTACGAGACAGAAGATGCAGCTGTAGAGATGATTAGAGAAATGGCACAGGACATGGGAGGGTACGACGATGAAGTATGAAGGATATAAAATTGGTCCGGTGATTCGTGATATCCGTAAGGACAAAGGACTTCTCATTGAAGAGGTTGCCGCTAAAACCGGAATAAGTGTTTCGACGCTTGGACAGGTGGAGCAAGGAGGAAGAAACTTGAGCATGAAAAATTTGTATATGCTTATGGAAGTTTATGAAACAGACGCAAATAGCTTACTTGCAATAGACTGTACACCGGATTCATTAGATTCGAGGCTAAAGCGGTTACCTGCAGATAAGCAGGATTATTTGGAAAAGACATTTGATTTTATGATAGAGCAGGCTTTGAAGTCAGCATAGGAGGCAGAGAATGAGAAGAAAGATTAAAAAGATGGATTGCATAGAATATCTTTCAGTGCAGGCTCCATTGGAAAAAGTAAATATGCTTGAAGACAAGCAGAGCAAATATATACATGAATTTGTAAAGAGAAAAGAATATTCAATCGTGGGAAAGATAAGACGCAATGGCTTTTCGCAGAGAGATGTTGATCGCCAGTGGAATCAGATTGTGAATATGATCCGCAAAAAGCAAATCAGTGGAGTAGTTGTTGCGAATATGGCAGCTATATCCAGCAGTGTTGCGGATGCTTATTTTAAGGTAGGACTGGTTATTGAAGCAGGCGGCATTGTGGTGACTGTAGATGAGGGCAGATTGGATATGCACATCAAGAAGGGAGCATAGATATGAGCAGACGAACAGAAAAAAGAAGATATGGTAAGTATAATAAATTTGATGTCGTGTATGCAGATTTTGGAAAAAATCCACATGGCATCCAGGGAGGAATCAGACCAGGAATAATTATTTCATGTGATGCCAGTAATCATGATGGTGCACCACAGGTGTCAGTAGTCCCTTTGAGCAGTAAGTTAAAGGATATTCCGGTACATGTGATTTTAAATCCGAAGGATGTGAGTGGATTTGGATTAAGTAAGATATCTGATTTTATGCCTGAAGATGCACAGACAATTTCAAAAGGCTGCATTAGAGCAAAAAGTGGAACTATCATTGAGGATTCCGGCGTGAGAGAAGAAATAGACAGAGCATTGATACGACAGTTTGATCTGTTACCTGTAGCTCGCAAAATGGTAATGGAGGAGTTAGCAAATGGACAGCAGAACTAAAAAGACTAATAATAAAAGATTTGTCAGATATTCAGAAGGAGCAGAGATGTATTCAATGAGTGTGTCAAAGTTTATGCAGTTAGCGAAGGATGCAAAGGCATGTTATAAAGTGAATCAGCTGGTGTTGGTTAATCTGGATATTATTGATGAATATCTGGAGACTTTCCATATTGTAGATGACGAGTTTTATAAGTAATTATGAGAAATGACGCATTGATATAGAAGAAATACAAACAAGTATGGAGAAAAATGAGCCAAGAGAGAAAAAATGTATTGACTTTCGGTCAGACCAAAAGTATAATATGACTAAGATATGAAGGAGGCATACAGATGGCTAGAACTGGAAGACCAAAAGCAGATAAACCTTTTGATCATAAGGTAACTGTTAAATTCAAAGAAGAGGAATACCAGATAATGGTTGAGTATGCTGAGACTCATAATCTATCCATTTCGCAATTGATTAGAATGGGTGTTGAATTACAAATGAAGCAGCAGGCTAATCAGTAGAACAGGCTCTTTTCTCCGGAAAGGAGAGAATAATGGCTTGTAGAAAAGATGGTAAAGGCAGAGTATTAAGAAAGGGTGAGGGTTACAGAAAAGGCGACGGAAGATACTCATATGTATATATTGATCCATTAGGCAAGAAAAGAACCATTTATGCAAAGTCTTTGGTGAGGCTTCGAGAAAGAGAAGAACAGTTACAAAAAGACCAGTTGGATGGACTTGATATCTATGTCGCAGGAAAAGCTGATGTAAACTTTTTGTTTGACAGGTACATATCAACTAAAACAGAATTGCGTAGCACTACTTACAGTAATTATTTGTATACATGGAATCATTTTATTCGTGATACATTTGGCAAGAAGAAAGTAAGAGATGTGAAATACTCAGACGTGTTATTCTTTTATACAGACTTGATTAATAATCAGGGATTACAGATTAATACGCTTGAGACAATTAACACAGTACTAAGACCTACATTTCAACTTGCTGTCAGAGATGATATCATAAGGAAGAATCCGGTAGACGGAGCATACTGTGAAGTAAAAAAGCGTAATGGTGGTGCCAGAAAAACAAGGCGAGCGTTGACTGTGGATCAGCAGAGAAAATTCATGGAGTATGTAGCAAAGAATCCGTTCTTTTATCACTGGTATCCATTCTTTGTATTTTTGTTAGGAACTGGATGCAGAATAGGAGAAGCAATTGGGATACGCTGGGATGATATTGATTTGGAAAATCGAATCATTGATATCAATCATAGCTTGACCTATTACCAGAGAGCGGATGATTCATATAAATGTGAGTTTAGAGTATCTTTGCCAAAGACAGAAGCTGGTAATCGTAGAATACCTATGATGCAGCAGGTATATGATGTGCTTCAGGAAGAATATGAGAGACAGAAGCAGGAAGGCTTTTGCGTTGAGAATGTGGATGGAATGACCAATTTTGTATTTACAAACCGATTTGGGATGCCACATAACCCAGCAGCAGTAAACCGGGCAATCAAGAGAATTGTGGATACACATAATTCAGAAGAAGAGGTGGCTGCTAAAAAGGAGAAGAGAGAACCTGTTATGATTCCAAGATTCTCCTGCCATATCTTCAGACACACGTTTGCATCAAGATTTTGCGAGAATGAAACCAACATCAAAGTAATTCAAGAGGTAATGGGACATGCTG
>OGYX01000240.1_pt1 | contig 41474 bp, 39 predicted proteins | sample 1576601 | NCBI WGS metagenome assembly OGYX01 (sample SAMEA3541561, study PRJEB24748) | human gut metagenome | biome: human gut; feature: human-associated habitat; material: faeces | place: China | collected 2012 | reverse complement strand
GGCGAAATTGATGTTTCCAGTATTAACGTCTAAGCTTCAAATAAATTCTTGTTTAACATACAACCATAACTCTTGCGAGTGGCAAGAATTAAAAAGAGGGATTGCCACTCCGTAGTCTTTCTCTACGATAGAAAAGGAGAACAGACTATGAAACAGAAAGTAATCAACGAGGTTATGCAGGGCATGCTCGGCTGCCTCAACAATGTGCAGTTGGAAAGACTGCAAGAAGTGCTGGAACACGCATTGTTCCATAAGCAAGTAAGCGAGACGGAGGAAGAAGTATATGCGACGCTAACAAATGAACTACTTTTGGATAATTTTCTCGCGGCAAAGCGAATCGAGGGATGTTCTGAAAAGTCGTTGACTTATTATCGGACTACGATAGAAACGATGACAGCAAAGGTTAAAAAGAATGTCCGAGAGATGGAAACGGATGACCTGCGTACATACTTGACAGAATATCAGCGGGATAAAAACTCCAGCAAGGTCACGGTGGACAATATCAGAAGAATCCTGTCGAGCTTCTTCTCTTGGCTGGAGGATGAGGATTATATTCTAAAGAGCCCGGCACGCCGTATCCATAAGGTGAAGGCGGCTTTGACCATCAAGGAGACATATACCGATGAGGTTTTGGAGAAAATGCGCGACAATTGCGAGGAGCCAAGAGATCTGGCACTGATAGATATGCTTGCCTCAACAGGAATGCGTGTCGGAGAGCTGGTTCTGCTTAACAAGGATGACATCAACTTTGAGGAGCGGGAGTGTGTCGTGTTCGGTAAAGGCAGCAAAGAACGGATGGTGTACTTTGACGCACGGACTAAGATTCATTTGCAGAATTACCTGCAAGAACGCACCGATGATAATCCGGCACTGTTCGTATCGCTCCGGGTTCCGCATGAGAGACTGAAGATTGGTGGCATTGAGCGTAGGCTTCGGGAACTTGGAAAAAGGCTGGATATAGAGAAAGTGCATCCGCATAAGTTTCGTCGCACACTTGCTACGATGGCAATTGACAAAGGTATGCCGATTGAGCAGCTGCAGCAGCTGCTTGGCCATAAGCGAATAGATACGACACTGCAATATGCGATGGTAAAGCAAAGCAATGTAAAATTGGCACACAGAAAATACATAGGTTAGGATGGTGAAAATATGGCTGAATGGGTAATAAAAAAGCTGAAAGACATAGCGGATTTTAATCCAAGGGAATCCCTTGCAAAAGGCATAGTTGCCAAGAAGGTCGCTATGGACAAGTTGCAGCCTTTCTGCCGGGATATACCGGGATATGAGCTGGAACCATTCTCCGGCGGCACAAAATTTCGTAATGGAGATACGATTATGGCCAGAATCACTCCGTGTTTGGAAAACGGAAAAACTGCAAAAGTCGCAGTTCTTGATGATGGAGAGGTTGGCTTTGGCTCTACGGAGTATATTGTGTTTCGCGCTAAAGATGGTGTAGATGAGGACTTTATCTACTATCTGGTTTGTAGTCCACTTGTTCGCGAACCCGCGATAAAGTCGATGGTAGGATCATCCGGAAGACAGAGAGTTCAGACGGATGTAGTTCAGAATCTGGAGATAATGGTTCCGGATTATGATGAGCAGAAACGGATATCCGGTATTTTGAAATCACTGGATGATAAGATTGCAGCAAATACGGAGGTAAACAAGAATTTTTTAGCGGCCTAAACCTTGAGCGTCTAGTATTGAGCGTCTAGTATTGCTTTTTTCATGCACAAGATGGGTTTCGACAGATTCCATCCTTGCTCACAAAAGCGCAAACACCAGCAAGGCCATTGTTACCACAGATGTCGGGATTGTTTTGACGGCAGCCATACATAGGTCTGCAATTCAGTGTCCACCTCGTTGAGAGGAGCATTAAAGGGAATCCTCAGTTTCTTTTCGTTCATAACGACACCTCCGAAACATCAAGCTTTCCTGACATAAGCTGGGGAAGTAGCTCATCACGCAGGGATGCAAGTTTACGGTTCTCTATACGATTAGCGATAACAAGATTGTATAGAGGAGCAAGAAGACCACCTATGCGGTCATAGTCATATTGTGAAGGGATCAGCACTTCTGCTTTTGACAGTTCTTCGCGCTTGATATGTCCCATCGTTGTGGCCATATCTGCAGCGATAGCAGCGAACTTTTGCAGATGGTGGTTTGTCCATGCGTAATAGAACCATTTATCGTAGGTGGAGGATGTGACTTTAAATAAATGCTGATTCAAACCACAAGTCCCTCCGCACCAAAGATCAACAAGGAGACTGCCCGACCATGAAAATATTACATCGCCGTCATGAACAATATATTCAGGTTTGATGGAAGGTGAACATAATTCACTGTTAAAATCGCAGGAACCTTGGCGCAGTTCTTTGATTTTAAGAACAGGCAAACCTTGCTCGTCATCCTTTGGACGGTACTTCTGCATTGCAAGTCCATTGAGGTAATCGGCAATACCAAGCAGAGAGCTTTCTTGCCAGCCATTTGGGATGCGTTCAAGCATAAGGAACTCTTGGGTAAAAATGCTTTGCGCTTGCTCAAGTAAATTCTTGTTTATCTTCTGTAAAACGATAGAATCTAATATGTAAAGGAGTTGAAATATATGTCAGATTCCTATAAGGAAGCGGACTATGAAAATACTATTATAGAACTGTTTCAAAATATGGGCTACCAATATGTATATGGACCAAATGTGGAACGGAATTATAAGGATCCTTTTTATGAAATAGATCTGGAGGATTCTATATGCCGAATTAATCCCCATATGCCGGCAAGTGCCATTCATGAAGCACTTTTCAAACTGAAAAACTTTGAGAATGCTGATCTGGTGCAGAAAAATGCTCTTTTTATGGACTATATACAGAATGGAATAGAAGTCCGATACTTACAGGGGGGAGAACAACGTTCTGGCCTGGTTTATTTGGTAGATTATAAAAATCCTGACAACAACTCCTTTGTTATTGCAAACCAATGGACCTTTATTGAAAACAGTGAAAAACGGCCGGATGTATTGCTGTTTTTAAACGGGATGCCCATTGTGCTGATGGAATTAAAATCCCCATCTCGGGAAGAAACGGACGCATCGGAAGCTTATCGGCAGATTCGGAATTATATGCATGAAATTCCTTCCATGTTTATTTATAACTGCATCTGTGTCATGAGCGACCATCTGACTTCAAAGGCTGGGACGATTACATCCGGAGAAGACCGGTACATGGAATGGAAAACAAAAGATGGCAGTTATGAAAATACCCAGTATGCCCAGTTTGACACGTTCTTTGAAGGAATTTTTGATAAGAAGAGGCTACTGGACATTATTAAGAACTTTATCTGTTTCTCCAATGAAGGGGTAAAACAATTTAAAATTTTGGCGGGATACCATCAGTATTTTGCTGTTCGTAAAGCCATTGAGTCAACGAAAAAAGGGGTGGCTACCGATGGTAAAGGGGGCGTTTTCTGGCATACTCAAGGCAGCGGTAAATCCCTTTCCATGGTATTTTATGCGCACTTACTGCAGGAAGCTCTGAATTCGCCTACCATCGTTGTGATTACGGATAGAAATGACTTGGATGATCAACTATATGGACAATTTGTAAAATGTAAAGAGTTCCTCAGGCAGAACCCGATCCATGCAGAAAGTCGAAAAAATTTAAGGGAATTACTGGAAGGTAGAAAAGCTAACGGTATTATTTTCACGACCATGCAAAAGTTTGAGGAATCTAATGAACCTCTCTCAGAACGGCATAATATCATTGTTATGGCAGATGAGGCGCATCGGAGTCAGTATGGTCTGAAAGAGAAAATTAATTCCAAAACAGGTGAAATTAAAATAGGCTCCGCCAGAGTTATACGTAATAGCCTGCCCCATGCAACTTATATTGGGTTTACGGGGACACCTATTGCGTTAAAAGATCGGAATACACGGGAAGTTTTTGGGGATTATATTGATATTTATGATATGACCCAGGCGGTAGAAGATGGAGCAACAAGGCCTGTTTATTATGAAAGCCGGGTTATCAAATTAAAGCTGGACAAGAAAACTCTTGCTTTGATTGATAAAGAATATGACCTTATGGCTTCCAATGCCGATCCGTTTGTTATTGAACAGAGTAAAAAAGAATTAGGGCAAATGGAAGCTATCCTGGGGAATGACAAAACTATTGATTCTCTGGTTAAAGATATTCTGGATCATTACGAACATAATCGAGAACATTTATTAACCGGAAAAGCTATGATTGTAGCCTATTCCCGGCCTATTGCCATGAAGATTTATCATAGGATTCTGGAATTACGTCCTGATTGGAATGAAAAAGTGAAAGTTGTTATGACAGGCTCCAACAAAGATCCGGAAGAATGGGCTAAAATTATTGGGAATAAATATCATAAAGACGAATTGGCGAAAGAATTCAAAGACAATGACAGCCCATTTAAAATTGCTATTGTAGTTGATATGTGGCTCACTGGCTTTGACGTTCCATCTCTGGCAACTATGTATATTTATAAACCCATGAGAGGATACAATTTAATGCAGGCTATCGCCCGGGTAAATCGGGTGTTCCGGGATAAAGAGGGCGGCCTTATTGTTGATTATGTAGGGATTGCTTCAGCTTTGAAAGAAGCCATGAACGATTATACCGCCAGGGATAAAAAGAACTATGGGAATATGGATATTGCCAAGGCTGCATATCCTAAATTCCAGGAAAAATTGTCTATTTGCCAGGATCTTTTCTACGGTTATGATTACTCTGATTTTCTGCATGGAAGTAATCTGGAACGCTCCAAAGCCATTAGCGGTGCGGTGAATTTTATTGTTGGTGTTAGTAAAAAAGATGAGAGAGAAAACTTCCTGAAAGAAGCCCTTTTGCTGAAGCAGTCGTTATCTCTGTGTTCTTCTCTTGCAACAGAAGATGAACGGATTGAAGCGGCTTTCTTTGAATCTGTACGCGTATTGGTTGGGCGATTGATGAACCAAGGTAGAGGAAAGAAAATTTCACTGCCTGAAATGAATGCTCGGATTAATGAGCTTTTGAAAGCCAGTATTAAGAGTGAAGGGGTACTGAATCTTTTCCAGGGAGCAGGGGAAGACTTTTCGTTGTTCGATCCAAAATTTCTGGCCGAAATTGCCAAGATGAAAGAAAAAAACCTGGCGGTAGAACTACTGAAGAAACTTATTGCCGATCAGGTAAGCGTTTATAGAAGAACTAATGTGGTTAGGTCAAAAAAATTCAGTGAGATGATGCAGCAGGCGATGAATCGGTATTTGAATGGCATGTTGACCAATGAGCAGGTAATTGAAGAACTGCTGCAAATGGCCAAACAAATTCAAACCGCACGAAAAGAAGGGGAAAAACTCGGATTAACATCAGATGAATCAGCCTTTTATGATGCTTTGACAAAACCAAGAGCGATTAAAGATTTTTATCAAAACAATGAACTGATTGCTATGACAAAAGAGTTAACAGATGCATTACGTAGAAATCGCACGGTTGATTGGCAGAAAAGAGACAGTGCCAGAGCCAAAATGCGTATGATGATTAAGAGACTCCTAAAAAGGCATAAGTATCCACCGGAAGGGATGGGAGATGCTGTGCAAACAGTTATGACTCAGTGCGAATTATGGGCGGATAATAATGACATGGAAGATAGGTCTTCTGATATTTCCTATTGGAGAAATGCACATGTAGATGAATACTGTCAGGTAAATAAAGCAGCAGAGTCAGGTGTTGAATATAATACATAAAGTTAGAAGTATAAATAAGCTTGGTATGGCAATAGCTCTTTTATTTGTGTTGATTACATCGAAATTTTTTACAATATGGTAAGAAATCATTGTGATTATATGTCATCTGATGATTTTGAAGAATAACGTTTAAATGTTCAAAAGCGGACTAAACCTGCAAATTAATAAAACGTTTCATTTTAATTCGTTCGAAATCCTGATATAGCAACAGCATCGGTGTATTATTTTTCTGTGCTATTAACTATTGAACTTAGATTGTATATTTGCTATTCAAAAGATGAGTTCTAATTTTGCCAGAAACTATCTGCCCCTGGATATTTTAGGGAATGGGAATATCAATATTGGAATGAGGAATTTTAATATGTTGAAAAAATTTATTTTGGCGATTTTACTACTTATGGTTCTATGTACTTCTGTTGTATCTGCTGAGGGTAATGATAGGTGGATTCCCATTGATGACCCGTTTTCTAGTTGGAATAGATATATTGATGGAAGCACAATCAACTATGATGCTGAGAATGGTGATTTTGTTTATTGGGTGAAAAGAGTTAATCAAAAAGGAGAAATAATGGATATCTCTAAAATTAAAGCTTCACCGAAAAATAAAACTTACCGTGTGCTATACAATAAGATTTACTGGTCTAAAGCTTTAGATGACGAATTTAAAACGAATAAGAATTTGATATTAATTCTTCCAGAGGGTGATATCGAGGAGGTGGTGAATATCCTCTGCGAAAAATATCATCAACCTTATGTGTGGGGACATAAGGAGCATTCTTGGGTGAAAGCTGTGACTGATGAAGAATATAATACAACTTGGTATGTTTGCTCCGACACTTTTTTAAAAAATGAAACGACAAATGAATATATAATGTTTGCAAAGATAGAGCTTTCAAATAAGGATGAAAATTCTAAGTGTACAATACCTAGTTTCTTTATGGTTAATATTAAAGATTGGTATTTGAGGTGGATGGGAGAAGAACCTGATAATCTTCTCATTCCGGAAAGTGATAATGAATTATTTTTCAGTGTTTCAAAAAAATTATAACGACAAATCTACGGAATGCCTATCCGTTTAGTAAAATCAAAGGCTCGGAACTTATAAAGTTGTGATAATGGAGACCAGAATAGTGAATATTTGATATAAGGATTGAAATGATATTAATGCATAATTTATCAAATTAATTGAGCTTACATGTCGATTCTTATACTGGAAACGTGGATTAAACATGTACTTCTCTATAACAATTTCTTGGATGCAAGGGCGACAACAGAATTGGCACTAAAACTGTTTAAAAACCGAACTTTGGTAATTTAAAATTGGCGCCAATACTGGGATCTTTTAGTGTATTCCCCACACATGTGGGGGTGATCCTGAATAACGTTCTGGGGGATTTTCGTAAAGTCCCCCACCAGTTTCATTATTTTGGTTAGCTAGAGAAAGGGATTTTACTATGAAAGATACACCAATGGCGTACTATCAAGATTCTGCTTTTAGTGGGTATTACGTTTATGATTTGAATGATGATTTTATTAAGTTCCGTTACTGGTGTAATGGAAAGTACAGCAGACTATGCACGTATCGAATCAGATATGTAAAGGAAGGCGTTCAGTACTTTGTATCACATCACAAGCGCATATATCTCTATGACTTTATGCGTTGCGGTGTTCTCTAAGGTGGTGGCGGTATGAGTGATAGCACCGTAACACTACTTACAACTGTATTCATGACACTGTTTATAATTGGATTTTTTTGCCCTGTTCCGGATTGGTTTTATGCCGTTTTCGTTGTGGGTTTTCCGGTTACGATATGTCTGGTGTGCAATATCATTGATATGTTCAAATAAGGAAAGGCCTTGAGTGGCCTTTTTTATTGTCCCAAAAGTGTTCCCCACATGTGTGGGGGTGATCCTAAACTCAGCGCCCACACCGGCAGACAACACGGGTGTTCCCCACATATGTGGGGGGTGATTCTTAAAGTGATTATGTTATTCTCTCATGGAATATTAGTTCTATTGATTAATTTATATTTACGTTATAAATTATTTATATAAGATAAGGCGCTGTATTGTTATGGTTGATTTTATCGTAAATCTAACGATGATATTATGGGTTGTTTCTTTCTTTTTCCCAGTTCCCCATTGGTTTGCTATTTTTCCCGTTTGTTATGTTTTTTATTAAGTGCAAATAATTATTTGCACGGAAGATATTAATTTGAAAGGCTTGCGGTTGCAGGCCATTTTTTATGCTTAATCAAGAACACATGTTTGTAAATCTAACCCGCCTTTTAAAGCGTTTTATTTTTTATGTTAGTGTTTCCCACATATGTGGGGATCCCGACGATACCATGAATCTTCTTGGGAATTCTGAAAGATTTAATCATGATAATTGGGATTTTTGGTGTTTCCTACATATGTAGGGCTCGTTTTAAATATTTCTGTTTACCCAATGCACAATCGCATTTTTATTTCGTTTATTTCGTGATACAATATATATGATGAGATGGTTAAATCGCTCCTCTGCCCGTTTTGGTGGGGGGCCAACGATTTAACCATCTTTTCTTTTTTTATCGGATTACATTGTACTATATTCTTAAAAAACAACTGATTCCTCATGGAGGCTTTTTAGAGGACTTTTAACAGATGGTTTGTACTGAAAGTGTTCACGCATATCGTGGGATATGCAGTAATGAGAGTCACTTCAGTTTTGGGGGAGAATTTAACCAGGGGGGATACGGTTTATCGGCAGGGAGACGAAATCATATGCTGAATGAACAGGGGAGATGTTGTTGGAACATAAGATTTATGTGAAGAAAGGGTCTATTTGCTTTTGCGTATTGCTATTAATCTGCCCGCAACGTATAATAAGAGGTGAATTATAAACGCAAATTCATTTTTGCGTATACTCTATTTTATTATAATGTGAATATTATGTTGTACGTGTATTGTATGTACAGAAGGGGTTTAACATGGCATTAACAGATACCAAAGAAATGTTCAGAAAAGCATATGAAGGTCATTATGCGATTGGGGCATTTAATGTAAATAACATGGAAATCATTCAGGGGATTATGGAAGCAGCTCATGAAGAACAGTCTGCGGTTATTCTTCAGGCTTCCGAAGGTGCCAGAAATTATGCAGGATCTCCATATATTGTGGATTTGGTAAAGACAGCGGTACGTCAGTATCCTGAAATTCCGGTGGCTCTCCATCTGGATCATGGTTCCTGCTTCGAAGTGTGCAAGGACTGCATTGATGGCGGATTTACATCGGTCATGTTTGATGGTTCCAAGCATCCATTTGAAGAAAATGTGCGCATTACCAAGCAGGTTGTTGAATATGCGCATGCCCATGGGGTGGTGGTAGAAGCCGAACTGGGACGTCTTGCCGGTGTTGAAGATTTAGTCAGCGTAGATGCCAAGGATGCTATTTTCACTGATCCGGAAGAAGCGGCTGAATTTGTAGCTCTTACCGGCTGTGATTCCCTGGCTATTGCTATTGGTACCAGCCATGGTGCATATAAGTACAGCGGTGAACCTTATCTGGATTATGAACGACTGGAAAAGGTAGGTAAATTACTGCCGAATTACCCGATTGTTCTTCATGGTGCATCCACAGTTATTCCGGAATACGTGGCTAAGTGTAATGAATATGGAGGCAATGTACTGGGTGCTAAGGGGGTTCCGGAAGATATGCTCCGCAAGGCGGCAACTATGGCGGTATGCAAGATTAATATTGATACAGATGTTCGTCTGGCTATGACTGCGGCTGTTAGAGAAAGTCTGGTTAAGCATCCGGAAAATTTTGACCCACGTTCTTACCTCAAGGCTGGACGTCAGGCAGTAAAGGATATGGTAAGCCATAAGATTCAGGCAGTAGTAGGTTCGTCTCACTCTATTTAATGGGGAAGGGGAAAATCTCAGCTATGGCAATACAAAACGGTAGAAGCAAAATGTGCTTCTACCGTTTTTCGATGGGAGACAGGGAGTTGGCCATTCAGACTTCCTCAAAGTATAGAATATGTGGATTATCCCTGAGCTGGCTTTTAAACTTTATTTTCTGGCCGCGTCTGGGCAGCCGCATGTTGACTACGGCTACGATGAGCTGCTGACCGGACTGGTCTTTACTGAAATCGAAATCATATAACTCTACGTGTAGCTCTTTAAGGTCTCTAAGGAAATGACGGACATCCTCATTGGTTTTAAATTCAATGTACAGATTCAGGCTGCGGGAGTTCCTTCTGAATTTTTTATCCAGTGGCCCGAGAACACGATAGACAAAGAGAATAAGGATGAATGCAGGAATTACGCATTCAATGAATCCGAAACCGACTGCCAGCCCCACGCCTGTACTGGCCCAGAGCCCGGCAGCGGTAGTAAGTCCCACTACTCGGCTTCTCATGGTGACGATAATTGTACCAACCCCCAGAAAACCGATGCCGCTGATTACCTGGGAGCCCATACGGGTGATATCGATATTGGAGCCGGGGAACTGATAAAAAGCAAATTCATTGACAATGATGGCCAGCGCGGCGCCCATACAGACCAGGGCATGGGTCTTAATCCCTGCCTCCTTATTTTTTGCTTCCCTGTCAAGGCCTATGATTGCGCCTGCCAGCGTGGCAATAATGAGACGAGCGATAACGGAGGGGATGCTCCATAAATGAAAAAACGTTATGATTGCTGTCATGTGCATACCTCCTGTTTTATGAACTGTCATGATGTATTGTAAAAACATTGTAAAATATATAATGATATGGTAGCAAAACGGAGCAGGGGATGCAATGGATGAAAGTTCGCTCCTGGAGAGGATTCTTAGTGTATAATGAGTGAGGCTGTATATAGGATGGCCAGGTTATGCAAATTTTATTGCATGGTTTGGAAAAATACTGATTCGTATAGCTTCTTATATGGTAAAATAAAGAATGTCACATTGTGCATATGCACAGGAAATGAGTTAGAAAAATTTCGGACACCTGGTCTGAAATATAAGGTATATTAGGAGAAGGCAAAGGGAATGAAGTCATTTTCCAGATCGGCAAATCATATAGGCATTGATATGGGTTCTTCACAGACTCGTATTTTTTCAGAGAATCGATTGCTTTTGGATGAACGAACTGTTGTTGCAGTGGATAGCAAGACGAATGAGATGGTTGGGTTCGGTACAGATGCGATTATCCGTTATCATAGCAATCCACAGCGGATACGGCTGGAATGGCCAATCAGAAATGGAGCTATGGTGGATTATTATTACACCAAGGGAATTCTGACCTATTTTCTGAAAAAGGTTTTAAAGCAGGCACTGGCACGTCCGGAAATCGTTCTGTCCATTTCCAGCGGACTTAGTTCTGTAGCCAGACATGCGCTGATTGATGCGGTTATGCATGCCGGGGCACAGAAGGCATTCCTGCTTCCTGTAGCGGCTGCGGCTGTGTTGGGACAGGGAATCCGCCTGGATACCCCGGATGTGGTTCTGTCCATGAATATCGGGCAGGATGTGACTGACTGCGGTATGTTTTCCTGCGGCGGTGTGATTGCGCAGGAACAGGTGGTCTTTGGCGGACGTACGATTAATGAAGGAATTCAGGCCTACATGCGGGAGAGCTTGCAGATTATCATCGGAATGGATGAGGCTGAATCCATTAAGCAGGACATGGTCTCTGTGGTGGAAAATGGACTGGATATGACATTCGCGGTGCATGGCCGGCGTGTAGTGGATGGAGTCTCTGTGGTTATGCAGATGACTTCCTCCCGAATGTATCCGATAATTCAGATGTATCTGGAACCGGTGGCTGAACTGGCAGAACGCATTATCCGTCAGGGATCTCCGGATATGGCGGAAGACCTGCTTAAGCATGGATTGCTGTTAACCGGGGGTACGGCCAGACTTTCCGGACTGGATAAATGGCTTGCCAACCGTCTGGGGATTCCAGTAAGAGTACCGGAACATGCGGAAATTTCCTCAGTTATGGGATGTAGTCGTACACTGGATGAATATAAAAAGATTCCGGACCTTATTGAGAGTGGCGAGAAATATTACGGGAGGAATTAGCCTTGTTCTTTTTTGGAAAACGTAAAATTATTACTGCCGTTTGCTTTTTTGTATTTATGGCTGTATGTGGCTGGTTCTGGAGAAACAGAGAGACAGTAAGTTTTGTTTCTCAGCCGCTGTCTACAGCAGAGGCTCCTTTCCAATATGGAACCAGTCAGATATCCTTACTGGCCCGGTACGGCGGGGCAACGATTGGGCAGATTATTAATCACTGGAAAGAAGTGGATACCCTTCGCCATGAAAATGCCAATCTTAAGGCTGAACAGGCAGCGTACAGTGAAATTCTGGCAGAAAATATCCGTCTGAAGGGAATGCTTAATTTTAAACAGACCTATACCCAGTACAGCATGCTGGGTGCTAAGGTCATTGCCAAGGATTATAACAGCTGGACAAATACCATTACCATCGACAGAGGATCCAGTGATGGTGTAAATAAATTTATGCCTGTTATTGTGCCACAAGGGGTAGTTGGTTTTGTAAGCTCAGTCAGCCGGTACACATCTCAGGTACAGCTTCTGGTGGATCCGCGTACGGCCATTGGGGGGATTGTACAGAGACCGGAATCCCGTGTAGCCTCCATTCTCAAGGGCGATGGGAACAATTCCGATTTCCTTGTGTTCGGAAACATTCCTAAGGAAGCGGACGTTATTAAGGGAGACACCATTGTAACTTCCGGATATGGCGGAGTATATCCTAAGGGATTGCTTATTGGGACGGTAAGCCAGGTCTCTGCCGATGGTTCTGGGGTATCTCTGGCAGCTTTGGTCAAGCCGGCAGTTGATTTTACAAAGGTTGAAGAAGTATTTATTATTACCAATTCTGTTCAAAAGGTAAATCCAGGCGATATCAATAACCAGATTCCAATCAAGGAACCGGCTATGAATCCGAATGAACAGCAGGTATCGGATGGAGATACACCGGTTGTACCGGCTAAAGGGGAATAGACATGAGCAGTTTTAGTATGATAGTTACAGGTTTTCTGCTGTTTCTGATTCAGTGGTCTGTATTTCCTTTTCTGTTCAGCGCGCAGTGGCAACCTGATTTATGGCTTACTGTCATGGTCATGAGCACACTTATTTATGACAAGAAGACCGTTTTTATCTGGGCGGTGGCAGGAGGAATTATTCAGGATCTTACATCAGGAAGTTCTGTGGGATTCCATCTGTTTATCTACCTTGTGATAGCGTCACTGTTTTACTGGGGAGGCAGAAGGCGTTTTAACAGGCATTGGTATGTTTCCTGCATTGCTGTGATGGCAGGGACGCTTCTTGGTCAGATAATTTTTGCTATCGTGGCAGCGATTTCTGGCGAATGGGTATCTGTTCCAGCATATATTGCTTTTAAATGTGCGCCCCTGATGCTGGTGAATGGGCTAGCGGCCATATGCCTGCATCGTATACTCTGGAGCATTAGAATTGAGGGGGATCCGCAGTGGTAAATAAAGATAAGATTCCTGCATTTCTGGAAAGGTTTAAAAAGAAAAAGGAAGAATCCCGGTATACTAATATTATGTATGCAATAGTCTGCGTTCTCTGTGTACTGGGCGCCCGCCTGTTCTGGATGCAGATTATAGAAGGCTCTTATTACAAGAGTGAAGCGGATGGAAACCGCATACGCCATCTTCCGGTACAGGCAGCCCGAGGGGTAATGTTTGACCGCAATGGGCAGATTATGGCGGGATCCCGCAGTGCATACAGTGTGGTTCTGCCTGATGATTTCAAGAAAAATAAGATAAGTGACGCAGAACTGAACCGGCTTTCACAGCTGATTCAGATGCCTGTGGCGGACATAAAGCAGAAAATTGAAGATAACAAGAAGGCCTTTGGCGGCTTGGTTATTGCCAATGATGTAGGTATTGATGTAGCCACACAGATTGAAGAACGCAGGGATGATTATCCGAATTTTATTATCGAAGTCCGTCCGCTCCGTGTATATCCGCTTAATGATGCAGGCGGTCAGATTCTCGGTTATGTAGGAGAAGCAGGGCCAAATGATAAGGATGCAGAAGGTAATCCATATCAGCTGGGTACCATTATCGGCCGTGCCGGTCTGGAGGCGGAATTCAATCCGTACCTGGAAGGGAAGAATGGGAACAAGCTGGTGGAAGTCGATGCTTCCGGGCGTCCAGTAAAGACATTTGACGGGATACCGGTTTCCCAGGGGCATAATATCCGGCTCACTCTGGATAGCCGTATTCAGCGTGCGGCAGAAGATGCTATCAAAGAACAGATGGCTAAATTGGGAAGTACCAACTCCTTTGCAACCGGCGCTTCGGCTGTAGCCATGGATCCACAGACTGGTGCTATTCTGGCCATGGTCAGCTGGCCGAGTTATGACTCCAATCATTTTAGTCAGGGAATTACTGCGGCGGAATGGAAAGACCTGATTAATAATCCGAATCATCCAATGCAGAACCGTACGATTTCCTCCGTATATCCACCAGGATCTACGTTTAAGGTTATTACGGCTTCGGCAGCACTGGAATCCCATGTTACTACGCCGGGCGAGAGAATATTTGATAGCGGCAAGCACTGGCTGATTCCTAAGAGAAACGCTCAGGGGGAAGCTTTTGGCTGGATTAACTTCTATGATGCTATGGCTAAGTCCGATAATGTATATTTCTATGAAATGGGACGTCGTCTGGGTATTGATCGTCTGTCCGCCATGGCCCGTGCCTACGGTATTGGCCGAAAGACAGGAATTGATCTGCCAGGGGAAGCGGCAGGCAACATGGCCAGCGCAGAATACAAGAAGAAGGTTTTCCATGAATCCTGGTATCTGGGCGAAACATTTGATGCGGCTATCGGTCAGAGCTATACTCTGGTTACTCCGTTGCAGATGGCTGTGGTATATTCGGCTATTGCCAATGGAGGGTATCTGTACCGTCCTTACATGGTGAGCCGTATTGATAACTTTGATGGGACCCCGCTTAAGATTTATTCACCTCAGGTAGTGGGGACCGTACCAGTTTCCAAGACAAATCTGGAAATCATCCGCCGGTCACTACGCGGAGTTATGCAGCCTGGCGGTACAGGTGGGTTCATGTTCTCGAATTATCCAATTCCGATTGCCGGTAAGTCAGGGACAGCGCAGACACATGGCGTGGATAATGGCTGGTTCATTGCCTTTGCTCCGTATGACAAACCGCAGATTGTTGTGGTAGTTATGTTTGAACACAGTGGTTTCGGTTCTCAGTCAGCAGCTCCTGTAGTTAAAAAGATGATGGATGCTTATTTCCGTGTGGGAAGCTATCAGAATGCAACGGCTGACACCTCAGCTACGCTTGACACGGATACATCCGGAAAGGAAGGAGGACAGATATGAGTCGTTTAACGGCCATTATGTCCGGTAAGGGTGGGGTTGGTAAAACAACACTGACGGCAGCCCTGGGTATTACACTGGCTCGGATGGGGAAGAAGGTTCTTCTTCTGGATGGTGACCTGGGATTGTGTAATCTGGATCTGATACTCGGTGTCAGCGACAGAGTTCGCTTCAATATGTATGATATGGCACTGGGAAAATGTTTCTCTGATGAAGTGATTGTACCCGTAGAGACCAACCTGGACTTTATGGCCGGTTCGTCTGAATATACATGGGATACGGTATTTGAGGGAGCTGTTGATACGGTTCTCGAAGATATGGATGGTCAGTATGATTACATCCTCCTGGACTGTCCGGCCGGGTTAGGCCGTGGGATTACGTATGCAGAGACGCATGCCAATGACGCCATTATTGTTCAGGTGCCTACCCGTTCCAGTGAACGGGATGCACACCGTCTGAAAAAGGAACTGTCAGGGAAAATACCTATGTGGATTATAGGAAATGAATTTGTTTGGAATGATGAACAGTTTCTTAGCCCGTCCGATTTTGTAAGGTCTGTTGATGTACGGGACCTTCTTGGCATTGTGCCCCGTACAGTAAAGGCCGGGACATTATCCAATCAGGGAAAGTTTAGCACGAATTCGGATTGGGGAATTTTTGGAGAGGCCATGCGTATTGTGGCTAAAAATTATGTGCATTTCCGTTTTTATCCACAGTCTACATGGAATAAGCTTATTCAGCAGGCCAGAACCGAAGAAATTCCGGCTGATAGTAGTGTTAACAAAAAGAAACAGCAGGAAAAGAAGAGCCTTCTGGCGAGGATGGTATATAAATGGGGAAGAAGAAGGTGGTAACTGATGCATGAATTTCTGAAATTTGTTAAGAGGTTGGACTGGACACTTCTCCTGGCTATTCTGGCTATCAGCATTCTGAGTCTGATGATTATTGCCAGTGCCACCCATGCCAATAATGGACAGTATTCTTTTGTTATCAAGCAGAGTGTATTCCTGCTGGTAGGACTCTGTGCTGCTGGTGTATTGACTTATTTTGATTTTCATCTGCTTGATAAATATGCAAAAATCATTTATGTGGTCAACCTGGTGTTATTGGTCATTGTAAAGTTTGCTGGTACCAGTGCACTGGGGGCACAGCGCTGGATTCAGATTGGGCCGTTTACTTTGCAGCCGTCTGAATTTGCCAAGTTGTTTATGATCATATGTCTGGCCCGTCTGCTTTCTCAGCACCCGGAAGGCTTCCATACCTGGAAGAGTCTTCTTCCTGTTATAGCCCTTATGGGCCCTCCATTTGTGCTGGTGCTTATTCAGCCGGATCTGGGGACCAGTCTGGTATTTGCGGCTATTACATTTGGTATGCTGTACGTCAGCGGATTTTCCATGAAGATTGTAAAGCAGATTATGGCTGTATTTGTTGTTTCGCTGCCGGCCATATGGTTCTTTCTTCTTCATGATTATCAGAAAATGCGAATCCGCGTACTGTTTGATCCTAACGTAGATCCCTATGGTTCGGGCTACCATGTCATTCAGTCGAAGATTGCCATTGGCAGCGGTGGATTTTTTGGAAAAGGTCTGTTTGCCGGCACGCAGAGTCAGCTGAACTTCCTTCCGGAAAATCACACGGACTTTATCTTTTCCGTAGTAGGAGAAGAACTCGGATTTGTAGGAGCCATGTTCCTTTTGTTCTTGTTCTTCATTGTGCTGTATCGTACATTGCTGATTGCCAGAAATACCACTGACCGGTTTGGCTCCCTTATGGCTGTAGGGATTATGTCCATGTGGTTGTTCCAGATACTTATCAATGCAGGCATGACGCTGGGGATTATGCCGGTAACTGGTATTCCATTCCCATTTATGAGTTACGGCGGCAGTGCACTGGTTATGAATTTTATGTGTGTAGGCCTTCTTATGAATATATTTATGAGAAGACAGAAACTTCTTTTTGAATAATCGGTAATATAATCATTGCAGGGTGAAAGTGGATGCAGGAAATATATATTTCCGCATCCATCTTTTTAAAAGTACAAAAGGAGCAGAAGGAAATGAAGCAGATTTTACTGGACTGTCTTCCTGATGAAACTGCCATGGCGGTTCTGAATGATGGAGTCCTTACGGAGTTTGAAGTAGAGCGTCCGCATGAAACCAGTCTGGTAGGGCGTATATATGCAGGAACCGTGAAAAATTCTGTTCCTTCGCTGAAGGGGCTTTTTATTGACATAGGGGAAAAGAAGAATGCGTTTCTGCGTTTGAATAACTGGCCTCAGCACAGAAAAAAGCCGACGGTAGGCATGTCTGTTCTGGTACAGGTGATAAAAGACAGCACCGATACCAAGGGACCTCTGGTCAGCGGGGAAGTGAGTCTGCCTGGGCGATATGCCGTACTGGTAGCCGATACGGATTATATCGGAGTGTCCAGAAAGATTGAGGAGGAAGCAGAGCGCATGCGGCTGAAGCAGCTGGGGGAAGCATGCTGTCCTGAAGGATGCGGGCTCATCATACGTACAGCCGCCAGAGAGGGAAATGAGGAGGCCGTAAAGAGAGAGTTTATGCATCTGGAATCTACCTGGAAAATTATTGAGAGACGTCTTAGAATAGAAAAGGCGCCGGTACTGCTGTACCGTGGAATCGACCTGGTGGTTCGCTGCCTCAGGGATTATGCAGATATGGAGACTGAAATCATTGTGGACGATGCAGAGACGGAAAAACGTCTCCTGTCAGTGAACCAGTCAGAACAGGTCGTAAAATCGGAAAATATACATCTCTATGAAGGAGCTGTGCCGATTATGAAACGCTATGGAGCGGCCGATTCCATTCAGCAGCTCTTTGAACGGCAGGTGAATCTTCCATCCGGTGGCTCTATTGTGATTGATTATACGGAAGCACTGACAGCGATAGATGTCAATTCCGGATCTTTTCATGCCAAAGGCATGCCCCATGGGGAGGTGGCTTATCTCATCAATAAGGAAGCGGTTCCTGAAATTGCCCGGCAGATCCGTATACGGGGAATCGGGGGAATTATTATGATTGACTTTATTGATATGGATCATGACTGGCAGAAGGAAAACATAGTTAAGAGGCTCAGAGAAGCTGTTTCATCCGATAAAGTAAAAACCGTGGTATGCGGAATGACTTCCCTTGGACTTGTGGAAATGACACGTAAGCGTACAGCCTACCGGTTGGAGCATGTGTATTATGACACCTGTCCCTGCTGCAAGGGCAGCGGGCTGTCTGTATCCGCTGAGTCCGTAGTCATCCGGATTCACCGGGAGCTTAAGATGAGAAGGCAAATGGGGAATTTTCAGTCGTCCCTGAGGATTGAATGTCATCCTGCTGTGGCACGTCTGCTTCAGACGGAGGAAGAACAGCACCGGCTCCATACCTGTTTCCATGTAAAACCGATTATCAAAGCCAGAGAAGATATGGCTATCGAAGTATTCAGTATTTTGTCAGAATAAGCATATAGATATTGTTGTAGCGGAAAGGCTGACCTGAAAAGGGCAGCCTTTTCTTATTGCGATTTGTCATAAAATAACTAAAAATCGTTATATTGGGAATAAAAAGTAATAAAAATGGTAATAAACGACTATTGTTATGAATGTCATGTTTACTTATAATATAAGCATAAGAACTAAGAAAGTGGCCGAGCGAAGGCCATAACCCCGGGATTAACGGGAGGATGGAGGGACATATGAGAAAAGTAACAGTAGCCGCTACTCAGATGGCTGTAACCTGGAATAGAGAGGAATCTATAAAGAATGCAGATAAACTGGTTCGTCAGGCAGCGGCTAAGGGAGCTCAGGTTATTCTGATTCAGGAATTATTCGAAACTCCGTATTTTTGTCAGACGCAGGATTTCAAGTATCTGGATCTGGCTACTTACTCTGATGAAAATCCGGCAATCCGTCATTTCCGCTCCGTGGCCAGAGAGCTGCATGTAGTGCTTCCCATCAGTTTCTTCGAACGGCATGGAAATACGCAGTTCAATTCCGTGGCAATGATTGATGCAGATGGAGAAGTGCTGGGAATCTATCGCAAGACACATATTCCGGATGGACTTCCTTATGCAGAAAAGTTTTATTTCACCCCGGGAGATACTGGATTCAAAGTGTGGAATACGGCGTATGGCAAGATTGGTGTAGGTATCTGCTGGGATCAGTGGTTCCCGGAAGCGGCCCGTGCTATGGCCCTTATGGGGGCAGAAATGCTTCTTTATCCTACGGCCATTGGAAACGAACCATATCTGGAAAAGGATTCCCGCAAACACTGGTGCAACGTAATGAGGGGGCATGCCGCTGCTAATATGATGCCGGTCATCGCTTCCAACCGCATTGGCAGAGAAGTACCTGAAGGAAACCCGGATGGCCAGGGCATGGTTTTCTATGGAACATCCTTTATTGCGGATCAGCATGGGGAGCTGGTGGTACAGGCAGATGACCACAGCGAATGCGTGCTTACTGTAACATTTGATCTGGATGAGCTGGCTGATGAACGACGACAGTGGGGGATTTTCCGTGACCGAAGACCGGAAATGTATAAGATTATCACAACCCATGGCGTGAATCGCTGAGTAGTACCCGACCTGATTTTTCAGGCAGGGAAAAGGAGGGACAATCGATGTCTCAGATTATTAAAGGCTCAACACCTGCAGAAGATGGATTTTATATGCCTGCGGAATTTTCTCCTCAGGATGAAGTGTTTATGGTATGGCCGGAACGGACGGATAACTGGAGAAATGGTGCAAAACCTGCTCAGGCAGCCTATGCAAGGGTAGCAAAGGCTATTTCGGAATTTACACCGGTAACTGTTCTTGTCAGTGCAAAACAGTTTGCCCATGCAAGAGAAATTCTCCCATCGGAAATACGCATTGTGGAAGTAACAACCAATGATGCCTGGTGTCGTGATACCGGCCCTACCTTTGTAATTGATGGCAACGGACGCAGAAGAGCCATTGATTGGACATTCAATGCCTGGGGAGGCTTGGTGGATGGTCTGTATTTCCCCTGGGATATGGATGATATGGTAGCAGGAAAAATCTGCGAGATGACCCGTACGGACCGGTATAGAACGGATGATTTCGTTCTGGAAGGCGGTTCCATTCACGTGGATGGAGAAGGCACAGTGCTGACTACGGAAATGTGTCTTTTGAGCCCCGGCAGAAATCCGGACATGACCAGAGAAGAAATCGAGGAAAAGCTTTGCGAATACCTGAATTGTGAAAAGGTTATCTGGTTAAAAGATGGTATTGATCCGTATGAAACCAATGGGCATATTGATGATGTGGCCTGCTTTATTGCCCCCGGAGAAGTGGCATGTATCTGGACGGATGATTCGTCTAATCCGTTCTATAAGGAAGCGCAGGCGGCTTATCAGGCTCTGTCGCAGGCGGTGGATGCCAAAGGCAGAAAACTGAAGGTGCATAAACTGACACTTACGGCCAAGCCGGTTTTGCTGGAAGGTGCTGATACCATTGACCGGGTACCCGGAACCGCACCGCGCCAGGATGGGGATCTGTGTATTGCCTCTTATATGAATTTCCTGATTACCAACTCTGGGGTCATCGTTCCTCAGTATGAGGATGAAAATGACCAGCTGGCACTTGAACAGATTCAGGCCATGTTCCCGCATCATAAGGTGGTTGGGGTGGACACCCGTGAAATTGTCTATGGCGGCGGTAACATCCACTGCATTACCCAGCAAATGCCATCGGATGGAAAATGAATTTTAATACTGCTGAAAACCTGCACAGGGCGTGCAGGTTCTTTGGCGTATCAAAGTTTTGGACACACCGGTGATATTTTAATTATGAGAGAGGTGACTCTATGCTGACCAACAGCGACTGGATGATAATCAATGCCATTACCTATAAGATTCAGTCCATTGAAAATTTTGATGATATGCGGATGGAAGTAATGAGACAGCTGGGACATCTGATTCCCTATGACAGCAGTTCTTTTTATCTCAGTTGTCCTGGACGGCCGGAGCAGCTTATGCGTCCACTGGGAATTAATTATCCTCTGGAAAATATGGAAAGCTACATACAGAAATTCTGTCATATCGACTATTCTGAGGGGCTTATGATGACTGGAAAGAATATAGCCTACAGAGAAAGCGATATTATTGAAGAGGCTGTTCGTGTAAATTCAGAGTATTATCGAGCAGTATACGTTCCTCATGGCTGGCATTATTCTATTCATCTTAATCTGTGCTATAAAGAGGAATTTCTGGGAATCCTGTCTTTTTTTCGTCAAAAGGGAAAGGAAAATTTCTCTTATGATCATGTGCAGGTTCTGGATATGATTAAAGATCATCTGGCCTATCGTATGGACAGAGAACGGGTACGAAAGCCTTCTATTGAACAGGTGCCTGGTTATATCACGCTGAGCAAGAGGGAGCGGGAAATTGTTCATGCATTGCTTACCAGAAAGACACCGGAAGAACTGGCAGATGATCTGTCCATCTCTATTAACACGCTGAATAAGCATATAAGCCATATATACCATAAACTGGGGATACGGGGGCGCATGCAGTTGTTCGATTATGCAGAATGAAAATATGAAAAGTTAACATACAATACCCGCATCATAATCAGCATGCTGACGTGGAAAGAAGCTTCGGAGGTAACTGGAATAAGAAATGGCAGTGGAACATAGGTGTTAACTGGCAGTTCTAACTGATTGCCCTGGTTATTGTGCAGAGGTCCTTTCAGTATGCATCCTCTGTCTTATGGCAATCTGGAAAAATGGAATTTCATTAAAGTATGGGCATTTCGTCATAAAAATTTCTGCAGAATGGGTAATTTATGGTATAATAACTTTTATCTGATTGGCAACTCTAGAAATTGCATGATGATGGGATTTATTTCTTGCAAATAAGGAAACCATTTGTTATACTAGTCTAGAATTATGTTTGATGTGAAATGAGGTGCAAACACAGTGAAGAAGGGAATTCATCCGGATTATCATCCAGTCGTATTCCGCGACATCGGTGCAAACTATTCTTTCCTGACTCGTTCTACGGCTACTTCTGACCAGACCGTAAAATGGGAAGATGGTAACGAATATCCGCTGATCAATATCGATATCAGCAGCAAGTCCCATCCATTCTATACAGGACAGCAGCGTTTCGGTAAGGCTCGCGGCCGTATCGAAAAGTTCAACAAGCGTTACGGAATCAAGTAATAAGCAAAAGAACAGGGCGATGGCCCTGTTTTTTTATTGGTGATTGACTGTTCAGAGTTGGCAGAACTTAGTTTTCACCCCTGTGGTTACATGGGATGAATTTCGTATTTAATCTGTTTTTCTGTTAAAATAAAATGAGTATATAAAATAGCATAATAAGGAGATATAGATGAAGACTGAGAAACTGGAAGCTATGGAAGCCCGCTATCTGAGCATTGAAGATCAGCTGAGCGACCCTTCGGTGATTGCAAATCAGAATAAATGGCGCGAACTGTCCAAAGAACACGCAGAACTGTCGGAGATTATATCCAAGTTCAGAGAATATAAGAAAGTAATGCAGCAGTGTCAGGATGCCAGGGATATTCTTGGCGATAATACTATGAAAGACCTTCATGATCTGGCCAAGGAAGATCTGAAGAACGGGGAAGAAGAAGCGGAACGACTGGAAAAGGAAATTCATATTCTGCTGATTCCTAAAGATCCCAACGATAACCGCAATGTCATCCTTGAAATCCGGGCAGGAACCGGTGGAGAGGAAGCGGCTCTGTTTGCAGCTGACCTGCTTAAAATGTATCTCAAGTTTGCAGAACGCCGGGGCTGGAAGGCTTCCATTGCAGATGCCAGTGAAACCGATCTGGGGGGATTTAAGGAAGTCACCTGTCTGATTGATGGGCAGAATGCCTATTCACTGCTTAAGTTTGAAAGCGGGGTTCACAGAGTGCAGCGTGTTCCGGTTACAGAAAGTTCCGGTCGTGTGCATACATCGGCTGTTACTGTAGCCGTATTGCCGGAAGCGCAGGATGTGGATGTAAAGATTGATATGAAAGATCTGCGTATCGATGTGTATCGTTCATCCGGGGCCGGTGGACAGCACATTAATAAGACTTCTTCCGCTATTCGTATTACCCACCTGCCTACCGGAACTGTAGTTACCTGCCAGAACGAACGTGATCAGCGGCAGAATAAGGAAAAGGCGATGCAGATTCTGCGTTCCCGTCTGTATGCTGAAGCGCTTCGCAGGGAAGAGGAAAAAACGGCAGCGGACAGAAAGGGACAGGTTGGCTCCGGGGATCGTTCTGAACGTATCCGGACTTATAATTTCCCACAGGGACGTGTAACCGATCATCGGGTTCATGTGACCCTGTATCAGCTGGATGATTTCCTCAATGGACATATTGAACCTATCATTGACCGGCTCATTGAAGCGGATCTGGCAGAAAGAATGCAGAAAGAAGAATAATTATGGCATCAACGGATATTTGGACTATACAGCGAATCCTCCAGTGGACAACCCGTTATTTTAAAAATCATGGGGTGGAAGAGGCGCGGCTGGATGCGGAACTTCTTCTGGCCCACGTGCTGAAGAAAACAAGGATCTACCTGTATACAAATTTTGATCAGATGCTTAACCGGGATGAACTGGCAGCGTATCATACGCTGGTGGAACGCCGTGCAAAAGGAATATGCGTGGCGGCCCTTACAGGACATAAGGATTTCATGGGACTTGATTTCTTTGTGAATGAACATGTGCTGATTCCCAGGCCAGATACAGAAGAATGGCTGGAAAAGATTATTCAGCGCTATCGTGCCAAGGGGAACCTTCATGTACTGGACCTGGGAACGGGAAGCGGAGCCATTCTGCTGAGTTTTCTTACCTACTGTGCAGAGGCAGATGGCGTTGCTGTGGATATATCTCCGGAAGCTCTGGCGGTAGCTAAAAAGAATGCGGAATATATGAAGCTGGAAAACCGCGTGGAATTCCGGCAGGGGGACTTTATCGATGCAGTGAACGAAGGGGAGCTGTTTGATGGAATCTTCAGCAATCCCCCCTATATCCCGTCAAAAGATATAGAGAATCTTTCTGAAGATGTGAAACATGAACCATATATGGCGCTGGACGGGGGAGAAGATGGACTTGTTTTCTATCGTCGACTGGCAGCTAAGGCTGGAAATCATCTGAAATCAGGAGGATTTTTGGCTATGGAAGTGGGCATCCACCAGGCTGAAATTGTCCATAAGATGATGGAAGAAACCGGTGAATTTGATTCCTTTGAAATCATCAGCGATTTAGGTGGCATAGAAAGAGCTGTATGCTGCAGGAAAAAGTAAAAATATTCATACAATATAAAACAGATAAAACCCTTATGGAGCGAATCCTTATATTGGCTTCATAAGGGCTTTTGTCTGTGCATATTGTGATTTTTGTGTAGTTGATATTTAACTGCCTGTAATATATTATAAGTATAAAGTAAATTACATAAATATAAAATATGCAGCAGAATCAGACCGTTGTGTATCCTGTGAGAGCCTGATTCGCCTGCATGGGAGGTATGTATGAAGAAAATATACTTAGCTTTGGGGCTTACGGCGATTCTTCTTCTTAACGCTGGGTGTGGTGGAAGTGAAGGAACTGGAGGCATTGGTGGGGATGCACGGCCAGAAACAATGCAGGAACAGGCGCTTCATGACGATTCGGTATCAGTGGAATACATCAATGCACTGATTAATGGGATTGAGTATGCAGAAAATATGCATATGAGTAAACATGATGTTTACGAACAGCTCTGTTCTCCCTATGGAGAAAATTTCTCTGAGGATGCAGCGGCCTGGGCGGTGGCGCATATGTCAGATATTGACTGGAAGGCTAATGCGTTGGCCACAGCAAAGACTTATCGAAATGATATGCATATGAGCAGAAACGAAGTATATGAACAGCTTACCAGTGACGCAGGTGAAAATTTTACTAAAGAAGAGGCTGATTATGCCGTAGCGCATATGGATGATCCTGATAACGCAGAAAACTCAGAAGGAACCAACTAAGCAGTAAAGGTCGTATTTTCAGAAAAATGAAATGCGGCCTTTTACTGTATCTGAAAGATTGAATCAGGCGGGGATTGTAGTATACAATATATAAGATAATAAAATAATAAGATAAGGAACCGGTGGTAAGGTTACCGGTTTTCATAGAAAGAAGAGATATACCGATGAAAACGGAAATTATTAAAACGACAGATGTGCATTGGAAAGAAAAGGTAAAACATCTGGGAGAGATTATAAGAAATGGCGGGCTGGTGGCCTTCCCTACAGAAACCGTATACGGTCTTGGGGGGAACGGGCTGAATCCGGAAGCCTCTAAAAAGATATACGCGGCCAAAGGCCGCCCTTCGGATAACCCGCTGATTCTTCATGTGTCTTCACAGGAAGAGGTAAGCCGACTGGTGGAAGATATCACGCCACTGGAGAAGAAGCTGATGGATGCGTTCTGGCCGGGACCGCTGACGATTGTATTTCCAAAGAAGGACATTGTCCCTGATGAAACATCCGGCGGGCTTAAGACGGTAGCTATTCGCTGTCCGGCATTGAAAGCGACCCGGGAATGGATTAAGGAGTGCGGTGTTCCGATTGCTGGTCCAAGTGCCAATATATCCGGGCGTCCCAGTCCGACTACGGCGGAAAGTGTGCTTCATGACATGAATGGTCGAATTAATGCCATTGTTGACGGTGGGGCAACAGACATCGGTCTGGAATCCACCATTGTATCCGCCAGAAGCGGTAAGATTGTTATTTACCGCCCAGGCGGTATAACCAGGGAAATGCTCTCCGCATATGGTGAAGTGGAAGTGGATAAGGGGCTGGCTTCCCCGAATATGCATCCGCTGGCACCGGGGATGAAATATCGCCATTATGCTCCTACAGCACCGCTTACCGTATATGTGGGGGATACGGAGAAAGTGGAGCAGACCATTCTTTCTTTTGCTGAAAAAAAGGATAAGACGTATGGATACTTTGTCAGTGAGGAAATGGCAGCCCTTCTCCCAAAGGATGCGGTTGTATTTTCATGGGGTAAAAGAAGCAGCCAGAAAGAAATGGCGCACAGGCTGTTTTCCGGACTGTTGTATTTTAATGCCCATCCGGTAGATGCCATTATCGGGGAAGGTACATCTATGGATGGACTGGGACTGGCAATTATGAATCGCTTGACTAAGGCTTCTGGATATCATATTATTGTTGAAAGTACACAAGACAGGTAATATCTGCATTATAGTGTACACTAATAAATTAAATACTGTTACAGGAGGGATATGGATGAAAATCGCGATTGCCAGTGATCATGGCGGGATTGAGCTGAAATCAGTGTTGATTAATCATCTTCAGGAAAGAAATATAGAGGTGATTGATTGTGGTACACACACAAAGGAATCCTGTGACTATCCGGATTATGCAGAAAAAGCATGCCGGAAAATACAGCAGGGAGATGCTGATTTAGCCGTTCTTGTCTGTGGTACCGGACTGGGGATGAGTATTGCGGCGAATAAGATGAAAGGCATCCGCGCTGCCGTTTGCGGCGAAGATTTTTCCGCACACTATGCAAGAGCACACAACAATGCCAATGTGCTCTGCCTGGGAGCCAGAGTGACCGGGCCAGGACTTGCTGTCCTTATTCTCGATACATTCCTTGACTCTTCCTTTGAAGGAGGACGTCATGAACGCAGAGTCAATAAGATTATGGCACTGGAAGCGGAAGCAGCAGAAGAAGCATAGGATTTATAATTCATCTACGGGTGCGTAACTAAAGCAGGTTGTAGTTTTTCAGCAGGATTTGTAAATCATCCTGCATGCACAGGGATAAATTCAATATTGGATTTTCAGGAGTTTAGCAGAATAAAAGAAGCAGAGAGGGAAAAACTATGATGAAACATCTTAAGGAAGATAAGGCAGTTTTCAACAGCATTCAGGAAGAATTAAATCGCCAGAGAAATAAGCTGGAAATGATTGCATCAGAAAATTTTACCAGCTATGCGGTTATGGAAGCGCAGGGCAGTGTATTGACCAATAAATACGCAGAAGGATATCCGGGCAAGCGGTATTATGGTGGTTGTGAGTTCGTCGATAAGGTTGAACAGCTGGCCATTGACAGGGCAAAGGAACTGTTTGGCGCTGATCATGTCAATGTACAGCCACATTCCGGCTCCCAGGCAAACCTCTGTGTTTATTATGCAGTGCTGAAACCGGGAGATACGGTTCTTGGTATGAATCTGAATGATGGCGGGCATCTTTCTCATGGCAGCCTGGTAAACATTTCTGGTAACTATTTCCATGTTCTTCCTTATGGTGTAAGCAGAGAAGATGAACGCATTGATTATGATGCACTGGAAAAACAGGCTAAGGAAGTAAGGCCTAAGCTTATTATTGGCGGATCCAGCGCATATTCCCGTATCATTGACTTTGAACGTATGGCAGCTATTGCTCATGAAGTAGGCGCATTGTTTATGGTGGATATGGCGCATTTTGCAGGTCTGGTTGCCGGCGGTGAATATCCAAATCCGGTAAAGTGGGCGGATATTGTAACCACTACTACACATAAGACGCTCCGTGGTCCCCGTGGCGGTATCATCATGTGCAGAGAAGAACTGGCAAAGACTATTAACAAGGCGGTATTCCCTGGCGTACAGGGAGGACCTCTTATGCATGTCATTGCCGGCAAGGCGGTAGCACTTGGCGAAGCGTTTACTGATGATTTTAAGGCCTATGCGCATCAGATTGTGCTCAATGAAAAGGCATTGTCTGATCGGCTCATTGCCAATGGCATCCGCGTTGTTTCCGGTGGCACGGATACCCATGTTCTTCTTGCAGATATGAAAGAACTGGGAATTAACGGTAAGATTGCACAGTTTGCACTGGATGATGTAGGTATTACCTGCAATAGAAATACGATTCCGTTTGAAACACTCAGTCCGTTCACTACCAGCGGTATCCGTCTGGGATCCCCGGCTTTAACCACCAGAGGGCTGAAAGAATTGGATTTTGTTGAACTTGCAGATATCATTGCTGAAGTAGTCAAGGCACCGGAAGATGAAAATGTGAAGAAAGATGCAGCGGCACGGGTACATACACTGTGTGCAAAGTATCCGCTGTATCCTGAATTATAATAGATGGATAAAGAGCAGGTATATGTATTAGCGGCTGGCAGCTCCTTGTCTTTATCTGAAGGAGAATATGGTGATTAATAAGTTACTGCAAAAAATACCAGGTGGAGAACAGTTTTGGGAAGTCATGCGATTTCTCGTGGTAGGCGGCGGCTGTTTCGTTCTGGAATATGTGCTGCTGTATACATTAACTGAGTATGGTCATGTCCCTTATCTTACGTCATCGGCGGTTGCATTTACCGTATCGTTGCTGGTGAATTATTTCCTATGTGTTACGTTCGTTTTCCATGCCAGAAATCAGAGCAGGAAGGAAATGATACTTTTCGCCGCTACGTCTTTTGCAGGACTTGGAATCAATCAGATAACCATGTGGTTCTTCGTGGAAATTGCCGGTTTGTGGTATATGTTTGCCAAAGTCATTGCCAGCGCGGTAGTGATGATCTGGAATTATTTCACTAAGCGCTATATCCTGAAAAAATAAAATACAGGAGAGAAACGTGCATTCCTTAAATAAGGGATGCACGTTTTTTGTGCAGCAAGCTGGGGTGGGACAGACAGATGATCCAACCTGATGATATATAGAATGCGATAGATATCTAAAAGGCGATATGTTAAAATATTTCAAATACTTTTTAATAAGAAACACGTTGCAATGAGGAAGGTATGTTTATGAAGATAAACCGAAAATGGACAGGCGCTGCGTTGGCAGCGTTGATTATTATTGGCGGCGGATGGTATGGATACAGCCGTATGCATACCGAGACCAAGCAGGAATATACATTAGGCAAGGTTGAGAAAGGCAATATCAGCCTCAGCATCGATGCTACCGGTACCATTGAACCAGTGAACAGTGTAGACTTGTCTGCTACGGCTTCCGGCACTTTGGAACAGGTTCTTGTGAAGCAGAATGAACAGGTTACGAAAGGTCAGAAGCTGGCTGTTATCGAATCCAAGGCACTGACAAGTACACAGCAGGAAGCGCTGAATACATTAAACAATAAGCAGTCGTATTATCAGCGTTTGCATTCTCTGTATAAGCAGGGGGCGGTATCATTCCAGACTATGGATGATGCCAAGCTGGATTACCTTAATGCCAAAGCCGCTTATGAAAAGGCACAGGCTGATGTTAATGATACGATTGTATTTGCCCCAATGGATGGTACAGTTATTGGCGAACCTATGAAGACAGGTGAAACGGTTTCTCAGGGGCTGTCCAGCCAGATGGTTATCATGACTATTGCGGATTTGTCCAGTATGCAGATTGAACTGCTGGTAGATGAAACCGATATCGGGGGTGTGGCTATAGGGCAGAATGTTGAATTTACGGTAGATGCCTATCCGGATCGCACATTTCATGGCGTGGTAAGCAATATCTCCAAAAAGGAATATTCTTCCAGTTCATCCAGCTCCTCCAGCTCCTCATCCTCCGTTGTATATTACACTGTGTATGTAAACATTAACTCGAATGAACTGCAGGGACTGTATCCTTCTATGACGGCACGCGCAACTATCAAAGGAAAGGAAGATACGGATGCGCTGATTATTCCGGTTACTGCAGTCCGATCTGATACAGAAGGTTCTTATGTCTACAAGATGGAATCTGGTAAGCTGAAGAAAGTGTATATTAAGACAGGTATTACTACAGATACTAAGGTGGAAGTAACCAGCGGCCTTTCTGCAGGAGATCAGGTGGTAACCAGTGGAACAATTTCTCAGGAAACCGCAGCAACCAAGGATACGGATAAGCAGAAGCGTGGAGGAATGAGGCTCTGATTATGATGGGGGCGGATAATATGGAGGCTAAAGAAGTAATCAGGCTGGAACATATAGGGAAAAGTTATTATATAGGAAAACAGGAAGTTCCGGTACTGACGGATATTAACCTGGTTATTGCTAAAGGTGATTTTGTTTCTATCATGGGGCCTTCCGGGGCCGGAAAGTCTACACTCATGAATATTCTGGGGTGTCTGGACAGACCTACCCGGGGTTCCTATATATTGAATGGCAAGGAAGTGGCTAATCAGACAGATGATGAGCTGGCCTATACAAGAAACAGAGAAATAGGTTTTGTCTTTCAGAGCTTTAATCTGCTGCCAAAGCTGAGTGCGCTGGATAATGTCATCCTTCCCATGATTTATGGCAATGTTTTCAGAAATGAGCGTGTAGAAAGAGCGACAAAAATGCTGGAGATGGTAGGGCTTGGAAACCGTATCAACCATATGCCTGCAGAAATGTCAGGCGGCCAGCGGCAGCGTGTGGCCATAGCCAGAGCGCTGGTAAATGATCCCTCCATTATCATGGCAGATGAACCGACAGGGAATCTGGACAGTAAATCCACGCGGGAAGTTATGGAAATATTTTCTCATCTCTATTCCATGGGGAAGACTATCATTCTGGTTACTCATGAAGATGATGTGGCCTCATATGCATCCCGCCATGTTATTCTTTCTGATGGACATATCAGTCAGGATTTTAGAGGAGCCTTATCATGACCAATATTTATATAGAAAGCATGCGTATGGCCTGGAGTTCCATTGTAAGTAATAAATTACGCTCACTGCTTACCATGCTGGGAATTATTATCGGGGTGTCGGCTGTTATTGCGCTGGTCTCCTTTGGTTATGGGGTTCGGTCGGATGTGGAAAGTAATATTTCCAGCCTTGGTTCTAATCAGATAACCATTATTCCGGGGAGCGATAATGGCCCGGGAGCCCGTGGCGCTGCAGGTTCTATGCAGAGCCTTACCTATAAGGATTATGAGGCGATAAAGCTTCTGCCAAATATCGACCTGGTGGCTCCTCTGGTAAGCAAGAGCTATACAGTTGTCAATAGCAACAAAAACTGGCAGACTACCATATACGGAGCTACTGATGAATATATGGAAATATCAGATCAGACACTGCAGTCTGGCCGTTATTGGACAGATGAGGAGTATAATAAACGTTCCCGTGTCGCCATTATCGGGCAGACGGTGGCAACCAATCTGTTTGGCGATGAGTCGCCGGTAGGGCAGAAAATCCGTATTAATAACCAGCCGTTTACAGTCATTGGATTATTAACTGCAAAGGGATACAGCTTCATGGACCAGGATGATCGTATATTCTGTCCATTTACTACCGTGCAGGAACGATTGCTGGGGATAACCTATGTTAATTCCATTGTAGTTTCTTCTGAAAATGATGATGCATTAAGTCAGATTCAGACTGATGTTACTAACCTCCTGAGAACTCGTCATCGTATTTCCGCAAAGGATGATGATGACTTTACGGTCAGAAATTCTCAGGAACTTCTGGAAACTATGGAAAGCACAACCCAGACACTGACAATATTTCTTGGATGTATTGCTGCAATTTCCCTTCTGGTTGGGGGGATTGGAATTATGAATATCATGCTGGTATCTGTTACGGAACGAACCCGGGAAATCGGCGTAAGAAAAGCGCTGGGGGCTACATATCATATGATTATTGTGCAGTTTCTTATTGAATCGGTTACAGTCAGCGTAGCCGGAGGTCTCATCGGGATTCTGGTTGGCTGCGGTATAGCCAAGTTGATACCTCTGGTCACCTCAATGACTACGGTTATCAGCCCGCTTCCGGTTATAGGTTCATTTCTGTTTTCTGTGATTATAGGTCTGGTGTTTGGTATTTATCCGGCTAGAAAGGCAGCCCGGCTGAATCCTATTGATGCATTGCACTACGAATAATCAGAGCAAGAATGGGCTGTGAGATAATAGCTGGTGGACCAGATTATTGGGTTTTAAGTTCAGGGCTATGCAGAAAAGACAGGTCGGAGGTGGCGGCAAGCGATAGGCTGATTTGCTTATCCGCAATTGGAAAGTTTTTATGAATAGGGCTATTTGCTCCATCCTTTTGCTTTCCTATGCTCCGACATTGAGAACACAAAGATGAGCGGAGCTCATGAGCTGTAAACTTTTGGCTCAGGGCCGTGAAAAAATAATTGTTGATTTTTTCACAGCCCTTTTTCTATGTGCGGTATAATAAAATAAACATATTAAAATACTCTGACAGAGGAGAAGGATATGCTTATTAATACAATGGAAGAAGAAAGCCTTAGTGAGGGAATGGTTTCACAGATTACTGTGGAATATAAAATGTTTGGATCTGACAAAATGGAACTAATGGAAGGCATTGGCCGGGCTATCCGACGTATTTATTATGGAGTTTACGGAATGCTGATGACAAATCCATATTTTCTTACCAAGGAAAATTATTCTCCGGTAGATATGGCAGGAATACATCAGCTGGCAGGAATCATTGTGGATTTGACATTATCCGGACATGACGGACGTATTGTGTGCCGGGATGGCTCATCGGGATTTGGATCGTATCAGGGATGTGGACGCATTCATCTGAAAATGAAAAGGGATAAACAGCTTGTTGGAACATCCATTGAAGTGATTGTGAAATAGGAAGCTCGATTATAATATCGGTATGTTCATTCTTTTTAATAAAAAATCAGATATGATATAATGCAGTAAATTGATTAGCATAAGTAAATGGAGGCTTACCATGGATTTTTCTATTACCCCGAAGCAGAAAGAAATAATTGATCTGGCACGCACTATTGCGCAGGAAGAAATCAAGCCGGCTTCTCTGGCTATAGATAAGAGCGGAGTCATTCCGGAAGGATTGATGCAGATTCTGAAACAGTCCGGCATGACAGCCCTGGCTGTTCCAAAGGAATACGGCGGTGCCGGACTGGATATTCTCACCGTAGCTATGGTGGCAGAACAACTGGCTATGGGATGTGCCGGTGTAGCTACGGTATGTGCGGCTAACGCGCTGGCTTCATTCCCAGTTCTTATCGGGGGGAATGAAGAACAGAAGCAGGCCTGGTGTGATACGCTGAATAACGGGGGCATGGCGGCCTTTGCACTTACTGAACCAGGTGCCGGATCCGATGCAGGTGCTGTATCCTGTCATGCGGAAAAGACAGAAGGTGGATATATCCTGAACGGGACCAAGTGCTTCATTACCAATGGCCCGATTGCGAATAAGGTCACTTTGTTTGCCAATACAAGAAAGGAAGGCGGCATGCGCGGCCTCACTGTATTTGTGGTAGATACCCATTCTAAGGGCTTTTCCATCGGTAAGGAAGAAGATAAGATGGGTATCCGCGCGTCCGCGACCTCTGAACTGATTCTGGAAGACTGCTTCGTTCCGGAGGCCAACCGTATTAACCGGGAAGGCCGTGGATTCCGTCTGGCTATGCAGACATTGCAGACTTCCCGTCCTGTAGTAGGGGCGCTCTCTGTTGGTATTGCTCAGGCAGCGGTGGATGCAGCCATCGCTTATTCACAGCAGAGAAAGCAGTTTGGCGTTAAGATTTCTTCCTTCCAGATGGTTCAGGAAATGATTGCCAACATGGTTATGGAGACCGAGGCGGCCAGAGGCCTTGTATACCGTGCCTGCATCATGCAGATGACCGGAGATCCTAAGGCGGCTATGTTCTCCGCTATGGCTAAATGCTATGCTTCGGATGTGGCTATGGAAGTAACTACCGATGCAGTCCAGGTTATGGGGGGCATTGGATATACCAGGGAAGCATATGGCGAGAAGTATATGCGTGATGCAAAGATTATGCAGCTGTATGAAGGAACTAATCAGATTCAGCGTCTGGTTATTGCAAATGAAGCCATTCATTGATACAATAGATATACATTAGCGATGAGGAAGACAGAACAGTCAGCTCCAATCAGCAGGGATCCGGAGACAGTGCGACACCGGAATTGTGACGACCGTTTAATTCACTTCTGAGCTTTTATCTGAACAGAGTAGGATAAACGTAAAACTGCGTTAAAGTTCCCAAGTTAAAATCAGGGTGGTACCGCGAATAGACTTCGCCCCTTACAGGGGGCGGAGTTTTTTATTTTCATTGTTACAGCTCTGCGGGGTAAACAGTTTATAGGAGGGTTAAGTGATGGAAGATAAGAATCTTCAGGAATGGAAGGCAAAAGCTTCTGCCGTACTTGATGACATTAAAAATCAGGTCGAAGGCAGTGATGTGGCAACAGAAGTGCGTAGCCAGATGGCCAGAATTCTTGGCGAAGTAAAAAAGATGGAAAAAGAACAGCAGGAAGCACTGTCTGAAGTTACAGATCAGCTTCATCAGAAGGTTATGGAATTTATGACTTCTGATCTTGCGCTTATGGAAAAGGAAGCCAGAGCCAGAATTGCTGCGGCTATGGATGAACAGCAGCTTCACGAAGCCAGAGTGGCTTTTCTTGGGAAGAAAGGCCGCCTTACTGCGGTTCTGCGTTCCATGAAGGATCTGAGCGCGGAAGAAAGACCGAAGATGGGCGCACTGGCTAACAAGGTCAGAAATGAAATTGAAGAACTGGAAGGCCAGAAGAAGGAAGAAATCAAGGCAAGAATGCTTAACGCACGCATTGAAAGCGAAAAGATTGATATTACACTTCCTTCCCGTCAGATGAGAAAGGGACACATTCATCCACTGAATAAGGCACTTCGTGAAATTGTGAAGTCCTTTACCCGAATGGGATACTCAGTAGAAGAAGGTCCAGAAATTGAAAGCGATTATTATAATTTCTCCTGCCTGAACCTGCCAAAGGATCATCCGGCAAGAGATATGCAGGATTCCTTCTATATTACTCCGGATATCCTTCTCCGTACCCAGACTTCACCGATTCAGGCGCGGACCATGCAGAAACATGAACCAAATTCTCCAATCCGCATGATTGCTCCTGGCAAGGTATTCAGATGGGATAACGATGCAACCCATTCACCGGTATTCCATCAGGTCGAAGGTCTGGTCGTAGATCGTGGGATTAAGTTCTCTGACCTGAAGGGGACACTGGAAATATTCCTGAAGGATCTGTTTGGCTCAGACACCAGAATCAGATTCCGTGCCAGCTATTTCCCATTCACAGAACCAAGTGCAGAAGTTGATATTTCCTTCTCTTCCCGTGTTCATGATGACAGTGATGATCCGGACTGGCTGGAAATTCTCGGCTGCGGCATGGTCAACCCCAATGTATTCACATTGAACGGTTATGATCCGAAAGTAGTCAGCGGCTTTGCTTTTGGTATGGGTATTGAACGAATTGCCATGCTTCTGTACGGAATTGACGACCTTCGTCTGTTCTATCAGAACGATATGCGATTCCTGAAGCAGTTTTAATAGAGGGGAGATACTATAATGAATGTTTCATTAAAGTGGCTCGGTACACTTGTAGATATTAAAGGGTTCAAACCGGAAGACATGGCAGAGGTTCTGACATGCGACGGCATTCCGGTAGAACATGTTATTCACCCGGCACCGGGCATTAAAGGCGTAGTAACCGGTAAGATTCTCAAAGTGGAAAAGCATCCGGATGCAGCGCATCTTTTGGTATGCCAGCTGGACGTGGGGCAGGATGAACCAGTACAGATTATCACCAGTGCAGATAATGTAAAGGCTGGACAGATTGTTCCGGCCGCTTTACCGGGGGCTCATCTTCCGGCTAAACATGATCATAATGCACCAGGCGGTATCAAGGTTGGCGATGTAAAGATTAAGAAGGGCAAGCTGAGAGGCCTGCCGTCTGCGGGTATGATGTGCTCTGCCTCTGAAATGCTTCTTGACTATAATCTGTATCCAGGCACTGAACCGGAAGGGATTATGATTCTTCCGGCCAATACACCGGTAGGTGTGGATTTCCACCATGTATTCGACCTGGATGATGTAATCTTTGAAATGGAACTTACTCCAAATCGTGCAGATTGCTTCAGCATGGTCGGCATGGCACTGGAAACAGGAGCTATTTTCAATCGTAAGGTCACTCTCCCTGAGGTAAAAGTAAAGGAAGAAGGCCCATCGATTAATGGGCGCGCTTCTATTCACATTGCAGAACCGGAATACTGCAGCCGTTTCTGCAGCCGCCTGCTGGAAAATGTTAAGATTGGACGTTCTCCGGAATGGATTGAAAGCCGTCTGAGAAGCAATAATATCCGACCAATCAACAATATTGTGGATGCCGCCAACTATGTAATGCTGGAAATGGGACAGCCAATGCATACTTATGATTATGATAAGATTGCCGGCCACTCCCTTACCCTTCGCCATGCAAAGGATGGAGAAGTACTTGTAACTCTGGATGGAGAAAAGCGTACGCTGACTTCTGCTGATCTGGTTATTGCTGATGAAAAGGGTGCAGTGGGACTGGCAGGCGTAATGGGTGGCCTGAATTCTGAAATCACAGAATCTACCACCAGCGTACTGCTGGAATCCGCTGTATTTGACAGCGCTTCCATCCGCCGTACATCCCGCCGCCTTGGTCTGCGCAGTGAAGCTTCCGGCCGTTATGAAAAGGGGATTAACGCTAAGCGCTCAGCAGAAGCCCTCAATCGTATCTGCCAGATCCTGGAAGAACAGGGCGCATGCACAGTAGCCTCTGATATGCTGGATGAATATCCGAATCCGAAGCCGGAACAGGTAATTCATACCTCTTTCGATGCCATCAATGATTACATCGGAATTCATCTTCCGGATGAACAGATTACTGATATCCTGACCAGACTGCACTTCAAGGTGGAAAATAACAACCGTGAAATTGCAGTAACGGTTCCGGAATTCCGCCTGGATGTAGAAGGTCGTCATGATTTGGCAGAAGAAGTAGCCCGTGTTTACGGCTATGCCAACATTCCGATTACCACTCCATGGAGTGCCATCGCGGAAGGCGAAATGAACCAGGAACAGGAAGCATCTATGCTTATCGAAGATACGCTGATCAACAGCGGCCTGTCCCAGGTGCTTAATTACAGCTTTATGCATAAGGATGATCTGAAGAGACTGAATTATCCGGAAACACATAAGGTGTTTAATGCGATTCCGATTATGAATCCTATCTCTGAAGAATACCCGGATCTGCGCACCACACTGATGCCAGGCCTGATTCATACACTGAAATATAATCTGGCACAGAAGAACAGTGAAGTTTCCATTTTTGAAATCGGACGGGTATATTATCCAAAGGCTCTGCCGCTGACTGAACTTCCTGTGGAAGATAACCGTGTAAGCGCGCTTCTCTCCGGTACTGTCAGTGAAGAAGGCTATCCGAACGATCACCGTCCGTATGATTTCTTTGATATCAAGGGCATTGTTGAAAATGTTCTGGCTAAGCTGGGTATTACCGATTACGACATTCAGAGAAGTGTTTGCCCGGTATTCCATCCTGGCGTTTCTGCTGATTTTGTTAAGGACGGCAAGGTACTGGTTTCCTTTGGCGAACTGCATCCGGCGGTACTTGATAACTTTGATATTAAGCAGAAAGTCTATGGATTCAGCATGTCTCTTTCAGAACTGAATGACTATATTTCCGGTGAAGTGGCATTCCAGCCTATTCCGAAGTTCCCGGCATCTGCCCGCGATCTGGCTATTCTGGTTCCTGAAGAACTGTCTGATGCCGACGTGGAAGCTATCATTACCAAGCGTGGCGGTAAGCATCTGGAATCCCTCACACTGTTTGACCTCTATCAGGGCAAGCAGGTTCCGGAAGGATACAAGAGCATGGCTTATTCCCTCGCATTCCGCGCTCTGGACCGCACATTGACTGACTCCGATGTGGATACATGGATTAAGAAGATTGTGGATGATCTGGAAAAGAACGGCTGCAAACTGAGAGAATGATTACAGATTCTGTGATCTAATACTATATATTCATCTACAGATTTAAAGGGGATGTGAAATAATGAGAAATCATTTTTCACATCCTTTTTTTTACGTGTCAATCAGCCGGTTTCTGGAAATGGAGATTGCTGTACTATGAGACAGAAAGGTCTTATGTTATGTAGTGAATTTTGGAATGTTTATAAGGTAGTTGGGAATGGACGGAACAAGGAAGAATGTTATGGAGATGGGAATTGAAAAGAATCGTTCAGTCTGTCTGAAATAAATACAAAAGGGCAGGAAGTAAAGAATCAATTTTGTCTGATTCTTTACTTCCTGCCCTTTTGGGTGAATGATACTGAGGAAATGCGTACGCAGTATCATTCGAGATGATGTCCGTTTTGCCTTATATATTCTGTTTTCGAATGGTGGAAACAAATTTCTTTCTTGCCTGGTTAATCTGTCTGCCCATATTTTTGACTTTACGGATGGTTGTAGTTTTGGATTTGGTCGTAGGCTTCATATCCGGGTGGGCGTCTATGTTGCCCCGGCGGACAGAGGTAGCTCTTATTTTTTCAGCCTTCAGGGTTTTACGGGTAATACGTATAGCCTGATTAGGATTGATTCCGGAAGTGAAGGTATAAACGTCAGCGGCTACATAATTAAGCTCTGGATAGGCATCGATGCAGATATGGGCGTGATCACCAAAACCGGTGATAATAATTTCATCATCGTTGCCAAATTCCTGGATGTGATTCATTGGGGTATGAATGGTTTTAGCCACTTCATGGATGATAGAAATTAATGCGTCTCTGGAGTTTACCTGATTTTTGTTGCAGCCATAACAATCCAGTAAAATGTGTCTACCTACATAATTACTCATAAAGTCAGTCCTTCATATGCCTTTGTATAATTCATGGAAACATCTGATTTTAACAGATATAAAAATAATATTTACACAATGTATATTATATCAAAAAGCGGTTAGAAAATAAAAGTAATGCATGGTTCGCATAAAGGGCAGGGGAAAAACGCCGCTATCTTAATTTATTCCGGTATTATCGAAGAATTTCTGATTTTTTCATTGACAGAACAGGGGTTAGTAGATATAATAATAAAGTCATCGTACAGAAGTGCTGTGACGCAACCGCACAAGAAAGGCTCGTAAACTCTTTAAAGAGTGCCCGAATTGGCGAGTATAGTATAAGGAGGTGCACATATGTACGCTATTATCAAAACTGGCGGAAAGCAGTATTGTGTAGAAGAAGGCAAGAAGATTTCCGTAGAAAAGATTGACGCTCAGGTAGGAGAAGAAGTTTGCTTCGACGAAGTTCTTCTGGTTTCCGGAGACGAAACAAAGGTAGGCCAGCCAACTGTTGCAGGAGCTAAGGTTACCGCAAAGGTAGTTGAACACGGCAAGGGCAGCAAGATCCGTATTTTCAAGTACAAGGCTAAGTCCAACTATCGTCGTCGTCAGGGTCATCGTCAGCCATACACCATGGTTGAAATCGAAAAGATTGAAGGCTAATGATTACAGTAGAGACTTGGCGTAAGCAGGGAGGACATATATGCAGGTTCCGTATATCGGGACACGCAGATGCGGAGGATTCCCAGCTTGGCTATGATATTGTCTGTGCGTCTGTGTCAGCTATCAGCCTGACATGCGCCTTCGGACTGCAGGATGTATTACATGTAAAAGGCAGATATGACAGCCGAAGCGGATATCTGCTGGTGGACATTGGAGACAATGCCGACAGGTATACAGAAGCGGTTATACAGACAATGCTTGCAGGTCTTAGTAAAGTTCAACAACAATTTCCAGAACGGATTAAAATGAAAAACCTTAGGAGGTGAATTTCATGTTACAGTTTGATCTCCAGTTATTCGCCCATAAGAAGGGGGTTTCCAGCACTAAGAACGGCCGTGATTCCCGTTCCCAGCGTCTCGGAACCAAGATGCATGATGGTCAGATTGCTAAGTGTGGCAATATTCTCGTTCGTCAGAGAGGCACACACATTCATCCAGGCCTGAATGTAGGTATCGGCAAGGATGACACTCTGTTCGCTCTCGCAGACGGCAAAGTTCACTATGAACGTCTGGGAAGAGACAAGAAACAGGTAAGCGTTTACCCGGTAGCTGAATAAGCAGAAGATGAGGATTGTGGAATTCCACAATCCTCTTTTTTGTTGCTTGGAAAAGGGGATACAGATCTGGGATAGAGGAATGGGACATTCTTCACAGTGAACGCCTGTCTGGCATATAAGAAATAAAAATATCCCCCATTCAGACAAATGGGGGATATTTTCTATCGATGGTTATAACTTACTTCTTAGCCTTCTTAGCTTCTGCTTCTACTTTCTTAGAGGCAGCTTCTTTTTCCGCCTTTTCCTTAGCCTGTAATTCCTTAATCTTATCTTCCAGTTTGATTCTTTCAATTACACGCTTGCCTTCTTCGCTGGAGAAATAGGTGAGGGTTGTCTTTGGAACCATGCGGCGGATGGTTTCCATATCGTTGTCTGCCAGTGCTTTACGTACAGCGGAAGCGCTGATGACCTGATCGCCCTTCTGTACACGCGGTACGACCTTGAAGTCAATGCCGTTGTTGCTGAAAACACGACGCATAGCTTCGTTGTAAGCCAGTGTGGTCTTGTCAGACGGTTCTTCACCAACAAAGCGGACAGAAATATTAAGAGCCGGTGCAATTCTGGTTGCGAAAATGGTGGCATCCAGTGTAGTCTGTGCGCTTAATTCTTCCGTACCCTTGATAAAGTAGGTTGGGAAAGTAGCGTTGGAAATAATATAATCACCGCCGCTTACTACCTGTACTCCGCGCATATCCTTAACGCCCTGCTTAATCAGGGTAAAACGGTCAGCAAACGGGAATACGGAACGGTCTTCCTGTACCGCAAAAATGATGACTTCATCGCAGTTATTGAGCGCATATTCCACCAGGGAACGATGTCCCAGGGTGAACGGATTGCAGTTCATAACGATGGCGCCGCGGTTCTTGCCTTCGCCGGAGCCAAGGAGGGAACGGATACGTGTCAGATAATCTTCCAGCGTATCCTGACCGCTTTCCAGAAGTGCCGCATACGGTTCAGCTACCGCTACGCATTTGAAGCCCATATGTTCGAATACCGGAACATTCTGAGGCTTGGTAAAAATCTGATTGCCTACAATACCACGTCTCATGGATTCGGATTTCAGATTGCGGATGATACGGTGGGTGAGTCCCTTGTGCTGGAAGGATTCCTTAATAGCGATATCACGCATAACTCGTCCGCCAAGGGAACCGGTACCTACCAGTTCACCATCGGAAAAAAGACCCATAGTGTATTCGATATTTCCTGTAAAGGTAAGGCCAAAGCCGTTCAGAAATTCAACCACTTTTGCTTTTTCAGCTGGATCTGTTAAATAAATTTCGCGTTCGTAAATCATGTGTTTTCTCCTGATATGAAAAATGAAATTAAAACACCTGATGAAAAAACCTGATGCCTTTCTATTATATCACAAATGAACGGCAGGCCAAAGAAGGGGTCGGGTTCAGCCATGAGAAAAAGTGTAGGATTACAATACATGTGTTACACATTGAAAACATAAAAAGCGAGATACCC